>Ga0116226_10000576_pt1 | contig 31334 bp, 31 predicted proteins | sample S1TSphfallax_FD_89692 | JGI IMG/M metagenome (GOLD analysis project Ga0116226, IMG submission 89692) | Host-associated microbial communities from peat moss isolated from Minnesota, USA - S1T2_Fa - Sphagnum fallax MG | ecosystem: Host-associated > Plants > Peat moss > Unclassified | place: USA...
CGGCGAAGCGCACGTCGGAACGACGTATAAGCGCGCCCTCGAAATGAATTTCTCGGGACTGCTCGCGCCGTTCCAGCCCGTCCCGGCAACCTTACAGCATTCCGACAGGCGCTCAACTATCATCACTCCATCAACAGCTTATGGAGGACGTGATGCGCAAGCCACGGGACTTCGACGCGGAACTGAAGTCGCTCGAAGACAAGGCACGAGACCTGAAAGCCCGAAAGGTGCAACAGCTTGGCGAGTTGGTCATCTCGACCGGCGCCGACGCCCTCAGCGCCGACGAACTGGCTGGCGGGCTAATCGTGCTGGCCGAAACCAAGGATGCCGCAAAGAGGGAGGCATGGGCGAAGCGGGGGGCCGCGTTCTTTCAGGGCCGGGCGCGGCGACCTGCTTCAGCGCCTGACCTCGACACTGGCGGCGCTCAATCGCAACCGAGCGGCGCACAATCGGCACAGGTCAGCACAGGCGCGGCATGACATGCGGAACTGGCAGATGGAGCGCCGCCAGCGCACGCGGCATCTGATTGAACTGGGCGCGCTCATCGTCAAGGCCGGGGTCGTGGACCTGACCGGCGACGACCGCGCCATGATCTACGGCGCGCTGCTCTGGATGGCTGGCAAACTCCAGAGCGATCAGGGCGAACACGCGCGCACGCTCTGGACTGCAAAGGGGAAGCAGGCGTTCGATGCTGAACGTGACGGCGTGAGTCTCACTGCCCGGCAGGACCAGCACGATGGGACGTGACCGATGGCGGGCGGCGCGGAGACCCCAAATATCGCAGCGCCGACCGCCATCGCGCGGCTAGCCGCGTCAATTCAGGGAACTCGTGTATCTCGGACCTCGCGCAAGGCCCGGCTGAAGAGGTGGTTGAAGATGCGATCACGATCTTCCGCGTTAGTCATGATGATGCTTTGTAGGCTGCTGTCGCGCTGATATTGCTTGATCGTCTCTTCAAGAAGTCGGCGCACGAAAGTCGGGCGGGAAACATCCGGCGGATTGTTCCGCAACACCGCAGCCATCTCGTCATCGAGCGCCTTGCGCTTCACCTGTTCGAGACGGATGAAATCCTCTTCCGTGAACTGCGTGCCGTGGCGATCATTGAAGGAGCGTACAATCTCCGAAAGGGCCTTAGCCTCGTCTTCGGTATAGGGCTTGGCGCCAAATTCACTGATTGCGTTGAGCGGCACGGTGTCGCCAGCCGCGAGCGATGCGGAGCCAGCTTCTTTCTGTTGAACGCGGAAGGCGCGCAGGCGCAGCATTTCATCCGTGATCTCGACTTCCGGCGGCTGTTCCCGATTGGGCAACATCCGGTCCAGCCAATCGGTGTAGGCATAGAGCTTTTCCAAGCTGGTATCTCCCAGCCGCACGATTTGCGCGACGAAGCTGTAGAACCGCTTGTAGCTTCTCAAAAGCTGACGAAACTCTTCCTGCCGGCCCTCATCATCCTCGGCTTGAAACCGCGCCACGGCATTGCGAACCAGAGCTTCGAGAGTCACGCGATCCTGAGTGGACAGCGTTCCCTTGAAGAAGGTCGTGGCAAATCGCTCAATCTCGCTACTGTCGAGGTAGCCGAATGTCCGAATGCGCGTCTCCAACTGATAGATTTGATTCTTGTCGGAAACGGCTTCAAGGCTGGACACCTCATAGAAGGGTCGAAAAGCTTCCTTGATATCATCCATCGTATTCTGGAAATCGAGGATGAAGGTCTTTTCCTTTCCCGGAAAACTCCTGTTCAAGCGAGATAGTGTCTGAACGGCCTGCAACCCCGCGAGCTTCTTGTCGATATACATCCCGGAAAGTTTCGGCTGGTCAAAACCAGTCTGATATTTCTCCGCGACGATGAGAATTTGATATCCGGGCGTATCGAAGCGCTTGGGTAATTCGCTTTCGCCGAATCCATTTAGCTCGGCCTCTGCGTAGGTCTGGCCGTCAATATGCAACTCACCGGAAAAGGCGACGAGCGCCTTCACGTCGTTATATCCCTTGTCCTCAATATAAGCCTTGAGCGCGAAGTAATAACGAAGGGCGCTTTCCCGGCTCGATGTGACGATCATGGCCTTGGCGTGGCCTTCCAGTTCAGGCCTGACATGGCGCTGGAAATGCTCAATCATCACCTCGACCTTCTGGCTCAGGGCGGTCGGGTGCAGGGCCGCGAACCGGGCGACCTTCCGTTGTGCGCGCCGCGTATCCAGTTCCGGATCGTCGTCGATTGTCTTTTCCAAGGCGTAATACGCCTTGTAGGTCATATAGTTCTGAAGCACGTCGAGGATGAAACCCTCCTCGATCGCCTGCCGCATCGAATAGAGATGAAACGGATGGGGGAGCCCATCGGAGCCTCCCGTGCCAAAACGCTCAAGCGTGACGTTGCGGGGCGTCGCCGTGAAGGCGAAGTAGCTGATGTTCGCCTGGGGGCCGCGTTGGCGCTGGTACTCCGCGATCAGATCTTCAATCTCGTCGGGTGTCCCGATTTCTCCGTCACGGCTGAGGGCGTCGCTCAACGCCTGGGCGCCCTTGCCGGACTGAGAGCCATGCGCTTCGTCGATCAGCACGGCGAACCGCCGCGTTCCTTGTCCGCTGATCACGCGAAGATGTTCAGTCGAAAACTTCTGTATCGTGGTGATGATGATTTTCGCTTGTCCCTCGATCGCCGCCTTCAACTGCCGTGAGGTTCCGTCGATCTTGCGGACTACGCCGGGTGTCTGCTCGAACTGGGCGATGGTGTTCTGAAGCTGACGGTCGAGAACGACGCGATCCGTCACCACTATAGCGGTATCGAAAATCGGTTGGTCGGCCGGATCGTGCAGAGTCACCAACCGATGGGCCGTCCATGCGATCGTATTGGATTTTCCCGACCCCGCCGAATGCTGGATCAGATAATTGTTTCCGCTGCCGTTGACGCGCGCATGGCCAAGTATCTTCAGAACCGCGTCGATCTGATGGAAACGCGGAAAGATCAGGGCTTCCTTGCCGTCCGTACTGTCCAGGTGCAGAAACCGTCCGATGATGTCGAGAAGGATATCGCGGGAGAAAATCGCCCGTCCTTCGGGCTGGTCGGCCCAGAGATAGGCGACGCGAAATTCACCGTCGATATCCGAGTTGCCCGCGCCGCCGTCATGCCCACGATTGAATGGCAGAAAACGGGTCATGCCGTTCTGTAGGCGGGTGGTCATGGACACATTGTCCTGATCCAACGCAAAATGGACTAAGGCCCCTCGCCTGAAGGTCAACAGGGGCTCATTGGCGGGCGCCCTATCATGGCGATACTGACGCTCGGCATGACGGAAATTCTGTCCGGTCAGGGTATTCTTCAGTTCCAGCGTCACCACGGGCAGGCCGTTGACGAACAGCCCTACGTCGATGGCGTTTTCGTTCTTAGAGCTGTAGCGGAGCTGATTGATAACGCTGAGGATATTGCTTTCGAACAGCACCACCAGAGACGGGTTGACACCTGATGCTGGCCTGAAGGCCGCCAGGAAGAACTTCAGGTTCGGGACCAGCTTCAGCCCGTTGCGCAGCACGTCCAGCGTGCCACGCTGCTTCAATCCCTGCCCAAGCTGCTTGAAGAACTCGGCTTCGGCAGAAGGGCCATAATGGCTTTCCAGCTTCGCCCATTCGTCAGGCTGTGTCGTCTTGACGAACTCGATCACCAAGGTTTTGTCGAGGGCGGCCACACGGTCATAGTCCTCGGGCCGGCGGGGACGATAGCCTTGTTGGTTCACCAGCGCGTGGCATAGATGGACTTCCAGCACTTCTTCCCGGTGGACGGTTCCTTCGGAAAAGCCCTGGGCGTAGGGATGAGAGGTCGAGGACTGCTCGTAATTCATGGCCGATCCCCTGGCGCTATCGCGATCTCCGCGACCGCCGAAACCAGGGCCGTTTTGAGCGCCAGCATCGCCGATTGCAGGTGCGACAGGCTGACATAGGCCTCGAACTCGATCGGCTTGTCGGCCGCGTCGATCGGCGTCCCATAGGCGCCATACCGGAACGCGGTCGAGCCAGGGTCGATTGCGGCCAGTTCCTTCATGCGCCTCACGATCCAGCCGGGAACGTCCTGCTCGTATTGCTCCTTCACCATCGCCACGAAGCTGTCGGTGAGGCCGATCAGGTCGTGAACCCGCTTCGCGCGGGGCGTCGCGGCCTTAAGAATGAGTTCGCAGGAGTGGCGATACAGAAACAGGGCTGCGTTGCCGACTTGATAATCGGCGACTCGCTTGTCCTTGATGGCGTCCACCAGCTCGTTGGCGGCTGCGAAGTATTCCTCTGCAAGGGATGCGGCATTCGCTTGCATCATCCCGCCGATGGCGAAACCATGCGGGCCGGACCATTCGTCCTCCCGAGCATGTTCGCCAGAAAGCTCCTCGAACAGTGGTCGAGTCATCGCCTCTTCGGTGAAAATGTCTGCGGCACACCTCATGCGAACATATCCCGCGTTGTCGTATGGGTGGTGCGTGGCCCTTGTCCTCGTGGTGTGAGGTGCTGCCGCTTCATCCAGCCAAGCCAACGCGCGAGATCGACGGCGGTGAACTTCTCACCCTTTTCCGTGTGCCACTCGTTCAGCACGCCGTTGATGATCGCCGCATCATCGGGCGTCGTGCCGTCGATCAGCGCATCATTCCAGACGGCGTACAGCGTGGCGACTGCCTCGGTAGCGCGGCGGTCAAGATCGCTGAGCAGGGTGATGAGATTGCGAAGGGCATCGGCCTTCGGGCCAAGCAAAGCGTTCAGTTCCGCCTTGTGCTGCCCGGCTTTGGACAAAGGCGTGTATGTGACAGCTGTTCTGGCTCCGTCCGGTTGGCGGGTGCGGTAGAAGCGCGCCGCCTCTACCCCTCGTTCGGTTTCCTCGACCAGCGTCCGGTCGAGCGGCCCAGCCGCTTCGCGCAGATAGTTGCCCTGAAGGCCGTCGATGCCGAGATGGGCTTCGGCGAGGTAGAGTTCCTTTTGAAGCTTAACCCGCCCAAATTTCGGGTTTCCTTGATGCCGGTGGATGATCTCGGCGCCAACGATCACGCGGAACTTCATGCGGTCGATCATTGTCGTCACGGCGGGCCGCTTCTCGCGGATGTCTAGCTGACCGGCGACGACGGCGGTGATCAGCGCGGCACGACGTTCGCGTAAGCGGTCAATGCTGCGTTCCGTCAGCTTGAGGAGGGAATCGATACGCGCGGTTTCGGTCTCGATGCAATCCGCTATTGCGGTTTGCTCCTGGACATCGAATTTAGGCAGGCGCACTCTGCGGAAGTGGCTGAAGTTCATATCCTGCCCGTCCCGTATGAAATTCGCGGTCTGTCTAAGCGCTTGAATATACGGGCTAGATTTCAGAAGCGCCCCGTAAAATCGGGCCTCGACATTCGGCTTAGGCTTCAGCACCGAATAAGATGAACGGACACTTCCTTGCGCGTGTGCGCGTTCAAGGCCACCATCCATGCTGCGCATGCTGATCACGAAATCCCCAATCTCAACATGCTTGCGCATTTCGAGGTTGGACACAGCTAGCGTAACTTGCCTTTGCTCGATCTCCTCGAACTCGGCAAGAGGGATTACCCCGTATTTCTGAGTGGCAGATAACAACTTATCGCCGTCTCGGGCACGCTCTTTACTTTCGGTGAAAAGCGCGGTCGGCGGAACTAACTGCCAATGGGCAGGTATCTTCCCGAGCCAGTCGAGACCCGAATCCTTAAATTCCACATTCTGGTTGATGCCTTTTGTCACTGCATGGGCGATCACCGCGCCCCGCTTCTCCTTTAATAGCACAATGAAGCGTGACCGCTTCTCGATCAGTTGGTCGATGCGGGCGGTTTCGCGGTCGAGGAAGGCGGCAATGGCCTCCTGGGTGGCGAGGTCGGGGACAAAAATTTTGCAGTTGCCTATGAAATCCCATGATGCGCGTGGCATTTGGGCTCCGAAGGTTGATGCATTGATTTCGTCAATACGCTTCGGATCGAGCAATACATATTTGAGGTAAGCAGGATGCAAGGACCTCTGCGGTCGAAGAACAAGTGCTTCCGTGGAGCATGCCCCCGCCTTTTCGGCTAAATGGACCTTGGCGAGATACGGACGAAGTTTTCCGAAAAGAACGTCACCCTCCTCATAGAGCGATACTGTGCCTTCCGGCTCAGCTCTTTCTCCAGGCAACACGCGGCCCGTCCAGGGCTCGATATCTTCCAAGCCGATGTATCCGCGATCAGTCTCCGAATACGCCAATTTGCGATTTTGGGAGATTGCCAAATACTTGAGGCGCTTGCTCGAAGCTGACATCATCCTGCTACCTCGTTCAGGAGGTTGGCGATGTCCGCTTCCAGCGTCTTCAACTCGGCGTCGATCTCGGCCAGCGGGCGCGGCGCGACATAGCGGTAGAAGTAGCGGTTGAAATTGATCTCGTAGCCGACGCGGCCGACGCCCTTGTCGGCATCATCCCTATATGTCTCGTCCACCCATGCGTCCGGCACGAAGGGCGTCACCTCGCGAGCGACATAGTCCTTCCAATCCTCCTTGAGCGGCACAAGTTCATGGTCGCGCAGTTCCGGGTCCGGTTCCGGCTTGCCGTCGCTATCGAGGCAGATGGCGGCGGACTCGTCCCGCTCCGACAGCGCGGAAAGGATGGCTTTCCTGACTGGTGCGCCGATCTTCGCGCCCGCGCCCTTGAGCGCCTTGACCAAAGCGGCCTCAAATGCGGGGCGTTCCATGAACAGAGTGGTCGGCAGACGATTTGCGATGACGTTCAACAAGTCATCCTGGTCGGCGGGGTCCAGCTTCAGGAAAGGCTTGGCGAGCTTCAGCCGCGCGATGCGTTCGGGGGTGGACTGGAAATTCAGCCGGAGCGGGCGCTCCACCCTGATCTCGCGATAGCCGAAATCGCTGGCGTCGAAAATCTTCGACACCGCGCTCCACGGGCCGCCGCCGTTCGCCATCTCGTGGAAGATATGCGTGATGGTCTCGCGCCCGTCGTCGCGGATTTCCCGGCGCTTGGAGCCAAGGCTTTTGCGCATGGGCGCCCAGAACCGTCGCCTGATGCGTCGATGAGCTGGACCTTGCCGCGCCGGTTACGGTCCTTGCGGTTGGTAAGCAGCCAGACATAGGTTTGGATGCCGGTGTTGTAGAAAAGGTCTGTGGGAAGCGCGACGATGGCCTCGATCCAGTCGTTTTCCAGCATCCAGCGGCGGATTTCGCTTTCGCCCGAACCGGCCCCGCCGGTGAAGAGCGGCGAGCCGTTCATGACGATGCCGATGCGCGAACCAACCTCATCGGTCCGCATTTTGGCAATCATGTGCTGGAGAAAGAGAAGCTGGCCGTCCGAGATGCGCGGCAGGCCCGCGCCGAAGCGGCCGTCCTTGCCCAGGGTCGCCGCTTCCTCCCGGATCGGCTCCTGATACTTTTTCCAATCCACGCCATAGGGCGGATTGGACAGCATGTAATGGAAACGTCGGTCCTTGTGGGCGTCCTGGGTCAACGTGTTGCCGAAGACGATATTTTCTGGGTCATGGCCCGTCACCAGCATGTCAGATTTGCAGATGCCGAAGGACTCGCCGTTCAGCTCTTGGCCGAAAAGCTCGACGCGAATATCGGGGTTGAACTCCTTCAGGGCTTCCTCGGCGAGCGCAAGCATTCCGCCCGTGCCGCATGCAGGGTCGTAAATCTGCCGGATGATCCCCTGACCCCGGAGCTTTTCATCGTCATTGACGATGATGAGGTCCACAATCAGCCGGATCACTTCGCGCGGCGTGAAGTGCTCGCCGGCGGTTTCGTTGGAGATTTCCGAGAAACGGCGGATCAGGTCTTCAAACAGGTAACCCATCGCCAGGGTGGAAACGGCTTCAGGCCGCAGGTCAAGCGAGGCGAATTGCTCGAACACCTTCCATAGGATGGTGGCATCGGCCAGTCGCTTCAGTTGGTCCGTAAAAAGAAACTTATCGAGAAAGACATCCCGAACCGAGTCTGAAAAGGCCGTGATGTAGGCGATGAGATTCTTGTGAGCGTCGGTCGGGTTCTGCGCCCTGATCTTGGCGAATGTCAGCGTGCTCGTGTTGTAAACGCGGATGCCGCCGCCGATGGCGCCATACAGCATCATGTCGCGGGTTTGCTCGTCTATGCCGGCCGGCAATCCGGCATGGGCTTTCAGAACGGTATCTTTAGTGGGCTCAAGGATGCAATCAAGACGACGTAGTACGACGAAAGGCAGTATAACTTTACCATATTCGGATTGCTTGAAGTCGCCACGAAGGATTTCGGCAATCTGCCAAACAAAGTTCGATAGAGCTTTTGCCTTCGATGCTACGCCTTGATCCACGCAAATCACCCACCCTTTGGCCGATTCGCGCACAAGTCGCCATCGGGACGATGATCGTCTCGGCCCGATCGGACGTTAACACCTTATATAATAAATCTCCAATGCTTAATAGACCGGAAATGTCAAGAGGCGCAAGGGCGGCTGATCCCGCCTGTCCAGGAAGCGCAATGCAGACAGGAGTGCCGATCGACCTCTGCCGGAAGCGCTTTCTGGCAGGAAACGGGGCAGCTCCCCCCCCTTCATCGTAGTGCCACAGCGAAAACATAGTGATCATCGTTATCCGGCGTGGCCCGCCATCCTTCTTCGCGCTTCGCAGGACCTGAATATCTCAGTCGAGGCAGGATGCCCTTCGAAGCTTTAGCGAAGAAGGGCCATCCGAAGCATGTCTATCTGCTGGAGGGCCCCGGTATTCCCAATTCCCGCTATGTCGGAATGACGTCTGATTTGAAGCGACGATTGGCTGAGCGCAGGGCCGGACTTGTCGTGGCGCCGCCGTGGCAGCGGTTGTCCATCCTATTCGACCGAATCGGCAGCCGATCCGTAGCGGTCAGCTTGGCGTCGATCATGATAAGACGGCGTGATAGCGGCGCCAAAGCCAGACACTTTCCCATTAGTCGCTAAGCGACCAATCGCCTATCGCTATCATAGAAATCCACCCAAACATTAACGGTATCTTTCGCATTACCTAGGTGACGCGGTACTCAAATCGATCCGCGGGACGATGAAATACTGTGGGCAGCGGTAAATTCGGCTATAACAAATCAATCTTATGGGTGCCGCGATTAAACCGAGCGGAATAACCCATTTTCTACGCCGGAAGGTCGCAATTCGCCCAGCCTCAAATATCGTAGATTTTTCGGTCATTCCGACCGCGGTTTGCCCCAGGCCTGACCGGATCTGCTGGAAGTTCCGCTTTTCCTCAAAAGGATGGTCGATGCGCCAGGATGGGTTATGAGAATTACCGAGAGCGCGACCCGCAATGTTGTAGCCAAGGCCGGGCTTCTATCGAAACGCATCGGTCGGGTCGTCTCGACCAGCGGCGCCAATATCATCGTTCTGCTTGATGGCAAACCCGGCGACAGCTCGGAACTGCAGCTAGGTGGTCTGGTCAAGATGGTGCTGCGGCGCTCGACTGTTTATGGCTTGATCGGCGAATTGCGTATTCCGGCACCCTTACCCAACGAGATGGAACAACAGCTTCGTCTCGCTGATGTCCATTTAATGGGTGAAGTCCTCAAGGAGGAGTTCGGTGGCAATGGCACGTTCAATCGTGGCGTTGCGTTCTTGCCGACGCTTGATGATGCGGTACATGTGGCCGATGAAGAAGATGCCGGCATCGTCTATGCGCTGCCGGGGCACGAAACCATCAATGTCGGCACGATCCATCAAAATCCGCATGTCGCGGCTCAGATCAGCGTCAATGAAATGTTGGGCAAGCATTTTGCCGTGCTGGGCACGACCGGAACCGGCAAATCCTGTGCGGTCACGCTGATCTTAAAGCAGGTGCTGGACAGCCACCCGAATGCTCATGTGCTGATGCTCGATCCGCACGGCGAATATAGCAAGGCGTTTGGCGCACGCGCCCATCGGCTTGAGGTCGGTAGGCTCGCGCTGCCCTACTGGATGTTCAGTTTCGAGGAGCTGGTCGAGATCGTCTTCGGTCCCGAAGCCCCGAGCCGCACGATCGAGATCCAATATCTGCGTAACGCGATTGTCCAGGCGAAGCGCGCATTCCGTAAAATCGATATTCAGAATCACTCGATCACGGTCGATACGCCGGTGCCCTATTCCATGGGTGAGATTGATCGGCTGCTCGATACCGAGATGGGCAAGCTTGAGAATCAGTCTGAAATCAATGCCTATCTCCGGATTAAGCTCCGCCTGAATGCGCTGCGCAATGACCGGCGCTTTCATTTCATGTTTCCGCCCGGCCTCGAAGTGGTCGATTCGCTGTCGGATCTACTGCGCACGATCTTTCGCGTGCCGGTCGCGGGCAAGCCGATTGCGGTCTTGGATCTCGCCGGCATCCCGTCCGACGTGCTGAATGTCGTGGTCTCGGTGCTGGCGCGCATGGCGTTCGATCTCAGTTTCTGCGCAGATAACCGCTTACCGATTCTATTGGTGTGCGAAGAGGCGCATCGCTACGCGCCGGCCGAAGAGATCCCGGGCTTTGAGGCCGCCAAGCGCTCGCTGGGGCGTATCGCCAAAGAGGGCAGAAAATATGGGCTCAGCCTCTGCATCGTGACGCAACGGCCGTCGGAACTCGATCCGACCATGCTGTCGCAATGCAGCACGGTGTTCGCGCTTCGCATGATCAGCCGGAAGGATCAGGCGATCATCGAAGCAACTTTGTCCGAATTCGGCGCCGATCTTCTAGCCGCCTTGCCCGTGCTCGGCACTGCGGAAGCGATTGTGACCGGTGAAGGCGTGCCGGTCCCGATGCGCATCCGCTTCTCCCGCCTGCCGCCGCATGAACAGCCGCGCAGCTCGTCAGCGCAGTTTTCCCAGCAATGGCGAGGCAACCAGGGCTCGGAAGATTTCATCGCTCATGTCATCTCCTATTGGCGGCAACATAAACGGGCGGAGTAAATCCGCCGAACGACCCTGTGGTCTATGCGCTAATCACCCGGAACGCCGGCTTGCGGTGCAGTGTCCGCAACAACGCGACAGACCCGATAGCGCCGGCGATCAACAGAATCCCGAGCAGCGGGCGATGGGCGATCCAGGCGACGGCGATCGTGAGGAGCGTGATCGGTACCGACAGCGCCAGCGCAATGATGAATGCACCAGCCGATGCGATTCCTTCGAGGAAGGGCAGCACCGCGAACAGCGTCGTCATCGGCGATGCGATCAATAGAAAGGCGATCAGCATCAGCACGAACCCGATACCGCGCAGGATCCAGGTCCAGATATTTTCCTCATGCTGCTTTTCGGCGAACAGCTCAGCAGCGGGCACAATTCCGGGCTTGGCGAGCGCGATGGTATAACCATGCACGCCATGGAACGGTGTCAGCGTGCCGGCGCTATTAGCCGCCACAAACGACACGGTTTCGGATGGCAGTCCGGTGAACTCAACCCGGATATCGCCGATCTCCGGCTGACTCGGCGCGTGGCCGCGATAGAATTCATCGCCCTCGACTTGATAACCCGAGGGCGGGGTGACGTGATTAACTGGAATTGTGGTCGTGGGTGAGAGTCCGTTCAGGACGGCCGCATCGACATTATAGGCACCGAGCTTGGCCGCATCGGTATTGAAACTTTGGGATTTGATCGGAAAGCCCGGATTTCGGTGTCCCATCAGTTCGTGAAAGCCCGATGATTCGATCGGCGTCTCAGACCAGACCCGCTCGTACCAGTAGGTCGTCTCCGTTTCTTTGCTCCCGCCGACCGATTGTGTCGTGTGCTCGTGCTTGCTTTCTTTCCATTGATACATTTCTACCGATCGCTTTAGGCGCAACAGCCCGTCACCTGACACGCCGAAGATCGGGTCGCGCGCCGGTTTTTCAGTCGCCAGTTTGCCCGATAGGTGAACCAGCTTGCCATTGAGCGCCGCGTCCACCGAAGCAGGCTGAGCTTCCACAACGCTGCTCGCCCCTTGCGACAGCGCCTGATAGGCCGTGACCGCGCGGCCCTCATTCCAATAGAGCAAAACAATGGATCCCGGGATCAGCACAAACCCGACCATCATGGCGATGATGCTGCCGCCCAGGCGGCTAAAATAGCCGGTTCTGGTCACCTCGGTATATTGATTGCCTGAGAAATTGTCGCTCATGTCGCGGTCCCCCTCCGCTTATTGACGAGTGCTTATATAGCATGACGCATCGTACCAACGAAGAGGCATGCGCCCCCGCCGGCCAAGCGCTCCCCTAGCTATATTTTGACAAATCCATCGATCTCACCGCTATATTCAGTGTTCGATGCTGGGAGACGCCTATGGCTGCCATTCGACTGCTGCCGACCGTTTTGATCAACCGGATCGCTGCCGGCGAGGTGGTCGAGCGGCCGGCGTCTGCTGTCAAGGAATTGGTTGAAAACGCGATTGATGCCGGTGCGTCGCGGATCGACGTGACGCTCCGCGATGGCGGACAGAGCCTTATTGTCGTGAGCGATAATGGGTGCGGCATGGATCGAGCCCAGCTTTCTCTGGCAGTCGAGCGGCATTGTACGTCGAAGCTGCCGGACGATGACCTGGTGCGGATTGCGACCTTGGGGTTTCGCGGCGAAGCGCTGCCCTCGATCGGGGCTGTTGCGCGACTAACCTTGACCAGCCGGCCGCCGCGGGCGGACGAGGCCTGGTCGCTTTCGATCGATGGTGGCCTGAAGGGCGAACCGGTGCCGGCTTCCCATCCGATCGGCACGAGAGTTGAGGTGCGTGACCTCTTCTATGCGACGCCGGCCCGGCTCAAATTCATGAAGACGCCGCGCACCGAACGGGATCAGGCGATCGACGCGGTGAAGCGGCTCGCCATGGCGCACGCCGCGGTTGGATTTTCGGTCAGCGATGATGATCGGGTGATGCTGCGCCTCACCGCTGCGCCGCTCAGCGATCCGACCGAGGAACGGCTGGCACGCCTCGCTGCGATTCTGGGGCGCGATTTCGCCGATAATGCGGTGCCGATCATGGCGGAACGGGGCGGGTTGCAGCTCAGCGGCTTTGCCGGACTTCCGACGTTCAACCGGGCCACCCAGCGGGAGCAGTATCTCTTCGTGAATAATCGGCCGGTTCGCGACAAGCTGCTGACCGGCGCTGTGCGCGGCGCCTATCAGGATTTTCTGGCCGGGGACCGCCATCCCGTCGTGGCGCTCTTCCTTGATCTGCCGGCTGAAGAATTGGATGTGAACGTCCATCCTGCAAAAGCCGAGGTGCGGTTCCGCGATCCCGGCCTGGTGCGTGGCCTGATCGTCTCGGCGCTGAAACATGCGCTGGCGGCCGCCGGCCATCGCGCCTCGACAAGTGTTGCCGCGGCGACTCTCGGCGCGTTTCGGTCCGAGGCGAGCGCAACTTGGCCCATGGCGCGCGCGCCGACCTCGCACGGTTTTGCCGAAGCGGCCGCCGCATTCGCGCCGTTTCCCCGCACGCTCGATCTCGCCGCGCTGCCGTCAGCGCCGTCACATGAAAGAGCGCTCACAGATACTGGTTTCGATGATTACCCGCTGGGGGCTGCAAGGGCGCAGCTTCATGGCACCTATATCGTCGCCGAGACGAATGATGGGATCGTGATCGTCGATCAACACGCCGCCCATGAACGGCTCGTCTATGAACGAATGAAACAGGCGCTCGCCAATGGCGGTGTCAAGCGCCAGATGCTGCTGCTGCCGGAAATCGTCGAATTGGATGAGGTTCTGGCCCAGCTGCTGGCCGATCGCGCGCCGGAACTGGCGGAACTGGGGCTGGTCCTGGAAAAATTCGGCATGGGCTGCGTTGTCGTGCGGGAGTTTCCGGCGCTGCTCGGCGAAACTGACATTGTCGGGCTGGTGCACGATCTCGCCGACGAGATTGCCGAGTTGGGTGCTGTGTTCAGCTTGAAAGAACGTCTCGAATCACTCTGCGGCACGCTCGCCTGCCATGGCAGCGTCAGGGCAGGGCGGCGGCTTAATCCGGCCGAGATGAACGCCCTGCTGCGCCAGATGGAAGCGACCCCGCATAGCGGCCAATGCAATCATGGCCGCCCAACCTACGTCGAGCTCAAGCGCGCCGATATCGAGCGACTATTCGGCCGTCGCTAACCATATCGCAGAAACAGCAGCTTCGCCGCGCCGTAGACCCGTTCAGTTTCCAGCGCGAACCCTGCCGGTAAAGCTAGATCTTCCTTAGAGCCGATTTCGACGACCACGATCGCGCCTGTCTTAAGCCAGCCTGCGGCGGCGAGGGCGGTTAAGGATGGGGCCGTGAGATCCTTGCCGTAAGGCGCATCAAGGAAGGCCAACCCGCAGGGGTCGGCAGCGCGCGACGGCCGGGTGACATCGATCGGTAGCACCGTCGCGTTTGCCGTCTCGCCAAGGCGCTGGATATTATCCTTTAGCTGGGCCCGTGACTTTGGCGCCAGCTCCATGAAGGTGACATGGCGAGCACCGCGTGATAGCGCTTCAAGACCCAGCGCTCCCGTGCCGGCGAAAGCGTCGAGCACGTGCTGCTCCGCGATCGGCGACCCGTTGGTCGCGAAGCGTCCATGCTCCAGGATATTGAACAGCGCCTGCCGCGCGCGGTCGCCAGTTGGCCGGACATCGACACCGGGCGGGGCCTCGATCGCGCGGCCGCGATGTTTACCGGCGACGATCCGCATTCGGCCTCGCGCCGGCGTGGTGCGGCCGCGGTGGTTTTGTCCGCGCCGGCTTGGCTGCCGGTGCCGGGGCAGCGGCGACCGGGGCCTCGGGGCGGCCTTTATCCTGCGCCGGACCCAGCCCGAGCTGATCGCGCAGCACGCGGCGCGGGACTTCCTCGATGCCGCCGCGCTCCAGATTACCCAGTTGGAACGGGCCGTAGCTGAGACGGATCAGGCGATTGACGGTGACACCCAAATGCTCAAATACCCGCCGAACCTCGCGGTTCTTACCCTCAGTCAGGGCGACGGTGACCCAGCCATTGGCACCTTGCTGCCGTTCCAAGGCGGCCTTGATTGGGCCATAGCGTACCCCGTCGATAGTGAGACCGCGATCCAGCGACTCGAGTTGCGGCGGTGTTAGCGTGCCATGGACCCGTACCTTATAGCGCCGAACCCAACCGGTTGACGGCAATTCAAGACGCCGCGCCAGCCCGCCATCATTGGTCAGCAGCAACAAACCTTCGGAATTGAGATCGAGCCTACCGATCGAAATCACCCGTCCGATTTCGTCCGGCAGCCGGTCGAATAGGGTCTCGCGGCCCTTTTCGTCCTTGTGGCTGGTGACCAGACCAGCGGGCTTGTGATACCGCCAGAGACGGGACGGCTCCGCTTCAGGCAAAGGCTTGCCATCGACGAGTATGATGGCGCCATCCGGAACGGTCACAGCCGGCGTAGTCAGTACAACGCCGTTCATCACAACACGGCCATCCGTGACCCAGCGTTCTGCTTCGCGCCGCGAACAAAGCCCGGCGCGGGCCAGCACTTTGGCGATGCGATCGCCGCGCTCATCGATTGCGTCGGTCATGGTCGTACCGACTCGATAAGGGCGCGGAAAATCAGGCGATCGCCTGTAGAGATGCCGAACTCGGGATGCCACTGCACGCCAAGACAAAACCGACGGTCTGGAGCTTCGATGCCTTCAATCACCCCGTCTGGCGCTAAGGCGTTGACCCTTACGCCGGGACCGGTAGCCTTAACCGCTTGATGATGCGCGGAATTCACTGCAAGGGTCGATTGCCCGACAATGCGATGCAGCAATGTACCAGCCATTACAGCAATGTCATGTCCGGGTTCGTCGCGCGGATTGGGTTGTTCATGCGCGATAGGCCCGTCGATTTCGTCCGGAATATGCTGAATCAAGGTCCCGCCGAGTACGACATTCAGCAATTGCTGTCCGCCGCAAATCCCCAGGATCGGCTTGTCGGAGTCGAGCATGCCCTGGGTCATCGCCCATTCAAACTGAGTCCGGCGATCTTTAGTGTTGACGGACGCGTGGCGGGTGGCAGCGCCGAACAACGCGGGATCGACATCGAACGCTCCGCCGGTCACGATCAACGCATCGATCAGCGCCAAATAATGCTGGCATTGCATCGGTTCATGCGGCAGCAGGATCGGTACGCCGCCGGCCTCAACGACAGCGGCGGCGTAATTTTCGCGCAGCGCGTACCAGGGAAAATTGGAGTAGCCGCCAGGCGGCTCGGCATCCAGTGTGACGCCGATCAGAGGGAGACGGGACATGGCCCTGAGTTTAGACCACAAAGCATCGGCCGGTCACGTCTGGTCCATCGCATGACCGGCGCGCGTTACATGGATCTCGCCTTGGCCGAAGCTGAAGCCGCTGCAGCGGTCGGTGAAGTGCCGGTCGGCGCCGTGCTGGTCGATCCCGCTACCGGATTGGTGCTCGCCTCGGCGCATAACCGCACTGAACAATGGACCGATCCAACGGCGCATGCCGAGATCCTGGCGATTCGTTCAGCCTGCCTTGCGTTGGGCAGTGCGCGGCTGCCGGGCCTCGATCTCTATGTCACGCTCGAGCCTTGCGCGATGTGTGCCGCGGCCATCGCCACTGCCCGGCTGCGTCGGGTCTATTACGGCGCCTATGATCCGAAAGGCGGGGCGGTCGATCATGGCGTCCGGCTCTTTGAGCAACCGAGCTGCCACCATCGCCCAGATATCTATGGTGGTATTGACGAAACCCGGGCGGCGGCGCTGCTGCGCGGGTTCTTTCAGGAACGGCGTCTGCCATGAGCGGGTCTCTGCTCAGCGCCGCGGAGATCGATGAATTCTTCGCCCGGCTCGCCGCCCGCGATCCGACACCGGTGACAGAACTCCTGTACAGCAATGTGTTCACGCTGCTGGTCGCCGTCGTGCTCTCAGCTCAGGCCACTGATGTCGGCGTCAACAAGGCGACAAAATCCTTGTTCGCGATTGCTGACAATCCGGCGTCCATGGCAGCGCTGGGTGCAGAAGGAATTGCGCAGCACATCAAGACCGTTGGACTCTTCAATACCAAGGCACGCAATGTCGCCGCCCTGTCTAAACAATTGCTCGACCAGCATGGCGGGGCCGTGCCGCATGATCGCGTTGCTTTGGAGGCCTTACCGGGGGTCGGTCGGAAGACGGCGAATGTCGTGTTGAACGTTGCCTTTGGGGAAAAGACGATCGCCGTCGATACGCATATTTTCCGGGTCGGTAATCGAACCGGTCTCGCCCCCGGCAAGACGCCTCGGCAGGTCGAAGATATTCTCATTGCCGTGGTGCCGGATCGCTGGGCACTGCATGCCCATCACTGGCTGATCCTGCACGGGCGATATGTCTGCAAGGCCCGCCAGCCGGATTGTGCGTACTGCGTCGTGCGGGATATCTGCCGCTTTCCGGGTAAGCCGTGAATGCAGGGAACTCCTCACAGCAAGCGGCGTTTTCCTTACGTTAGCACCAGTCTTATCGCCTAGCTTGCCGCCGTGACGTCACCCCCGAAGGGCATACATTGATTCGCGGGTCCGCCAACGGATGCACGATAGTGGGTGGTAACGTGGGCGACCTGAAGATCACCGTTGGCGCTGGGATAAAGGAACAGCTCCAACACACAGGCGCTGCTACGATACTGCCAGATTTCGGCTGATTCTTCATGACGAAGGAAATCGGGCTTGCCGAACTTGCCAATTAATTCCTGGCCAGTGAGGTCTTTTAGCGTGCCGAGTTGAGCTAGCCTTAGGCCCGGCCGCGCGACGATCGGCGTTGCTATATCGGTCAGCCCGGACACGCTTGATGTCGATGTCCCGTTGCTACTGCTAGAAGATGGCGACAGCTTGCCCGTTTGGGCGCAGCCTCCGAGTCCGATTAAACATCCGATCGAAGCGGCTAATATCTGTCCCCGTCTTGCGCCAGCCATTGCCCTGTACACTTTGCTCAAAAAGTTCGATGATCAAAGAAGGGTCGCCGTGTCCACCCGCGGCAACCCCTCAGCGGTCCTAGTTGACGGCGGTCGGCCCCAGATCGACCACACCATGATAAGAGCGCTCGCGCGATCCTTCCGGGCCGCTGGTCTGAGCTTGGATATCGCCGGAGATCTGCCCGCCGCATTCAATCTCAATCTGGCCATAGCGGACGGTGCCGCTGACCTTACCCGTTGAGCGAATGAAGAGGCGATTACGAACCGTCAGCGTGCCTTCGAAACGGCCACGGATCTCCGCGTCATCGATCGCTGCGGCCCCCTTGAATAGGCCGCTCTCGGCGATATTAACGTCCTGACAATTCTGCAAATTGGCTTCGACGCTACCCTCCACGATCAGCCGATCGCACGCGCGGATTTCGCCTTGCAGCGAGATTTCGCGGCCGACGATGAGCTGGCGCAACTCGGCTTCCCGGGGTGCGGGCGGGGGTGACGAAGCCGCGCCCGTGAGTTCGGAGGGACGGCGCAGCAATTCTGTCGGACGCGTAATATCGGCAGCAGTGGGGCGTGGAGGCATTGTCGGAATCCTGTTTGGAACGGTGGTCGGCGTTACGGTTGCAGGTTGCGGAATCGTGGGGCGGGCGCTCGCTGGCGGTGCGGCCAGGGTCTCTGGTTCGAATTCGTCCCGACCATCGTCTTCCCCATGAGTGCTCTTACGGCGAAACATATTTTTGTCCCCTGTTGTCAATCTTACGTGCGGTCCGGCTGGCCCCCAATTGTCAATCCGGACGCAGTCTTTCAAACAAATGCACCGACATCGCCAAGCCGACCACCGGCACGACAAGGTTCACCACCGGTATCGTCAGCAACGCTATCGACCCCGCCCCGGTCAGGACGAACTCCAGTCGATGTGCGCGCCAGACGAGACGTGCGCTGCGATCCTCCATCCGCCTCAGGGCGACTGCATCGAAGTAGGCTCGACCGAGAAGGTAGCCGTTCAAAACAAGAAATAGAACCAGATTCGCGCCGGGCACCAGCAGGTAAATCGGTAGCGCCGCAAGATTTCCGACAATGGTCATCAACAGCAGGCGTATGGCACTCCAAACGAGATCAACATGGCTTGCTGAACCCGTTTCAGGCAGTTCCGGGTAGTATCGCCGTTCGACCGCGCGGATGATGCGGTTGGCAAAACAGAACAGGATGGCATTTTCGACCGCAACGAAGAGCAACCAAGTGAGGCCGCCGAAAAACACGATCCAGGCCAGGAGCCCTAGCGGCTCATATCCATGCCATCCGGGCACGAGATGCCGCAGCGCCTCGAAACCGCCAACCCACAGAACGGCAAAGGCGAACACCGTCCAGCCAAGTGTCAAGAGCAGCGGCCAGATCAGATCTGATTCCGGCAATTGCTCTAAAGCGCGGAGGAAGGCTTTCAACATGTGCGGCGAGTTACGGCGTCAATGGATGCCGCCCCTGCGCCCGGCAATGTTGCCAGATGGGGCGGACTCCCTATACTGCGCCGCAAAATCGGCCGTTTCAAGATCAGGATGGATATTCGGGACATGACCGCCGCGCAGCTTGATGTCGTGGGGATCGGCAACGCCATTGTCGATATCCTTGCCCATGCCGATGAGTCGTTTCTCGACCGGTTTGGCATGTCCAAGGGTGGCATGCGATTGATCGACGAGACCCAAGCCGAAGAGATCTACGCTGCCATGGGCTCGGCCGTCGAGGCCTCGGGAGGCTCCTGCGGCAATACGATCGCCGGAATTGCATCGCTTGGCGGTAAAGCCGGGTTTATCGGCAAGGTGAAGAATGACGGGCTCGGCCGGGTGTTCCGGCACGATATCACTGCGATCGGCGCGCATTTTCCGACACCGCCGGATGAGACGGGGCCGGCGACCGCCCGCTGCCTCATCCTGGTGACCAGCGATGCGCAGCGCACGATGAATACGTTTCTCGGCGCCTGCGGCAATCTCGGACCCGAGGATGTCGATGCCGATCTGATCGCGAGCGCTCAGGTGACCTATCTTGAGGGCTATCTGTTCGATCCGCCGCACGCCAAGGCGGCGTTCCGCAAAGCCGCCGATATCGCGCACAAAGCCGGCCGCAAAGTGGCGTTGACGCTGAGCGATGCCTTCTGCGTTAACCGCTATCGCGCGGAATTTCTGGAACTGATGCGCGACCATGTCGATATTCTCTTCGCCAACGAAGTGGAAATCACCGCGCTGTTCGAGACCGGCTTTGACGAGGCATTGGCGTCTGTTCGTAAACTCGTGCCGTTGGTTGCTGCCACACGCGGCGCGCACGGTTCCGTGATCGCGACCGCGGACGAGACGATCCAAGTGCCGGCAGCACCGGTTGCAAAGATTGTCGACACGACCGGCGCCGGCGATCTCTATGCTGCCGGTTTTCTTTATGGCTACACGCAAGGCAAAAGCCTCGCTGAGGCCGGCCGACTTGGCAGCCTGTGCGCTGCCGAGATTATCAGCCATTTCGGTGCGCGCCCCGAAACCCCTTTGAACGAATATGTCGCGGCCGCCGCGGCCTGACCGAAGAGACAATCATGGATATCCGTAACATCGCCATCATCGCTCACGTTGACCATGGGAAAACCACCCTGGTCGACGCCCTTTTGCGCCAGAGCGGGACGTTCCGCGTCAATCAGCAAGTGGCTGAGCGGGCGATGGATTCAAACGATCTCGAGCGGGAGCGTGGCATCACGATCCTGGCGAAATGTACCTCGGTCGTCTGGAAAGAGACGCGGCTGAACATCGTCGATACGCCGGGCCACGCCGATTTCGGCGGCGAGGTTGAGCGCATCCTTAGCATGGTGGATGGTGTGGTCGTGCTGGTCGATGCCGCCGAAGGCCCGATGCCTCAGACCAAATTCGTGGTCGGCAAGGCGCTGAAGCAGGGGCTGAAGCCGATCGTCGTGATCAACAAGGTCGATCGGCCTGATGCGCGGGTGCAGGAAGTCCATAACGAGGTGTTCGATCTGTTCGCGGCACTCGACGCGAATGACGATCAGCTCGATTTCCCGACCTTGTTCGCCTCCGGCCGCAACGGTTGGGCAACCACTTCAATGGACGCGCCGCGTCAGGATCTGGCGCCGCTGTTCGAATTGATCGTCAGCCATGTGGCGCCGCCGGTCGGCGATCCCACAGCGCCGTTCGCGATGCTGGCCACCACGCTGGAAGCCGATCCCTATCTCGGCCGCGTGCTGACCGGCCGGATCCTGTGCGGCACGGCGCGGATGAATATGCCGGTGAAATCGATGGCCCGCGATGGCCGCGTGATCGAGCAGGGCCGTCTCACCAAGCTCCTGTCATTCCGCGGGCTGGAGCGGGTGCCGGTCGATAGTGCAGAAGCGGGCGACATTATCGCGGTTGCCGGTCTCACCGAAACCACGGTTGCCGATACGATCGCCGCCCCCGAAGTCGATATCCCGCTTGAAGCAACCCCGGTCGATCCGCCGACGCTGGCCATGACCTTCTCGGTCAATGACTCGCCGCTCGCCGGACGCGAAGGCTCCAAGGTCACCTCCCGCATGATCGCCGAGCGTCTCTGGCGCGAAGCCGAAGGCAATATCGCGATCCGCGTCCGCGAAACCGAGGACAAGGATGCGCTTGAGGTTGCCGGTCGCGGCGAATTGCAACTCGGTGTGCTGATCGAAACCATGCGCCGTGAAGGCTATGAGCTGTCGATCTCGCGCCCGCGCGTGCTCTATAAGGTCGAAGATGGCCAGCGGCTTGAGCCGCTCGAGGAAGTCCAGATCGACGTCGATGACGATTTCACCGGCATCGTCGTGGACAAGATGAATCAGCGCAAAGCCGAGATGATCGATATGCGGCCGTCCGGCGGCGGCAAGACCCGTATTACCTTCATCGCCCCGTCGCGCGGTCTGATCGGCTATCAGGGCGAATTCATGACTGACACGCGTGGGACGGGCCTGATGAGCAGGCTGTTCCACGGCTATACGCCCTATAAGGGCCCGATCGAGGGGCGGCGCAACGGCGTGCTGATCTCCAATGCCGATGGGACCGCGGTCGCCTATGCGCTGTGGAATCTCGAGGATCGCGGCCCGATGTTCATCAACCCCGGCACGCCGGTCTATCAGGGCATGATCATCGGCGAGCATTCGCGCGACAATGACCTCGAAGTGAATCCGCTGAAAGCGAAGCAGCTCACCAATATCCGCACCACGTCCAAGGACGAAGCGATCCGCCTGACCCCGCCGCGCGCGATGACGCTGGAACAGGCGATCGCCTATATCGAGGATGAGGAGCTGGTTGAGGTGACCCCAAAGAGCATTCGCCTCCGCAAACGCCTGCTCGACCCCAACGAACGCAAGCGCGCGGGCCGGTCAGCCCAGTCGGCGTAACGCCGAGCAGGGCAAAATGATAGAATTTATCGAGTTTAATGGGGTTCTTGTTAAACTCATTAAACTCGATAATATTGCGGGATGGACCGCCGGAACAATCCATACGCCCCAGGTGCCGGGCTGCAACCGCCGGAACTTGCTGGCCGCGATGCGCTGATCGAAGAAGCGACGATTGACCTTGAGCGGGTGCTGAAGCGGCGCCCGTCGAAGGGAATCATGCTGCTCGGCCTGCGCGGTGTCGGTAAGACGGTGCTGCTCAATCGCCTGCATAATGTTGCCCAGTCTATGGGATTCCACACCGTCAAAATCGAGGCGCCAGAAGGCGGTGCATTGCCTCAGCTTTTGGGGCCTGAACTTCGTCAACTTCTCTATGAACTAGACCTCAAGGCAGCGGTCGGGACGAAGCTGCGTCAGGCTGTGGCAACGCTCAGAAATTTCATCGGGGCGTTCAAGGTCAAGGTTGGCGATATCGAATTTGGTATGGAGCCGGCGCCGGGGCGCGCGGACACCGGCAATCTTGAGCAGGATTTGCCCGACCTCCTCATCTCTGTCGCGGAGGTCGCCGCAGAACGAAATTCAGCGATCGGTCTATTTATTGACGAAGTGCAATATCTATCGCCCCAGGAACTGGCCGCGCTCGTTGTTGCGTGCCACCAGATCGCGCAGCGTAATTTGCCATTTTTCTTCATCGGTGCCGGCCTGCCGCAGATTGCCGCGCTGGCAGGCAATGCGAAATCCTATGCCGAACGCTTGTTTGTCTATCCGCAGGTCGATCGTCTTGACCCGATTGCTGCCCGGTCGGCCTTGGTGACTCCTGCGCTCAATGAGGGTGTTGCGTTCGAACCCGAAGCGGTCGATGAAATTTTGCGCGCGACGGAATGTTACCCATATTTCCTTCAGGAATGGGGCTTTCAGGTTTGGAACGTCGCCTATGCCAGTCCGATTTGCCTCGACGATGTTACCGGTTCGATGCCGAGCATTATCGCGCATCTCGACACGAATTTTTTCCGCGTCCGCTTCGACCGGATGACGGTGCTACAGCAAAAATATCTGCGGGCGATGGCTGAATTGGGGCCGGGTCCGCATCAAACGGGCGATATCGCTACGACACTCGGTGTCGAGCCGGCGGATATCAGCACAGTACGCCAGCAACTCATCCGCAAAGGAATGGTCTGGAGCCAGCGCCACGGAGAGACGGCTTTTACGGTCCCGATGTTCGACGCTTTTCTGAAACGCCAGATGCCGGTGCTGGAACCGCACGTGCCGCGGCGCCGCCGTTTAGGAATTAAAGGGCTAGACTCATGAGCAGTATGTTTCGGATTGCCCTTAGTTGGGATAACGTCCCTGCCGGTTTGGGGCAGCAAGCCGCTATTGATATCGCAGAGGGCTTCGTTCAACGGCCGTGGCATCAAGACGTCGTTTGCACATGGAATGAAAGCATTAATTCTTTAATTTTGGAGGCAGCAAACGATTTTGATGAAAACGGCGCTGCATTAATGGACGAGTTTTCGGATGAGATCTCAGCTTGTGTCAGAAATGCCGGCGATGGAAGCATACGCGTTATTTCTATTAACGATTTGCATTAAGCAGTCAGACTCAAACCATCTGATGGGCGTAAGAAAATGAGCCCATATCTTTATGCGGCCCCATTTGTGCCGTTCAAAGAAACCTACACTGAATGACTATGAAAATGACATCCGTGAGCCCCGCGATCGAAATCATCGAAGCGACGCCGGACGATGCGCAAGTGATCGCCGACATTCATATAACGGCCCGATTGACGGCGATGCCGTATCTTGTAAGTCCACATTCCGACGATCAGACACGAGACTGGTTGGCTAGTTGCGTCGGCGATCAGCCGTCTTCGTGGTGGCTCGCCCGGAAAGACGGACGGGTCGTTGGCTACATGTTCATTAACGGCGACCAGCTCGATCATCTGTATGTTCATCCTGATGCGCAAGGCTGCGGCATCGGCACTTGCTTGCTACAGGAAGCTCGGATGCTTAGCCCCGAGCGGATTGTCCTCGCGACATTCCAAAGCAACGCGCGCGCCAGGGCATTCTACGAGAAGCACGATTTTCGTCCTGTACGGTTTACAGACGGAGAGAACGAAGAGGCTGAACCTGACGTGTATTATTTATGGGAGGCGTCTCGATGATTGATCAGGTCCCCGCCCATCCTGTCTCCTGGTCATTTGCACTTACGTCGCGGAAGGCCGACACCCACTCCCTCTGACCATCGGTATCCGGGACGATCACGCCGCGCGCTTTGCTGATTGCCTCGAAGGCTGCTGTTGCCTCGGTTCCCAATCGTACAAGCGCGCAGGCCGCGATCAGGGAAGACCGTCCGATTCCGGCCCGGCAATGCACTGCTACGGCCTTACCGTCATTGATCCGCGTCTCTATGCTGCCGATCAGCGCCGCCGCCTCGCGCAATGACGAGGGCACCCCACGGTCCGGGATGGGAAATGAGATGAACTCCATCCCTTGCGCTCGGCAGAGATCGGCCTCTCTTTGAAGGTCGAGTTCGCTGACTTCCTCCCGCTCCAGCAAGCTCACGACGACGTCGATGCCCTCTGCCCGCCAACCGGAGATCTCGTCGTCGAGCCAGTCGCCGGCACGGGGGCGGGCCATGATCGCCAAGCGTCCGGTCAGCGGCAGGTTAGTCCAATAGACGTTCTGTGGCATCGGGGATCAGTTCATCGCCTAGCTGAGGCGGTTCTCCGCCGTCGCGAGTCAAGATCGCGCGGAAGGCGTCCCGGTCGCCCCGACCGCTCTGGCTGGTGAAGAAGGCAGCGGTTCTCAAGGCGGCGAGCTTCTCTGCTACGGCGCTGGCCACGAACTGATTGAGACTGGTGCCATCCTCGGCCGCCAGCCGCTCCGCTTCCGCCTTGACGGAGGCGGGCAGACGCAGGGGGTAAGTCGAACTCTTCGCCGTCATTTCCGTACCCTCATCAGAGCTTCACCCGGCAACAGCACAGGCAGGTCAAACCGAGTGGCAGCCGAGATATAGTGACGGCGGTTGAATGTTACGAGGGCATCTGCCCGACCATTCACTGCCGCTTCGAGCACCATTTCATCGGCCGGATCGTGGAGCTGCGGACGCCATAAATACCAAGCCTTAACCGGCACGGCGAGCTCTACCAATCGGTCGAAGAATGTTTCCAGCGCGGGACGTCGCAGACCGCTTGCAAGCATGTGCTCGGGCCGATGGCACACCGCTTGGTACTCCAGAAACAGCGGTACAGTTACTAATAACTCGGCCAGCCCGGCATCGATTGCAATCAGCAATGCTGCCGACGCTCCGCTCGGGCTTCGTAATGCGGCAACGATAACATCCGTGTCGAGCACCAACCTCATATTTTTTGATATCACATCGTCTATGATATCAAAACTAAATTCGGGTTGCTTGTGTAGATAACTCTGTGCGCCGGTCAGCGTTGGGGTGGAGGCATAGTTTTAGACATCAATGAACCACGAGCAAGCTCGCCCGTCCAGCCAACACCCCCTTGAGCCCCGCAACGCGCGCCGCAATCGCAGCCGCGGACTCGTCCGATAACCCGCCCTCCGCCTCGACCGTCACCACCGCCGCGCGGAGTTCCGAGGCGGCGCCGATCAGCAGCACATCCTGCTCACCGAGTTGGCGCAGCAGCTCGGTGGCGTCGCGGTGGCGGGACCAGATTTTGTCGTCGGGTGGCATTGCTGCGCCGCGCACCGCGGTGTCGAGGGTGTTCAGATCCTCAATAAGGGCATGCAGGCGCTTGGCTTCGGCGAGACGCAGCGGGTCGGCGTCCGGCTGGGCCCTCGTTGGTGGCGGCAGGTAGCGGCGCCGGTAATCGCCTTCGACGTGACGCAGATGCGTTGTCGCCTCGGCGAGCAGCTCGCTCGCCCGGTTGCGGATCAGCAGATCGTCGGCCCGACGCAACTCGTCGAGCCGGTACCAGTTGAATCCGTACCCGTTAAGTAGCATCACCCAGGTCGCGTAGAGCGGGTGATCGCGGTTGAAGACCGGTTCAGCCATTTTTGGGAGTGCCGGTGAGACCGGGTAAGGGCAGGGCGGTCTGGACCGGCCCACCGATTGTGAAGGGCTGCCCAATCGCCATGTTGGGGGCGGAGACGACGCCGCGCTCGGCCATCAAGATCGCGGTGTAGTAGCGCACGGCGTCGAGTTCCGAGAGACCGAAGGCGCGCAGGGAGATCAGCGCCCGCATCCGCTCGTCGCGCGGAAAAATCAGGACCTTAACTGTGTCGAGCGTGATGCCGAACAGCTTCAGGAAATCCTGCAGATGCTGATGCACCAGCTCGCCAATCTCGTGGATCTTCTCATTGACCCGTTCGAGCGGCGTTACCTGGACAATCTGATTGATCGCCTGCTCGACAACTGGGGTCGCATAATCATTCACCTCTTTGGCGGTGATCGTATGACCCGAGACCGGCATATGGGTTACCAGCGCAACCGCATCGTCTTTGCTGGCGATATGGAAATAATAATCCACCTCATAGCTCATCTCGGCCATTTCGGCCGAGAGTGCCAGACCCTTGGCCTTGACCACCATCTTGGCGCGATTGACGTAGAGCGCCTCATACTGCCAGGGGCTTTGGCCGCCGAAGAATGCGACGGTGAAGGAGCCGAGCAAGGGCTTGTCAGGCGTGGTCACCGGATACTGGCCGGTATCATAGACGTTGAGGATCGCGCCGCGCGCCTTCAGCACGCAGAAATGATTGCTCTCAACCGTCAGCAGCGAGTTATTGACGATCGAATTGTCGGGGTAGTGCCAGAGCAGAATGCCCGGCCCCATGACCTCTTCGCCATTATCGGCAAGGGTGGAGATGACGCTGCGAATTCCGGCCATGATGGGCTCCTTCGGTGCGATGCGTTTTGAGGTTGATAGCACTTCACGCGATTTCGTGCGAGACGCTTTACCACTTAGTTGTGCTAGAAGACCAGGATCAGGTCCTTGGGAGCGTCGCTCTGCGGAAGATCATCGTCGGTATCGTGGCTTTGGTGCTCGTCGTGGGCGGTGGCTATTTCCTGCTCAATCGCGCGTCCGGCCAGTCGTTCAAAACGGCGCTCGATCAGGCCATGGGGAAGCTCCCGCCGGGCTATACGGCCGCGTATAAAACCGTCTCCTACGATCCGGTGCTGGGTAAGGGCGCGATCACCGGGATCGCAATTCACCATACCACAGCGCCGGTGCTCGATGTCACGATCGAGGAAGTCGATGTGTCGCAGCCATCTCTTGGGCTGCCCGACGCATGGAACAAGGCGCTGGCCGATCCGAGGAAATTGACCCCTGAGACTAGCTTACCGGTAGCAGGCAAAATCACTGTAAAGGGTATTACCGCACACACCGATACGATGGATGAGACCGTCAAATCATCTGAAGTCTCCAATTTGCGGGTCCATCCATGGGCATTCGCCCATTCGGGGATTACGTCATACGCCCAAATCGATGCCGTCTTGCACCCTGCACACAACCCTCCGACGCTTGAAGATCAGAAGCCGCTCTGGCGCCTGATGGCCGCAGTGGTGCTCAGTTTTGGTGCCGATAGCGAGCAAGGCGACGGACTGGCGGCAAAAGTCGCTGTTCCCGCGGCTGGTACTCAGCCAGCCGGAACGCTCACCCTGACATATGATCGGGTGGAGGGGCGCGATATCGATCTCGGCGTCATCGGTGAGGCTGAGGCCAGCAGGATAACCTTTGACCAGGGCAGTAATGGCACGGGGTCTGTTGCAAAAGTTTCCTACTCGAAGGCAGATTTTCGGTCCGCCGGCATTGCTCTGCTGTCCAACAAGGAAGTCTCACCCAGCCTGTTCAACGGTTTGTCGATTGGCCGCGTTGCACTTGAGGGGCTTAGCGTTCAGCCACCTTCTACACCGCCAATTTCGCTTGGATTGCTCGAGTTCTCGAATTTCGCCTTTGATAATGGCGTTCCGATCTCCGGCGGGTTTGCGCTCGCTGGGCTAAAACTCGCCAAGGCGCAGATAACGCAGCCCGAAGCGGTTAAAATGCTGGACCAGATCGGGGTCGACACAATGACCGTGAGCGCGGGTGCTCAGTTCCAGTGGGATCTTGCCGCGAAATCGATGCAGCTAAAGGACGGCGCGTTCAAGGTCGATGAGTTGGGCGCGCTCGATTTCTCAGCCACCTACACGGGGGCCGAGCCGGGCGGCGCGCAATTGTTGAGCAATGCTGCTTTCTCAAAGGGTGCCGTGCATTACCAAGACGCTTCGCTGTTCGACCGGGTGCTGAAGGCCAAGGCCACTGAGGCGGGTACCACCCCGGACCAGCTGCGCGCCCAATTGATTGGCTCTTTGCCGGTCATGGCGGCGGCACTGGGGAACTCGCCTGCGGTCTCCGAAGGGATCGCCGCGATCACAGGCTTCTTGACCAATCCCAAGGGTTTGACCGTGACTCTGGCCCCGCCAACGCCAATCACCACCGCGACATTCGCCACCCTCCAAACGCTGCCGCCGCCGGAAATGCTGACGACTCTCGGGCTTACGGTGAAATCGGAGCCCTGACCGATCCCACCCGAGGCGAATGGCCGCTTTCCCTTCGCCGCCGGCTCGGTTAAGTTCCGCGCCAATTTGTTTACGGCCGAGGGTTTCTATGTCGAAGTTGTTGCGTTCTGTTGTGGCGGCCTTGCTGCTGGTGCTGACGATCAGCGTCAGCAGCCGTGCGGCGGATCTTGAAAACACAATCTATCTCGATATTGCGGCGGGACGTGTGGTGATCGAAATGCGGCCGGATCTGGCCCCCAAACATGTGGCGCGGATCAAGGAGCTGGTCCGGCGCGGCTTTTATGATGGGCTGCTGTTTCACCGCGTCATTCCGGGCTTCATGGCGCAAACCGGCGATCCGCTGGGCGACGGTTCGGGCGGCACCGGCCATCGACTGAAGGGCGAATTCTCGAACGAGCCGTTTGTGCGTGGCGTTGTTGGAATGGCGCGGGCCAATGACCCCGATTCCGGGGATAGCCAGTTCTTCATCATGACCGGTGCGAAGCCATCACTTGACCATCAATACACGGTGTGGGGCAAAGTCGTGTCCGGCATGGATTATGTCGACAAGATCAAAGCCGGCAGCCCCGATGATGATGGTAAGGTCGACGCGCCCGATCACATCATTCGGATGCAGATCGCGGCCGATGTCGAAAAGGGCAAGTCCTAAGCCGCGGCCGAAACGACGATTGTAACGATAACCACTGGGGGAGCCATGTCGGCTGATCTTGAAAATACTTTGTATCTTGATGTGCCTGCCGGACGGGTGACGATCGAATTGCGCCCGGATCTTGCGCCCAATCACGTGGCACGGATCAAGGAGCTGGTGCGTGAAGGTTTCTATGACGGCATCGTGTTCCATCGCGTGATTGAAGGGTTCATGGTGCAGACCGGCTGTCCGCAAGGCACCGGCACGGGCGGTTCGGGCAAGAAGCTAAAGGCCGAGTTCAACCGCGAAAAGCATGTCCGCGGCATCTGCTCGATGGCGCGGGCGCAGGATCCGAACTCGGCGGACAGCCAGTTCTTCATCATGCTGGCCGATAGCCCGCATCTCGACAATCAATACACCGCCTGGGGCAAAGTCGTGTCCGGGATGGAGCATATCGACGCGATCAAGAAGGGCGATTCACGGCGCAACGGCTCGGTCAGCGATCCTGACAAGATCATAAAGTTCCAGGTTGCCGCCGACGCAGCCTGATCCGGCGCGCGGCGGCATGGGGCGGCTGCGGCCGCTCTATGCCGAGCCGCGTCTGCTGGCCGTCATGCTGATGGGCTTTGCGAGCGGCCTGCCGCTTGCGCTCACGGGTGCCACCTTGAGCCTGTGGCTGGCCGAGTCCAAGGTGTCGCTGGCGTCGATCGGTTTTTTCTCGCTCGCGACCCTCTCCTATAATCTGAAATTCCTCTGGGCGCCGGTGCTTGATCGCGGTCGGGTGCCGATCCTGACGCGGCTCCTCGGCCGCCGCCGCTCCTGGGCACTGGTGATACAGGCCGGCCTGATTGTCTCGATCTTGGGTTTGGGCAGTACCGATCCGGCCCGTGCGCTGGTTACGACGGCTGCATGGGCGGTTGCGGTCGCGTTCTGGTCAGCGACTCAGGACAGTGTGATCGACGCCTACCGCGTGGAACTCCTGACCGAATCTGAGCAAGGGGCGGGTGCCGCGGCAACGCAGCTGGGATATCGTCTCGGTATGCTGGCCTCCGGCGCGGGGGCGTATCTGGCTGCCAATGCCTGGGGCTGGCAGGGCGCTTACGCGGTGATGGCGGCGCTGATGCTGATCGGGGTTGCCACGATCCTCATGACGCCGGAACCCGAGATCATTCGAGCCGCTGCCACGACGAGGCGCGGTTTGGCTGATCTGATGAAGCCGATTGGCGAATTCATGGCGCGGCGCGATTCGCTGGCGATCCTGGCCTTTACCGCGCTCTATTCTCTTGGTGACGCAACCGCCGCCCACCTTTCGACCCCGTTCTATGTCCAACTCGGATTTACCAAAATTGAACTGGCCGAAATCAGTAAGGTTTTCGGTGTGGGTGCGACGCTGGTCGGCATCTCCATCGGCGGCATCGTCGTCTACCGAATCGGCATCATGCGCGCGCTGCTGGTGATCGGCATCGCGAAGATGGCGGCGAACCTGACCTATCTTGCGCAGTACCAGGCGGGACATAGCCTGCCGATGCTGACGATGACGGTCGGCGTCGAAAATCTGGTCATGGGAATGGCCGGCAGCGCCTTCATCGCCTACCTGTCGCAGCTCTGTAACAGCGCCTACACGGCGACCCAATATGCGCTCTTGTCCGCGCTGGCGACACTCGCGCGGACGACCTTATCGTCCTGGAGCGGTGTGTTCGCTCAGGTTTTTGGCTGGACGCCGTTCTTCCTGCTCTCGGTGGCGTTGGCACTGCCCGGCTTGGCGCTGTTGCTATGGCTGATGAGGCGACCGGATGACGGTGCCCCTGAACCGGCGGCCTTAGCCGGGCAGGGCTAGGATGTTCGCTCGGTCCCTTCAGATCTTGGCGCCGGTGCTGGGTGTCGCCGGACTGGGGTTTGTCTATCTCTCGTTGCCGACATGGACAGGCTTGCCGCGCGCAGCGGCGGCAGCGCTGGAGGCACCCGGTCGCGCCTACATCTATTCACTCAAAACTGTTAGTGGACCCAATCCGAAA
>Ga0116226_10000577_pt1 | contig 31331 bp, 26 predicted proteins | sample S1TSphfallax_FD_89692 | JGI IMG/M metagenome (GOLD analysis project Ga0116226, IMG submission 89692) | Host-associated microbial communities from peat moss isolated from Minnesota, USA - S1T2_Fa - Sphagnum fallax MG | ecosystem: Host-associated > Plants > Peat moss > Unclassified | place: USA...
AACAACCAGTAACGCGGGATGGAGCAGCCCGGTAGCTCGTCAGGCTCATAACCTGAAGGTTGTTGGTTCAAATCCGACTCCCGCAACCAAATCTGCAAACAAGCAAATTACCAGCAATCGCCACCTTATCCTAATACCCGCATCGTGCACGCGCGAAGCGCCGCCACCATGAATCGCGGATTGAAGAACGCCCTCGAGTCGGCCGAGCGGGTAGCCATCGAGGTGCAAAGTGCCTAACGCTGGACAAGTCTCGTATCTTCGAACGACGCGGAGAAAAGAAAATGTCTTTTGGTTCTTTTCTTCAGAAAAGAACGCGACTTTTCGTTTTCTGACGAAAAAAAGCAAAAAGACTTTTAGGGACGGCTAATGCGCCCTGCTCGACTCGGTGTGTTGTGTGCCGGGAGCACATTGACCGAGTGCTCGAAAAACTGCGTTGGGTAGCCAGCTATCTTCCCAGCCCATGTCTGTGTCGCCGAGGCGGACAATGACGGTTCCATTGGCCTTCGAGATATACACGCGACGTCCAACGGCCCCATCGAAATAAACAGTGTCCGCGGCACGGAACGGTTCACTTGCCTTCACCTTGAATATCGGGTTGGAGGTAGAGTAGAGGCGTTCTGCAAGATAGGGTGACGCGCGCCAAATTTGATAGCCATAATTGGGATTGCTCGCACTCGGCGACGTCATTTCTGCGAGCCAATACGAATCAAGAACGCGATGGCCGTCAACGAGTCCATTATTGAGAAAGAGCATTCCTACACGGACCCAATCTTCCGGCTTCGCCAAAAGGGATGCGGCGGTTCTGGCCAAGCCGCCGGGCCTGTCGAGCGTGACATAGGCGTCGTCGGCGCCAAGCCCCCTCCACAATGCCTTGCTCAGAAGACCGGCATATTTTTCACCCGTCGCCCGCTCCACGATGATGGCAATGAGCGACGAGATCTGGCTGAAATACTCGAAAACCCTGCCCGGCGGCCCGCCGTATTCAAGGTTCAGAACGATATGCTCGATGTCCGGCCCTTTGAGATAAGCCTCTGTCAAGCCTGTGGGCGACAGATCGAATGGCACCGGCTTAAGTCCGCTCGCCATTTGCAGCAGGTCACGCAACGTGATGCTGCCACGCGGATCATTTATCCACTCGTGCAGCCAGGTTGAAACCGGCTGGTCCACGTTACGGATCTTTCCTTCGGCAACAACGCGCCCAACCAGAAGTGCCAGAACCGACTTGTGCATAGATGCCGACTCTCCGCGCGTGTCCGCATCGAATAGGCCGCCATAACTTTCATGCACGATGGCGCCCTTCTGGAACACGATCAGCCCGTAATCCGCCTTTTCCCCGAGCCGGCGGTCGATCGCTTCGAAGGGTTCAACCTGCCGGCAAATGAGGGCCCTTCGCGGCAATGCAACCGGATGGGCAACACCGGCAACGCGCACGAATGGCCAGTATGACAATGCCGAGTTTGAAAGTGTCGGATTAAGGCCGAACTCTGGCAATGTCTTGCGATAGGCCAGCAGGCTGGCCCAGGCGCCCGGCGGGCTCTTTCCTACGAGGGCATCGACCAGCAGGTTGGGAACCACATGAAACCGGTAAAACGGCGACGAATGACCTGTGCGCAGGATGGTCAGCTCCTGGCTCGGAATGACCATCAGATTGATGTCCCCGGCGCCTGCGAGATAGAAGGCGTCTGGCGCATGCACCGGCTCCAGCGTGCTTTCCTGCTTCGCCGCCTGACGGTTGATCTCCGGATTCATCCAGGCCGATCCGAGGAAGAGCTGAAATCCGAAATTGGAATTAGCGCTTGAAGGTGTTCTCATCGCCTTGACCCAGCCTTCGCTGACAATGCGTTGGCCGCTCCAAATCCCTCCGTTCCGCAGCATCTCACCGACGCGAATCCAGTCCCTCGGCGTTGCCAGCATGCAGCAATAGGCCATGGCGCGGCCGGCGGGATGATCCAGCATCATTTTCGCATCCGGCGCGCCGAGCTTTTGCCAGATGGCCTGTGAGACGAAGTCGATATACCGCATGCCGGAGGCACGCTCGACAATCAGTCCGATCGCATGGTTGTTGTGCGTGTCGTAGAAAAAGCTCTTTCCAGGTTCTGTCACCAGCGGCGCATTGACAACAATGCGTTCCACATCGGCACCATAATAGCTCTGGATGAACGCGCTTCCTGGCGCCATGGAAGGTGTGGATCGGATGCCGCTCGACATCGTGAGCAACTGGCGGATGGTAATCGCCCGGCGCGGATCATTACGCCACTCGGTGATGAAATCCGCTGCCGGCTCGTCAACCGATTTGATGTGCCCCTGATCGATCAGGATGCCGATCGCGACCGCGCCAAGCCCCCGCGTCATTGAATGCGCACTGAACAGATGATCGGGCGCTGCTTCATCGTTTGCTGCGTAATGCTCGATTGCCAACACGCCCGCATGAGCCACCAGAAGGGCGTCACCGCCTGTGCTGTCTGCAAAGCTGGTCGCTTCCGTTGTCGTCTCATCGCGAAAGATGGGTTGGCCTGCCTTGGCTACCGGGATGAATGGGCCAGGACGGCCTTTGAGAGTGGCCAGCGGTTGATACCAGTTGAGCGCGGGAGACAGCGGATTTGGCCCTACAGTATCGAGGCGCAACCAGAAGCTGGCATTCGCCTGATCGTGGGATGGCGGCGGTGGCGCCGGCGGGGCCGCTAGTGGCGTTTGTGGCGCAGGCGCCGGAGCAGGGGAGGCTGCCGCGAAGGCGGCCGAGGTGAGCCACAGCAGGCATAGAATGCTTCCGAGATCCTGGCGAGATTGCAACAAACTCAACTCCATTTGGATACTGACCATGAGAAAGAGACACGTTTTGCCGCGCGCCTAAGGCACAACGATAGGGCTTCAAGCCGGCAGACGGTGGCGAAGAGCTACGGCTATTTCCTCACCAATACAGAGTTAAGGAAGTCTTCCACGATGGCGCAGATCTCTTTCGCGAGTTCGACATGCATGAAGTGGTCTCCGCCCGCGATGATCACCTTGCGCACCTCCTTCGCATGCGTGAGCGCGGCGACGAACTTGTCGGCGGTGGAAAGCGACAGCGCGCGCTCTGCACCGCCCCAAAGCACCAGCGTTGGGGCAGTAACATGCGCCAGCACCTGCTCTGGATCGCCCCGATCATACAACGCTATCATCATCGCCGCCTCGCGATCCCGCCCCTCCACATTGAGGAAGTCTGTCTTTCTCTGCACCATACCCAGTGGAATACGCGCGGGATCGCGAAACGATCTGGCCAAGGATGACTGAACATACTCCGTGGAAACGGCCTTTGGGCTTGTGGCGGCATTAAAGAACGATTTCGCCTTGGTCTTCTTGTCCGTTGGTTGCTTGCCGGTTTCGATACCGGCGGAGTTCATGATAACCAGCACAGTCACCCGGCTTGTCCGTGTGGCAGCGTAGCGGAAAGCGACCGGGCCGCCGTAGGAGACACCGACAATCGCGAACCGCTCTATCCCGAGCGTATCCATCAGCCCGTCAACCAAGGCAAGCGAATGGTCTATGGCGTAGTTTCCATTGGCGATTTCTCCGCTAAGTCCGAATCCTGGAAGGTCGAATCGGACAACGCGGTATTTTTGCTTGAGCATGTCGGCCCAAGCGTCCCAATCCGCCGTGTCGCCCAAGGACCCGTGGATCAACAGAACGGCCGGGCCGCTTCCCTGATCCTTGTAATGAAGCCGCACACCATCAATGTCCGCGAAACGCGAGTCTGAAGTGCCGTATTTTGCTTCGATCTGCGCATGGGTGATCGTGCGCAGCGCTTGCCCGGCTTTCGGATCCGGGGGGTCGGCAATGCCAGGCACAGCAGTCAGGCAGAACAGCAGTACGAGTGCAAGGTCGCTGAATCTGCGCCTGGCCCAGCTCTTTGCTATTTGCGGCCGCATTGCACCTGTTCCAGGATATCGTCAAATTTCTGGGGCTCCTCGACGAAGAGTGCGTGACCCGACTCAGGAAAACTCACAAACTTTGCTTTTGGCAGCGCCGCGAGCACGCGCTGTGCCAGAGCAGGCTTGATGATCGAATCCTTGCCGCCGGTGACCAGCGTGATCGGAACATGCAGCGACGCAACGATATCCAGATTGTCGGTGTTCGCCCGTTTCACGATCGCACGGTCAACGAACGGGCTGACACGCATGGCCGCCAACCGGAAGCTTTCACGTATTCCTGCGTCGATCGAGGTTGGAAACAGAAGAGAAACCGAGCCGTTCACGCCTCCAATGTTCGCTTCCAGATTTGAACTTGCTGTTGGACGGTCCGGCGCCCCAGGCGGCGGTGCCGGCGTTTTCAACATGCCGGCCCTCGTGCTCACAAGGATGTAGCCCGAAACCGGAATATCTTGGTGGCGTCGGGCAAAGTCCATCGCGACATTCCCGCCGTAAGACCAGCCTACGATTAAGGGAGTCTTTACGCCTGTCGCCTTGATGACGTTCGCAACATCGTCTCCCCAGGGGGCGGCGGAATCGTAGGCATCTTCCTGCCAGGGTGAGCCGGAATTGCCGTGCCCCCGCAGATCGAACGCGACGAGATGGCAGTGTGCCTGTAGATTGGATCTGAACTGCTTAATCCAGCTCAGGTAACTCTGCCGGAACCCATGAATGAAAACGATGGCGGGCAGCGACTTTTTGCCGGCTTCCACAACGTTCAACGGCACGCCGCCGGCACCGGTGACTGTCGAGAAACTGGCCGTTGCGAACGGGCTTGGAGGCTGAGCCGGGATCGGCGCCGACTGGGCCTGCCGGGGCGCCAGCGGCAATGTGGCCACTGTGGCAGCCACAAACCAATTGCGGCAATTTCCATCAGTGTATGAGAATGACATCGAGCGGCTCCTGGAGGGTGCAGCAAAGAAGCTGGCAATGCCGTTGCCAGGATGAACAGTACGGACCGTTCATCCTCAGCATAGGAAAATTGCCGCCAGGCAGGATTTCAACTTGGCAACGAGAAAACGACTGGCGATATTCGCCCGTCGGGCCGATACCGGTAAACGTTGAATGTGAGCCGGTTTTCCAGTCTTTCGAGATCAGAAATGGACCCCGAGGGTAAACGCAAATGTGCGGCCCTGCGGCAAGGTAACAACACGTACATCCTGGAAAAATTCCAATTGCGCTGCATACTGAAAGTTTACCGGCACATGGTTGTTGGTGACGTTCTTTACGTAAGCGCTCAGGCTATAGGGGCCGCGAGAAATACCCGTGTAGAAATCGAGGTTGCTGGATGCGCCGACGCTCCAGAGTTCGGCAGCGTCGAGCGATTGGGGTGACCTGAAAGCGTAGTTCACCCGCACATAGCCGTTGTAAGTGTCTGTAAGCTGGTAATCGTATTCGCCTGTGAGCGTCAGGGTCAGCCTGGGCGAGTAGGGCACGGTATTGCCGCCGATGGGTACCTCTAGCACCTTCCCGCCGTTTCCCTTCACCAGTGTCTTGGCGCAGCTAGGAATCTGCGCGCAGTAGCTATTATCAATAACGTCTAGAGTTCCGGCATCGAATGTCGGATTGTTGTAGTCCGCGCCGAAGGTGAAAGTCGTCTCATCGGTCGGCTTTCCACTCAGTTCGGCCTCGCCGCCGGTATTGGTGGTAGAACCGAAATTCCTGATCACCTCTGCGGGACTGGTCGGGTTCGAGGAAGGCCCGAAAGCTTGCACGTTCTGCGTAGCGATGTGATATATTGCCAAATTGGCCCGCAGCCTGTTGTCGAGCCAACTCGTCTTGGTGCCCCACTCGTAACTCGTATCGGTCTCGGGTCCGAACGCCTCGTCGCCCGGCAAGGTAGAACCCGCGTTGAAGCCGCCGGGTTTGGTGCCGTTTGCAAACGTAAAATACAGTATGGCGTTGGGCACTGGCGTCCAGCGAATCGAGTCGTTTGTATTGAAATACTGGTTCGTTTGGCTGATATGAGGGCCGAACGGATCAAACGCACCCGGTATATCGTCGCTTTTCACTTCCACGAATTGCTGCAGCAAGTCTGTGTAACGGTATTGAGCAGATAAAGTGAGGTTCGGCAAAATATCAAAATCCGCATTGCCAAACCCCGCCGATTCGGTAGTGAGGTGGTGTGACAGGGTCAGGTTTGGACTGATCGCTCCCGTTGGGGTTGCGAAAGTGGTAACATCGAAAAATGGGCCAAATGGATTAGCGAGTGATACCCCGGCGGGTATGTTATATTCGCTGACGCCGGCGCCGGTAATGTAAATTTGACGCTCACGGTAAAAATAGGCACCCACCCCGTAACGTAGCCGCTGATGCTGCGGCGACGTATAGCGGACTTCTTCACTGAAATTGCCGGTGCTCGTGCCGAGACCATAGTTTTCGTACTCATTGACAGACTTGCCATCGGTGAGGAGGTATGGTCGGCCGAGGCTTGCATAATCGAAAGCTCCGAAAGCTTGTTCATCGACCTGGCTGGCGCCCGTGAGCGATTCGATCTTACCCCAGTTGAAATCAGCTGTATTGCGCATCGAGCCATAAAATGTTCGGCGCAGATTGAAGGCGACTCCCCCCAGCGGGTTGTTACTGAGGGTCACCGAATCGGGAGCTTTTATGCGGCCGCACACCAGCCCATACTCGCCGCCATCCGTGATATTGCCGCAATTCGCCGTGATGGCCTCGTCCGGAGAGGCGTTGAAGACGTCGTAGCCATAATAAAGGTCAAAATGAGTCGAAAACTCCCTGGTCCATTTGATATCAAGCAAACCACCGATATCTTTCTTGACATCTCCACCGGCTTTCGTGCTGGAAACCGGATCCTTGAAGGTGCCATCGAAATTATCGAACTGGCCAAACAGCTTGCCAAAAACCATATCACCATAGATTGGGCCACTCACATTGCCCACAAGCTGCTCTTTGGCGTAGTCACCGATCGTATAGTCCAGGTTGGCGTGCGGCGTGCTGGTTGGACGGTCCGGCACGTAGTTGATAACGCCGCTATAGGCGTCACGCCCATACAGGGCGCCGCTCGGCCCCTTGATGATTTCGACCTGGCTTAGTCCAGCCGAAGCGATCTCGATGGCAGCAGGCTCACGCAAATAGACACCGTCCAGGAAAGTTGCCACATCGGGAACGTTCAGGCCGGCCGTCAGATCGGTGATGCCGCGAACGGTGATGGATGTAAAGTTTTCCGAGCCGAAATCGGCTACGAGGATGCCCGGCGTCAGGAAGCCGATATCCTGCAGGTTCTGCACATGGGATTGTTCTAAAACCTTCTTGCTTATTGCCGTTACGGTCAGTGGCACTTTTTGCAGGTTCTCTGCCTTCTTCCGCGCTGTCACAACGATGGTTTCGAGTCGGTCACTTGATCTCGCGGGGCCGGCCTTCGCGGCAGCTACCGTCTGGGCCGATGCCGGCAACAGAAAGCTAGCACAACAATACCCAATTGCTGTTCCCGCTTGACACTTCCTGTAAGACTTTTTCCGCATAGCACTACGCCCCCTCGATGAAGAACTGTCATTCGCTGCGATCCCGCGCTCACCTAACCCGCGGGTTACATCCCGAAAGCAATGAGGCCAGATCTCACCACCATTGTGCCTCCATCATGGCTTTCGTAGAGAGTTTTCCTTACAGTGTCCGAAGTTTGGATATCCTGCAGAGATTGCATCGGGCGGTGAGCAGGAGCCACGGGGGTCATTTGGATTTTCGGAGTTTGGGACTAAGGCTCCTTTCATGCAACGGGGGGCGCCGGGTCGTCTCGCCTGGCTGGCACAGAACCAGCCTATTGCCGGTCGAACCAGCAAAGGCCTTGATGTTTGGATCGTAAACTATGCTCGAGTGAGGCGTGATCAGGTGACATGGCTTTAGACGGGCCTGCATCATGGAACGCAAGCGAGTCAGAGTTGCGAGGGATGAGTTTCTCCCTTTGCCAGTACAAAACCAAAACCCTCCCTTACAATTCACAGCCCAGCTTATTTGCCTTGGCTGGCTATCCATAAAGACAGTGTCGTTTCTGAAATCGGAATCCTCATTCGAAGGCGGCACTCCGTTTTCGAGTCCGTCTAAAACGCATTCATGCCAGAACAGAAGGTCTGCCCCTTCTTTGCGAGCTTTCTTGAGTTGCAGCATGTAGTGGGCTTAGGTCCAGATCTCCGCACTGGCCAGTTCGGTATCGAGTTCGGCCCGTATGCAAGCGTCGACCGGGAATCCCAAGGTTGCAAGAAGCCTGTCGACTGAAACCGTATCCAGGTTGATACCGAACTTGAGTTCCAGAAGTGAGCAGACGACGAAACGTGACCAAAGATCGGTATCGAAGCCATAATCTCGCGGCGCTGCACAATCCATCATTCCATAAAGTGTCTGTTTATAAGCAAAGCTGGCTTCAGCAGGAAGTGCAGGTGGGTCTGCGTCGTCGTTCAAGGCGCTGGGAGACTGGGGATGTGAAACGCCTGTTCTGATCCACGCGTATATCGTTCCAACACTCAGTCCAAACGAGGCCGCGATTTGGGGCACAGGTTCGCCGTCTCGATGGCGCTCCTTGGCTATCAGCCGCAATTTCGAGCGAATTGTCCGGTCGAGCGCTGCTTTCGGGTCCTTCATAGGGCTTGATGGATCTAAGGAGCACGGAAGCAGACGTTCATTGCAGAGGCGCAGGGAAAACAGCCGGGCCACATCTGTCGTGTGCGGAAATTGCGGCGAACCTGAAACAGGGCAACAAGCTGCCCGAAGCTGCCCATCGATGGCAGGGCATCATTGAAAATGTCGCAGCCTCTGTCGGTCGTGCAGGTGGTTTGGAAGAAGCCTGGTATTTGCCGCCGGGCGGCGATCATTACCCCGGCCAGGCTGCACTCGCCTAATTTGTCCGCCAGCCCCCGGCAGGCGCCGGCGATCAGAGCGCTCGGCATCCCAGGCAGGGAGATTGCCGGCGCATAGGGCTCGGCGGCGCGCAAACCATCTGCAAGCTTACGCCCCGCGGTTTCAACCGCCAGCATGCTGGCCGAGAGTGGCGCTTCGCCCGGCCCACTCTTGCTGGCAGCCCGGCAGATTTTTGGCTTGATCAATAAATCCGGCTCTCGGGTGAAGTGCCCGTTATCGGCTAGTTCCAGAAGATCGATCGGCGTGGACAACGATGCAGGAGGACAGGAAGCAGTCGCGAGGGAGACCAACTCTTTGCAGCCTGGAGTGGTTTTGTTCCAGTCTGTAACAACCGGTACCGCCGCCGTTGGTGGATGAAGCATCCGATGGCTCAAGCTTGATGTCACGCCCGGCAGGGTTAGGGAGCTGTTGTTCAATCCTCCTAGGCCAGAGCCGGGCAATGAGCGACAGCCGGCAAGCATATTGCTCAAGGTGCGCAATGCACCGATGAAATCCTTTGTCTGGGAGGTCCGTGTCGGTTCCAAGGGTCGTCCTGCTTTTTGCCTGCCTTTGATCAGTTCCCATGGAGAGCCTGCGGACAGAGCGGTTTTCCGCACGGCAGGGACGGGCCTTTCAAATGCGCCGGCAAGTGATCTGACGTGAAATGGCCAAGCCTGTCGCGAATGGGCACCCACGTGACGTGAGCAGGGTGCTAGGATGGTCATCGGGAGAAGGACTATGATGATCGAGGAAGCGGGAGCGGCGCGGTGTGGACCGATGCGCCTTATGTCCGGGGTGTCGCGCGCCCAGGTAATCTACCTGCTGGCGGTGCCGCTCGCCCTGCTGGTCGTCAACGCAGCCGCGCGGTGGTCTATTAACTTTGACTTGACCCTGCCGCAGGTGCTTGCCATCGGCTTCGCGCTGCACGCGGTTCCTTGGTGGGGCCTCCTCTTGGTCATGTGGCCCCTGCATCGGCTGCTTGGACCGCTCAAGCTGCCCCTATGGGGCCTCACGACGATAGCAACCCTCCTCACTGGTATCCCGCTCCACTTTTATCTCAAATTTTGCTTCGCTCAGATTGCCCTCTTTGCGCCGAGCTACCTTCAAGCCAAAGCAACGGTGCATTTTGGTTTTACGCTCCCTTACGTGCTGCTTTTCATAAAATGTGGCCTTCCTGCGGTGCTAACCACCAACATGTGTATCCAGATCTGCGAAAACATCCTCGGTCTCGGGTGGTGGCAACAGAGGCTGGCCGTTCCTGCCCGATCCCCCTTAATCGAAAGCTCAGAGTCGGCATACCGGGTGGCGCCGCCTTCAGATTCCACTGCTCCTGCGGTAACAGCCTTGCCAGCCAGGGCGGGTTTCCTAAGGCACTCCAAGTTACCCGAAACCGCCACTGTGCTGGCGCTCGAGGCGGAGGATCATTATCTGCGGATTTATGCGGAGTGCGGCTCTGACCTCATCCGGTATCGGTTTACGGACGCGCTGACCGAACTGGGCCACACCAGCGGGCTGCGCGTGCATCGGTCCTGGTGGGTAAACAGTGACTGTGCCTTGCGTTTCACCGCTACGGGGAAGGTTGCCGAGATCGCCTTGACCAATGGGCTGCGTGTGCCAGTCAGCTTGCGATACCGTAGCGCTGTGGAACGCGAATTGGGGGCGCCGAAAGGTCGAGCGCCCTCAAAAACCTTTTCCCTCGGAGAGCGGAGGGTTAGCGAGCGCAAGTAGGAACTATTCCTGCCATTGCCTAGGCAGCGGCCCTGAACAGCAAATCATGATGGTGGTGCCCTCCCGCAACCACTTTCACCGAACGCGTGAGCAGGTCATGATCAGCAGGCACAGCAGTACCGGCTCTTTTGCGCTCAGAACAAGACGTGGTCGACCAGCTGGAACGCGAAAAACAGCAGGCACGGGCCGGATATCTCGCGCGCCAGCTGCTACAGACCGACGCCGTGATCATCGACGAACTCGGCTATCTTCCCTTCCCGCCTTCCGGCGGCGCCCTGCTCTTGCACCTGATCAGGCAGCTCTACGAAAAAGCCTCACTGATCTTCACCACCAATCTCTCCTTCGCCGAATGGGTCGGCGTCTTAGGCGACCCAAGAATAACCACAGCCCCTCTCGATCGCGTCACCCACCACTGCGACATCCTCGAAATTGGCAATGATTCCTTCCGCTTCAAACAGCGCAAAAAACAGCCCAAAGCGGCCTGATAAAGTGGAAACTTTTGGACGCTGTTTGCTGAAAACTATTGAACGCTGATTGACATTCCGCCCCTATTGCACGACCTTGAAGGCTTTGCTTCCCCCCAACATGCGTATGATGTCCTGCTGATTAGAGTCTGACGCGCAGTTACCGGCCACATCGCAAACTCTTATGCTACTGATGTAATAGGTTTCTTCTGGTGTTGTTGGAAGGACCTGAAGAAAAGAAGGCACATTGTAGGACAATACGGGCGAAGACAGCCTTGACTGAGCAAAGCCCAGAAATTGACGAGTTTCCCTATTATAAACGTACATACCGACATTGCCGACGCCCGATAGCCCATCGGCCACTTTAAGGTCGGCAATGCGCCTCTGCTCTGGCCGAGGCGGTCCAGCTTCTCGACGCCTGGCTCGGTGTCTAAGCGGCCTCACACGTCAAACCGCCAATCAACTGCCGCCTTCGCGCCCTCGACCAAACTTTGCAACAAAGCCGCATAAGATCAAATGCAGGCTTAACGCCGACGAGCGGTCGCCGCGTTCGGAAGCATGTAGCTCACGGTTGACGAGCCAGCGGAGCCAACGCCGTTGCGTCGTTCGTCGGCTTGGGCGCCACGTGGCAAGCAGCGACGGCAAGATAGACCGCCGGCAACACGAACAGCGTGAACAGTGTCCCGATGGACAAACCGCTTCCGATAACTAGGCCCATATTGAAGCGAGATGCAGCGCCGGCGCCGCTCGCCAGGATCAGCGGCACTACGCCCAGCACCATGGCGGCGGTTGTCATCAGGATCGGACGCAGCCTTATGCCGGCGGCATGGATCACCGCCTCCAGCTTCGACATGCCTTCCTGCTGCGCAGCGTTGGCGACTTCCAAGATCAGGATGCCATGCTTGCTGATCAGCCCCATCAGGGTCACAAGACCGACATCGGTATAGATGTTGAGCGTGGCTCCCCCCAGGCCAAGATTGATGAACAGCAGCGCGCCTGCAATCGACGTCGGAATAGAGACTAGGATCACGAGCGGATCGCGAAAACTCTCGAACAGGGCAGCGAGGCACAGGAAGATAATGATCAGCGCCAAGGCAAAGGTCGCAACAAATCCGCTCGATTCGGTCACGAGCTGGCGCGATGGCCCGGCATAATCAATCGTGACATCCGCCGGCAGCATGTCCTTGGCGATGCTCTGCAGGTAATGCAGGGCGGTTGCTTGCGAGACGCCGAGGGCGGGCACACCTGAGATGGTCGCCGCATTCACCTGCTGGAAATGCGTGATTGTCTCAGGCACCGTTTCGGTGCGCACGCGGGCGATCGCCGATAGCGGCACGGGGATGCCATTGACCGTGGCTGCCGGCATGCTCATCACCTGATCCACCGTCAGTCGCGTATGTTGCTGCACCTGCGCAATAACTTTGTAGGAGCGCCCGTCCAGGCTGAAGTAATTGGTGTAGCCGCCGCCGAGCAAGCCACCAAGCGCGCTGCCGATCTGTGACATCGTCAACCCAAGCCCTGCGGCCTTCGCGCGGTCGATGTCGATCACCTTCTGCGCCTGGTCGATTTTCAGATCGCTATCGATGAACAGAAACAGGCCGCTGGCGGCCGCCTTGGCAAGAAATGTTTGCGCTTGCGGGTAAAGTGCGGCGAGCTTTTCTGTGGATTTCAATACGAACTGGATCGGCAGGCCAGAGGCGCCAGGCAGGGAAGGCGGTTGAAACGCCACAATCTTCTGCCCGGCCACCGTATCCAGCTTGTCCTGCAGATCCCGCTCTATCGCTGTCGAATCGCGCTTACGCTTGTCCCACGGTTTGAGTGTTAAGCCGGCAATGGATTGCGATGGGCTTTCGACCTGAAAGCTTTGTGCGGCTTCGGGTATCCTGCCCATGATCCTGGCTACCTCATGTCCGAACAGAAGTTTCTGTTTTAGCGTGGCGTCGGGCGACGAACTGGGTTGCACCAGAACCACGCCCTGGTCTTCTTGCGGCGCCAGCTCGCTATCCGCGCTGGAATAGAGAAAATAAATGCTGCCGATGACAAGAACGACGAAGGTCAAGGTGACGGGCTTGCTACGAAGGCTGCTGCGCAAGGCGCGTTCGTAGCCGCGCTGTATTGCGCCGAACACCCGATCGATCAGGCCCACCACACGTGCGAAAAATCCCGTGTCGCCTCTGTTTGGCTTTAAAAACCTGCCGCACAAAATTGGCGACAGCGTGAGGGAGACAACCGCCGACATGGTGACGGCACCCACCAGCGTGAAGGCGAATTCCGTGAACAGCGCGCCAGTCAGCCCGCCTTGAAAACCGATGGGCACATAAACGGCGACGAGCACAATTGTCATGGCGATGATGGGATTGGCCAGATCGCGCGCGGCCTTGATGGCCGCATCGCGCGGCTGCATGCCGTCTTCCAGATGTCGGCTCACGCTTTCCACGACGATGATCGCGTCATCCACCACCAATCCGATGGCAAGCACGAGTGCCAGCAGCGTCAGCAGATTGATCGAGAAGCCTAGCACCAGCATCACCCCGAACGTGCCGATCAGCGAAAGTGGGATGGCAATAACCGGTATCAGCACCGAGCGTGGCGCGCCGAGGAAGGCGAACACAACCAGCGTTACGATCAGCACGGTCTCCAGCAGCGATCTGCCGACTTCATCAATCGAACTATTCACGAAAACTGTCGAGTCGTAGACGATATTGGCATGTATGCCGGCAGGCAGGGCATGCTGGATCGCTGGCAGCACCGCCTTCACGCGGTTGACAACACTGAGCAGGCTGGCCGAAGGCACCAGCTGGATGCCGACATAAACACCTCTCTTGCCGTTATACGATACGCCGGAGTCATAATCATCGGCACCGAGCGTGACATTGGCCACATCATTGAGACGGACGATGCCGCCATTGATCTGTTTGATGATAAGGTCGCGAAACGCCTGCACCGAATGCAATTGGGTGGAGGCGGTGAGATTGAACTGCACCATGCGCCCTTTTGTGCTGCCGAGGCCGGCGACCGTGCTGTTGCTGGCAAGCGCGTCGGTGACGTCGGTGGCCGTCAGCCCATAGGCGGCAAGTTTTTCCGGATCGAGCCAGGCACGCATGGCGAAATACTGCGGGCCGAGCAATTCCGCGGTCTGAACGCCAGGCACGGCTTGCATCTGCGGCTGCACGTTGCGAACCAGATAGTCAGTGACTTCGTTCGATGACAGTTCTTCACTGGAAAAGCCGATGATCAGTGGATCGAGTGTCGTGCCGATGGATACCGATATGGTCGGCTGTTGCACGCCGCTCGGAAGCTGGTTGAGCACCGCGTTGATCTTGGCGTTGATTTCGGTAATCGCCTTGTCCGCGTCGTAATTGAGGATCAGGTTGGCGACAATCGTACTAATGCCGGATGTGCTCTTCGATGTCATATAGTCGATGCCATTGGCCTGGGCGATGGCGTTTTCCAGCGGCGTTGTGATGAAGCCGGCGACCGTTTGCGGATCCGCCCCGTAATAGGTGGTCGTGATCGTCACGATCGCATTGTTGGTCTTCGGGTATTCCAGGATCGGCAGCGAGGTGAAGGATTTGAAACCGATGACGACAATCATCAGGCTCACCACACAGGCGAGCACCGGGCGACGGATAAAGATGTCGGTGAATTTCATGTCCCGCAGCCAGTTCAATGATCTTGCGGGGCAGTGGAGGCGGCATCCGGGATGCTGATGTTGTTGTCGATTTTTATGACAGCGCCGTTATGCAACTTCATCTGCCCAGCGGTTACGACCTGATCGTCCGCCTGAAGGCCCTTCAGAATGCTCACCTGATCACCGCGTGCGGCACCGGTCGTGACGAAGTGCTGAAAAGCTTTCTTTTCTATATGACCGTTTGCCGCCGCTTCGTCCTCGATCACGTACACCAGACTGCCATACGGATTATAGGCAACCGCGGTCAGCGGGATCGTCACCAGCATTTGCGGTTTGCCGGCGTCCACGCTGACAGTGGCGAACATGCCGGGCAGGAGGGCACCGTCCGGATTGGCGATCGTCGCGCGCACTTGAAGCATACGGCTGCTGGAATCGACCTTGGAATTGACCGCGGCCACGGTGCCGGTAAAGTTCTTGTCGGGAAAGGCATCGACGGTCACGCTCACTTTCCCGCCGGGCTTGATCTCGTCTAAAGCCTGCTGCGGCAGATAGAAATCCACCAGCATCGGATCGAGCGCCTGCAACGTGACCAGCGTTGCTCCGGCCGCGACATACTGGCCAAGGTCGATCTGCCGAACGCCAAGGCGGCCGGCGAACGGCGCGCGGATCGTCTTTTCGTTGATAACAGCCTGCTGCGCGGCCACTTGCGCGCGCGCCACCTTGAGGTTGGCAATGTCGGTATCGACCACGGACCGAGCCACACCTTTCGCCGCCCACTGCCGCTGATCGCGCGTCAGCGTAATCGCGTCGAGCTCCGCCGTTGCCTTCAACTCCGCCAACTTGGCGCCATCGTCATTCTGGCGCAGATGCACCAGCACACTGCCGGCCGGGACTGTCTGTCCCGAGAGGAAACCCACTCCGTCGATAACGCCGCCAATCTCCGGCGCGATGTCGGCGCCGTTAAAGGCGCGCAACGAGCCGACCGCTGAGAGATGTGCCTGCCATGGTTGCAGAGCCGCCTTCATCGTGGCGACCGTCGGCTTCCCGGATTGAATTTTTTCTGTCACCTGCCTCAAAATCGTGGCTTTGACGGCGTGAAATCCGATCAGGCAAACCGCCAGCAGACCAACTGCGAGCAGCATAAGCAGCATCCGCAACCAATTGCGTGGCTTGGCCCCACTCTCCGCCACGGGCAGGGCGCTGTCGGGATAATAATTGCTCATGGGTACACTCCGGCAAATTGGGCAGGTTTCGGTGCAGCATCGTTGCGGTGCCACCAGCCCCCGCCTAGGGCCTGGAACAGGGCAACAGTGTCGGTGAAGCGGGCGGCACGGGCGCCCACGAGGGTCAGACGGGCGCTCTGATCCGATTGTTCCGCCGTGAGTACGTTCAAATAGGTGCCCCCGCCGGCGGCATATTGCGCGCGCGCCACGGTCAGGCTGTTCGCCGCGGTGGTCTGCGCGGCCAGATCGGCGGCCAGTGTTTCGGCGTCCCGCTGCAATGCCACCAGCGCATTGGCCACATCCTTGAAAGCGGTGTTGACAGTGCTGCTATATTGCGCAGCCGCCACCTCTGCGGCGGCCTCGGCGGCGCGTTTCTTGGCGCGCAGCGTGCCGCCCTCGAATATCGGCTGCGTCAGGCTGCCGGCCAGGCTCCAGACGATACCGGCCGGGGTGAACAGGTTGGAGGAGCCGGTGCCGTCGCGTCCGTAACTGCCGGTGAGCGAGATTTGCGGCAACATGTTCGCGGTCGCTACGCCAACATTGGCTGTCGCCGCGTGCAGCAGCGCCGCGTAGGCCTGGATATCCGGCCGCTGCCCGACCAGGGCGGAGGGTAGCGACACTGGCAGTTCAGTGGGCAGCGTAAGGCTGCCTAGGTCGAGCGTGGGCCGCTTATAGAGGGCCGGGATGCCGCCAAGATAGACGGCCAGCAGATTTCGTTCCTGCTCAAGCTGCTTCTGCAGGCCCGGCAAGGTGGCAGCCTCGCTATCGCGCAGCGATTGCTGCTGCAGCACATCCACCTCGCTGACTCCGCCCAGGTCAAACCGCCGGCGGGTGACCGATAATGCCTCGTCATAGGCGAGGACGATGTCGTGGGTCGCATCGATCTGCGCCTGCAGCGAGGCTTCGGTGATGGCCGCGTTGACCACGTTGGCAACAAGGGCAAGATCGGTCGCCTCGAGCTCGAATCGCTCGTATTCTGCCTGCGCGCCAAGTTGTTCCACCTGCCGCCTTGTCCCGCCGAACGCATCCAGTGTGTAGGAGACGCTGAGCGAAGCGCTGACAACAGTGTAGGTTTCCGACCCGTTGCCAAACCCCACCGCCGCGAGGGATTCCCGCTGGCGTTCTGCCGACGTGCTGGCGCTGATTTGCGGATACTGGCTGCCTTGTTCGGCGCGCAGGTTTTCGCGCGCCTCCCGCAACGTTGCTTGCGCGGCCGCAATGTCGGGATTGGCAGCCAGCGCCCGCGCCACAAGATCGGAGAGCTGGCGTGACCGGAACAATGTCCACCATTCACCTGGAATGTCGCGGCCGATGGCGAATGACTGCTCGGCGCCGCCCGGTGTCGCGGCAGCAGTTGTTGAGGCAGGAACGGGTTTTTCGGTAAGGCGGCCAGCTTCCGGGGCGGGCTGCTGCCGAAAATTCGGTCCGACCGTGCAGCCCCCCAGGAGAAGCAGGGCGCTGAGGGAAACGGGCCTTGAATTGACGCTCGACCGCAAGATGCTTAGTTCCTAGACTGCCTAGTCTGCTATATATATAGGTGGACTGAAGAGTCCAGTAAGTGGGAGGTAAAAATTTAGTCATGACGGATGCGTCGCGGCGCACACGCGCTGGCCGGCCCAAGGACACCGCAAAGCACGCTGCCATCCTGGACGCGGCGCTAGGGCTGTTTCGCTCTCAGCCTTATGAGACGGTGACAATGGAAGCGGTCGCCGCGCGCGCCGGCGTGTCCAAGATGACCCTGTACAGCCATTTTGCCGACAAGGAGACGATGTTCGAAACTGTCGTGCGCGCGATGTCCGATGAGATGATGACCGGTCTATCCAGCCCGAACCACTCGGCAGCATCGCTGCGTGAAACACTGAACACCATCGGCATCGCTTTTCTTACGCTGGTTTTGGACGCCTCAGTGCGTATGATCAGGCACACACTTTCAGCATCGCTGCACACTGATCAGGCGCTGGCGCGACGCTTCTACGATGCTGGACCGGGCCGGACCCGCTCCGCAGTTGCCGAGATCATTGCCGGGGCGACAGAGCGCGGGGAGTTGGCGACGGACTCGCCTGAATGGGCAGCCGATGATCTGATAAGCCTTTGGGAGGGCGGTTTGCCTGCCCAGCTGGCCTTCGGCTTGATCGAGCCGATCAAGGCGGATGAAATCGCTCGGCGGGCCCAGCGCGGGACCGAAACATTCCTGCGCGCCTATGCGCGTCCGGTTAATGGTTAAGCGGAGATCTTAGCGCAGAGGTAACTCGCACACGCCTTCAGAAACTCTTCGCGTGAAACCGTATGGCTAGTTTTCTATTGTTTGAGCCCAACGTCGCCGCCCGCTGACGATCACAATTGGTTTGTAGCAAACAAAGAGCATGAGGAGCTTTGTCCCGCAGACGTAGCATTTTTCCAGCGTGACGGGATGGCGAACTGACATGGAATGCTCCTTGGCACGATATAACGTCGCCCTGGGGGCAACTCTTGCGGAGGTTTCGCGACGCCGCCCGAAAAAAAACAACAATCGATCATGAGATAGCCATGCCGGATTCTTTTCGCCAAAATATCTAAAGCGCTCCGGTTCTTTCCTGTCGAGCACCTGCCGCCGATCGCCAGCCCATCATCGTGGCTATCTGGTGAGGGCCACGTGTTAGACCCGCCGTCTGCGAAGCTTCAGCTGTCGTCAGTCTTTTGCCACGCAGCGTTGTGGCTGTTTGCGACGCGGCCAAGGGCGATTTTGAGGGGAATTCCTCGATCCGGACGCGATCCAAGGCAGCGCGTGGGCAAGCGTTGGCGGCATCACTTTACCGATATCAAGGCGGTATCAAGTGGGGTCATGGCCTAGGGCGGCCGGCGCTTCAATCCACCCGGGGTTGTTCTTTATTTGTTCTAGTATTACCCTCCCGCCATGTCCCTCCTCGACCCTCTGCCCGAAACCGTCCCCTTCGAGGAGGTGGCGGCTGTGTTGGCCCGCGCCGTGCTCCTGGTGCCGGGCGGCCCACAAGCGGTTATCAACGCGGGTGGCAGGCATCTCGCGGCCGCCCTGGTCGTCGCCGGGTTCCGCGTTGTCCGCGATGTGGAGCCTGGCCCGCAACTCACGCTATGAGCGATATTTGGCCAGGCGATGCGCGGCGTCGGGAAGCGCTCCTGCGAACGCCTCTCGCGGAACTCGCCACCTGGCATCTCGTGGTCGCCTGCCCCGCCTGCCGCGACGAGCGATACCTCCGTCTCGACGCACTCGCGGCCCGCTGCGGGCCAGACCGAACGCTCGCCGTGTTGGTGCCGCGCCTCAGATGCAGCACACCGGAATGCGGCCTACCACCCGCCAAGGTCCAGCTACGGAACAAGTTTCCCGTGCTCCCCGGTCCGAAACTTGTGGATATTCGCCTCAAAGGCTAGCCAGCCCCGCCAGCTCCTCCACCAATGGCCCTAACTCCTGACCGCTTCTGCCGCTCCTCTGCGCGGCACCACAGCGTCACCCTTTCTCCAAGGCCCGCGCATACCACGGAGAACGGCGCCACTCATGGGAAACACGTTCGCACGGCATACGAAACATTCTTGGAATGGAACCGAAACCTCAGCTTTCCACAAGCAAATTCCGTATCCGCGTTGCCAGCGTCTCCATGGCGAAGGGTTTCGTCACCACCTGCATCCCGGGTGTCAAATGCCCATGGTTGAGCAAGGCGTTTTCCGCATACCCCGTAATGAAAAGCACTTTGAGCCCAGGCCGAACTTCGCGCGCCGCATCGGCCAGCTGGCGGCCATTCATCCCGTTCGGCAGCCCCACATCGGTGATCAGCAGATCGATCCGCACGTCAGACGTAACTATTTTGAGCCCACCCACCCCGTCGGCCGCCTCGATCGCGCCATACCCGAGCTCTTCCAGAATTTCGCTCACATACATGCGGATCAGCGGCTCATCATCCACCACAAGCGCGGTCTGTCCGAACGCCGCGCGGTGCGCCGCGGCTGCCGGAACGACAGGGTCGTCGCTGTCCGCCTGATCGAACGACCGCGGCAGATAGATCGAAACCGTCGTGCCGCGGCCAATCTCGGAATAGATACGCACCTGGCCGCCGGATTGCCGCGCAAACCCGTAAATCATCGATAGCCCAAGCCCGGTGCCCTGGCCGATCGGCTTGGTGGTGAAAAACGGATCGAACGCGCGCGCCATCACATCGGGCGGCATGCCGCAGCCATTATCCGTCACGCTCAGGGCAACATACTGGCCGGGCGTCACATCCCGATCGCTGGCGGCGCGGTCATCCAGCCAGATATTGGCTGTTTCGATCACGATTTTCCCGGCCCCCACAATCGCATCGCGTGCATTCAAACACAGATTGAGCAAGGCATTTTCAAGCTGCCCGGCATCTACAAAGGAATTCCACAACCCGCCGGAGGCGACCGTCTCGATCCCAATGGAAGGCCCTACCGAACGCCGAATCAGCTCCTCCATCCCCGCAACCAGATGATTTATGTTGGTCGATCGCGGATCGAGCGTTTGCCGCCGGGAAAACGCCAGCAGGCGGTGCGTCAAGGCGGCAGCCCGCTTGGCCGCGGATTGGGCGGCCGCGACATAACGGTCGAGCTCGCCGATGCGGCCCTGCGCCACGCGCGTCTGCATCAGCTCCAGGCTGCCGCTGATCCCCGTGAGAATGTTGTTGAAGTCATGCGCGAGGCCGCCGGTCAGCTGGCCCACCGCCTCCATCTTCTGCGATTGCCGCAGCCGTTCCTCGGATGCGGCCAGGGCCTGTGCCGCTTCCTTCTCGGCGGTGATATCGCGGCCGCTGCCATAGATCAGATCCTGGTCGGGTGCCGCCACCCACGAGATCCAGCATATGCCGCCATCCTTGCGCCGGTAGCGGCAGACGAAGCTCGGCAGATTTTCGTGGGCCGCGTGGCGTAACGCCTTAAGCGACTCGGCGGCATCCTCGGGCAGGATGAAATCGAACACCGAGCGGCCGAGCATTTCCGCATCGGTCCAGCCGAGAATCTTCGTCGTTGCCGGATTGACCGCGATAAAGATCCCGTCCTCGTTCAAGATCACACTCAAATCCTGGGTATTCCGCCAAACCCGGTCGCGCTCGCGGGTGCGCTGCTCCACCTGCACCTCAAGGGAGCTCGCGAGTTGCAGAAGCGCCTGTTCAGCGCGCCGGCGTTCGATGGCCGTGCGCGTGCGGGCGGCAACCTCGCGTATCAGGTCCAGATCGGCATCGGCCCAGTCACGGGTTTCCCGATCGTTCACAAAGAACACGGCGATGGCGTTGGCCGCCTCGAACACGGGCACATTCACCAGCGAAGCCACGCGCGCGGCCAGCATGTTGTCCACCGCGCCCGAGGTTCTGGGGTCGCGCGCCACATCGGCGATTGCGACAAGCTCGCCAGATTTCAGCTGGTCGACAAAGGATCCAAAATCCCGCAGGTGAACCGCGCCGGCCACCGAATTCACGCCCTGTGCCGTCCAGTCGCGCTCCACCGCCAAAATATCGGTCGACGGATCGAGATTGCCGTAACCGGCGCGGGTGGCGCCCAGCGTCTCGCCGAGAACCTTCCCCGCGGCGTAGGCGATATCGGCGGGATGCAGCAGGCCCTGGATCTCGGAGGTCAGTCGGATCAGAGCATCCCTGCGTGCCTCGGTACGGCGCCGCTCCGTCACGTCGGTGGCGGCGCCGAACCATTCCACGATCTCGCTTTGCCCGTTCAGCACGGGAATGGCGCGCGAAAACGCCCAGCCGGCGCTGCCATCCGCCTGCCGCACTCGGTGCTCCAGCTGAAAGGCGGTTTTGGCACGCACCGCGTGGTCCACCGCGGCCAGAACCGCAGCCTGGTCCTCGGGAAACAGATACACATCGAGCCACGCCACGCTCGGGCGTTCCAGATCGGCCAGAAAGCCGCGGCCATCGAGCGCGCGCATCTCCTGCCAATCGGCGCTCATCCTGTACACCACTTCGGAGGTGGCGTTGACCAGGGCGCGAAACCGCGCCTCGCTTTCCCGCAACCGGCGGTCCGCGGTGATGCGCTGCGTGGTTTCCACGACAATGGCGATCACCCCGGCGGGCGTCCCGGTTTCGTCCGGCACCGGGGAATAATCGAGATCCATCCACACCTGTTCGGGACGGCCGTGGCGGAACAGCGTAAGCTCCTGATCGCGGTAGGCGAGCGTGCCGCCGGAAAGGCCGATCTTCATCACGTTGTCATTAAAGTTGGCCACCTCCGGCCAGCCTTCCCGCACCTTGCTGCCAAGCAAATGTGGGTGCCGCCCGCCGGCGAACACGGAATAGGCGTCGTTGTAGATCATGATGCCGTCCTCGCCCCACAGCAGCACGATCGGCACCGTGGAGAGCAGCAGCAGGGTCGTCACGGTCTTCAGGCTCTGCGGCCACTCCGCGATGGGCCCGAGGCTGGTGGCGTGCCAGTCATATCCGCAGATCAGCGCCCCGAGTTCGCCGCCGCCGATCGGGAACCCCCGCTCAACCTGATCCTGCCCGCCCTCAGCCAAGTCTCCCTCCCAAAGAGCGGCTTTAGAACATTTGCGGTGGCGGCCAGTTTGTCAGTGCATGGCGCGAAATGAGCCTGTAGCGCCAAATTTGACGCTTATCACATGACTGTGATCGACGGCTCCCTTGAGCATCATCCGACGGCACGGGGTCACCCGTCGGATAAAGATGCTCGCCAAAACAAAGAGCTAGAGCATTTTCCGAACGACTGCACTGACCTGACGCGATCGGAAAAGCTCTAGTTCAGCCTGCGCTGTCGAGTTTTCCATGAAGCGACGTATACGCGGCGTTCAAATCGACATCGGCCTGCTGGTAAACCTTGTCGAGGCAGTAAAGCCCATCAAAATCATTATGCGGCTTGTCGCAGGCAGAGTTCGCATGGGCAGGGACAGATGCCAGCAAAGCAAGGGCAAGAATATTCGAAGCAAGGGCTAGAATGTTCTTTCTTGAAAAAAAGACTCAAAAACATGTGTTCCTCGCAGCGTCGGCCTCCGCACAATAACCCTCGAATAAACAATATAGTTTTTTGCTTCTTTTCTACAGAAAAGAAGATTTTTCTTCCTTACCTTGTCGGTCGCGGCGGGGTCACGCTGTAATCGTAAAACCCCTTCCCCGTTTTGCGGCCCAGCCAGCCGGCCTCGACATATTTTACCAGCAGGGGGCAAGGCCGATATTTCGTATCCGAAAGCCCATCAAGCAGCACCTGCATGATCGACAAACACGTGTCCAGCCCAATAAAATCCGCGAGTTCTAGCGGGCCCATCGGATGGTTGCAGCCGAGTTTCAGTGCGCAGTCGATCGCCTCGATGGTGCCGACGCCTTCATACAGTGTGTAAACCGCCTCGTTGATCATCGGCATCAGGATCCGGTTTGCCATGAAGCCAGGAAAATCCTCGGCAAGCGCCGTCTTCTTGCCCATGCGCACGGCAAGGGCCGCCACGCTCGCATAAGTCGCATCATCGGTCGCGATGCCGCGAATGATCTCCACCAGCTTCATCAGCGGTACCGGATTGAAAAAATGCATGCCGATGAATTTGCCCGCCCGGTCGGTCGCGGCACCCAGCCGTGTCACCGAAATCGAGGAGGTGTTGGTCGCCAGGATGCAGTCGGCCGACACATGCGCGATCACGCTGCGAAAAATCGCCTTCTTGACATCCTCTTTCTCGGTCGCGGCCTCCAGCACGATGTCGCAGCCGGCCAGCTCCGCGTAATCGCTGACAGCCGAAATGCGCGCCAGCGCCTCACCGCGCGCCTCCGCGGAGATCAGGCCCTTGGACACCTGCCGATCCAGGTTCTTGGCGATCACGCCAAGCGCTTTGGCGACAAGATCGGGCTTTACATCCAGCAGCTTCACCTGCAGGCCGGAGAGCGCCGCTACGTGGGCGATACCATTGCCCATCTGGCCGGCGCCGATCACGCCCATCACGTCGGGCGCCAGGGCCTCGGCCATCAGCCGCGCTCCAGCTCCGCCTGAAGCTCCGGCAGCGCGGTGAACAGATCAGCGACAAGCCCGTAATCGGCCACCTGAAAGATCGGCGCGTCTTCATCCTTGTTGATGGCGACGATCACCTTGCTGTCCTTCATGCCGGCCAAATGCTGGATGGCGCCGGAAATGCCCACCGCCATATACAGCTCGGGAGCCACGATCTTGCCCGTCTGGCCGACCTGGTAGTCATTCGGCACGAAGCCGGCATCCACCGCCGCGCGTGAGGCGCCCACGGCGGCACCCAGCTTTTCGGCTATCGGATCGATAAGATGGAAATTCTCGCCGTTCTGCATGCCGCGGCCGCCGGAGATCACCACGCGTGCCGCCGTCAGCTCGGGCCGTTCGCTTTTCGACAATTCAGCCGACACAAAGCGGGAAACGCCGGCATCGCCGGCATCGCCGATATTCTCGATCGTCGCGGCCCCACCCTCGGCCGGCACCGGATCGAAGCTGGCCGCCCGCACTGTGATCACCTTTTTTGGGTCGGACGATTTTACCGTCGCGAGCGCGTTGCCCGCGTAGATCGGCCGGATGAACGTATCCGCATCGATCACCTCGGCCACATCGCTGATCGCTTGCACATCGAGCAAGGCGGCAACCCGCGGCATCACGTTCTTGCCCACGGCCGTCGATGCCGCCAGCAGATGCGTATAGTCGGGCGCCAGCTTCACCAGCAGCGCCGCGAGCGGCTCAGCCAGGGCGTGGGCATAGATCTCACTATCCACTTTCAGAACCCTGGTCACGCCAGGCAGATGCGCGGCCGCTGCCGCGGCATCGCCGGCGCCATCGTGGCCGGCCACCAGCGCATGCACCTCACCGAGCTTCGCTGCCGCGGCGACCGCGCTGCGCGAGGGTTGCTTCAGCCGACCATGCTCATGGTCCATCAGAACGAGAACGGCCATCGATCAGATCACCTTCGCTTCGTTGCGCAACTTGTCGACCAGTTCAGCCACCGAACCGACTTTCTTGCCGGCCAGGCGCTTGGGCGGCTCGGTCACTTTCAGCGTGGTCAGGCGGGGGGCCGGATCCACCCCGAGATCGGCCGGCTTGATCGTTTCTATCGGCTTTTTGCGTGCCTTCATGATATTCGGCAGGCTGGCATAGCGCGGTTCGTTCAGCCGCAAATCCGCGGTCACGATGGCAGGCAGCGTCAGCGAAACGGTTTCGAGCCCGCCATCGATCTCACGCGTCACCATCGCGGTATCACCCTCGACCACAAGCTTGCTCGCAAACGTGCCTTGCGGCCAGCCGAGCAGGGCCGCCAGCATCTGTCCGGTCGCGTTCATATCATCGTCGATCGCTTGCTTGCCGAGAATGATCAGCCGCGGCTGCTCGTTGTCGGCGATCGCCTTCAGCATCTTCGCGACCGCGAGGGGCTCAGGGCTTGCATCCATTTCCACTAGGATCCCCCGGTCCGCGCCCATCGCAAGGGCCGTTCGGATCGTTTCCTGGCATTGGGCGATACCGATGGAGATGGCCACGATCTCGGTCGCGACGCCCTTCTCCTTCAGCCGCACGGCTTCCTCGATGGCGATCTCGTCGAAAGGGTTCATCGCCATCTTCACGCCGGCAAGTTCCACGCCGGTTTGGTCCGATTTAACCCGGACTTTGACGTTGTAGTCCACCACCCGCTTCACGGGGACCAAAAGCTTCATCTTGCCTGCCGATATGCCGGGGTTCTGAGGGTCTCATCGTAGATAAGGTGCGGCGCTTTCGGGTGTCAAACCGCGTCAGCCCATCCCTGCCCAGCACAAGCCGCCGTTTGTCCTTCGGTCCACACGTGCCTCAAGCCACTTCTTCGGTTTGCCCCTGCCGCAGGCGGCGCATGATGTTGAACACTGCATTTGCCGGCACCGGCTCGGCATACAGAAAGCCCTGGCCGTAGCGGCAGCCGAGCTCGGCCAGATGGGCGGCCATCTCCTTCGTCTCGATGCCTTCCGCCACCATGTCGACGCCGAGGCTGTTGCCGAGTGCCAGCATCGCCCGGATGCAGGCTTCGGCCCGCGTGTCCTGGCCGCTGTCCAGAACAAAACTCTTGTCGATCTTGATCCGGTCGAACGGCAGCTCTCGCAGATGGAAAATGTTCGAATAGCCGATGCCGAAATCATCCAGCACCACGCGCGTGCCACGCGCCTGAAGCAGCGCGATCATCTCGCGTGCCACCTCGGTATCCTCGATCAGCGCGCTCTCCGTCACCTCGATTTCCAGCCGGCACGGATCGAGCTCACCCTCTGGCCAGAGCGGCGGATCGCGCAGCATGGTGATCATTTCGCGCAGCTGGCCGGGCGAGACATTCAGCGCGAAATATATCCAGCTTGGCCAGTCACGCGCGTCCCGCACCACACGGCGCATCAAAACCTGGGTGATCTGCCCAGCGAGTTGCATCTCCTCGGCGAGCGGGATGAACGTGTCGGGAGAGAGCAGGCCGTGCTCCGCATGCTGCCAGCGGGCGAGCACTTCAAGCCCGATCATCGCGCCGGTCCGCAGGTCGACGATCGGCTGATAAAAGGGGATGATCTGGCCGCCGTAAATCGCCGCGCGCAAATCGTCCTTCATTTTATGCCGCCGCCGCTCGGCGGCGCAATGCGCCGGGTTATAAAAACGAAAACCGCCGCCCCCGGCCGCCTTCACCTCATCCAGCGCCAAATGTGCGGCATGCATGATGCCATCCTCATCGGCCGCATGGTCCGGCATCAGGGCTATGCCGATGCTGGCGCGGCATTCTAAGTTCTGCATGCCGGCCGCGATTGGCGACAGCATCGCCCGAATCGCGTTCAGCGCCACGCTTTCGATATCATCACGTCCGCGCGCCGCATCCAGCAATAGCGCGAATTCGTCCCCGCTCAGCCGGGCAACCTGATCGGCCTCCTGCACCAGCTGGCGCAGGCGGCTTGCCACGGCGATAAGCACCTCGTCGCCCATCCGGTGACCGTGCACACCGTTAATGGCCTTGAACCGGTCGATATCGACCAGAAGCAAGGCAGACCGCGTGCCGGACTGCAGGCGTCGGGCCAAAGCCTCGCTGAAGCCGGCGCGATTTTGCAACTGCGTCAGCGAATCGCGCCGCGAGCCGCGAAGCAGATCGATTTCCGCGCGCTGGCGGGGCTGCAACATGCGCTGGCGCCGTGTCGCGAGCCAGATCGCAACCGGGATGCAGATCAGCCCCAGAACCGCCAGTATACCGACGATCTCCAAGCCATACCCCGCCAGGCCGCTACCCTGAAAACATTCCGCCGTTCTGAAAAGACCGTTCTGCACCTGCGCCTGCATACCCTTGCCGATCGATACGAAGCCGCCGCAACCATGGCCGCGCGACAGCCGAAAACCCGGTAAACGTCAGGCAGCCACCCGACTGCCTCCCCCCCGCCGACGGCACAGGGCAGCCCCCGCATCGTAACAGAACGGCACAACCTTATACGGCAACACCCGTTTCATGTAAGAGTAAAATTGACAGACAACACAACTTTTGCGCGTGTAGCCCGCGCAAATTACTCCATGGCGTTGCGCGCCTTGATAGCCCAGGGGCCTCCAGAAGGCACCGACTAGCGCCGAGCGGCAAAAAATGCCCTCAAGAGTGAGGCGGACTCGCTCTCGCGCACCCCGCCCACGATTTCCGGCACGTGCAGGCAGCCAGGCGCCTGCAACACCCGCGGCCCATGCTCCACCCCACCGCCTTTCGGGTCGTAGGCACCGAACACGATCTTGCGAATGCGGAACAAGGACGCAGCGGCCGCGCACATCGGGCACGGCTCCAGAGTGACCCAAAGATCGCATCCGGTCAGGCGCGGCCGGCCCAGCGCGGCGGCCGCGGCGCGCATCACGATCAGTTCCGCATGGGCCGAGGCATCATGCGCTTGCTCGGTCGCATTGCCCGCGCGCGCCAAAACCGCCCCATCCGGCCCGATCACGACGGCACCCACCGGAACTTCTCCGCGCGCGGCCGCTTCACCTGCCTCCCGCAGGGCCACGGCCATTGGCGACACCTCCTCCGCCGATTTCGCATTGTCCACAACCGCATCAGGCAAGTAGCTGGTCTCCATGGCACATCGCGCACGGCCGATTATCGGCATCACCCTCGATTCGGAAAATCCGGGCGGCTACTCCCTCTATCCCTGGTATGCGCTACGCACCAATTATGCGGGGGCGATCGCTGCCGCCGGCGGCCTGCCGCTCGCCTTGCCTCACCATCCGGACCTCGCCCAATCCTACCTGGATGAGATCGATGCTTTGGTGGTGACCGGCGGCGCGTTCGACGTCGATCCAAAGCTCTATGGTGAAACCGAGGCACACGAAACGGTGATCCTAAAATCCGGCCGCACCGCGGCCGAACATGCCCTGCTTCGGGGCGCGCTCGCGCGCGATATGCCGATTCTGGGCATCTGCGGCGGCCAGCAGCTTCTGGCGGTTGTGCTCGGCGGCTCGTTGATCCAGCACATTCCCCACACTTTCCCCGACGCCATGGATCACGAACAGAAAAACCCGCGCCATGAGCCGGGCCACGCGATTGCGTTAGAACCAGGCACCCTGCTCTGCCGGATCGTAGGCACTCCCAACATGATGGTGAACAGCTCGCACCATCAGGCCGTGCGGGCGCCCGGGCCCTCGGCACTGGTCAATGCCGTGGCACCGGATGGCGTGATCGAGGGTATCGAGGCGCCGGGCCACCGGTTCTGCCTCGGGGTACAATGGCATCCGGAATTCCTGATCGACCCAGGCGATGCGAAAATCTTTGCAGCCCTCATCGGGGCCGCGCGATGACGGCCGACGAGGCAGGGCGGGCGGCAGCGGGGCGGGAGGCGGTGGGCGACCGGATCGCCAAATGGCTGGCGCGTGCCGGACGGGCGAGCCGGCGCGAGGCGGAACGCCTGATCGCCGAGGGCAAGGTCTCGCTGAACGGTGTGCCTGTCAGCCACCCCGCGACCTTCGTCACCGCCGGCGATATCGTGCAGGTGTCCGGCGAGCCGGTCGATCCGCCGGCGCGGGCCCGGCTCTGGCGCTACCACAAGCCGGAGGGCCTGATCACGTCACACAAAGACGAGGCCGGCCGGCCCACGGTTTTTGAGCGGTTGCCGAATACACTACCGCGCGTGGTCAGTGTCGGTCGGCTCGATCTGAACAGCGAAGGCCTGCTGCTGCTGACCAATGACGGCGCCTTGGCACGACAACTGGAGCTGCCCTCCAATGGCTGGCTAAGGCGCTACCGTGTGCGGGTACATGGGGATGTGGCACCGGCCGCCCTCTCCGCATTGGCGCATGGCGTGACGATCGACGGTATCCGCTATGCAGGAATCGAAGCCGGCCTTGATAGCCGCAAGGGAACCAATTCCTGGCTGACGGTGAGCCTGCGCGAGGGGCGGAACCGCGAAATCCGAAAAGTGATGGCCCATCTTAATCTTTCTGTAACCCGCCTCATTCGTATTGCGTACGGACCATTCCAGCTAGGGACCTTGGATCGTGGCGCTGTCGCCGAAATACCCCCAAAAGTGCTCCGCGATCAGATCGGATCCGCGCAATGACCGGCCGTGCATCCGGCCAAACCCCAGGCGGGCGCTGCATCCTATGCGAATCATAGCCGGCACGCTGCGCGGCAAGGCACTGGCGGCGCCACCCGGCCGTGCCACCCGTCCCACCGCGCAGCGCATGCGCCAGGCCCTGTTCGATATGCTGGTCCACGCCCCCTGGGCCGGGCAAACCCTGCTCGAAGGCGCCGCTGTGCTCGACGTCTTTGCCGGCACCGGCGCCTTCGGGCTCGAAGCCCTCTCGCGCGGCGCGGCCAGCGCCACATTCATCGAAAGCGATCCGGCAGCGCTGGCAGCGCTCAAGGCCAATATCGCCGCATGCCGCGCGGAAGCGCGCACGCGCATCGTCGCCGCCGACGCCCTGCATCCGCCGAAAGGCCCTGTGCAGACAATCGTTTTCATGGATCCCCCCTATGATCAGGGGTTGCTCCCGCGTGCCCTGCCGGCCCTGCGCGAAGCCGGCTGGATCACCGCGGATACCCTGCTGATCGCCGAAACCGGTCGCACCGAAGATATTGCGCCCGAAGCCGGCGTGCTTGCCCAACGGGCGCATGGGGTGGCGAAGGTGATCGTTTGGCGGGAGGCCTGAGCGATGGTGGCGGAAACCGTTCTGCGCGAACAATCGATCGTCGGCTTCCTCGGCCATGGCACGGGGGTGGAGCATGTCCATTCGCTCGGATCCGAACGGATCGCCTTGCCACCACTGGCGACTGGGCGGCATTTTTTCGATATCTGGCCGGTGCGCGAGTTGCCCGATCAGGGGCTATGGGCCGCGACCCATTACGACAGTTTTGCGCCACCCGTCTTCGTGCTGCGCGACGTGCTCGTGCACGCCTCGGCCGGCATCCTCGTCAAGGGCGACAAGGTGATCACCGAGTCGCTGGTCTACACCAATCCGCGGGAGCATGCCTATCGCGCACTTCTGCACGGTATTGCGTTGAGCCCGGGTCCCGTCACTACCCTGGCTGGCACGCATGTCTCGCTGCTGGCGGCGGGCTGCGCGGATTACCGGCATAGCATGCTGAACGGCCTGGCGCGGCTGATGTCGGTGCCCGCCAATTATCTGCTGGGCTCGGACAGCGTGTTGGTGCCGGCCGGGGCAGTCGGGCAGACAGAGGCGCTGGAACTTCTCGACCTCCTGCCAAGCCTTTCCGTCCGCCACGTGGCACCATCGGAGACGCTCCGCGTCGAAACACTGGTTCTGCCGCTCTCCGTCTGCGGCGACGCCACCTATCATCCCTGCCTGCGCGACTTCTATCGCCGCCTGTCAGGCAACGTCGCTTCCAGGCCCGGCAGCCTGCCGCGTCGGCTTTATATCGATCACCGCGGCACCGGCATCAGGCCGTTGCGCATGGAAAACGCCATGATCGCGGCACTCGGAGAACTGGGCTTCGTGCCGGTCCGGCCCGAGGCCATGAGCCTCGCCGACCGCATCCGCTTGTTTCGCCAGGCCGACGCCATCGTCTCCCCGCATGGTACTTCGCTCGTCGATCTCGGCTATTGCAGGCCCGGCTGCCTGGTCGTTGAACTTCTGATGGATGCTTGCGTCGACTGGAGTTTCCGCAATCTCGCGGCATTGGCCCGGCTTAATTACGATTGCGTTCTCGGCCGCGCGCAACAGCCTTGGGGTGACCTCGATGTGCGGTTCCATCGCACGCAATGGGACATTTCGGTGAACCATGTGGTTGCGGCGGTTGCCCAGTCTCTGGGGCACAGAAAGGCGGCGTAGGAAGCATGTTCTTTTCTGAAGAAAAGAACCACGAGACTTTCGTGCTCCGGCGGCGGCCGCGATCGTGGGCGGCCATCACCGGTAAGTGAAAGTCCCTGGTCTATTCAGGGCCCTTTGCAAATTCCGCCTTCTCCTTGAAGCGGCACCAAGCATATGCCACGCACACGCCGCAGTCCGGCTTACGGGCGCGGCAGACATAGCGGCCGTGCAGGATCAGCCAATGATGCGCGGGGCGAAGCAATTCGGGCGGGATGCGTTTGAGCAGGCCGTCCTC
>Ga0116226_10000578_pt1 | contig 31261 bp, 24 predicted proteins | sample S1TSphfallax_FD_89692 | JGI IMG/M metagenome (GOLD analysis project Ga0116226, IMG submission 89692) | Host-associated microbial communities from peat moss isolated from Minnesota, USA - S1T2_Fa - Sphagnum fallax MG | ecosystem: Host-associated > Plants > Peat moss > Unclassified | place: USA...
TCCGAGCGGATCATTCAGCAGCTATTGGTCGAGGCCGGCAAAGCACCTTTGACCAGTACCCTGGTCTCGGTCGACGCAACGGGCGCACTCGCAGCCGCCGACATGAAGGATGACCGCTCGCCGGAGACCTATATCGGTTTTGCGCGCGCCATCCATTTCGTATCGCCGGGTGGTGCCATCCATGATCAGCCCCATCTCTATGAGACAGGCACGCCGGCGCTCAATCATTGGGGCGTGTCCGGCACCTGGACGATCAACGGTGAGAAAGCGATACTCGACGACAAGGACGGCGCCCTCACCTACCGCTTCCATGCGCGCGACCTGCATCTGGTCATGGGGCCGGGTGAGACCGGCGCCAAGATCCGCTTTACCGTCACGATCGACGGCAAGCCGCCGGGTGCTGACCATGGCGCGGATATCGATGAAGCCGGCAACGGCGTGATCACCGGGCAGCGCCTCTACCAACTGATCCGGCAGACGGGACCGATCACCGATCATGATTTCACGATCCGGTTTCAGGATCCGGGCGCGGAACTCTATGCCTTCACCTTTGGCTAACTCAGGAGAATTCTCATGTCATTACAATCACTTCGCCCCCTCGCCTACGCGCTTGGTGTCGCGGCCGTCATTGGCATCGGGCTTGAGATCGCCCCGTCACGGGCCAGCGAGGCCAAAATGATCCCGGCGCCGATCCAGGATGAAACCAATCCGACCGCACCCGAAGAGGTCGCCGTCCTGGCCGGCGGCTGTTTCTGGGGCGTGCAGGGCGTGTTTCAGCATGTCGCGGGCGTGACCAGCGCCGTGTCCGGCTATGACGGGGGTGACGCGGCCCATGCGCATTACATGATGGTGAGCACCGGCGCGACCGGCCATGCGGAATCCGTGCGGATCACCTACGACCCGCACAAGATCACCTATGGCAAGCTGCTGCAGATTTATTTCTCGGTGGCGCATGATCCGACCGAGCTCAACCACCAAGGGCCGGATAGCGGCACGCAATATCGCTCGGCGATCTTTCCGACCGATGCCCATCAGGCCGAACTCGCCAAGGCCTATATCGCGCAACTCGACGCCGCGCATATCTTCAGCGCCCCGATCGTGACCAGTATCGAGCCTGGGCATGCGTTCTATCCGGCCGAGGCGCATCATCAGGATTTCCTGACGCTGAACCCGACCTATCCCTATATCGCGATCAACGATATACCGAAGGTCGAGAATTTGGAGCGGCTCTATCCGGATCTCTATCGGGCCAAACCGGTTCTCGTCGGGAGCCTGACCAACTAAGGATGCGATCATGACTGCAACGACCGGCCCTGTTTGGTTCATCTCCGGCTGTTCGACGGGGTTCGGTCGCGATCTGGCGAGGCTCGTGGTGGCGCGCGGTGGTCGCGTGATCGTCACCGCCCGCGATCGGTCACGGGTCGCGGATCTAGTTGCGGGTGCCGAGGATCGTGCGCTGGCGATGTCGCTCGACGTCACCAAGCCCGCGCAGATCCTGAGCACGGTCCAGGAAGCCGAGGCCCGGTTCGGCTCGATCGATGTGCTGGTGAATAATGCCGGCTATGGCTATCAGGCCTCGGTCGAGGAAGGCATCGATGCCGAGATCCGGGCGCAATTCGATGTGAATGTGTTCGGCCTGTTTGAGCTCACCCGCGCGGTGCTGCCCGGCATGCGGCAGCGGCGGCGTGGCCATATCATCAACATCACCTCGGTTGCGGGCCTCGTCGGCTTCCCCGGTTCGGGCTATTACGCCGCGAGCAAGCACGCGGTCGAGGGCTGGTCCGACGCACTCACCGCGGAGGTCGGGCCGCTCGGGATCAAAGTCACCTGCGTCGAGCCCGGCCCGTTCCGCACCGATTGGGCCGGCCGCTCGCTGATCCAGACCGAAAGCCGGCTCCCCGACTATGCCGAGACCGCGACCGCGCGCATGGCGGCGATCAAGGCCTATAGCGGCACCCAGGCCGGCGACCCGATCCGCGCCGGCGAAGCGATGATCCAGATCACCGAAATCCCCAACCCGCCGCGTCACCTCGTTCTCGGCGAAATGGGGCTGAATACGGTCACCGCGAAACTGAAACAGCGGCTCGCCGAGATCGAGACATGGCGCGACACAGGCCTCGCGACGGATTTTCCGAAGGGATAATTCTGCGCAACACGTGGGCCTCTGCGCCAAAACAAGACGCAGCGATCTCACGACTTTTACCGGCAGCAATGCATCCTATGCGGCGCTGGCTCTCCTGAACACGGGGATAATTATCCCCACATGAACGCCGCGGTGATGCTCATACCGCGCAAGAACCTGTGTTCAGGAGTTTCTGATGCCATACGATCCGAACAATTCGGCGAAGGATTTTGCCGGCAGAGTTGTGAGACAATGGGGCCTCCGCGCCGGAATCGCCTTGGTCGTCCTCGTCACCGTCCGCAGTTCGATGTTCAATATCGATCAAACCGAACTGGGGTTCGTCCGCCGCTTCGGCACGGTTGTCGGCGACAAAACCAAGCCGCTCGAACCTGGCCTGCATTTCAAGATCCCGTTCGTTGAAACCGCCGATAAAATCACGGTGACGCTGAAGACGCTCCATATCCCGGAATTCAAGGTGCTGACCATCGACAACCAGGAAATCACCGTCGAAGAAAACTTCAACTACACGATCCCGAAGAAGAACGTCTATCACCTCATGTACGAGGTTGGCGGCTCCGGCAATATCGACATTACCGATCAGGTGATCCCGGTCGCCAAAGACCGCACCTCCCGCGTGCTCGCGGCGCAGAACATGGTCACGGTGAACGCCAACCGCGAGGCCATTCAGGCGCAGATCGAAAAGAACATCGTCTCGTCGACTGAAACTCTGTTCGGCATCGAAGCGCATAGTTTGCAGATCGCAAGACTTGACCCATCGCCCGCGTTCAAGGCCTCGATCGACTCCGCCTCGCAGGCCAAGAACGACGCGATCAAGGCCGAAAACGTCTTGCACACCAAGCAGTTCGAAGCCCAGCAGACGGCCGCGATCGCCAAGGGCAACGCCGATGCCGCGATCGAAGCGGCGCGCGGTCAGGCAGAATCCGTCATGCTGAACGCCAAGGCCCAGGCCGACGCAACGGTGCTGACCGCGACCGCCAACAAAACCAGCCTCGAACTCCAAGGCCAAGGCGAACAAGCCCGCCTCGCCGCCGAAATCTCAGCCTTCGGCGGCAACCCGGACAAGTACAACGAATATCTCCGCGCAAAGGCCTCGTTGAACTGGCGCGGTAACGCGTGCCGCGGTAATAGATCTTCGACGGCGTTTTGCCGCCATCCAACACCGTCACAAAGCCGATGGAATAAGGATCCTCGGCCGCCAGTTGCCGCATCGCTGATTTCAGGGACTCGAGCCAGGACGACAGGCTTATCGACTGAAACGTCAGATCAATAGGATTACGCTCGCTGGCGCCCAGATGCCAGCTTTTGGCATCCCACCACAGCACGTAATCCGACAAGCCCAGATCCGGCTGCATCTCATCCCAGCGCTGCTCGGTCACGCTGGTAAAGAGGTGACTGTTCCGGACCGCTTCGGCCTCGTGCTCGATGGTCGGGGGAGATGCTGTCGGACAGCGCCTGCGCGCCTTTGAGCGTCGTCTTGCCGACCTTATCGGTACCGATCCAGGGCGTCGGCGTGGCCGAGAGCAGTAAGCGCAGCTTGCCCCCGATCGGGGCCGGCGCCGGCTGAAGTGCGGCGAGATCGCTATCCTCGGTCTTCCGCAGCGCCGCCAAGGCCGATTCCGGCAAGCCGTAATCGACACCCAGATAGCGATAGACCAGCGTGCCGTTCGGCGGCTTGTCGATTTCGATCGCCAGGCGACTGACGACCTGCGCACGCGGCGGGATCGGGGGCGCACTCTGTGGTGGCCGCGTCGGCGCGCAGGCGGTTAAGCCACTGAGAATGAGGACCAGTCCCGCCCTTACCGATTGAAACAGCAATCCGCGCCGCATCACGTTATCCTGAAAATGAATAAGCTCCGCTCCGCAGGACTATCTCTGTATGATAGTAAAACTATCATTAAGATATAATAATGGTATTTTTAGCCGTATTTTAGAGAAATCGGCAGCGTACTCGCCGGGGCTCTGGGGCTCACACGGTCCGTAATCGGGTATAATCCGGTATTCTTTCCGGTAGACAAATATGGTCCGCCTGGTCGGCGCGAGCCCGAATACGCTCAAGGTCACCTTTCGCAATCTGGTCGATAAGCAACTTCTCGAACGCCATGGCGGCGGCCGATCGATCTCGTATCGGCTTCGCTAATCACTCAGTCATCCTCAGCCCCTCACCCCCAACCGATAGAGCGTCGCATGGGTCGCTACGACCCGTTCGCCATCGTTCGTGACCCAGCCGCGAAACATGCCATCGGTATTATAGGGTGCGGCGACATTGCCCTTTGCGTCGATTCCGATCAGGCCGGCGCCGGTTTCGTATTTCGCGAGATCGCGGAGGATCACCTGATCCGCGGCGGTTTTGAGATCCTCGCCCAGATAGGCGATGCGGCTGGCGATTTCGTGGCCGACGACGTGACGGATATAGAGTTCACCCTGCCCGGTTCCCGACACGGCGCAGACCCCGTCGCGGGCATAGGTGCCGGCGCCGATGATCGGTGAATCACCAATTCGGCCGCGCGGCTTGTTGGTATAGCCGCCGGTCGAGGTGCCGGCCGCGAGATGCCCGTGACTGTCGAGGGCGACCGCGCCGACCGTGCCGTGCTTCTCGGCCTCGGTGGCGCCGGTGCCGGTGGCTGCGTGGTGTTTCATGATCCGGAGTGTGTCGCGCCGCCGTTCGGTGGTAAAATATTCCGGGGCAACGATATCGAGCCCCTGCGATGCCGCGAAATCATCGGCCGCGGCGCCGCCGCGCATCACGGCCGAGCCCTCCTCCATCACGCGACGCGCGGCCTTAATCGGGTTTCGGATCCGCTGGGTCAGCGTCACCGATCCGACAGCCAGCGTAGCGCCATCCATAATCGACGCGTCGAGTTCGTGTTCGCCCACTTCGTTGAGCGCGGCGCCATAGCCCGCGTTGAAATGCGGCGAGTCCTCCAGCACGACTAACGCGGCCTGCACCGCATCAAGCGCGGCACCGCCGGACTTCAGGATCGCAAAGCCGGCATCGAGCGCGCTGGCCAGATCCGCCCGCGCCTCTGCCCATTCCGCTTCGGTCATGTCGCTGGGTGCAAGGACCCCGCATCCGCCATGGATTGCGAGCGCGATCGTCATACTGGTCTCTCCGAAAAATTCGCAATGTTGCGCGGATCTTTCCATATTTGTCTGGGGGCTGCTTGAAAAATCGCGGCTAGCCCTTGTTCTCTGACGTGAACTTGCCGCAAACTTGTTCGCAAGTGGTGCGCCCTCCGCTGGGCGCTGCAAAAGGAAGCTACGCATGATCAAGCTCGCCGCAACGAGCGTCTATGTCGGCCCGAATCTTTACGCGCGCTCCCGCGCCATCCGGCTGAAAATAGATTTCGGCCGGACCGACTCGACGCGCACCGTCAAGGATTTCGGGTTCGCCGGCTGGTTGGACCAGAATCTACCGGGCATCGGGGAGCGGCGCGGCAGCGCGCTTTCCGACCTCAATCTAGGCGATGTTCTGGCGGAGATCTCGCTGGAGATCCAATTGCTGGCCGGCTGTGACGTGCCGCTGGTGGCGCTGTCCCGGGCCGCCTCGGCGCAGCGGCCGGTCGAGGTGGTCTATGGCTATGAGACTGAGGAGATCGGGCTCGAGGCCGGCGTTGTCGCGCGCGAATTGCTGCGCAGCCTGATCGATGACCCCGACAAGCAGCCGGATTTCGACTTTGCTTCGGAGCTTAAGGGTTTCATCAAATTCGCTCAGCGCCGGGCGCTTGGCCCCTCAACCGGCTCGCTGATCCATGCCGCCGAACAGCGCGGGATTCCGTGGGTGCGCCTTAATGATCAGAGCCTGGTGCAGCTCGGCCATGGCAAATATCAGCGGCGGATCGAGGCGACAATCACGTCGATGACCTCGCATATCGCGGTCGAGATCGCCTCCAACAAGCAAATGACCAACCGGATCTTGAGCGAACTCGGCCTGCCGGTCCCGAAGCAGCGCCGGGTCTATGCGACCGAGGAAGCCGTGCGCGCCGCGGAAAAGATCGGCTATCCGGTCGTGGTGAAGCCGCTTGATGCCAATCACGGGCGCGGTGTCGCGGTTAATCTCACCACGCCGGAAGAGGTCGCGGCCGCCTTCGATGCGGCGGTCAAGCATTCCGATACGGTGCTGGTCGAAAGCCTGATCCTGGGGCTCGATCATCGGCTGTTGGTGATCAATGGCGAGCTGGTCGCGGCCGCGCGGCGCATGCCGGGCCATGTTGTCGGTGATGGGACGAGCACGGTCGCCAAGCTGGTCGAAATCGTCAATCAGGACCCCCGCCGCGGCGTCGGCCATGAAAAGGTACTGACACGGCTGGAGCTGGACGATCAGGCGCTGCGCTGCCTCGGCGAACTCAACATGACGATTGATAGTGTCCCGCCGGCGGGTGAGATCGTCATGCTGCGCAAGACCGCCAATCTCTCGACCGGGGGCACCTCCATTGATGTCACCGACATTATCCACCCGGATAATCGCGATATGGCGGTGCGGGCGATCAAGGCGGTCGGGCTTGATGTCGGCGGCATCGATTTCCTCACCACCAATATCGCCGAGAGCTATCGCGATACCGGTGGCGCGATCTGCGAGGTCAATGCAGCGCCGGGCTTCCGGATGCATGTCGCACCGAGCGAAGGCCAGTCCCGCGATGCCGCCGGCAAGGTGATGGACATGCTGTTCCCGCCGGGCACGCCATCGCGGATTCCGATCGCGACCCTCACCGGGACCAACGGCAAAACCACGACCGCGCGCATGCTGGCGCATATCATGAAATTTGCCGGACACACGGTCGGCCTCACCACGACCGATGCGGTCTATATCAATGGCTCGCTGACCGTGAAGGGCGACATGACCGGCCCGGCCGCGGCCAACATGGTGCTGAAGGATCCGCTGGTCGACGCGGCCGTGCTGGAAACCGCACGCGGCGGGCTGGTGCGCGCCGGGCTTGGCTATGAGCAATGCGATGTCGGCGCGGTCCTGAACGTGACCGAGGATCATTTGGGGCTGGGCGGTATCGATACGCTGGAAGAGCTGGCCGCAGTCAAGCGCATCGTCGTCGAGGTCGCGCGTGATACCGCGGTGCTGAATGCCGATGATCCGTTGGTTCTGATGATGGCGGACCATACCGATGCGCAGCATATTTGCTACGTGACCCGCGATTCCAGTCACACGCTGGTGCGCGAGCATATCCGCGCCGGTGGCCGCGCCGTCGTGCTGGAGCAGGGGCTGAACGGCGATCAGATCGTGCTCTATGACAAGAGCGCGCAGATCCCCTTGATCTGGACCCATCTGATCCCGGCGACCTTCGAGGGTAAGGCGCTGCATAACGTCGAAAACGCCATGTTCGCCGCGGCGATGGCGCATGGGCTCGGCAAGTCGCTCGACGATATCCGCAATGGCCTCCGCACCTTTGATATGACGTTCTTTCAGGCGCCGGGCCGGCTCAACGTGTTTGATGAGCATGGTTTCCGGGTGATCCTCGATTACGGCCATAATCCGGCCGCGATCAAGGCGATGGTCGATACGGTCAATCGCATGGCGCCCAAGGGCAAGCGGATCACGGTCCTCACCATGCCGGGCGATCGGCGTGATCAGGATCTGGCCGCGATCGTCGATCACATGGTCGGGCATTTCGATTATTACATCCTGCGCCAGGACGAAGATCTGCGCGGGCGCTCGGATGGCGAGATCCCCAAGCTGCTTGAAGCAGCGTTGCTGGCGAAGGGGGTCAAGCCCGAGCAATTATCGCTGGTCATGACCGAGCCCGATGCGGTGGATGCGGCCCTTGCCATGGCCAAGCCCAACGATCTCGTGCTGATATTTGCCGAGAACACCACGCGCTCCTGGAAACAGATCATCTATTTCGGCAAGGACGAGACGGCGACCCTGCCGGCCGAGCGTCCGGTATTAGAGACCGCTCAACCTCTGCCGGATGATGACCGTATCATCCGTGATTCCCGTGGTGTGAGGCTGAGAGATCCGAACGGAATCCGGCGGCGCTGAGCCCGGCTGATGCCGATCAAGCTCATTTCGACCAAGATCTATGGCGGTCCCAACCTTTATATGTTGGGCCGCGCCATTCGGCTGAGGCTTGATCTGGGCGACGCCACGACCGAGACGGTGGGGTCGCTTGATCTTGGTGCGGCGCTCGACGCTGCGATACCGACGCTGTGCGACCGTTTGGGCGATGATTGCGCGACACTCACCCTCCCGGCCCTGATCGCCGAACTGGCGCTCGAACTCCAGCTTTCCTCGGATTGCCCGGTCCGTCCGGTGGCGCTGGGCCGCGTTCATAGCGGCGCCGCAGAGGCGATCTATGCTTATCGCGTCGAGGAAATCGGTATCGAAGCCGGCCGTCTTGCGCGCGAGATCGTCCGGGCGCTCATTGGCAGCGACGATACCGATCCAGAGTTCGATATCGCGATGGAGCTGGATGGCTTCGCCCGATATGTCCGCCGTCGTATGCCCGGGCCTTCGACCCGTGCGCTGATTGCGGAAGCCGAGGCCCGCAACATTCCATGGATCGCCCACGACGATTCACTGATCCAGCTTGGCTATGGCAAGCATCAGCGCCGCCTGTCTTCGACTTTCACTGCGCTGACGCCCCATATCGCCGTCAATATCGCAACGGATCGGAGCCTATGGGCGCGGCTCTTGGGCGACCTCGGCCTGCCGGTGCCGGTCGTGCGTGAGGTCTATAGCGCAGCAAGCGCCGTCGCCGCGGCGGAACGGATGGGCTATCCGGTGTCGCTGGAACGGTGGGACGATAGCGATGCCGTCCGACACGAGCTTCAAGACGCGGACGCCGTGGAAGCAGCCTTTACCGAACTCGGTGCCGATGACGACGATATGCTGATCGAGCGGATGGTGCTGGGCGATGACCATGATCTCTTGTTGATCGATGGCAACCTCGTCGCCGCGACGCAGCATCTTCCAGACGGTGATAGCGCCGATGTCTTGTTGCAGGTTCATCCCGATAACCGCACCATGGCCGAACGCGCGATCCGCGCGATCGGACTCGATGCCGCGATGATCCGCTATCGCACGCCAAATATCGCGGAGAGTTGGCGCGAGGTCGATGGCATCATTTTCGGGATCGAACCGGAGCCCTCGCTGCGGGCAGCGCCCGAGCTGGCGGCGGCAAAAATGCTGGACATGCTGTTCCCGCCGGGCGCGCCGACGCGCATTCCGATCGCGACACTGACCGGCACCAACGGCAAGACCACGACCGCCCGCATGCTGGCGCATATCCTGAAATTCGCGGGCCATGTCGTGGGGCTGACCAGCACGGATGCGGTCTATATCAACGGGTCGCTCAGCGTCAAAGGCGACATGACCGGCCCAGCCGCGGCGCACATGGTGCTGAAGGATCCGCTGGTCGATGCCGCCGTGCTGGAAACTGCGCGCGGCGGTCTGGTTCGCGCAGGGCTCGGCTATGAGCAGTGCGATGTCGGCGCGGTGCTCAACGTCACCGAGGATCATATCGGGCTCGGCGGCATTGAGAGCATCGACGAGCTGGCGCTGGTGAAGCGCATCGTCGTCGAAGTCGCGCGCGACACCGCGGTCTTGAATGCCGACGATCCGCTGTGTCTGTTGATGGCCGATCATACGACAGCGCGCCATATTTGCTATGTCACCCGCGACCCGGGCCACGCCTTGGTGCGTGAACACATCCGCGAAGGCGGCCGTGCAGCCGTGCTGGAACGTGGCCTCAACGGCGATCAGATCGTGCTCTATGACAAGGGCGCGCAACTCCCGTTGATCTGGACGCACCTCATTCCGGCGACGTTCGAGGGCAAGGCGCTGCATAACGTCGAGAACGCGATGTTCGCGGCCGCGATGGCGTTCAGCCTGGGCAAATCGCTCGATGATATCCGCACCGGCCTGCGCACCTTCGATATGACATTCTTTCAGGCACCGGGGCGCTTGAACGTGTTCGACGAGCATGGTTTCCGGGTGATCCTCGATTACGGCCATAACCCGGCCGCGATCAAAGCGATGGTCGAGACGGTCAACCGGATGGCACCCAAAGGGCGGCGTATCGTCGTGATCATGATCCCGGGTGACCGCCGGCCGGAGGATATCGAGGCGAATACCAAACTGCTCGCCGGCTGTTTCGATCATTTCATCGCCAAGCAGAACGACGATCGGCGCGGGCGGGCGGATGGCGAGCTGCCCGCACTCATTCGCGAGTCGCTGATGGGTCACGGCATCGCATCCGACCAGATCTCGGTCATTCCGGACGAAGAAGCCGCAATCGATGCCGCGCTTCGCATGGCCGAACCCGACGATCTGGTGCTGATTTTCGGCGAGAAGACAACACGATGCTGGAACCAGATCGTTTCGTTCGGCCGGGCTGGCGCGTGATGACTAGAGCGTTGGTGTGCCGCCACAAATCTCCCTCCCCTTTATGGGGAGGGTGGCGCGCAGCGACGGGTGGGGTCGCGCGCCTCGGCTGCTTTTCGATTAGAGTTCATCCGGCACCTCAACCCATACGGCGACATCCCCCCACCCGGCGCTTGCGCGCCACGGTCCCCACAAAGGGGGAGGGAAAGGGAATAGCGTGATGGACAGGTGCGCACGGCTCCGGGTTGATCTAAAAAGACAGCCGCACCACATCTACCCCTGAATTTTCCGAAAGATTGACGTGATCGACCGCAACCCTATCCATCGGGCGGCACCGTCGCTGGTTGCGATCGGCGGCCGGCTCGAATCGGATAATGAGACATTATTTGCCGAGCTGCGCCGGCTCTCGGGCGGCCGGATCTGCGTGCTGGCCACGGCATCGTCGATGCCGGAGCAGGTCGGCCAGGATGCGGCAGAGGCGCTGACGCAGCATGGCATGAGTGTCGATCTCCTGCCGGTCACCACGGCGAATGCTGCGACGGCTACCGACGACCCTGCCATTATCGAGCGGGTGCGGCGCAGCGGCGGGGTCTATTTCACCGGCGGCGATCAATCGGCGCTGACAGCGGCGCTGATCCGCGAGGGGGTCGAGACACGGTTGCTGACCGAGTTGAGGGCACTCGCCGCACGCGGTGGCCTGATCTCGGGCTCAAGCGCCGGGGCCGCGGTGATGCCGAGCAAGATCATCTTGGGCGGCACCTCTATGGACGCGCTGGTTCACGGCATCGCGCCGTCCGTCGCCGTCCCTGGCCTGCCGATGGGCCCAGGGTTTGGTTTCTTTCAAGCCGGCATGATTGATCAGCATTTCCTGAAGCGCGGGCGCATCGGGCGATTGCTGATCGGCACCTGGGCGGCCGGCCACACGCTGGGCTTCGGCATCGACGAAAATACCGCCCTTGTGGTCGAAGGAAAAATGGCGCGGGTCGTCGGCGAAACCGGCGTGGTCGTGCTCAACCTCAGAGGCGCCTCGATCGCCGCCGATGGCAGCCGGTTCGACCATGTCAAAGTGCATTACCTGGATGACGGCGATGCGTTCGATCTTGAAAACCGCACCGCGATCGCCGCGCCGGCCAAAAAGCGCATTTTTGTCCGCAAAGCCTCGTTCACCACGCCGGCACGGAGCTGGCGGCATATTTTCGGCTCTTACGCCTTTTCGGAGCTGATGATCCGGCTCGCCGAGGCGGATCACCGTGTCTATAACGAAGACCGCGCCGTCGCGTATGAAACCGTGACCGAGAGCGAGATCACGCTCGGCCTGAAACGCCTACCGCATCGATCCCGGGCGCTCGCGACAAAAATCGGCGACGTTCGGCGTCACACGATGCTGGGCTTTGAGCTCAATCTTACCCGCGAGAAGCGCGCGCTCGCCGATCACGAGGCTGCCTTGGCGAGCCTCGCCGATGGCGTCGCACCGGTCCGGCTGCGCCCCAAGGGAAGGTTGATCTGCCTCGGCAGCACGCCGGCCCGCGGCAGTTTCGAACTGATGGGCCAGTTGAAGCAGGAACTCGCCCAGCCGATCGGCATTATCGGCGCCGCGGCCGAGGATGCCGGCCGCACGGCGCGGGATTTCGGCGATCTCTTCCGGGATTACGGCATGGAGACGGTCGATCTCGGCATCGGCCAGCAATCGATCGGATCGGCCAATGAAGATCCGGCGCTGATCGAGCGCATCCGCAATATGGGTAGCCTGGTCTTTGCCGGCGGCAATCAGCGTCGGCTGGTCGATGCGCTGCTCGACCATGGGCGCGAAACCGCCGTGCTGAAGGCGGTGGGCGATGCCTATCGCGCCGGGGCGACATTGGTCGCGGTGAGCGGTGCCGCCTCTGCCCTGTCGCGGGTGATGATCGCGGGCGGCGGTTCCTATGCCGCCCTCCGCTGCGGCGTCGCGTCGGGCGGCGATTCCGGCGGGATCGAAATCGATGAAGGGTTCGGGCTGTTCGATCTGGGGATTCTCGATCAGAATCTGGTGCATCGCAATCGCTTGGGCCGCCTCATCGTCGCCTGCGCCGAAGAGCAGTCGCGCTGGGGCTTCGGACTCTGTGAGGAAACCGGCGTGATCGTGCCGGCATCGGGCGGTGTGCTCAACGTGTTCGGCCGGCATGGCATGGCGGTGGTCGAGATCGACCATGCCCGCGTCACGGTACAAAGCGACAGTTTTGTGGCCGAGGGTCTGCGCCTCTGGGTCGTCCGTCCTGGCGAGGGCTTCGAACCCTCTAGCCGGCGCGTCACCGGCACCGCCAACGAAGGCGCCCGCACGGTGGCACCAACCAGCCTGCTCGACGAACTGGCCCGCGAATGCCGCGTCACCTTAGGCTCCGCCCAGGTCCCCCTCGGCCCACGCGACCCGGTACAGCTGAGGGTCGTCTGCGCCGATGAGCGTAGCGCGATACTGGATATAGCCAGTTTGCGAACGGATGAGTGAGGGTGGTAAAGACTCTTTCATTTTTTTCTTTTAGGCCAGCGACGTCACCTCAGGGCGACACGGCAAATTTCTTGGATTTTTGGGCAGACAGAACTTGGGCACCCTTCGATATTTTCTTCTCCTTCCCCTCTGCCTTCAGGTCACCGGATGTGCCAACACGGACGCTGGTCCAACACAACATATTCTGGTCTCGACGAATCCGGCTGGCGCGCTCTGCACCTTAACTCGTGACGGAAAGACTTTGGGAAGCGTAGCCGAGACGCCCGGTAGCATCGAGATTTCCAAGAGCCAATCGCTGCTCATGATCACATGCTCCAAACCAGGGTTTGAAACCGCAATCTATATCGATCGTGGGGAACTGGATCAGACATCTGTCGGCAATATGATTTTTCGTGGCAGCGGCCTCGGCCAAATGGTCGATGCTGCTGGCGATAAGGGACGAAAATACACCAAGGCGCCTGTGATCGATCTTGTGCCGGAGAGTGCTAAACCATCTGAATAAATTCTTACGGGGCTCTAAAGAATGACAAGTATTGCACGATCTTTCCGAATTTTTGTCGGCTCGGGTTTGCTTGCAACGATATTGAGCGCATGCGGCGTGGTTCCTGCGCCGTCACCCGTTGCGTTGAAATCACCCGCCCACAGCATCATCGTCGTATCGGCCATTCCGAAGGAAATCTCGGTCGGATACGAGGGTGCGATCGCATTCGGAAATGAATCCGAGACGATTGATCCCGGTCGGTGGAATTTGCCCGATATTGCTGCCAACGCCGCCAAGGCAGCGCTCGGAGACCATTTTGCCGTCACCACCAAATCTCTCGCCGCAAGTCCGACGGACCGAAACTTCAACGCTGTCGAATTCTCAGCCATTCTTAAATCACAGCAAGCGACACTCGGCGCTGCCGATCTCTATGTCGTGATTGCGCCGCAGCACGATACCAGCCAGATCACCCAAGCCGCTGTCGGATTTCATGGCTTTGGTATCAGCAAACGGTCAAATCCGTTTTTTACCTGGCCGCCGATCGTCCATACATTCGGCATCGTGGCACTCTATGACGGCGCAGATTTCAAGCTGATTGAACAACGAAACCTGCAAATTGATATTGACGCGCGCGCTCCACTGCTGGAACCGCAGAACCATGTCGGCGCAGAAATGATCAGCGTGGGAGGAGTCGACCGATTTGTACCGGTAGCTCCCTTGAGCGACGCCGAGTGGACCGGCGGCTGGAACAAATTGACGAAGGACCAAAAGGCCGAAGCGCAGCAAAAGATGACCAAACTCTTGGATCTGTCAGTCCAGTTTACGGTGGAGCATCTGCTGGACACGGGTAAGAAACCTTAGAGCGCATCGCTGTTAGCGACGCTAACCCTTGACGTTCCAATCCCGAGCGCCAGATATTCGATGTTCGTCGAACATAGAATATCTGGCGTAAAGGAACTTACCGATGCCTACTCTCTTTGACCCGCTACAAGCCGGCGCGTTTACGCTGCGCAATCGGATCATCATGGCGCCGCTGACACGCAGCCGCGCCGATGGCGGCGGCCGGGTGCCGAATCAATTGATGGCGGAGTATTATGCGCAGCGCGCGTCGGCAGGGATGATCCTGTCTGAGGCGATCTCGATCATCCCGATGGGCGTGGGCTATGAGCAGACACCCGGCCTCTGGTCTGAGGAGCAGGTCGAGGGCTGGCAACTTGTGACTGCGGCCGTTCATAAGGCCGGCGGGCTCATTCTGGCGCAGCTTTGGCATGTTGGCCGGATCTCCGACCCGAGCCTGCTGGATGGTAATTTGCCGGTGGCGCCCAGTGCCATCGCGGCCGAGGGTTATGTCAGCCTACTGCGCCCTAAGCGGGCTTATGTGACGCCGCGCGCGCTGGAGACGAGCGAGATACCTGGCATTATCGAGGCGTATCGTCAGGCCGCGATCAATGCCCAGCGTGCCGGCTTCGACGGTGTCGAATTGCATGGCGCCAATGGCTATCTGCTCGACCAGTTCCTGCAGGATGGCTCAAACCACCGCACCGACGAATATGGCGGCTCGATCGAGAATCGCGCGCGGCTGTTGCTGGAGGCGACCGATGCGGCGATTTCGGTCTGGGGTGCGGATCGGGTCGGTGTTCATTTGGCGCCGCGCAGTGATAGCCATTCGATGGGCGATTCCGATCGGCTGGCGACATTCAGCTATGTGGCGCGGGAACTCGGCAGGCGCGGTATCGCCTTTATCTGCGCACGCGAGGCCGAGGGGCCGGACTCAATCGGCCCGCAATTGAAGCAGGCGTTCGGCGGCGTCTATATCGCGAATGAACGTTTCACCCAGGAAAGCGCCACCGCGATCCTGGCGCGGGGCGATGCGGATGCGGTCGCCTTCGGGCTGCTGTTCATCGCCAACCCCGATCTCCCGGCCCGGTTTGCCGCCGGGTCCGCGCTGAACCCGTTGCAGGAAATGGCGACCTGGTACACGCCTGGCCCGCGCGGCTATGTCGATTATCCGGCGCTGGAACCCGCGCTGGCATGACCCGGCAACTGCCCCATCCGCAGGCCGACCAGATCACGCTCACCGGCGTGCTGGCGGCGCTCAGCGATCCGATCCGCCTCGCCATTGTGGCGCGGCTGGTCGAAAGCGGAGAGCGCGGCTGGGGCGAGTTTGAGTTACCGGTCTGCAAATCCACGCTCAGCCATCATATCAAGGTGCTGCGCGAGGCCGGTGTGATCCAGCACCGCAAGGATGGCACGCGGTGCTGGGTCTCGGCCCGGCCAGAGCTGGACCAGGAATTTCCGGGTCTGCTTCAGACCATCCTCGCGCTTGCGGCAAAAGCGCCGAGCGAACCGCTTACGGAATGACGGATTCCGCCGCTTTCTCTTTGATGCTTTGCCAGTCCGCCTTGGTCAGCCATCCCGCTTGATAAAGCGCATCGGCCTTGGCATCGAATTTCGTCACATAAATGGGCCAGAGACCGTAAAGACGAGCGAACGTGATCGGCGAAAACTCGACTTTTTAACCGATCGCCCATTGCAGGATCGAGCCCGGCAGTAGGCTGTTATGGGCATAATAGGTCGCGATCGGCACGTCGAGCCAAGGTGTCCTCAGCCCGCCAGTCGCGTTGCCGGCAGCATCGAGCAGCGGCGCACCCACCGCATCGACATTGATGCGCGGCGCGTAACGTGGCTTGGTGCCATTCCGGACCCATTGATCAAGATTGGCATAAGCGCCGCGGATCACCGCGTTATAGGGAACGTCGTTGCCGACAAACGGGATCGCCGAGCCGAGCGGTACCAAGTGGATCTTTCCGGTATCGACGAGATCCGGCAGAAAATCACCGCCGACGACATTGCCATGCGCTGGCCCGGGAACTTCGATCAGCCGAAACCGATCGGCCGGCAGATCCGCATCGGCGCGCCGGGCAATTAAGGACGACCAGGGCGGGAAATCCGCGAAATCGCTCTGCGACATCGTGCGGATTACGGGGACGCCATTGGCCTCGGTGATGGTTCGGGGGTCGCCCGCCGCGTTGATCGTCGGGGCATCCTGATTGATCTGATACAGCACAGCGCCGGACGCGAGCAGATACCCATCAAACAGCGGCAGTCCGGTGGCTTGCCGCGCCCAAGGCTGGATCGCGTTGATATAGGTCGAGAGCAAGCAAGCAGACTGAGAGTACCCGGCCGCATAAATCTGTTTGATGGCGAAGCCGTTCAGCGGATTACCCGGCCCTGAACTGCGCAGCAAAGCAACGGCCTGACTGACGATATCCCAGACTAAGCCATCCTGCGTCGTCGGCGTCGATTGATCGGCGACATCGCCCCAGCCGGGCGTGGCACCGCGCAGCCCGGGAGGCACCGGATTGGCCCATGACAAAGTACCATAGCGCTTGGGGTCGAACGTGATGAGTTGCGCGATCGAATGCGGCTTGGTTGTCACTCCGACATAGATATCGCCATTTTTCAGGATCGACGGGCTGAGCGCCTCCCACATCGCCGCAATATCATAGCCTTCGGTCGAATTGAGCAACTCGAACACGACCCTTCCACTGAACCGACGCGGGTCGGCTGGACGGAAAATGATCAGTCGATTTTGATAAGGTCCGCTATATCCAGCGAGCGTGGCGGGGCCGATACTGTCCCAATTATAGACATTGGCAATGCCGCTATAAAAATATTCCTGGTCGATATAGCCATAAGCACCAATATTCGTCGGAATAACCTGGTGATACGGCGAGTTCCATTCATGTGAGTGCGCGGTGACTGGGATCGGTCCCTGAAGTGCAGGAACGGGAACGGTTCCAGCCACCGCGCTGAAAGACAAACCGAGATAGAAAGCGCCGATCACGAGGATACGGCTTAATCCAATGTACGCCATCGTAACCTAAGCCCTCGGAGGAACGAGGTTGCCGGCTATGCCCCAACCGACGCAGGAAGGTTATAAACGATTTCTCTAAAACTTTATGAAGATTATGCCGAAAAAAGTCATTTCAGCGTCCGTCCCCCTTCATCGAAGAACCAATCGTCAGGATAGGGATACCACCAGCCTTGCCGCACCGGTTTATGGTCGATCACGACCATCTTGGATCGGCGAAATGCATCGAGCCCCTGACGCCCCAATTCCCGCCCCAAACCTGACCGTTTCCAGCCACCGAAGGGAAGCGCATCATTATCGATCAAGGGGTTGTTGACCCAGACCATGCCGGCTTCGAGGCATTCCGCCGCTTCCATCGCCTCCCCCAGATCATCGGTGAAGATCGACGCCCCGAGACCGAACGGGCTCTGATTAGCGAGCGTGATCGCCGTTTCGAAATCCGGTACGCGACAGATCGCGGCGACCGGACCGAAGCATTCCTCCCGGAAAATCGCCATCTCCGGCGTCACATCGGCGAGAATCGTTGGTTCGTAGAACCAACCGACCGGTAGATCGGGCGGAACTCGACCGCCCAGCACAAGCCGCGCCCCAGCGCTGATCGCCTGATCAACCAGACGGCTGACCTTGGCGCGCGCCGCCTCAGTCACCAGCGGGCCGATCTCCGAGCGACCGAGCCCATGCCCGATGCGCAAGCGGCTTGTCTCGGTAACAAACCGCTCCAGAAACGCATCATGCACCACATCCACCACGAAGAAGCGCTCCGCCGAGGTGCAGACCTGGCCCGAGAGGTGAAAGGCCGCGGTAACGGCCCCCGCTGCCGCAATATCGAGCGGCGCATGCGCCGTCACGATGAAGGGATCGCTACCACCCGCCTCGATCACCGCGGGCTTCATCAGCCGCGCGGCAGCGGCAGCGATCGCCTGACCGGCTCCGACCGAGCCGGTAAACGCGATGACGTTCGTATCCTCGGACTCGATAAGCGCGCGGGCGGTCGCGGCATCACCGGGCAGGCAGGCGATCAGCCCATCGGGCAGCGCGCTCCGGAACCGCTCCATGAAGGCGAGCGTCGTCAAGGTCGCGGCTTCCGCAGGCTTTACGATGCAGCCATTGCCCGCCGCAAGCGACGCCGCTACGGTCCAGCACATCAGGAGAATCGGGAAGTTGAACGGCATGATATGCACGCTGACGCCATAGGGCTCGTAGCGCGCATATTGGAACGAGCCGGCCTGGGTCGTGCCGGCGATTTTGCCGGCCTCATCGCGTGCCATCTCGGCATAATAGCGGAACACGCCGGCACAGTTCGCGATCTCCCCGACCGACTCCGGGTAGGGCTTCCCGATCTCCCGGGTCATCAGCATAGCCAGCGGCCGGACATCGGCGGTTTCGATGGCATGGGCAATCCGGTGCAGCGCCGTCGCACGCGATTTGGCGTCAAGCCGCGCCCAGAGTTTTTGCGCCGCATTGACCGAGGCAACCACGTCCGAAATTTCGGCCTCGGTGACGATCGCGCGATTCCCGACTGGCGCCAACGAAGCCGGATCCAGCACAGCGGCGCCCTCGCCCGACGCCACCCGATAATCCGGCTGGAGATAGAAGCCTGGGACCGCCGGATCGAAGCCGGTCATCGGATCATATAGACCTTGGTCACCGTCTCATGGACCGTACAGACGCCCTGCCAATCCTGGGCAAAGAACGCGATCGTGTCCGGCGTGATCTCGATCACCTCGCCCGACTCATGGACATAGGTGCAGCGGCCGGCCAGGAAATGACAGAACTCGTCGCGCGTAACATGGCAGCGCCATTTTCCGGGCGTGCAGACCCAAATGCCGGTTTCCGAACGCCCGTCCGGTCCCTTGGACAGGAGCTTACCCGACGTTCGGGACTCGCCCTCGATCATGGTCGGAATGACGCCCCAATCGACCAGATCGGTTTGGTCGAGCGGCGCCTGCAGAGTGGGCGTAGTCATACCGAATGCTCCGTCAGTAATTGATCGAGCCGCCGCGCTGCGGTTTCCGGGCCATTATGCGCATGCATGAAGTCGCTGGTGGCCTTGAGTCGCGCCCGCAGCGCCGGATCCTCGACGCAATCGCGCAGCCGTGCCGCCAGCTCATCATCGGTCCAATCCGCACGATGCAGCTTGAACCCGTGGCCGGTTTCGGCGACGCGGGTCGCATTATCGTGCCCGTCCCAGACATAGGGCATTATGATCGCGGGCTTGCCGAAATACAGGCACTCCGTGAAGGAGTTGTTGCCGCCATGGTGGATCACCGCATCGGCCTGGGCAATCACCGATGGCTGCGGGAACCAGTCGGCCAGGATCACCGAATCCGGCACGGATGGGTACTCATCGAGATGCGCGCCGACATTGACCAGCGCCCGATAGGGCAGCCGGCCGAGCGCCTGGATCAGAAGCTGCAACGTCGGCACATCACCCGTGCCGAGGCTGCCGAAGCTGACATAGATCAGAGGCTTATCGTCATGCGCCTTGAAGCGCGGCACCTCGTAAGGCTTCTCGGTCCGCACACAGCCTTGCAAATACTGGAAGCGCTCCGGTGGCAGCGCGTGGCGCCGCTTGAACCGCACAGGCTCGGGATAGAGCAGCAGATTGAGAAACGGCGACGCCTCGAAAAACTGCCCAAGCGGATAAGGCGCTTCGCCGCGTTCGGCCAGGAACGCGTTGAAATCCGCATGGATCGGGCCGATGACCTCGTTGAAGCGCGCCCGGTAAGCCTCATGGCCGGCATGATCATCCGCGGCACAACCCGAGAGATGCGGCGGGATATCCGGGTCCTCGATCTCGTTCTCGGAGCAGGAAATAATCCGCACCCACGGCTTGCCGAAGCGCTTGATCGCCGGGAACAGGATCACGTTATCGACGCAGATGAGATCCGGCTGAACCGAAGCGAGCACACCGGGTAAATCCCGCTCCGCCCATTTCGCCGTATCGACGATCGCGGCCCAGCATTCCTTCACGTAAGTATCGATCTGCTCGTAGGGCAATTTATTGAAGTTCGGGATATGGGCATTGATGAAATCGGCCCAGAACGCCGCCATCTGTTCGGGCTCCATCGGCGCCGAGAGATTGACCGGATGCGCCTCGAACCCGTAATCGCGATAGACCGACAGAAACCCCGGATCCGACAAAAACACCGCCCGATGCCCCAGCGCCTGGACGGCCTGCGCAATCCCAACGGAATTCAGCGCCGGCCCATAGGCGGCCTCAGGGAAGAAGGCGATGGTTTTCGGGCTGGTCATGGGATCGGTTTGGCGGGAAATCGGGTGGGGCGTCAAGAGCGTCTACTGCGCTCGCCGCTGCCAATGGCGTGGATGGCGCCGGCCTGGGAAACACGCGAATATCTCCACTTCGTCGGCCCTGATGCGAAAGATCAGGCCATAGGGGAAATGCCGGAACCCGGCTCGGCGCGTGTTCTTCGCGACAATTGGGAACTGGCGGGGATTCTCCGCAAGGCGACCAAGCAGCACCTCGTATTCGACAACGAAACGCGGCGTGATGCCCGGCCCCTGCCTGTCGTACCAATCAAGCGCGGCGGCAAGCTCGGACTTTGCCGCTAGCGTCAAACGAACCCGCATTAGGGATAACGGGCGCGAAATTCCGCAAGCACCTCATAAGCGTCCTGCCCTTGTTCTATATCCTGATCCAGCGTGGCAAGACGATGCTCAATCTCAGCGGCTTGGGCATCGGTAATCGGCACAGCCTCCTGGTCGAGGCTGTCCCATAACTCGCCGATCAGGTCGAGCTTTTCCGCGGGCGTCATCTGGCTAAGGTCGATAGCAGGCATATTTCACTGTCCTCAGTACGAATGGCGGGAGCCTTATGCCGCCGCGGCATGATGTCTGGCGAGGATGTAGGCCAAGCAACGATCATGAGACCAGCCTTCCCGCTCGAACATTTCGAACATCGCGATTTGATCAGCACTCAAGGGGTTGCCTTCTACTTCTTGCAACCGCATGGCCTCAAGCCGGCGTTGCCGTGATTCGGCAACTTCGATAGGGGTTAGGCGCTTCGAAACTGACATTCCCAATCTTATCATAAAATCGTGAAAGGGGCACAGGACTTGTAGCCCCAAGGGCTGATCCACGACGGATTCCAACAAGCCACTTTGGTCCAATTTCGATCGCAAATTTCTCAAAAGTCGCCGCTCACCTTGCGGCAGCTCGTCCGGCGGCGATCGCTTGCCTTTTAGCTTTATACGCTTTCGGGGCCGGCCGACTTTCGGTAGTTTAACCGGACGAGGCTACCCGGTTCCAAACATGCTCCAGAATTTTATGACTGCCGTTTTTCTGGCGGTCGGTTCTTTGCTGCTCGGTTTCAATCCAGCGCTGGCGGACCAGCCTAGCTTCGATTGCGCGAAGGCCAAAAGCGTCGTTGAGAAAACGATCTGCGCCGATCCTGACCTGGCCGCCGCGGATCGGAAAATGGCCGATACATTCAGGAAAATTCTAGCCGGCGCCGGAAGTGATGCCCGTCAGGAGATTCTTGTCGCCCAGAATGTCTGGCTAAAACAAATATCCGACTGCGCGCCGCCTGATGACGGGCCGCAGCCGAACGATGATCCAGATGTCGCCGCCTGTCTGGCCGATCAATACGAGAAATATGACAAAGATATCGCCCAACGCCTCGCGCTGCGGGCGCAAGGCATGTTTCACCCGTCCAAATTCCCATTCCTTCCGCATGTGGTCCAGTCAATGAACCGGCCGCTGTGTAATGCGCTAACGGATCGTTTGAGAATGGCGTATTTGGCGGTCGATAGTGCGTTCGCGTCGGAAGATATGTCGCTGCCTCGAGGGCGTTACGTCGATTGGGCACCGGACTACCCTTCGACCGGGAACGAAACATTGCGGGAAATCGCGGTCGAGAAGGTTGACCTGGAGGGCGACGGTCACACAGAACTCCTGGTGGGCTACCTTGTGAACGTCGACTATCTCGACGACATTGTTCGGCTTTTGGTTTACAAGAACTCGGATGTTGTTAAGTTAAATCGTCAACTGCATCAATTCGATAATGATTTCATTGGAGATAACGATTCTGATCTTATCACGGTTCAACAGGATCGCCAACGTCGGTTAGAATCCCCACCGCAGGTTCTTATCTATAATAATCGTTATTACATAACGGAGTATCGGCCTTACGGACCTTTTGCCTACAACGAGCAAGACGTACTACACATAAATCGAATTCGGTCGGATGGTTCGCTCGAACGCACGTGCAGCATAAGCGTCCAGCCCGAAATCCGAGGGGCCAATGCACAGCCGACACAAGGGTTGTCGGACACGTCGGACAGTATCATCGCGCCGAACAGCTTTTTGCAGCTAACGGATCTCATTCGTCAAATGGAAGGTACTGCGTGGGAGAACGGCGCCTATAAGCCCTTCGGTGCTATGCAGGTCGTCAGCGATCAGTTGCAATCTTCCGTTATCGCCCGACCCTGGCTCGTGTTCGGGGCAAAGATGCCGGCAGCCGGGGCCAAAATGACCGTTCCATCAGCGCTCATAGATTGGGCCTTTGAAGGCTACGCCAATTTCAGGCTGCTCCGGCAACTGGCGCGCGTCGGCCCAAAAGCCAGTGCCGATCTTGCCGCCTTTTATCGGAACAACTATGGCCTGTCGGCCGCGAACAGCGAGGCGGCCGGCCGCCTCGGGCTACAGGCGATCATCACGGGCGGGTTTCAATTTCCTACAAAACAGGTAGATGGGACAGATGGAAACACGCTCGTACCGCTTGACGAGGCAACACTCAGCGCAAAGGCGGTCCCTTCGCTCGATGAGCGCGGACCGTATTTCCAACGTTGGATTTTACCACGCCACGCTCTGCTGGCCGGTGCATCGCCAGAAATCGTCGGAAGTTTGCTGGATGAGGTAGGTCTTCAGCAGGATGACCGGGACGAGCCGTGGCTGACCTATGCCTTGGAGCGCCCGACGCTGATGAAGTTGCTGCTGGAGCGTGGCGTGGACATTGATCAAGGGAACGCCTTCGGCAAAACCGCGCTCATGTATGCGGCACAAGCTGATTTGCCGGCTACCGTCAGGTTTCTAATCGCACAGGGTGCCGATGTAACCGCTGCTACCGATGTAACCAGAGGCAGTATGGTTTTCTTGTCGCATGATCACCGCACCGCGCTGATGTACGCCGCGGAGAACGCATCCGCCACGGTCATCGACGCGCTGCTGGCAGCCGGCGCATCCCCCGACGATCGGGACACGCGAGGGCTGGCGCCGATCGATTATTTCCAGCGCAACCCGATCCATAGCGGCCCGGACGGGGCGCGACTGTCCGCTCGCCTTACCCCGAAAAACGGCCCGCCGAAGAAATCACCATGATGGTCGCACGGTCGATATTTGCCTTAGCGCTCGGGCTGTTGTGGTTCGTTTCGATGCCGGCCGCGGCGCGGACCGACGATTGCGCATCGTCTTCTGGATGTCCGGCCCAGACCGACCCTGCCCCAGTGCCAAAGCCCAGCTTTGATTGCGCGAAGGCCACGACGGCGGTCGAGAAAGCCATCTGCGCCGATCCGGTGCTCGCCAATTGGGACCGTAACATGGCGGGGATGTTCAGCCTGATTCTGGCCGGTGCCAGACCCGACACCCGCAAGACCGTGCTGGCGGCACAAAATGCTTGGCTGAGCCAACTCTCAAACTGCGTCCCCGTGGTGCCCGCACCAGAGCCGATTACGATCGGTGAGCAGGCCGCAGCCACCGACGCTACGGCTTCGCCGACCGACGCTACGGCTTCGCCGAAAGACATGTCGTCTTGCCTTTTGGACGCCTATCAGCATTACGACCAAGATGTGACCCCACGCCTGAAATTTTTGGTGGAGGGACTAAAATTCCCGTTTCTGCCGCGCCTGACCTTTTCGAATGGCGATGCGCTCTGTCGAAAATTCCTGGATGGCGCGATCATCGATTATGAGACGGTACGGGGTCAGCCGGATGACCTCAAGGATCCTCATATCGTCATTCCAGGCGGCCGATGGATCGACTGGAACTGGGATAAGGGCGGGGCAATTGCCGCCGAGCGCGTTGATCTGGACGGCAAGGGGCAATTATCTTTGCTAGCAGAAAAGAGAAGCTGGTTCAATTATTTGACCGACATCTATGAGCTTTATGTTCAGGCGGTATCGGATCCAGCATCCTTAATCAATGACATAAATACTTTGGCCCAGGGTCATCACCAAGATCCTCATTTACGTAAACTGACGCAACTTGATACCGAAGGGGGACATGTCGGGCATTTAATAATACCAAATATTCTCTCTTACGATGGAAAGTATTATAGATTACATAACGAACGTAACGACGACATTCCGTTCATGGGCGCTTCGATCTTTTCGCTCGACCGGATTCACGCTGATGGATCGCTTGACCCCACCTGTCGGGTCAATTATTTTCCGGAAATCAAGGGACTAGCCCAGCCGTCAAACCGACCAGGCGTCCAAAGCAATCCAACCGATCAGCCATCGGACGTGGTCGAAGCACCGGAGAGTGTCCTCGCTCTGTTCGACAGCATCGATCGAATGCAAGGTTATGACGTCGGTCAGGGGACGATGCGACCGGTGACTTGGCAAAGGAACTCGAGCCATGCCGCCCAATACAACTCATCGTTCGTCCCTGGGACATGCAGAATTACGTCTTACCCTATGCAGATAAAGACAGTGACGCGCCCAGCATTGAGGCCAAGATCGTCGAGTGGGGATTTCAGGGCTACTCGAATTTTCGGGTTTTGCGGGATCTCATCGACTCCAAGCCGAGAGCCCTCGACGATCTCGCCACCCTCTATCAGACCCGCTACGGCCTCGGCCGGGAGCGAAGCGTCGCAATGGCAAAATCGGGCTTTGCGACGCTACTGAGTTCATCTTTCACCTTCCACGTCGACGATCTCTACACCGGCCCCGATCCGCTCGACCGGCAAACTATCGATCCGAAGCGGCTAACGCCTGAGATTCCAGGCATGGAAGGGAAACCCGGCATGTTGTTAGTGCGCGCACTGTTAGTTGGTCTTCCGCCGAGTGAGGTTGGTCCGTTGATCGATCAGGTGGGACCGATCGATATTTCAGTTGGCGAGCCATGGCTGGCCTATGCAATCGAGCACCCCGACTTGATGCAACTCCTGATCAAGCGCGGTGCATCGATCAATCAAGCTAACGAGTTCGGCAAGACGCCTTTAATGTACGCGGCACAGGCCGATCTATCGAAGTCAGTGGCATTTCTACTGGCACACCACGCCAATGTTACCGCAAAGACCGAAGCCCCAACGGAATCTGGTGAGTATGCCATCTTTCATGACCACCGCACCGCGCTGATGTATGCAGCGGAAAATGCCTCACCCAATATTATCAACGCGCTATTGGATGCCGGCGCGTCACCCAATGATCGGGACACACAAGGGTTGGCGCCGATCGATTATTTTCAGCGCAATCCGATCCATAGCGGCCCGGACGGCGCGCGGGTCAGTGCCGCGTTGGCACCGACCAAGAAGCACTAATTCCCTACCCCGCCACCCGCTCCGACCACGCCCCGATCTCGACATCGCCCTCGCCGATCGGCAGCACGAAGCGGAACTGGGTGCCCTGGCCTGGAGTTGACAGCACGCTCACCTGACCGCCGAGCTTCTCTGTCTCGGCGCGCACCGAGGCGAGGCCGATGCCGCGGCCGGAGAGTTGATCGGCGGTGTTCTTGGTGCTGATCCCATCTCGGAACACAAGATCGCAGATATCCGCATCTGCCATACCGGCGAGCTGCGCCTTGGAGTAAAGCCCGGCTTCGGCGGCCCGTTGGCGCAGCAGCTTGATATCGATCCCACCGCCATCGTCAGCGATGATCAGACTCATCATCGCCCCGCTGCGGCTGATGATGCAGCGGATCCGGCCGTTTTCATCCTTGCCGGCCTCGATCCGGTGGTCCGGGTCTTCGATGCCGTGCGCGACGGCGTTGCGGAAAACATGAACCAGCGCGCGCAGGAACGGTCCATAGCGTTGGGGATCAATCCAGATATCCTCGCCGCCATGCACCATGATCGGCGCAACGGGCTTTTCAAGACGGGCGGCCAGATCCGCAACCATCCGGTCATATCCCAACATGACGTCCCGCACTGGATCGCGGCGCAAGTGCACGATGTTGCGCAAGATCTGGCCATCTGCACTGAGATCGAGACGCTCCCCTTTAAGAAGGCGTGCCGCAAGCTGTTCCAATCGCTCTGCCTGCTCGATCGTCAGACTCACCCGCGCACCGCCCGAGACGAACGAGTCGCCGAGAATGCTGCGGAGACTGTCGAGATCACTCTCCAAAGCCTGAAGGAGCAGCGCGCGATCCACCGCCGCGGCGATCTCTGCAAGGCCGGGCGAAGCGTCGCGCTGGACCAGTTCGGCGAGCTTTTCCTCAAGCGCGTGCAGTGCATCTGGCGTCGCGGCAAAGCTGAACTGACCAAGCACGCCTTTGTACGTGTGAATATCGCGATAGAGATCCTGGACCAGCCGCTGCCCCGGCAAGGTACTCGACAGGCGCTCCGGTAATTCTTCGTCCAGAAAGCGCCGGAATGACTGAACCGCGTCGAAGAAATCCAGACTTTCGGTAACCGCCGCAACAACCATCGAAAGCTGACGATGCTCCTGGCTAAGGGTCGCCGCCAACCGGTCACGTTCGGTGATATCGGCCAGAACCACCATCAGATGACCATTATCGAGCAGATGGTAGCTGGCCTCGAGCAGCCGGCCGCCGCGCGCAACCTGGCTGGGCAAGAGGGACAGCATCATGCTGCGGCGCGTGCCGCCAATCGTCGGCTTGGCAATGGTGGTGACCACATCGCGCAGCAGATCCTGCTTGACCGGATCCTCGCCGAACAGGATTTGTGCCGCATTGCGCCCCGCCGGCTGCACGCCGAGCAGCGACGCGCAGGCCCGGCTGCATTGAGGATCAATGACGAGATCTGTGCCAAACGATAGGAAACCCTCGCCGGAGCTATCGAGCAGATTAGCAATATCGGCCAATGTCTGTTTCAGTTTTTCTTCGGCGCGGGCCTGGGCAACCTCACGCTCGTCGCGCTCTATCGCGGTCTGACGGAAAATGCGGAGCGATGCCGCCATTCGGCCGATTTCATCGACACCGGCCGGCGGCAATTCATCGGCCAGGCTGCCGGTCGCAAGCGCCAGCATCGAGTCGCGGACCCGGGCCAGCCGGACCACGATGCGCCGATTGACATAGAGCAAGACAATCAAGGCCGAGCAAACCAGGCTGCCGATAATCACCACGAAGAGGCGAATCGTGCTTGCCTGGCGGACCGAAGCGGCCTCGGCCGTGCCTTGCGCGACCCGCTCGCGATCGGCCTGGACCAACGCATCAACGGCATTCATCAGCGTTCGCGATACAGCCCGAATCTGTGCCACGAGGTCCGCCGCCGCCAGATGATCATCGAGTTCGCGCTTGTGCAGGAGCAGCACGCCGTCCGGCGCTTCCAATTGCGGCCGGAGCTTTGCGGCCTCGCCCAATGCCGACTCGAGATTGGCCGGCGCTTCGGCCGCGGCCTTGTCCAATTCGCTGAGCGCGCGCGTTACCGCCAATGTCGTAATTTGGAGATCCGGCTGGCTGCCGGCAGTCGCCCCAATCAGCAGCAAATCATGCGCGCGGGCAAACGCGATTTCGATGCGGCGCATCCGGTTCAGCGACAGCAGCCCCTGGATCCTCGGCATCAGCGTGGGTAGCGACAATCCGTGCGGCTCGGCGATACTTGATTCCAGGCTGATCGCATCCGAGGCCGCGCTGCGTTGCAGGGGTCGGGTCGCATATTGAAAGGACAGATCGGTATCCAGCAGCTTATGCAGCGCGTTGGTTTTCTGTTCGGATACCGTCAGACGATCGACAACGACCGAGTCGAGCTTGCTCAGATCCGCCTGCAACTGCACGACGATGTCGCGTAACGGGGCCGCCTGATCGGAATGGATCTGGTTCAGCGCCGCAAAGACCGGCTGGATATCAAGCTCCGCCGATCGATCGCGGTAATCGTCCCGGGTCTCGACGACGGATAATTGCTGGGCGGCGGCCACGAACCGCTCGACCTGACGCGATAGGTCAAGCGATGAGACCATGGCCGGCATACGCTGCTCGGTAATGTCGCTTAGCACGCCGCTAACCTGCAACAGCGCCTCTAGCGCCGCGGCTGATGCCAGAATGACGAAGCCACTGATCGCAAGAAAGGCCAGTAGCAGGCTTGCTCGAATGCTCACGGTGAATCTGCTTCTATTGCTCGTCGGCACGGTCTCTATACGGCTCCCCACACTCACGGCACGCTATCAGGCTCGGTCTTGCCGTCATGCCAACGATACCAGACCCAATCGGCCGGCCCGCCGGTCACGTCACCCTTAGCGTCGAAGCCGAACCGTCCGATCACCGTATCGAACAGCGCATTATGTAATGCGTCGGCGACCATTTCGACATTAAAGCTGTTCGCCCGTTCTACGGCCTGCACCCATGCTTGCACCGCAGCATAATTGACGACCCCATAGGCGTCCATCTCGAAGCCCTTGGCGTGAGCCTCGTTCATTAAGGATATGACTGCCGGATACGGTAGCGGATCGCGCGGCGAGGTATAGAGCAGGCCCTCGATCGAGGGGCCGGCGGCCAGCAACACCGCATTGCTTGAACCCGGATCGCCCGTCAGTACCTGGGTGGTGAGGTTGCTGGCCCGGATTTCATGCAGCAAGAGCCCGAGATCCTCGGAATAGCCCGCGACGTAGAGCACACCGATTTTGTCCCGCCCCAGTGCGGCAATAATGTCGTCATAGCTCGGAGCGCCGGCCGTGTAGGACCGGCTGAACACGACCTGGAGGTGCCGCGACGACATCCCCTCACGCACGCTGTTCGCAAGCCCTATGCCGAACGGCTCACGATCATCAAGGATGGCGACGCGCGCCGTCGGCCAGCGTTTGGCGATCAACTCTGACGCTTCCGTCCCTTGCTGATCGTCGCGACCGATCATGCGGAACAAGGTTTTGATATGAAGCTCGGTCAGCGCGACATTGGTCGATTGGGTGGAAATCTGGATAACGCCGGCTTTTGCATAAAGCGGGGCCGCCCGAATCGAGGGACCCGAACAATTATGCCCAACAACAAGACTTGGATGCTCAGCAAGAGCAAGCTTCGCCGCAGCTTCCCCCTGATCGGCATCGCAGCCGTCGTCAAAGAATGCGACGCAGCTTTTGACCTAACAGCCCGCCCCTTTCGTTAATCTGGTCAATGGCATATTCCATGCCGCGAAGTGAATGGACAGCGCCCGCGCCGGTCAACGCCCCAACGACGGCGATCTCAACATCGGCCCTGGCGATCCCGAAAGACCAACCCAAAGACACCAAAGCGACGATGAGCCTCAATTTATCGATCATCGCCCGCCCGATATGACTGCCACTCGCAACTATTCTCAATCATCCCCATAGTTGCTTGGCAGAGGGTGCGATGCAAGTCCACGTTTCCGACTGCATCAATGACCCGAGCCCAGCTAGTGGGCATCAAGCGGCGCGGTTTTGCCATTATGCCAGCGATACCAGACCCAATCGCCACGTTCCCCGACCACGTCGCCATCGGCGTTGAAACCGATCCGGCCAATCACCGTATCGAACTGGCTGCTATGGAGCGCGTTGACCACCTTGTCGAAATCGAAACTATTGGCGTCCCGTACCGCCTGCGACCAGACCTGGATCGCAGCATAATTAGACACCGCAAAGACATCCATCGCCAATCCTTTGCTAGCCGTTTCGGCGACGAGAGCGCGAACCGCGTGATAGCGCAACGGGTCGCGCGGGTAGGTAAACATCAGGCCTTCAATCGCAGCGCCCGCGACGAGCGTAATCGTGTGGTTCATAGCGGAATCGTCGCTCATGATTTGGGTGGCAATACCGTGGACTCGCAGCTGATGCAGCAGCAAGCCAATATCCTCGGAATAGCCGGCGTCATAGAGCACGTCGAGCTTGGCTTGGCCGATCGCCTCCACCAGATCATGATAGCTATCAGCACCGACCGCGAATGAACGGCTCAACAGAACGGGAATATGCTGTGCCGCCAGTTCATGCTCTAGCTATCAGCCAAGCCCTTGCCGAACGGCTCGCCATCATCGACCACGCCAATGCGACTATGCAGCCAGCGCTGGGCGATGAGCGACGCTGCGGCGGCACTTTGCTGACTGTCCCGTCCAATCATCCGGAACACCGATTTTATGTTCATCTGGGTCAATGTGAGGTTCGTCGATTGGGTGGTGATCTGTATCACATGAGCGCCCGCATAGAGCGGAGCTGCTCGAATGGATGGCGCCGAACATTGGTGGCCCAGAATCAGAACCGGATGATCCGCTAGCAGCCTGTCGGATTGATAGCTTTCGCGCAATAATCATCAATACTGTCGGAATTTTTCGACATTTATGGACGTTGAAACCCACCTCAGAATTCGAATATTGCGTGACGGGTCGATTTTCGGCCTCAATCCGACAGGCTGCTAGCGCCCGTTTAGCGACCGCCCCGCCTTCATCGGCTTCGCACCGGTCGTCATAAAATTCGACATGCAGCTTTTCACCCAGCAACCCGCCTTGGTCGTTCAGCACATCAATGCCGAATTGCAGACCGCTCACTGACGACGGAATCGCCCCGACTCCGGTCAATGCTCCGACGAACGCGACGGCAACCTCTGCTTTCGCTATGCTCGCGCCAGCCACCATGCACAGGAATGTGACGATAAAGAGTTTCCGACATCTGTCCATCGCTGGTCCAACAATAGCTGCGCCTCCTCACATTGAAGCACTTAGTTTACTTAATGTTACAGAGGCGGCTATCCCTCGCGGCTCAGTGAACAAAGAGCTGGCAGATTATGGCGCATGAACCAGTTCAGTTTTGCCGTTGTGCCAGCGGTACCAGACCCAAGCGCCGCGTTCGCCGATAACGTCGCCATTGGAATCA
>Ga0116226_10000579_pt1 | contig 31260 bp, 28 predicted proteins | sample S1TSphfallax_FD_89692 | JGI IMG/M metagenome (GOLD analysis project Ga0116226, IMG submission 89692) | Host-associated microbial communities from peat moss isolated from Minnesota, USA - S1T2_Fa - Sphagnum fallax MG | ecosystem: Host-associated > Plants > Peat moss > Unclassified | place: USA...
AAAAAAAGAACTCTTCTTCTTGAAGCTGCGCTTCCGTCTGACTACGTCCTGACGCGTCGGGAATGCCCATTGGGGTTCCGGACATTTCAGGTCGGCCCGCATAGGGCGGCCGGCCACCCAACCTTGCTGTTGCAGGAGGTTTTTACCCATGACGTACGACTTCACCCCGCTTTTCCGCACCGCCATCGGCTTCGACCGTCTGGCCCGCCTTGCGGACACCGCGGCCGCCTCGGCCGTATCCTCAACCTACCCGCCGTACAACATCGAAAAGACCGGCGATGACTCCTATCGCCTTGCCATGGCCGTCGCCGGCTTCAGCGAGGACGAGCTGGAGATCGTGGTGCAGGACAACACGCTGGTCGTCTCCGGCAAGCCGGCTGACAGCACCGAGCCCAGCCAGCTGCTCTATCGCGGCATTGCCGGCCGCGCGTTCGAACGGCGGTTCGTGCTCGCCGACCACATCGTGGTGGACGGCGCGTCGCTGAAGAACGGCCTGCTGCATGTCGGCCTGAAGCGCGTGGTGCCCGAAGCGTTGAAACCGCGCCGGATCAGCATTGGCCAGGCGATCGCCAATGAGCCGCAGGTGATCGAAGCCAAGGCAGCGTAACACCCAAGGCCAGGGGCACGCGGTGACGCGTGCCCCTGGCCGTCCGCTAAAACTTGAAAAATCCGTCCGCGTGGCCGCGGGCACTTTTCTTCCTCATGATCGCCGCCTCGGCCCGCGCGATCTCGCCCCGCAGCTCGGTGATATAATCCGTCAGGTCATCGACGCTCAGCGGGTCCAGCAACGGTTTCTCGAGCCTTGCAGGTTTTTTAGGCCGATCTTCCTCGTCCAGCATGGCTCCCACCCTTGACCCGCCCCCTGGCGCACGCCCATATCCGCGCCTCACTCAAAGATAGTATGGCGTGCCCGCGCAGTGGGCCCGTTCGTCGCCCTTCGCACAGAAAACACGGGATCGGCGAACTGGGAAACCCCCCGGCGCGGTGCGCACGCGCCAAAGGAACGCCGCGTATGACCCTCCCCCTGATGCCGAAAGCCACCGCCGTGTGGCTGATCGACAAAACCGCGCTCACCTTCACCCAGATCGCCGATTTCTGCGGCATGCACCCGCTGGAGGTGCAGGCGATCGCTGACGGCGAGGTGGCGCAAGGCATTGTCGGCTACGACCCGGTGGCCAACGGCCAGGTCAGCGCGCCGGAAATCACCCGCTGCGAGGCGAACCCGGAAGCGCGGTTGCGGCTGCTGCCGACCACGATCCACGTGCCCAAGAAGCACAAGGGTGCGCGCTACACTCCCGTCGCTAAGCGAAATGACCGCCCGGACGGCATCGCGTTTCTGCTGCGCAACTACCCGCAATTGTCCGAAGCGCAGGTGGTCAAGCTGATCGGCACCACGAAGGACACCATCCAGAAGGTGCGCGACCGCCAGCATTGGAACAGCACCAATATCAAGCCGCGCGATCCGGTGATTTTGGGCCTGTGCAGCCAGACCGACCTGAATGCGATGGTGCAGGCCGCCAACGAGCGCCTCGCGCGCGAGGGCCGCGCCGTGCCGCCGCCGCCCATTCCGGAGACCGAAGAAGCGGCGTAATGAAGGCGCGCTGGGGAGACGCGGTCTCCCCAGCGGACTTTTATGATCTGGTCAGGAGCTTCGCAGTCGCTCCAATTCCTCTTTCAGCCGCAATTTCTCAACCTTGAGGCGCCCGAGTGTCATGCTGTCCGGCCGGGGTCGGTGGTCTTCATCGATGATCCGGGCGTCCAGGCTAGCGTGCCGTTCCTTGAGGGTTTCGATATGGGCTTGCAGGCTCATGATGCCTCCATGCGAGGTTCGTCTGCCACAGCGGCGAGACATAAAACCGTAATACGGTGACGAAGGTAAACGCTATCTGAATCGCTCCTGAACACCGGTGAAATAACGCTGTCCCCGGAACCCAGCTCTCCACCATGCCATCTCAGCCCATCCGCGCGCAGGCGCTCGCGTTTGGGTACCTCGAACTCAACGCAGTTGGTCCGAATAAACTTGACATATATTGTCATTATAATTAACGTGCGCGGGCCATGTATGCCTCACCCCGAACGCTCCGCCGCGGTCTTCAGCAGATCGACCGCACCCCGCACGACCGCACCGCCCGCGAGCAGGCGCGGCATGATCACATCACGCGCGCGACCCAGCACGCCATGGTGCAGCAGGGCCGGCACGCGGTCTGTATGCGCAACCTCGCGCTGGCGCTCGGCATGTGCGTCGCCACGCTGCGGCGCTACATCCTCGACCTCGATATGTTCCTGCATGAAATACTGCGGGATCATCTCCGCGCGCTGGGCGAAGCGGTCAGCGCCATCCCGGCCGACACGCCGGACGGGTTCCGTCAACGCCGCGCCGCCTATCACGCCTTCACCCACACGGCGCTCGGCGGTCTCACCGACCTGCATCTGCTCCTGACCCGCGACCGCCACACGCTCCCGGCCGAGGACCGCGACGAGATCGACCGGATGCGTGCCGACATCGGCGAAACGCTCGGCGCCGGCGACTGTAGTTACGAGGCGCTGCTGCTGCTCGACGCCCCCTATATCGAACTCGACCGCATCGAACAGATGCTCGCCCGCCCGCCCGCTGCTGCCGCCACGGCGTCCCCGGAACCGGCCGCACCGAAGCCCGAACCGAAACCACCCGCGGTCACCCGACCGCTCCGCCACACGCAGCCCGATCAGATCGACGCCCCCGGCGCCTGGATCTACAGCGCCGGCATCCCAAACCTCTCCCGGCCCCCGCCGGAACCGGTGCTCTCGGGGTAAACACGCCACCCAACGAGCAAAAGTGTTTAGCTTCTTTTTTTCAAAAAAGAAGCAAAAAACTTTTGCTCCTTGGATTCGCAGGCTTGCCCAAATTGACGCTGCCGGGCACGCGTGGTTCAGCGGATACGGGGGACCACGCGTGGCTTCTACGGAAAAAACCCTGTTTGGCCACCCGATCGGGCTCTCGGTGCTGTTCGGCACCGAGATGTGGGAGCGCTTCTGCTATTACGGCATGCGCGCGATCCTCACCTTCTATATGGTGGACTACCTGTTCGTCGGCGGCACGCCGGAGACGATCTTCGGCTACCACGCGGTCAAGCGCGCGCTGGAATCGTTCAACGGGCCGCTCAAGCCGGAACCGCTCGCGGCGCTGATTTACGGGCTTTACGCCTCCGGCACGTATCTGACCGGGCTCGCCGGCGGCTTCATAGCCGACCGGTTCCTGGGGCAGCGCCGCGCCGTGGTGGCCGGCGGCCTGACCATGGCGGTCGGCGAGTTTCTGCTCGTCGACCCGCATTTCTTCTTTCCAGGCCTGCTGACGCTGGTGCTCGGCAACGGGTTCTTCAAACCGAACATCGCGACGCAGGTCGGCGGCCTCTACAAGCCGGGCGATGCGCGCATCGATCGCGCCTACTCGGTGTTCTATGTTGGCATCAATCTGGGCGCGCTGATCGCACCGATCATTTGCGGCCGGGCGGCGCATTTCGGCGCCGGGCCGCCACACTGGAATTACGGTTTCGCCGCGGCTGGCATCGGCATGCTGATCGGCGTGGCCATCAACCTGGCCGGCCAGCGCACGCTGCCGCCGGACGTGCGGCAGCGGCGCCTGGCCTCCACCGAAGCGCACGCGCCGCTCACGCCGACCGACCGCCGTGCCGTCGTGGCGCTATGCGTGGTCGCGTTCTTCAACCTGTTTTTCTGGGGCTGCTACGAACAGCAGGGCCTGACCGTCGCGCTGCTGGCGGAAAAATACACCGACCTCGGCACGCCGTTCGGCAGCCTGAATGCCGAGGACGTGCAGTCCTTCAACCCATTCTTCATTTTTACCCTCACGCCCGCGATCATCGCATTCTGGGCCTGGCAGGCGCGGCGCGGCGCGGAGCCGAGCTCGGTCACCAAGATGGCGTTCGGCTGCGCCGGCGCCGCCGCGTCCTATGCCGTGCTGGCGGCACTCTGCCTCTCAGTCGATGCGGGGCACAAAATCGGCTGGGTGTGGCTGCTGTTTGCGATGGCGCTGCTGACGCTGGGTGAGCTGTATCTGTCCCCGGTGGGCCTGTCGCTGTTCAGCAAGGCGGCGCCGGCAAAGCTCGCCTCGCTGATGATGGCGGTGAATTACTTGTCCAACGCCGCCGGCAATTACATGGCCGGGTATTTGGGCAGCTACTGGGACGGTATGGCCAAGTCGGCGTTTTTCCTCGCGATCGCGGCGTTGGCTGCGCTGACGTCGCTGGGGATTTTCGTGGTTGCCCTGTGGCTGAACCCGATTTTGCAGGCGCGCGTGGTGCGTTATACCGAGCCGCTTTGAATTTGACTCATCTAGGAAGGCGGGTGGCTTTGCCCCCTCGACCCCCATCGTGCGCAGCACGCATTCGCGTGACGGGGTCGAGGGGCGGAGCCCCCGCCTTCTTCGGAGGGTTAATCCCAGCGCGGATCGGTATAGCCGGCGGCCGTTGCTGGTCCAGCGCGTCCAGGATGCGTAGCGCGCGGGCGAACGCGCGCGGTTCGATGCTGAAGCGCTGCACGATATCCTGTCCTTCGGTGTCGCCGAGCACATAGGCCGCGTCCTGGCCCAGTGCGGTCGCGATGCCGGTCTGCACCAGGCTCGGATGGCGCGATGTGCCGCGCAGCCCGCACACCAGCGTGCCCGGCGGTGCGAACACCGAATTATGCAGCGCCGAGCCATATTCGCCGACGATGATCCGGGCGCCGGCGAACAGCGCGATCTGTTCGGCGATGGTTTTCTCCTCCGGGCGAACGACCATGTATCCGGCGTCGGCGGCCGCGGCCTCGATCGTCGCGCGGTTTTCCAGCGTGCGCTGCTTGGGCGCATTGCCGCGGGACAGCAGCAGGCGGCTTGGCCCCGCGGCGGTGACGCCGGCGGCCGCGCGCGCGCGCGCGGTCCACCACGCGGTCGCTTCGGCAAAGCAGGTCGCGAAACGGTTGCCCGCGCGCATGAAGGTTGGCAGCACCAGCAGGTCGGTGCGGATGATTTCCTGCCAATATTGATAGACCACGCATTGCTCGGCGCGAATGCCACAGAGCGCCAGTAATGCCGCCCCGAAATCGCGCAGATCCCACGGCACCAGGAAGCGTAGGGTGGCGAGGTCATACCCGGCGGCGCGCAGCAGCCACAGGCACGGCATCAGGTCGGTGAGCCAGTGGCCCCAGGTTTCGTGCGCCGGCCCGCACATGACCGCGAGCGGACCGGGCACATGGCGGATCGGCAAATCCTCCCGATTCAGCCGGGCCGCGAGATGCGCCACATGGCATTCGGGCTGCATGAATTGCTCGCCGTAGAACGCGATGCCGTTGCGGATCGGAATGCCGGTAGGCGCGACGGTGACATCCTCGATGTCGTAGACGCCGGCGGCCGGCGCTTCGATGTCCGCGAACATGTCCCACAGCAGCGCGGCCGGCGCCGGCCCCAGCACGAAGGGCGGCGGCCGCATTGGCACGCAGGCCGCACCCGCCACGGCGCGATAGGCGGCGGCTTGCGCCGTCCCGGATCGGGGCGGTGCGCCAATGAATCGGATTTCGCCGATATGCGTCATCGTACCACCTGTGGCGGTTAACGGCCGAACAACGCCGATGAATAAGCGCATAAAGTATATGAATCAGTAATTTTCAGCCGCTTTCAGAAACCAAAAGTTTTGCCGCCGCGGGATGGCGCCTAGGCCGCCGGGGCCGGACGACGATGTCGCCGCCGGCCACGACGCAAACCATCAACGCGGCCGCGCAATGGCGCCGCCATCATAGACGAGGAAATTACGATCATGCATACGAGCTTCCAGGTCATCAGCAGCACCGCGCTCGCGGCGCTCATTCTGGCCACCACCGGCGGCACGGCGCTCGCCGCCCCGGTGCCGACCAACCTGCCGGGCGTGACCGCCATCGTGGACGTGCCGGCGGGCATCGATCCGCTGCGCGCCACGCCGAAGCAGCTCGCCGCCGCCTTCCTGCCGCCGCGCCCGGACGTGCGGCGCGACCCGAACGGCTTCGCGAGCTGGCAACGCGCGGTCACGTCCGGCGCCCACCGCATCCTGCCGGTGCTGCAGCAGACCAACATCAAGCACAAGCCGCGCGTGCCGTCGCCGATCGACAATGCCAGCAGCAGCAACTGGAGCGGCTATGCGCTGGTGAATAATTCCGTCAGCAGCTACGGCGGCACATCGTTCTACTACCTGATCGCCGATTTCGTGCAGCCGGTGGCGCAGCAGGCCTACGGCGCGTGCACCGGCAGCTGGGATTATTCGTCCGCCTGGGTCGGCATCGACGGCTATAATAACGACGACGTGCTGCAGGCCGGCACCGAAGCCGACGCGTATTGTTCCGGTGGTTCGACGGCTTCGTACTATTCGCCCTGGTACGAATGGTATCCGAACGGCGAAACCCGCATCACCAACCTGCCGGTGGCGCCCGGCGATGATTTGTTCGTCGAGGTCTGGAGCACCGGCAGCACCACCGGCAACGCCTATATCGTCAATTACACCACCGACCAGTCCGTGCAGGTGCAGTTCACCGCGCCCAGCGGCACCACGCTGGTCGGCAACAGCGCCGAGTTCATCGTCGAGCGCCCCGGCGTGGATGGCGGCCTGGCGACGCTGAGCAACTACCTCCAGGATTTCTGGGAGGACACCTACGCCTATAATTTCAGCTACGATCCGTCGGCGCCGGGCAAGACCTATTCTGGCGTGACATCGGTGTCGATCAAGATGCTCGATAATAACGGCCACGCCATTTCGAAAGTGACGCGGCTGGGCGTTGATGGGCTGTTTTTCCAGGATGAAGGCTCAGCCGAGTAAAGACCTGAAATAAAAGGAAGGCTGGGTGGGGCAAGCCGCCCCCCCAGACCCCCCGGCGCTCCTACGCTGGGATCAGCATATCGGCCAGACTTGCGGATTATTTGGTGCCATCAACGACGCTGCGCCCTGGGGGGCCGGTTAAGCACTACCGGCCGCTTGCGCGAGGCGCTGCAGCAGATATTTTTCCACGAACGGGGCCTGCGGCCCGGCCAGCACCGCCAGCGGATTGATCAGCCGCGCCTCGATCACCTCGCGGCCGTCCGGCGACAAATCGGGCATGTCGTCCAGATGCGCCTCGAAGATCGTCACGTCATCCAGCCGCCAGTCCCAGAACGAAACGCCCTGCCAGGCGACGCGCAACGAACCCGCCGGCAGGTCCAGCCCGACCTCCTCGCGCAGTTCGCGCCGCGCCGCTTGCTCCGGCGTCTCGTCCGGCGCGACGCCGCCGCCCGGCAAATTCAGATGCACGCGATAGCTTTGGCGCAGTACCAGCACGCGGTCCCCAACCCAGACGGCCACCAGCGCGCCGCGATGGCGCGGGCGAGCGACAAACCACCAGATGCGCAGCGCACGGAATGCCAGCCAGTAACCGGCACGGAACGCACGGTCGCGCGGCCGGTGCGGACCGACCCAGATCGACTTGTTATTCACTGCGCCGCCGTTCCATTGGCTATGCCGCGCTCACCTCGCATGGGGGTCAGGCGGCTTTCATGGCGTCGATCATCGCCCGCACGGCCGCCCCGGCCCCGCCCGGACTGTCCCATATCGCATCGCCGACGGCCAGGAAATCCGCGCCGGCCCGCACCAGCGCGGCGCAGTTGCCCGCATCGATGGCGCCCGCCGCAACGACCGGCACTTCCATCAACGCCGACCACCAGGCAATCAGCTCGGCATCCGGTGGCGCCGCAGCGGCGGGCGCGGGCGGGGTAAAATACGGGCCAAACGCCACATAATCGGCGCCGTCCTCGCCAGCGCGCATCGCCTGGTCGCGACTGGCGCCGCAGAACACACCGAGTTGCCGGTCACCCAGCGTGCGCCGCGCGGCCTTGGTACCGTCCGGGTCGATCAGATGCACGCCGTCGCAGCCGGTGGCGACGGCCAATGCCGGAGCACCCTGCAGAATCAGCGCAACGTCATGCGCCTCGGTCACCGGCCGCACCGCAGCCACCGCGGCACGCACAGCGGCGGTGTCAGCGCCGTCCATCGGCAGCAGCAGTGCCGCGACATCGCCGCCCGCCAGCGCGGCGGCCAACGTTGCGGGAAAGCCGGCGGACCACAGCGCCGGCGCGACAAGGTAAAGGCGGCAGTGCGGCGAGATCATCGCCGCACTCTATGGCCCGGCCACGCCGGGTGCCGCCAGCCCCAGCCGGGTCTGGTCGTTCAGGCCGCCTCGTACAACCTGATGGTGCCGCGCGTGATGTCCGTGCTGACCGGCCCATCCAGCGGCGCGCCCACTGCGCCGTAGTCGCCGCTGATCAGGTCGCCGCCCACGATAGCATCGCTGCCGGCGGGTCCGGCATCCTCGCGTGAGCTGGCCTCCCAATCCGCCTCGCCCGCGTAGACACCGTCCCAGCCGGCCTGCCGCCACGCGGTGACATGCGTCTCGAGATCGAGCGGATGCTCGGCGGCCAACGCTTGCAGGGCTGCCGGGCGCTGCGCCTCGTCGATATCGGCCATCAGCAGCGGATGGCCGCGTGTAATGGCCTCGGCGTAATGATGGGAATGATGGGTGGGCAGCAGCCGGGCCTTCAGCGTGGCCCAGATATGCCGGGGGCCGCGCGGCTCACCGCCGTGGCTGCCGCGGTCGAGCAGCAAAATCTGACTGTCCGGAATGCCGGCAGCGACGAGCGCCGCGCGCGCCGCGCGGGCTGCCGGGATAGTTTCGAAAACCGCCGCTACATGCATGGGGCACCTCTTGCTCGCTCGTCACACTTAAATAGCGGCCGGCGAGGCGTTCAGTTCCCGCTCGGCGTTGCCTGCGCGCCGGAAAGCCAGGCGTGCAGGCAACGGTCCGCTCCGCGTGCCGCCAGATCGAGCGCCGGCGGCGCGGTGGCGAAGACCAGGCCGCCCTGGCGCGCGGCGCGTTCGGCGATGTCGGCGAAGACCCGCTCATGAAGATGCGCCGCGCGCAGCACGAGCAGGCGCTGGCCGTGCCGCAACGCTTCGAGCGCGCGACCGGACGCGTCGGCGCAGTCCAGGATGTCGGGTGGTGGCGGCTCTGTGCTGGCGGCTTGAGCCACCAGGGCGCGCCACCAGCCGACGCCGGCATAGAGTGCCGCGCCGGGCGCTGACAGCAGGGTGACCGGCAACCGGGGCGCGAGCGCTGCGTGCGCGTGGTCCGCGCCGTGCACAATTACCGCGGGCGGAAGCTGCATGCTTGACCTTCAACGCCATGGCGGCTTTCTCTTACGCTACGACTGAAGCGGGAATACGCCATGCCGGGAGACAGCGTGCCGGACGAAGCGGCTCGGCTGGAGGCAGCGCTGGAGCGCATCTCCCGGGCCGCCGCGCAGGCAAAGGCGGCGCCCCCGCCGGCCGCACGCGATACCGCCTTGCGTGATGCGGCAGCGCAGGTCACAACGCCGGCGTCCCTGCCGCACGGTGCCGAGATTGCGGCGCGGCTGGACGGTCTGATCGCCGAATTGCGCGGTGTGCTCGGCACCGACGCGTGACCAGGATTTTGATCAACGCAGTGTTCAGGGAGAGGCCTCGCCGTGGCGCAGGTGACCATTCGCATTAACGGCTTCGCTTATACGCTCGGCTGCGAGGATGGGCAGGAATCCCATCTGATCGCGATGTCGGCGAGGGTGGAGGAACGCATCGACAGCATCAAGGCGCTGGGCGGCCAAACCGGCGAGTCCAAGCTGCTGGTGCTGGCGGCGCTGCTGATGGCCGATGAACTGCACGACCAGAGCAAGCTGCTGGACCGGCTGAAATCCGAATTGCAGCACGTGCCGCAGGCGGAGCAGGGGCAGCGGCGCCGGTTGGCGAAGCTGGCGGACAAGGCGGAAGAGATCGCGGCGGGGTTGGAAAGTTAAAGAAAGGCTTCTTTTTTGAAGAAAAGAAGCAAAAAACTTTTGCCTGTTGCGTCTCGCCGTGAGTCCAACCAGGGCGCCCGGATGCTGCCCGCACTAGAAAAAGTTTTTTGGTTCTTTTCTTCAAAAAAGAACTACTTCCTTCCTTCCTTCCTTCCTTCCTTCCTTCCTTCTATTGCGTGCAGGGCGCCTGACCGGCCGCGCATTGGGCAATGAACACGCCGCTCGCCGATGTCGATGTATATTGGCCGATCAGGGAATTTTTGGCGTTGATGGCGACAATCGCCGTTGTGCTCGATCCTGGGACCAGGATCGTATGATACGCGCCGGCGATATGGACGAACCCTTTCGTTGCATAGCCGGCACTGCTGTCCAGATAGCAGCCGGCCACGACATCGTCCGCGGATACGCCCGACACCGTCGTCTGGGCCGGCTGGCCGGGGAATTCGTAGGATTTGTAATGGCCCTGGTGCCAGGTGAAGCCGACCACGCCGGCGGCGTTGCCATAGCTGCCGGCGACGATGCCGGTGTTGCTGATGGCGCCCGAATTGCTGGCACACCCGAAGCCGTTGACCGAGGCGCCGCCGCGGGGTGCCAGCAGGGTGAATTTGCCGGCGCGATAGACGTAGGAATATTCGTCGTTCGCAAGATCGACGCCGCTCATAACGGCTTCGTCACGGTCGCTGATGGCCACGCCCACCGTCACGTAAGGGGAGTGCGGCACTGAGACCAGTTCGGCGCTGTGCGACTTGGCGATGAAGGCTTTTTCGTGCGGACCGCTGAACGCGGTGCCGATGACGACGCCCTGGGCATTGATGCCGAGGGTTACGGCGGAATATTTGCTGCTGAGCGGCACGTCCGTATGGGTTTGCTTGACCGTATCGTATGTCATGGCGGTATATTTGAATTTCTTGGCATCGGCGGCGTTGGCGTAATAATAGCCGGCGGCAATGCCCGATGCGTTAATGGCGGTCAGGAACGTGCCATACGCGCCCACGTCGATTTGGGTAAAAGTGCCGCCGCTCCAGAGGAAGCCGTGGCTGCGGTAGGTGGTGGGGTCCTGGAACGAGCCGACCACCTGGTCGCTGTCGTTCATGCCGCTGACGGCGGGCTGGATCGACCCTGCGGGTGCGAGCGAGGTGTACGTGTAGGTGCCTGCCGCCGCCGGCGTGGCAGCGCCGCAGAGTGCCGCAAGCATGATGGCATGCGGACGTATTTTAGTTTGAAATCGCATATTAAAACTTCACCCCGAAATACCGTGAAATCGCCTCGCTGGCTGCGCGTGCGCAACCCGTGGCTGTATTTCGCGCATGATTAAAATCGATTGCTCTCAGTGCCTGTAACAGGGGGCGGATTACGATGTTGGCGTGGTGATACCAAGTGCCGTTTTGTTTCAGCCGTCAGCGGGTTCGAACGCATGGCGCATGACACACCGGGCGGGACAATTTATGCCAATCCACTTTTCGCATGACACTATTAGAACACGCGAGATCTCGCGTGTGGTCCTGGATTGCTTCGCCGCGGCCCGCAATGACGAGGAAGAACGGAGTGAACGATGGCTCGCGGCAGACACGAGAGCCCATCAGCGTTTTTTGGTTCGTGGTTTATGAAGTAGCGGCTTTCTTTTCGCGGCGGCGCGCGTGCAGCACGAACTCGGTGTAGCCGTTCGGCTGTTCCCGGCCCTTCAGCACCAGATCGACCGCGGCGTGGAAGGCCGGGCCGTCGAAGCTGGGCGCCATCGGCACGTAGGCCGGGTCGGCTTCGTTCTGCCGGTCGACCACGCGCGCCATGCGCCACATCACGTCCATCACCTGGGTTTGCGACACCACGCCGTGCAGCAGCCAGTTCGCGATATGCTGGCTGGAGATACGCAGCGTCGCGCGATCCTCCATCAGGCCGACATCGTGAATATCGGGCACCTTGCTGCAGCCGACGCCCTGATCCACCCATCGCACCACGTAACCGAGGATGCTCTGGATGTTGTTCTCCAGCTCCTCCTGCACCTCGGCCTCGGACCAGTTCTGGCCGGGCGACAGCGGAATGGTGAGCAGGTCGCGCAGCGGCGCGCGGCCGCGGGTGGTGAGCTCGGCCTGGCGCGCGGCGACATCCACCTGATGATAATGGAGTGCATGCAGCGTCGCCGCGGTGGGGGATGGCACCCACGCGGTGTTGGCGCCGGCGCGCGGATGCGCGATTTTCTGCGCCAGCATGTCCGCCATCCGGTCCGGGATCGCCCACATGCCCTTGCCGATCTGCGCGCGACCGGGCAGCCCGCAGGCCAGGCCGATATCGACATTCTGGTCCTCGTAGGCACGGATCCAGGGCGTGCCCTTGATGTCGTTCTTGCGGATCATCGGCCCGGCCTCGATCGAGGTATGGATTTCGTCGCCGGTACGATCAAGGAAGCCGGTGTTGATGAAGGCCACGCGTTCCTTCGCGGCGTGGATGCAGGCGGCCAGGTTCACGCTGGTGCGCCGCTCCTCATCCATGATGCCCATTTTCAAGGTGTTGCGCGGCAGCGCCAGAATATCCTCGACCCGGGCGAACAATTCGCTGGCGAAACCGACTTCCTCCGGCCCGTGCAGCTTGGGCTTGACGATATACATCGATCCGGTGCGGCTGTTATGCAGCCGCGGGCGGCCGCGCAGATCATGCGTGGCGATCAGCGCGGTGATCGCGCAGTCCAGGAAGGTTTCCGGCGTCGGTTCGCCGGCGCTGGTCAGCACCGCATCCGTATACATGTGGTGGCCGACATTACGCACCAGCATCAGCGCGCGGCCATGCAGGGTCATGCGGCCGCCTGACGGCGTCTCGTACACCTGGTCGGGTTCGAGGAACCGTTCCACTGAACGGCCGCCCTTCGGGAAGCGCGCCGACAGCGTGCCTTGCGTCAGGCCAAGCCAGTTGCGGTAGACCTCCACCTTGTCGGCGGCATCGACCGCGGCGACGCTGTCCTCGCAATCCATGATGGTGCTGACCGCGGCTTCGAGCACGACATCGGCGAGGCCGGCCGGATCGTCGCGGCCGATCGGGTGCGTGCGGTCGATCTTCAGCACGATATGCAGGCCGTGATGGCGGAGCAGGATGGCAGTGGGCGCGTGCGGTTCGCCTTGCCAGCCGGCGAGCTGGCCGGGAACTTTCAGCCCGCTCTCGCCGGCGGCGGAGGCCGCGACCAAGGCGCCGTCACGCACCACATACAGCGTTGCGGCGGCGTGCGAAAACGCCGTCAGCGGCACGAAGCTGTCGAGATATTCGCGCGCCCGGGCCACGACGCGGGCGCCGCGGATCTTGTTGTAGCCGCCGCCGCGGGTGGCGCCGTCATCCTCCGGCACCGCGTCGGTGCCGTAGAGCGCATCATACAGGCTGCCGAACCGCGCATTGGCGGCGTTCAGCGCGTAGCGGGCATTGGAGATCGGCACGACAAGCTGCGGGCCGGCGAGGTGGGCGATTTCGGTGTCGACGTTGGCGGTGGTGATCGTGAAGGGCGGCGGTTCGGGGACGAGATAGCCGATGTCGCGCAGGAAGGATTCCGTGGCGGCCGGGTCCGACACTTCGGCGCGGTTGGCTTGCAGCCAGGAATCGAGCGTGGCTTGCAGGCTGTCGCGCTTTTGCAGCAGGTGGCGGTTGCGCGGTGCGAGGTCGGCGATCAGGCTGGCGTAACCGCCCCAGAACTGGCTGGCCGAGACGCCGCTGCCGGTCAGGGCCTCCTGCACCACGAAGTCGTGCAGGATTTTTTCCACCTGCAAACCGTTGGCCTCGACTAGCTCCATGTAGTTCCTCACGTGCGCGCGCTTGCGGCGGCGGTAATGGCGGCTTGGGGCCGGGAAGGGAAGGGGAAAAGAAAGTCTTCTTTTCTAAAAAAAGAAGTAAAAAACATTTGCCGGCTGGCGTACGCGGCCTATTTGCCAGGGGCCGTGTGTGCCAAGTAGCAAAAGTTTTTTGGTTCTTTTTTTCAAAAAAGAACATGCTTCCTGTCTTCTTTTACTCTGGAAACCCCCATGTCCGCCACTTACGCCGCGCCCGCCGACCGCGGCGGGACCGGGCCGATCGCCGCGTATCTGGCGCTCTGTTTCGTGTGGGGCTCCACGTATCTTGCCATCCGCCTTGCGGTCGCGACCATCCCGCCATGGCTGATGGTCGGCAGCCGCTCGGTGCTGGCCGGCGTCGCGCTGACGGCGTTCGCGGTGTACCGCGGAGCGCGGCTGCCTGCGGCGCGCGAGATGGGCGCGCTGGCCGCGGGCGGCGTGCTGCTGTTCGTCGGCGGCCAGGGCATGCTCGCCATTGCCGAGACCCGCATCGAAAGCGGGCAGGCGGCGTTGCTTGGTGCGTTGCAGGCGCTGGTGATGCCGCTGGCGGCCTGGGCGCTGGGCGCCGCGGGCGCGCCAGGGGCCGCCGCCTGGCTCGGCCTGCTGACCGGGTTCGCGGGTGTCGCCGTGCTGGTCAACCCCGGCGCGCATGCGCTCGATCTGGTGGGTATCGGTGCGGTGCTGACCAGCACGCTGTTCTGGAGTTTTGGCGGCGCGATGGCGCGGCGCTGGCCGGTCGGCCCGGTGGCGCTCGCCAGCGGCCTGCAAATGGTGATCGGCGGCCTGGGGTGCCTGGCGCTCAGCGTGCCCGCCGGCGAATTGCATGGGTTCTCGCTGGCGCATGTCTCGGCGCGGTCGGCGGCGGGGTTCTGTTACCTGGTGACGGTGGGCTCGCTGGTCGGGTTTTCCGCGTTTGCGTGGCTGGTGCAGATCTGGTCGCCGGCGCGGCTTTCCACGTACACCTACGTCAATCCGGTGGTGGCGCTGGCGCTGGGCGCGCTGATCGCCGGCGAGGCGCTGACGCTGCGCGACGTGTTGGCGACGCTGCTGATATTGGGCGCGGTGGGGGTGGTGATGGCGGCGGGCCGGGCGGAAGGAAGCAAGGTCTTATTTTTTGCAAAAAAGAAGCAAAAAACGTTTGTTCTCAAAGAATAACGGTTTTTTGGTTCTTTTTTTCAAAAAAAGAGCACCTGCTTACTTCTGATCCCAAGCTGCGACGGTCCGTTTCGGCGCCTGCATGCGCCAGGCCTGTTCGATCCGCCCCGCGATCGTTGCATTGTCGGCGGCGCTCAGCCGCACCAAAATCGCCGGATACCCGGTGTAGTGATCGGTTTCGAAGAACACCGCGGGATCGGCGTCCATCAGAAAGGTTTTTGCTTCCAACGGGCAGCGCACGACGAGCGTATCGGCATCCTTGATTCGGGCGAGGAACTTGCCGCCGACTTTCAGACCGGGCGTGCCGTAGGATGGGGCGGACTCGATGCCGGGCAGGCCGGTGGACGCGGCGATCGCGAGCACGCGTGCAAACGCAGCGTCCATTTTGGGCTAGACCGCCTTGATCATCAGTTTGCCGAAATTGGCACCGCTGAACAATTTTAACAGCGTTTCCGGAAAGGTCTCGATGCCGTCGACGATGTCCTCGCGCGACTTGATCTGGCCGGATTTCAGCCAGCCGGCCATGTCGTGCAGGCCTTCGCCGTAGCGGGCGGCGTAGTTGAATACGACGAACCCTTCCATGCGCGCATTGTTCACCAGCAGCGACAGGTAGTTTTTCGGGCCGACGATCGCCTCGGTGCTATTATATTGCGAAATCGCGCCGCAGATGATGATGCGGGCCTTGCGGGCAATGCGGGCCAGGCAAAGATCGAGGATCTCGCCGCCGACATTGTCGAAATAGACGTCGATGCCTTTCGGGCAGTGCTTTGAAAGACCCTTGCCGATATCGTCGGTTTTGTAATCGATGCAGGCGTCGAAGCCGAGTTCCTCGGTGACGTAGCGGCATTTTGCGGCGCCGCCGGCCAGGCCCACCGCGCGGGCGCCCTTGATGCGGGCGATCTGGCCGACCAGCGCCCCCACCGCGCCGCTGGCGGCGGACACCACCACCGTCTGGCCCGGCTGCGGGGCGCCGATATCCAGCAGGCCGAAATAGGCGGTCATGCCCGGCATGCCGAGGGTGGAAATGAACAGCGGCAGCGGCGCCAAAGCCGGGTCCACCTTCTGCGCGCCACCGCCGTCAGCGGCCGCGTAATCCTGCACGCCGAACATGCCGACGGCGAAATCGCCCTCGCGGAAACCGGCGTGCCGGGTGGCAACGACCTCGCCGACCGCGCCGGCGCGCATCACCTCGCCGAGCCCCACCGGGGGCACGTAGCTGCGGCCGTCATTCATCCAGCCGCGCATGGCGGGGTCGAGCGAGATATAGTGGTTGCGCACCAGAATCTGGCCGTCGGCGAGGTCGGGCGCCGGCGCGGTCTCGAAGGCGAAATCACTGCGCTTGGGCAGGCCGACGGGGCGGGCGGTGAGCTTCCATTGGCGATTGGCGGGGGCGTTCATGGGGCGTTCCTCCTGGGGTGTTTACCCGGTTTATGGCCCTCGGATGCGACAGGCGGACGCGGTTGGCAAGGGCAGAAGAAGTGTTCTTTTTTGAAAAAAAGAACCAAAAAACTTTTGCTCCGGCGCCTTCATCATCCCGCGCGTATCTGCTTCACCTTGCGCGGAGCCACACAGACAAAAGTTTTTTGGTTCTTTTTTTCAAGAAATAACACGTCTTCCTTCACATGTCTGACCAGAAAGCCACCGTGACCGCGCATTTAACCGAAATTCGCGTTTTCCCCGTCAAGGGCCTGCGCGGCGACACGCAGGACAGCGCCGTGGCCGAACCGCGGGGCCTGGAAGGTGACCGGCGCTGGATGGTGGTGGACACCAACGGCCGGTTCCTCAGCCAGCGTGAATTGCCTCGTATGGCGCTGCTCTCCGCCCGGATCGAGGTGGGCGGGATTAGGCTCGCCACGGCCGGGCAGGCGCCGCTGTTCGTGCCGGTGCCCACGCAGCGCGACGCCCAAGCGGTGCGGGTTTGGGACGATACGGTCGCGGCATTGCCCGCCGGGCCGCCGGCCAGTGCCTGGCTGACCGAGGCGCTCGGCGCGGCCTGCGCGCTGGTGTTTCAGGCCGACGCCGCGTCCCGCCCGGTGCGGCCGACGCATGCGGTGGCCGGCGACGTTGTCAGCTTCGCCGATGCATTTCCGATCCTGCTGGGTGCCGCGGAGTCGCTCGCCGACCTGAACGCGCGGCTGGCGCGGCCGGTGCCTATGCTGCGCTTCCGGCCCAACCTGGTGGTCGAAGGCGCGCCGGCCTGGGCGGAGGATGGCTGGCGGCGTGTGCGCATCGGTGATGCCATTTTCCGCGTCGTCAAAGCCTGCGACCGCTGCATCGTCACCACGATCGACCCCGACACCGGCGACCGCCCGGACCCGGAGGAACCGCTGCGCACGCTGAAAAGCTTTCGCCGCGACGCACGCGGGCGCGTGTATTTCGGCCAGAACCTGGTGCCGGAGCGGTGCGGCTTGGTGCGGGTTGGCGACGCGGTCGAGGTGCTGGAGGCGGGGGCGCCGAATGTTGCGGTCGATTTAGGTAGGAAGAAAACACTTCTTTTTTGAAAAAAAGAAGCAAAAAACTTTAGCTCCTTCGCCGACACGACCCAATGCGCGGTTGGCCACGTACGCCAGGTAGCAAAAGTTTTTTGGTTCTTTTTTCCAAAAATTACATACTTTCTTCTAGTTTTCCATCTCTTCTCGTAACAACTCCAGCTCCAGCCAGCGCTGCTCCGCCGCTGCCAGCGCCGCGCCGTCCTTTGCCAGCGCGGCAGTTGCCGCGTCGAACCGTTTACTGTCGCGCGTGAATAAATTCGGGTCCGCCAGCACCGCCTCGTGCGCGGCGATGCGGGCGTGCAGCGTCTCGATTTCTACCGGCAGGGTTTTCAGCGCGTGCTGATCCTTGAAGGACATTTTGCGCGCGGGCGACTTTGCCGCGGAGGTTTGCGGCAGCGCTGCGCGGGAGCGCGTTGCCTTGGCCGTGGGCGCCGGCGTGCCGCGCTGCGTCAGCATGTCGCTGTAGCCGCCGGCATATTCCACCCAGCGCCCGTCGCCTTCCGAGGCGATCGTGCTGGTGACCACGCGGTCGAGAAAATCCCGGTCGTGGCTGACCAGCAGCACGGTGCCCTGATAGTCCGACAGCATATCCTGCAACAAATCCAGCGTTTCCAGATCGAGATCGTTGGTCGGCTCGTCGAGGATCATCAGGTTCGACGGCTTGGCTAATGCGACGGCCAGCATCAGCCGGCCGCGCTCGCCGCCCGAGAGCACGCCGACGCGGGTGCGGGCCTGCTCGGGCCGGAACAGAAAATCCTTCATGTAGCCGATCACGTGCCGGCGCTCGCCGCGCACATCCACCGTGTCGCCGCCGCCGCCGGTGAGCGTTTCCATCAGCGTGCGGTCCGGGTTCAGGCTGGCGCGCGTCTGGTCCAGCGACACGGCCTGCAAATTGGTGCCGACGCGGACCTCGCCGTCATCGGGCGCCAGCACGCCGGTCAGCATGCGCAGCAGCGTGGTTTTGCCGGCGCCGTTCGAGCCCACGATGCCGACGCGGTCGCCGCGGATGATGCGCGCCGAAAAATCCCGCACCACGGTGCGGGCGCCGAAACGCTTGCTGATGTTTTCTGCCACCGCGACCAGCTTGCCGCTGCCAGTGGCCTCGGACGCTTCCAGCTTGGCGAGGCCCAGCGCGCCGACATGGGTTTTCTTCGCGTCCCGCAGCGCCGCGAGCTCGGCCACGCGGCGCACGTTGCGCTTGCGGCGCGCGGTGACGCCGTAGCGCATCCAGTGTTCTTCGCGCACGATCTGGCGGGCCAGCTTGTGCTGCTCGGCCTCCTCCTGCGTCAGCACCTCGTCGCGCCAGGTTTCGAACTGGCCGAAGCCGCGATCCATGCGGCGCGTGGTGCCGCGATCCAGCCACACGACGGCGCGCCCGGCCCGCTCCAGCAGCCGCCGGTCGTGGCTGATCAGCACCAGCGCGCCGCGGAAGGAGGCGAGGGCGGATTCCAGCCACTCGATCGCCGGCAGGTCGAGATGGTTGGTGGGTTCGTCGAGCAGCAGCAGATCGGGCTCGGGCGCCAGCGTGCGCGCCAGGGCCGCCCGCCGCGCCTCGCCGCCGGAGAGTTTTTGCGGGTTTTCCTCGCCGGTGAGGCCCAGCTCATGCAGCAAGGCGGTGGCGCGATGCGATTCGTCCGCCGGGCCCAGGCCGGCCTCGACATAGGCCAGCGTGGTGGCGAAGCCGGTGAAATCGGGCTCCTGCGGCAGATAGCGCACGGTGGTGCCGGGTTGCAGGAACACCACGCCTTCCTGCGCCGGCAGCAGACCTGCCGCGATGCGCAGCAGCGTGGATTTGCCGGAGCCGTTGCGCCCGACCAGGCACAGCCGGTCCCCCGGTGAGACCGCGAGCTCGGCGCCGCCGAGCAGCGGGGCGCCGCCGAGGGTGAAGTGAATGTCCTGAAGATGGAGGATCGGCGGCGGCATGGGCGGGAAAGACCACCGATCGAGGGGCGCTGGCAACCTGTGCGCGGCGCCCGGCGCGGCGCATGGCTGGGCCGCTTCGCCCGTGCGATTTGTCTACACTTTGGTGAAAGTCGCATGGTATGTGCGGTGCAACATGAATTCTGACGCCGCTCTCACGTTACCGCAGCCTAGGCCTGGCCAGACCGAAGTGACCAAGATTGTCAGTTGGAACCTGCTTCGCCTGACCGGCGCGAGGATCGGGGATGTCGTGCGGCTTGCCCGGCATGAACGGCCGGACTTGCTGCTGTTGCAGGAGGCGACGCGGGAGATCGACGCGCTGCCGGAGTATCTGGGCGGTTTTTACCATCGCGTGCCGCTGCCGGGCCGTATTCATGGCCTCGCGGTGTGGAGCGCCACGCCGCGGCCCAAGCCGCAAGTGATCAAGCTGCCGAGCGGTGCGGTGGTGGACCGCGTGTGCCAGATAATCGACCTTGGTGCGTTTTCGGTGGCGAACGTGCATCTGTCGCACGGGCAGCTGCTGAACCGGCGGCAGTTGCGGCACATCGCGCAGCATCTGCCGGCGCGTGCCGCGGTGCTGGGTGATTTCAACCTGGTCGGGCCCGCGTTGCTGCCCGGTTTTGTCGATGCCGGGCCGCGCGAACCGACGCATATCTGCGCCGACATGCTGCCGCTGCGGCTCGACCGCTGCTATGTGCGCGGGCTGCGCTGCACGGAGGCCGCGGCATTGCACCGGCAGACGTCGGATCACCGGCCGATCATGGTGCGGTTGCGGATTGGCGAGGCCCGGGGGCAGCTGGCCGCGTAGGGCATGCGTTCAGATAGGCGGAACGCGGGCCGCAATTATGCGCCCAGCCGGTCGATCATGGCTTGCGTGATGAGGCATATGCCGGTTTCGGTGCGGCGGAAGCGGCGTGCGTCGAGTTCGGGGTCTTCGCCGACGACCAACCCCGCAGGGATGTGCACGCCGTGCTCGATGATCACGTTGCGGAGGCGTGCGGAACGGCCGACATCGACCTCGGGCAATATGACGGCGTATTCGATATCCGCCCACGAATGCACGTGGACGTGGCTGAAGACCAGCGAGCGGCGTAGCCGCGCACCCGAAATGATCGTGCCGCCGGCGAGCACCGAGGCGATGGCGCAGCCACGCCGGCTTTCCTCGTCATGGACGAATTTGGCGGGCGCGGTCATTTCGGCATAGGTCCAAAGCGGCCATTCCTTGTCGAACAGATCGAGATGCGGCACCACGTCGGTCAGGTCGATATTGGCGGCGAAATACGAATCGAGCGTGCCGACGTCGCGCCAATAGGGCAGCGCCTCGGCGCTCGACCGCACGCAGGACCGCTCGAACGGGTGTGCTACGGCCTTGCCATGTTTGACCAGGCGCGGAATGATATCCTTGCCGAAATCATGGTTCGAGCCCGGATCGGCCGCGTCCTCGCGCAGCCGTTCGATCAGATACCGCGTCTCGAACACGTAAATGCCCATGCTGGCCAGGCTGGTGTCGGGCCGGCCCGGCATCGGCGGCGGATCGGCGGGCTTTTCCAGGAAATCCAGGATCCGGTCCGACGCGTCGACATGCATGACGCCGAACGCGCTCGCCTGCGCGCGCGCCATCTCGAGGCAGCCCACGGTGACATCGGCGCCTTGCGCGACATGCTGTTGCAGCATCGGCTCGAAATCCATCTTGTAGACGTGGTCGCCGGCCAGGATGAGGATATATTTCGGTGCCGCACTTTGAATGATATCGATATTCTGGAACACCGCGTCCGCGGTGCCCTGATACCAGCGATCCTCCGCCACACGCTGGCTCGCGGGCAATATGTCGAAGCTTTCGTTACGCTCAGAGCGGAAAAAGTTCCAGCCGCGTTGCAGATGCCGGATCAGGCTGTGCGCTTTGTATTGCGTTGCCACCGCCATGCGGCGAATACCGGAATTCAGCGCGTTCGAGAGTGCGAAATCGATGATGCGCAGCTTGCCGCCGAAATACACCGCCGGCTTGGCGCGCGCGTCGGTCATTTCCATCAGCCGGCTGCCGCGGCCGCCGGCCAGCACAAAGGCCATGGTTTGCCGTGCCAACGGGGCACTGGTCGATTGGCTCGGCGGCATGGTGCGCTCCGTAGGGCGCCCCGCCGGCGCCGCGGCGGCAGGATAGAACGGGGCGCCGCGCGGCAACAATAAGAAGAAGTGTGCTTTTTTTCAAAAAAGAACACTTTCTTCCTTTCTCCTTCTTTGCGCCGGCGTTAAGCCCGCCCGCATGCGCATTCTCTTCCTCGGTGACATCGTCGGCCGCAGCGGCCGTGAGGCGGTGCTCGCCGGCCTGCCCGGCCTGCGGCAGCGCCTGCGCCTCGACCTGGTCGTGGTGAACGCCGAAAACGCCAGCCACGGGTTCGGGCTCGCACCTGATATGGCCACCGCGTTCTTCGCCGCCGGCGCCGACGTGCTGACGCTCGGCAACCATGCGTGGGACCGCAAGGAACTGGTGGGGTATATCGACACCCAGCCGCGCCTGATCCGGCCGCTGAATTTCGCGCCGGGCACGCCGGGCCAGGGTTTTTCGCTCGTCGAGGTGCCGGGCGGTCGGCGCGCGCTGGTGATCCAGGTGATGGGCCGCCTGTTCATGGAGCCGAGCGACGACCCGTTCCGGCTGACCGCGGAATTGCTTGGGCGCCACCGGCTGGGCGCCACGGTGGACGCGGTGGTGCTCGACATCCATGGCGAAGCGACGTCGGAGAAAATGGCCTACGCGCATTCGTTCGACGGGCGCGCGTCGCTGGTGGTCGGCACCCATACGCATGTGCCGACGGCGGACACGCAGATCCTGCCGGGCGGCACGGCGTATCAGACCGATGCCGGCATGTGTGGCGACTACGATAGCGTCATCGGCATGGACAAGGGCGCTGCCGCGGCCCGCTTCTGGCGCCGCGTGCCCGGCGAGCGCCTGGGGCCGGCCGGCGGCGAGGCCACATTGTGCGGTGTGTTCGTGGAAACCGACGACAGCACGGGGTTGGCGATGCGGGCGGCGCCGGTGCGGTTGGGGGGGAAGCTGTCGCAGACAGAAGAAAGGCTTCTTTTTTGAAAAAAAGAAGCAAAAAACTTTTGCTCATTGGCATACGCGGTGTACTTCGCAGCAGGCCGCGGGTGCCAACTGGCAAAAGTTTTTTGCTTCTTTTTTTCAAAAAAGAAGTTCTTCCTTTTTCTGTTTCACCAGCACCACCCACGCGGCAAACGCGCCGCACGCGGCCAGCGCCATCAGCAGCGTCATCGGCCGCGCCGTCCCGTCCGCGGTCATGCCCAGCACGAAGGTCGCGGCCGAACTCATCGTCAGTTCCAGTGCCACGCCGAGCGCCGCGGCAGCCCCCGCGGTCGCGGCGAACGGCTCCATGGCGGTCAGGAAGGCGGGTGCCATCAGCAGGCCCAGGCAGGTGAAAGCGGTCAGCGTCAGCGCGATGAACGGCCACAGCGCCGCCACGCCTGCGAATACCAGCGCGCAGAGCGTGCACGCCGCCGTGGCCAGTGCCAACGATGCGCCGCCGAGCAGCGTGCGCGTGCCGAGCATGCGGAGCATCGGCGCGTTGAACTGGCTGGTGCCGATCAGCGCGATGGCGTGCAGCGCGAACAGCGCGCCGTAGCGCGGCGGCGACACGCCATGCAGCGTGACGAACACGAACGGCGATCCGGAAATGAACAGCAGCAGCACGCACTGCGCGAACCCGGCGATCAGCATCGGCACCACGAACTGCCGGTCGCGCAGCAGCCGGCTGTAGCTGACCAGGATCTGGGCCGGCCCGGTGGCGACGCGGCGCGCCGGCGGCAGCGTCTCGGGCAGCAGCCGCGCGGTCATTGCCGCGGCCAGCACGCCGATCAGGGTCAGCACGCCGAAAATGACGCGCCAGGAGAAAAACTGCACCAGGATGCCGCCGGCCGACGGCGCCAGGATTGGCGACACGCTCAGCGCTAGCATCGCGAGCGAGAGCAGGCGCGCCGCATCCGGGCCGCGATGTTCGTCGCTGATCACCGCCATCGGCACCACCGCGGTCGCCGCGGCGCCCAGGCCCTGGAAGAAGCGCGCGGCGATCAGGCTACCGATTGACGGCGCGAACGCGGCCCAGACCGAGCTCGCGGCGAACAGCGCCAGACCGACGAAGATCGGGCGCTTGCGGCCGATTGCGTCGGACACCGGGCCATACAGGACCTGGCCGATCGCGAGCGCGACGAAATAGGCGGTCATGCTGAGTTGCACGGTGCCTGCGTCGGCATGCAGGTCGCGGGCGATGGCGGCGAATCCTGGGATGTACATATCGATGGCGAACGCGCCGACCGCGATCAGCAGGCCGAGGATAATGGCGCGCCGATACAGCGCGCTGCGGGGCGTGGCGATGCTGCCGTTCATGCTAATGCGGCTGCGGGGCTGGTCCCCGGCGCGGGGTGGTTCCCCTGGGCTTTTTCGCGAGGCCGGCCCAGGCCAGCGCGTCCGCGACGTCAACGACGCGCCGCGGACCTTGCCAGGCGCCGACCGTGCGCACGCCGAGCGTCGGCGGCGCGATCACCGCCGGCTGCAGCCACACCGTCGCGTCCTCGGTCTGGCCCGGCAGGTCCACCGTGCCGGCCAGCGCGACGCGCCCGGCGGCGCCATTCAGCGCCGGCGCCGACACAGTGAGCGCGCCATGATCGAATGTGCCGGCAACCGCGCCGGACAACGGTCCGGTGTTCCCGGTCGCCAGCGCCGCGGGCAGCGTGGCCCGCAGTTTCGCGCCGCGGGTTGCGAGCAAATCGGTCACTTGCGGCAGATCGATGCCCTGAAGCCGGGCGCGCTCGAGATCGCCGTGCGCGGTGCCGCCGAGCGTCGCCAGAAAGGCGGCCGGGCTATTGCCGGTGGCGGTCAGATCGGCGGTTATGTCCACCGTGCCATCGGTCAGCGACCAGGGCGGCCGCGTGTCCATCGCGTCGAGCGACGCACCGGCGATGTCGCCGCGCACGGCCAGCATCGGGGCGCCGGCCGCCTGGTTTTCGGTGTCCAGCGCGATGGCGCCGTGGAGCGTGCCGTTCGCAACCTGGGCGGTCATGCCCTCGGCCAAGACGACGCCGCCGCCGGCGTAGACGTCGGCCGCCAGCGCGGTCGCCACCGGCCGCAGGTCGATCATGGTTTGCGCCGCGGCCAGATGCACCTGGCCCTGCCAGCCGCCGAGGAGGGGCCAGGAGACCGGCGCCTGACCGCGCGGGTCGAACGACGGCAGCGTCAGCCGCGCGGCGTTTATGCTGGCCGTCACGTCGGGCACGGCGCCGGACAGATCGACACGCGCCTGTCCCGCGAGGCGCAGCGACGCCGCCGCCAGCGAGACATCGCGCGCCTCGACCAGACCTGGCCGCACGGCCAGATGCGCCACCAGCGCGACGGACCCCTGCTCCAGCCATCGCCCTGCGTCCGGCACGCCGAGCTGCTGCAACAGGCGCGGCGCGCCAGGATGGCGCAGCGTCGCGGTGCCTGCCAGCGATGGCACGCCGGTGTCGACACTGCCGTCGGCTTCGGCGCGCAGGTCGCCGAGGTCGCAGCGTAGTTGTGCCGCGATCGCGCGCGGCGGGCCGGCGGCGGTCACGGCCAGATGCAGCGGGCCCTGCCAGAGACGCGGCAGCTTGCGCCAGGCGGCAGGCAGCAACGCCGCATCGGCGGCATCCAGGTTCAAGGCGGCTTCCGACACCGTGCCGTCCGGCGCCAGCCGTCCCGAGGCTTCCAGATGGCCACCCTGGAAATCGGCGGAGAGATGGTCGATCGCCACACCACGCCGGTCGCCGGCGCCGGCGACCAACACATGCGACAATATCAGGCCTGGCAGCGTGAGCGCGCCGATCGTCAGCGTGCCGCCGGCGTCGATGGTGCGAAACGGTGCAGCGGCCGCGTCGGGCCGCGCCGGCAGCAGGGCGAGCCATCTGGTCCCGGTCAGGGCATCGATCTTGATGGCCGCGTGCAAGGTCGGCCTGGGAGCCGCGGCGAAGCGTGCTTCGCCGGCCGCGGCGACACCGTCGATCACCGCATGCAGATGGGTCAGCGTCACGCCGGCCGAAGATGCGGTCAGATCGGCATCGGCATCGCCGGTGCGTGCGAGGTCCGGCGGCAGCGCCGGCCAGGTCCGGTGCAGCCATGCCATGGTCGCGTGCAGGTCGGGGGCGTGCAGGCGGATCGGCCCCGTCAGCGACGCGGCGCGCACCACGCCGGACAGGTTGAGCGTGGCGCCGCCCGGCAGGGTTGCGGTCGCCGTCTCCAGCGCGGTCTGGGTCCCATCCGCGGCGAGCACGATGTGCGGTGCGCGGATGGTGCCGCCGGGCGCGGTGGCCGCGTCGGCTTTCAGGTCGAGATGAAGGGGCAAGGGCGTGGGGCTAGCGCCGGCCTGCAGCAGCCAGGTCCCAAGCGGGACCTGGCCCAGCGACAGCGTGGCGTCGAGCCGGGCCGGCGCGTCCAGCCGCAAGGTCGCCCGCGCCGTGCCGGGGGATTCGCCCAGCATGGTCAGCAGGCCGGGCGCCTGGACGACGCCGTCGGCCGCCTGCACCTGGCCGCGCACGCGCCAGGGCAGCGCGGGGCCCGGCAACAGAAGCGACAGATCGGGCCCGCTGCCGCGCAAGGCGCCTTGGAGCGTGCCGTCGGCCAGGATGTGGCCCTGGAACGTGGCGCCGGTGCCGCCCAGCCGCGCCAGGCCATCGAGCGTCAGCGACACGACCGCGATGCCGTTCGGCGCAGGGGCGCCGATCAGCGCGGAGAGGTGCACCTCGTGGCCGCCGACGGCGCCGGTGCCGGCGGCCGAGAAGGCGCCGGTGTCCGGGTCGGCGCTGATGTCGGCGGCGATGTGCGTGAGCGTGACGCCGCCGAGGCGCAGCGCGCCGCCTTCGAGGCGCGCGTCGAAGCCAGGGGCCAGTTTCAGCGCGCCGCGCACGGGCACGCGCGGCAGCGGCCATGGGACGGTGACGGTGGGGTCGTCCATTTTCAAATTGAGCGGCACCAGGCGGCCATGCAGCAGCGGCCCGATGGCGACTTCGAGGCGCAGCGCGCCGATGCGGGCGGAAACGCCGTCGCCGCGGTCGGCGAGGGTGACGTCCTGCGCGGTCAGTTCGGGTTGTGGCAGAAGGGTGAGATGGACCGGGCCGCCGATGGCGACGGGGCGGCCGATGCGGGCGGCGGCGAAGGCGGCGATGGCCTGGCGGTAGCGGGCCCAGTCCAGGTGGGGGGGGAGCTGCCAGACCGCTAAGAAAAGAAAAAGCAAGGCAAGAAGAAGGCCAGGGGCTCTGCCCCATCGCCACCGGCGCTTGAACCGGTGGCGCTTTGGTGGAGAGCCCGCTGGGGACACGTCCCCAGACCCCATTCCTTCAGGTACGCTGGTGGACATGGCACCTTAAGAGTGGGGGGTCTGTGGCCGTCGTGCGTAGCACGCGTTCGCGTCACGGCCCCAGCTTGGGTTCAGGGGGCGGAGTCCCCTGGCCTTCCTTAAAACGCCAAAGCCGTCGCCTGCACAACCAGAGGCAACCCCCGCACCTCCGTCAACACCTGCTCGCTGACATCCTCATCGACGGAAACGAGGCAGATCGCATCGCCGCCCTGCGCCGCCCGGCCCAGATGAAACGTCGCGATATTGATGCCGTGCTGCGCCAGCTTGTCGCCGAACTTGCCGATGAAGCCTGGCTTGTCGTGGTTGGTGACATATAGCATGTGCCGCGCGAAATCGGCCTCCACCGGAATGCCCTTGATTTCCACCAGCCGTGGCTTGTTGCCGGCGAACAGCGTGCCGGCCACGCCGCGTGTGCCACGATCGGTGGTGATCGAAATGCGCACCAGCGTCTGATACTCGCCGGCGCGCTCATGCACCGTTTCGGCGACGTCGATGCCGTGGTCGCGCGCGGCCACCGGCGCATTGACCATGTTCACGCCGGACATCACCGGCGTCAGCACGCCGGCCAGGGCCGCCGCGGTCAGCGGCTTCTGGTTCAGCGCTGCCGCGGCACCTTCGTACTCGATGGAAATGCGCCGGATGGCACCTTCCTGCGCGTGGGTGAGCTGGCCGGCGAACGCGCCCAGCTTCTGCACCAGCTCCATATAGGGGCGCAGACGCGGCGCGTCCTCGGCTGAGACGCTCGGCGCGTTGATAGCGTTCGTCACAGCACCGGTCAGCAGGAAATCGGACATCTGCTCGGCCACCTGCAACGCCACGTTCTCCTGCGCCTCGCTGGTGCTGGCGCCGAGATGCGGCGTGCACACGACGTTATCGAGCGTGAATAGCGGACTATCCTTGGCCGGTTCGGTTTCGAATACATCGAGTGCGGCGCCGGCGACATGCCCGGATTTGAGCAATTCGTACAACGCCGTTTCGTCGATCAGGCCGCCGCGGGCGCAATTGATGATGCGCACGCCCTTCTTGGTTTTCGCCAGCGCGTCGGCGGAGAGGATGTTGCGCGTCGCCTCGGTGAGCGGTGTGTGCAGCGTGATGAAGTCGGCGCGCGCGAGGAGCTCGTCCAGCTCGACTTTTTCCACGCCGAGTTCGACGGCGCGCTTGGCCGACAGGAACGGATCGTAGGCGATGACGCGCATGCGCAGGCCGTGGGCGCGATCGGCGACGATGCCGCCGATATTGCCGGCGCCGATCAGGCCGAGGATCTTGCCGGTGAGCTCGACGCCCATGAAACGGTTTTTCTCCCATTTCCCGGCCTTGGTGCTGGCGGTGGCCTCTGGCAGGTCGCGCGCGACGGCGAACATCATGGCAATGGCATGCTCGGCGGTGGTGATCGAATTGCCGTGCGGCGTGTTCATCACCACCACGCCGCGCGCGGTGGCCGCTTTCAGATCGACATTATCCACGCCGATGCCGGCGCGGCCCACAACTTTCAGGTTGGTGGCGACATCGAGCAATTCCTTCGTCACCTTGGTGTTCGAACGGATCGCGAGCCCGTCATAGTCGCCGATAATGGCGCGCAGTTCGGGCGGGGTCAGGCCGGGTTTGACGTCGACATGGACGCCGCGGGTGCGGAAGATGTCGACCGCGGCTTGCGACAATTTGTCGCTGATCAGGACTTTGGGGATGCTGGTCATGGCGCTTACGCCGCCGCCTGGGCGGTGTGTTCGGCGCGGACCTGCGCCTCCGCCCAATCGAGCCAGGGCAGCAATTTTTCGGTGTCCGCGGCCTCCACCGTGGCGCCGCCCCAGATGCGCAGGCCGGGCGGCGCGTCTCGATACGCGCCGATATCGAGTGCGGCGCCTTCCTGTTCCAGCAACGCTGCCAGCTTCTTCGCCGCGGCGGCCTGGGCGTCGGGCGGCAGCGCGGTGAACCAGGGGGCGGCGATGCGCAGGCAGATCGAAGTATTGCTGCGCGTGGCCGGGGTTTCGGCCAGGAAGGCGGCCCAGCGGCTGGTTTCGACCCACGCCGCGATGGCGGCGAGGTTGGCTTCGCTGCGCGCGATCAGGCCGCGCAGGCCGCCGATCTGTTCCGCCCAGCGCAACCCGTCCAGCGCATCGGCGACGCAGAGCATGCTGGGGGTGTTGATCGTCTCGCCGGCGAAAATACCGTCGATCAATTTGCCGCCTTTGGTCAGGCGGAAAAGCTTCGGCAGCGGCCAGGCGGGCTTGTAGCTTTCGAGCCGCGCGACGGCGCGGGGCGAGAGGGCCAGCATGCCGTGCGCCGCCTCGCCGCCGAGCACTTTCTGCCAGGACCAGGTGACCACATCCAGTTTGGCCCACGGCAGATCCATGGCGAATGCGGCGCTGGTGGCGTCGCAGAGCACGAGGCCTTCGCGGTCGGCGGCGATGAAATCGCCGTCCGGCAGTTTCACGCCGCTGGTGGTGCCGTTCCAGGCCAGCACCAGGTCGCGTGCCGGGTCCACCGAAGCGAGGTCGGGGAGTTGGCCGTACGGGGCCGAGAGCACGCGGGCATCGAGCTTCAGTTGCTTGACCGCGTCGGTTGCCCAGCCTTCGGAAAAGCTTTCGAACGAGAGCACATCGACGCCGCGGGCGCCGAGCAGGCTCCACATCGCCGCCTCGAACGCGCCGGTGTCGGAGCCCGGCAGGATGCCGAGCTTCCAGCCGGCGGGCATGCCGAGTAGCGCGCGGGAGCGGTCGATGACCTCGGTCAGGGCGGCTTTCGGCGCCTTTGCGCGGTGGCTGCGGCCGAGCCAGGCGCCTTCGAGCGCCGCGAGCGACCAGCCGGGTCGTTTTGCGCAGGGGCCGGATGAAAACAGGGGATTATGCGGACGTGCGTCCGGTTTCGCGGCGATTGCCATTGCAGCTCTCCCTTTCAGAAGAGAAGCGCCCCGGTGGGGGGGCGTGACCCGCGGCGGCCTCTATCGGGCTTTGCGGCGGGATGCAACAGTGCGGTGAGTTAAGGGAGGAATAAAGAATGTTCTTTTTTGAAAAAAAGAACCAAAAAACTTCTGTCCGTTTGGTTCGGCGTGTGCGCGTCAGGTCATGAGGGCGCAGGAGCAAAAGTTTTTTGCTTCTTTTTTTCAAAAAAGAAGTCCTTCCTTCCTTTCCCGCGAACGCACCATAGCCGCCCCCGGCTTCAACCGCTGGCTGGTGCCGCCGGCCGCACTCGCGATCCATCTCTGCATCGGCATGGTCTACGGGCTTTCGGTGTTCTGGCTGCCGCTGTCGCAGGCGATTGGCGTGACGCACGCGGTGGCCTGCCCGGCGGGCAGCTCGACGCTGTTCGTGCTGACCGCGACCGGCTGCGATTGGACGCTGGGCAATCTGAAGCTGATTTTTACGCTGGGGATCGTCACGCTGGGTGCGTCGGCGGCGTTGTGGGGCGGCTGGCTGGAGCGCGCGGGGCCGCGCAAGGCGGGCTTGGTTGCGGCGGTGTGCTGGCCGGGCGGGCTCGCGGTGGCGGCACTCGGCGTGTATCTGCACCAGCTCTGGCTGCTGTGGCTGGGCGGCGGCGTGATCGGCGGGGTGGGGCTGGGCTTAGGCTATATTTCGCCCGTTTCGACGCTGATCAAATGGTTTCCGGATCGGCGCGGCATGGCGACCGGCATGGCGATCATGGGGTTCGGCGGCGGTGCGATGATCGGCGCGCCGCTGGCGAATATTCTGATCGCGCATTTTCGCAGCGCGCATGGTACCGGCGTGTGGCAGACCTTGCTGACCCTGGCGGCGCTGTATGCGATCTTCATGACCGCCGGCGCGCTGGGTTACCGTGTGCCGCCGGAGACGATGGTGGCGGGCGGCGCCGCCGGCGGGCCTTCCGTGCCGGTGCGGCTGGCGCATCGGACATTGCAATTCTGGCTGCTGTGGGCGGTGCTGTGCCTGAATGTTTCGGCAGGCATTGGCGTATTGGAAATGGCGAGCCCGATGCTGCAGGAAATTTTCGGCGGCAGATTGATCGGCGCGCCGGGGCTTGCTTTGTCGGCGCTGGCGCCGGAGCAGAAAAAGGCGGTGGCGTCGGTGGCGGCCGGATTCATCGGGTTTTTGTCGCTGTTCAATATAGCGGGCCGCTTCTTCTGGGCGTCGTTCTCTGACCGGATCGGCCGCCAGATGACGTATGCGGTGTTTTTTCTGCTCGGCATGGTGCTGTATGCGGCGACGCCGTTTCTGGCGCGGGTCGGCAGCGTGGCTTTGTTCGCCGGCGCGTTCGCGATCATCCTGTCGATGTATGGCGGCGGGTTCGCCACGATCCCGGCGTATCTGGCGGACATTTTCGGTGCCGGCAATGTGGGCGCGATCCATGGGCGGTTGCTGACGGCGTGGTCGGCGGCCGGTTTTATCGGGCCCGAAATCGTCAATGATCTGCGGGAACGGGCTCTGGCCGCCGGTGTGGCACCCGCGCATGTCTACGACCAGGCGCTGTATGTGTTGGCCGGGCTGCTGGTGGCGGGGCTTGCGTGCGACCTGGCGGTGCGGAAGCTGGCGCCGGAATGGTTTACCTATGTGCCGGCGGCCGGTGGCCGCGCGGTGGTTGTGCGGGCGGCGCGGTCCGGGATCGATGCATCATTGGTGCTGGCGTGGCTGGCGGTCGGTATCCCGTTGGCATGGGGCTTTTCGCAGACGATCCTGAAAGCGGCCAGT
>Ga0116226_10000580_pt1 | contig 31231 bp, 27 predicted proteins | sample S1TSphfallax_FD_89692 | JGI IMG/M metagenome (GOLD analysis project Ga0116226, IMG submission 89692) | Host-associated microbial communities from peat moss isolated from Minnesota, USA - S1T2_Fa - Sphagnum fallax MG | ecosystem: Host-associated > Plants > Peat moss > Unclassified | place: USA...
CGAAGAGATCGAGCGGATCCGCGCGTCGCGCGAACTGGATGCGTTGGTGTCGTTGATCGAGGGTCACCATACTCCGGCGAAGATTGCCGCGCTCGGGCCGCTGCCCCAGGGGCCCTATCGCTTGATGCTGTTGGACATCGAAGGCGGCGTGGTGGAGATGGACCGGCGGTTGATCCGGCGCACGATCGAACCCCTGGTGCCGCATGCGCGGATCTCCGAGTATGCGAATCAGTTCGTCGTGTTGCTGCCGCGCAGCCGGCAGAACAGCCAGCGATCGATCGCGGAGGCGCTGCAAAAGGGCCTCGACAATGCGTCGTGCGCCGCCCGTATCAGTGCGAGTTCGCCGTTCGCCGCTCTCGCCGATGTGCAAAAAGCCTATGCCGAGGCGCAGGAGGCCATCGCCGTCGGGCGTGCCGTGAATCCCGCCGGCCGGCTGTTCTTCGCCGAGGACTCCGTGGCGCTGCGCCGTTTCGCCAAATCCTTGGATGGGCGCCTGTCGGCCGAGGGGGGTGGGCGGCTCAAATGTTTGATCCTCCACGATGCCTCCCATCGCAGTGATCTGGTCAGGACCCTCGACTGTTTCCTGGCCGCCAATCAGAATCTCGCCACCGCCGCTCGACAGTTGGATATTCATCGGCACACGCTGGCTTATCGGCTGGAGCGCATCATCGAGTTGTTGGGTACGCCGTTGACCCCCGAGGTTGCGCTGGACCTGCGACTCGAGATCGTCGCCAATCGGTTGGCGGCGCCCGGCTAGAACGGCAGCCGAGTTCGACACTCTGTCCAAGAGATCGGAGGGTTGAATGGCCCCTCCGTCGATGCGGAACGCCTTATGATCATGGCTAAATCGGACGCAATGCCAGGTGAGGTCGGAGGCCCATGGGCGATCAGAAGCGGCGAGCGCGAGCGCGGCCCAGCGTGCAGGCGCAGCCGGATGTAGATCTGTGTGCCGCGTTTTCCGCGGCCGTGCGCGAGTCGGTGAGCCGCCGGCAATTCTTGGGCGGCATCGCGGCGGTTGCGGCGCTCGGCTTACCCCAAACGCGAGCGCGAAGCGATGCGCCGCTGGCGGCGGCTGCACTCCCGGTCGTCACCGAATTCCGGCCGAGCATGAAGGGTACCGGCGTGCTGCGCGTCGCGAGTGGTGGCGGACCTTTCACCGCGGCACTCAAGAAGGCCATTTTCGAGCCCTTCGAGGCACTCTCCGGCATCAAGGTGATTTCCACGGATGGCTTCTCGACGGCGCAGATCAAGTCGCAGGTCGACGCGAAGGCCGTTCAATGGGATGTCGTCGGCCTCGAATACTCGAGCATCGCCGATCTCGGGCGGCAGGGAGAGTATTTCGAGAAGCTTGACTATGCTCTGATCGCGCCCGACGGGATCGCCCGTGAGGACATGCACGAGCGGTCGCTCGGCTACATGCAGGTGGCCACCATCATTACCTATCGTACCGATGCCTTCGGAGGCCGCGTTCCACAGGGTTACCGGGATTTTTGGGACTTGGCGCGCTTCCCGGGGCCGCGCAATTGGATGTCGGGCGCGCTCGGCATCTGTCCGTTTCTCGAAGGTGCCTTGCTGGCTGACGGGGTGCCGCGCGACCACCTGTATCCCCTCGATGTGCCGCGGGCGCTCAAGAGCCTCACCAAGATCCGGGATTCCATCGTGAAATTTTGGGACAGCGGTGCGCAGAGTGCGCAGCTGATGGCCAGCGATGAAACGGTGCTCGGCGTGGCTTGGAACGGCCGCATCAGTCCCCTGACGACCAAGGGTCTGCCGGTGCGAATCCAGTGGAACGATGGCATGTTGCTCGGCGAGGATTGGGCGGTGCTCAAGGGCTCGGCGAATGTTCGCAATGCAATGAAATACATCGCGTTCGCATCGTTGCCGCAAGTTCAGGCCCGCCTCAGCTTGTTGTTCGATTACGGGTTCACGAACTCCCACGCCGCCGAGTTCATCCCGCACGATCGCCTGCAAGTCCTGCCGGGCGCGCATGCCTCGCAGGGCTTCAGGTTCGACAGCGAATGGTGGAGCGTCAATAAAGCGAGCGTCGTCGATGCGGTGACGCGCTGGAGCCTCGCACGCTCTTGAAAGAGCGTTGCCGATTCCATGAATGCCTCGTTGCTGCTTACGGGTCTCGTCAGGAGCTATGGCGCCGTCGCCGCGGTGGCCGGCGTGTCGCTCACCGTCGAGCCGGGAGAGTTCGTCACGCTCTTGGGGCCGAGCGGCTCGGGAAAAACCAGCATTCTGAAGATGATCGCCGGCTTCGAGCGGCCGGATTCGGGCACGATACATCTCGGCACCTCGGAAATCACGCAACTCGAACCGCACCTGCGCAACATCGGCATGGTGTTCCAGAACTACGCGCTGTTCCCGCACATGAACGTGTTCGACAACATCGCGTTCCCTCTCAAGATGCGTAAATGGCCGGTCGCCAATGTTCGCAACGCCGTCACCGAGGCGCTGGCGATGGTGCAGCTCGAGGGACTCGACCGCCGGCTGCCGCGAGAGTTGTCCGGCGGCCAGCAGCAACGGGTGGCGCTGGCCCGGGCGCTGGTGTTCCGACCTCCGCTGCTGCTGATGGATGAGCCGCTCGGCGCGCTGGATCACCAGCTTCGACGCCAGGTACAGGCGCAGATCAAGCGACTGCATCAGTCCTTGGGGTTGACGGTGATTTTCGTGACCCATGATCAAGAGGAGGCCATGTTCCTGTCGGATCGCGTCGCCGTCATGCAGGGGGGGCGCATCGTTCAGCAGGGCAGTCCAACCGATCTCTATGCGCGGCCGATCAACCGCTTCGTCGCCTCGTTCATCGGGGAGTCGAATCTCCTGCCGGGCCGCGTGACCGCGCTCGACGGACAATGGGCGGACATCGAAATCGCCTCGGGCTCGCGCCAGCGCGCCCGGGCGGGCGAGGGTATTCGAGTCGGCGACGCGGTGGCGTGTCTGGTGCGTCCGGAGAACATCGTGCTGAATTTTGGTGGGTCAGTCACCTCGAGCGGGGCAGCCGCCGGCATCTCGGGCGAGGTGGCGCTCGCGAGTTTTCTCGGTGACAGCATGGAGTTCGAGGTCGCCACGGCGCTGGGCACTTTCCGGGTGCGTCGCCGGGTCGACGCGCAGTGGCCCGCGCCCGCGCCGCGTGAGCCGGTCCATTTGACCTGGAATCCGGCGGATCTACTCGCGGTCGCCGATGCCCACGCCGGAGAGGGGAAATGAACAGCCGGGTCGGTACGCTCGCCATCCCGGCGATCCTATTTCTCGTGGTGCTGTTCGTCTGGCCGGTGAGTTCCGAACTCGCCATCAGCGTGACCACGCCGACGTTCGGCCTTGACCATTATCGCGAGCTCGTCGGCAATACCGTCTATGGTGCGGTGTTCCTCGCGACTCTGCGGCTCGCCGCCACCGTGACGGCGCTCACGTTGATCCTGGGTTACCCCGTTGCCTATTTTCTGACCATCACGAGTGAGCGGTGGCGGCGCTGGGTGACCGCGCTGATTCTCGTGCCGTCGTGGACCAGCGTGCTCGTGCGCACCTATGGGTGGTTGGTGTTGTTGGGACGGGAGGGCATCGTCAACGGGCTCTTGCGGTTGACTGGTGTGATCCATCAGCCGCTGCCTCTGATGTACAACGGTGTAATCGTGAAATTGGCGATGGTCGAGATTTTGCTGCCCTTCCTGGTGCTGCCGATCTTCAACAGCATGAGCACCATCGACGTCGATCTGATGCATGCGGCGGAGAGTCTCGGCGCCGGTCGCCTGGCGCGTTTCTTCCGGGTGTATTGGCCGTTGAGCCTGCCCGGCGTCATGGCTGGCGCTTCGATCGTGCTGGTCTTGTCGCTCGGCTTCTTCATCACGCCGATGCTGCTCGGCAGCCGAGAGGATCTGACCGTGAGCATGCTCATCATTCAACAATTCACGTCCGTGCTGAACTGGGGTTTCGGCGCCACGCTGGCGACCGCGCTGTTGGGTTTGGCGCTCCTGGCCCTGGGGCTTCTCGAAGGTTTGGGTCGTCTGACCTCGTGGAGAGCCCGGCCATGACCGGCCTGCGGCGCGCAGCGGCGATCTGGACCGCGATCACGGTGCTGCTGCTCAATGCGCCGATTCTCGTCGTCGTCATGATTTCCTTCAGTTCCGCCGAGTACCCCAGTTTCCCTCCGCCGGGTTTCACACTGCATTGGTATCAGGAGTATCTGGGATCCGATGAGTGGATCGACGCCACCGTCACCAGTGTCCAAGTCGCTTCTTTGACGACGCTGTTGGCGACGCCGTTGGGGGTGGCTGCTGCGCTCGCTCTCGTGCGCGGTCGCTTTTTGGGCAAATCGGCGGCCGCGCTCCTGCTCCGGGCCCCCCTGGTTGTTCCCGGCATCATCGCCGCTCTGGGCTTTTATTTCTTCTTCGCCCGGTTGGGTTTGGTGGGAACCAAGACGGCGATCGTGCTGGCGCATACCGCGCTTGCACTGCCGCTGGTCGTCACCACCGTGAGCGTCGCCGTGCGGGGATTCGACCTCGATCTGGAGCGCGCCGCGCGCGGCCTCGGAGCCGGCCGGTGGCGGACCTTCTGGCATGTGACCCGTCCGTTGCTGCAACCCGCGGTGTTGACCGGCGCGCTGTTTGCCTTCCTGTTGTCGTTCGACGAGTTGGTGGTGGCGCTGTTCGTGGGCGGTCCTGGCGCCACCACGCTGCCGATGCGGATGTGGACGAGTCTTCTCGATGAAGTCGATCCCACCGTGGCGGCGATATCGGCGTTGCTCATCGTACTTTCTCTCATCGTCATCGTCGGTGCCGGCGGCTGGCGTAGGCGGATCCTATGAACTACCAACGCGATTATTTGAAATGCGCCTTCTCCGGACGCTTGCTCTTCGCCGAGGATCAACCGGTCACCGCGACCGGGCCCGACGGACAGATTTTGGCTTTCGCGAACGACCAGTTCCGACGCGCGCATCTCGAGAACTGGTCCATCGAGCGCATTGCCGCCGAGCTCACGGTGTGGCAGCGACCGCCGCCCACAGCCGCCGGCGTCGACCCGATCACGCTGGAAGTGGTCCACAATGCGCTCACCTCGGTGGTCGCGCAGATGGCCGAGGCCATGGCGCGCACCGCCTATTCGCCGGTGTTCGCCGAGGCACGCGATTTCACCTGCGCGCTGTTCGATCGGACCCTGGAACTGGTGGCGCAGTATGCGGGGCTGCCCGCCCAGGTGGGCTCGATGCGCTATTGCGTACCCTGGGCCATCAAGAAGCTCGGCATCGCCAATATCCGTCCGGGGGATGTGATCGCGCATAACGATCCCCAGGTTGGGACGCCGCACCTGCCAGAATTTTGTGTGATACGCCCGATCTTTGCCGATGGGGTGATCGTCATGTACGCGGCAACGATCGCGCATCAAACCGACATCGGTGGCAAGTCGCCGGGCTCCATGCCGGGCGATGCCAACGAAATCTTTCAGGAAGGCTTGTTGATCCCGCCGGTCAAGCTCTTGGAACAGGGTGCCGAGTCGGAGTCGGTGTTCCGCATGCTGCTCGCCAATGTGCGCTCGCCGTTGTCGATGCAAGGCGACATCAGTGCGATGTGCGGTTCGCTGATCGTCGCGGAGCGCCTGGTCCGCGAGCTCGCGCAGCGCCACGGCTGGCGGCAGCTCGAGCTGTTCGGCGACGAGTTGAAGAATTATGCGGAGCGGCGCTTCCGGGCGGAAATCGCCAAGTTGCCGAGCGGCATCTATCGGGCCTCCTCCATCATCGACGATGATGGCGTTGCGCCCGGACATCATGTGGTCAAGCTCACGCTGGTGGTCCGCGAGGACGGCATCATCGCCGACTTTCGCGGCAGCTCACCGCAGGCGCGGGGACCGATCAATTGTTCGTACTCGGTGAGCTGCGCGGCGTCGCTGAACGCGATGCTGCACATCGTCGAGGGCGATCTGCCCAACAATGAAGGCTTGCACCGCGCGATTCGCGTGATCGCCCCGCCGGGCAGCATCATGAACGTCAACCATCCAGGCGCCTATAACAGCGGCAATACCGAGACTCACAATCTGGTGGTCGAGGCATTCATGGCGGCACTGATCGCCAGCGTCCCGGAGCGCTGCTGCGCGCCGTCGGCGAGCACCACCTGTCTCGTTACCGGCGGCGCGCGCAATCCGGCCAAGGGCGAAACCTACACTTTCGTGATTTGGGATGGCGCCGGCTGGGGGGCATCACAGCATCGCGACGGCAACAGCGCCATCAGCCGTTATGTCGGCACCATCAGCAAGAATTACCCCACCGAAGTGCTGGAAACTCACTTCCCGTGGCTGACGCGATTCTTCGAGTTCCGCACCGACAGTGCCGGTGCCGGCCGCTTTCGCGGCGGTCTCGGCTGTCGGCGCGACAGCGAGTTGCGCGCGCCCGAATTGGAGTTCGGAGTGAATTCGAACCGGGGTTATTTTCCGCCCCAAGGAGTGTTCGGCGGTGCCGCCGCGAGTCCCACGCGGTATTGGGTATGGCAGGGTGAACGCTGGAAGGATCCGTTGGAACTGGGGCTGCGCAGTCCCGATAAGTTTTCCGGCGTGCACTTGCGTGCGAATGACAGGCTGATGGTCGAAACCCCCGGTGGCGGCGGGTGGGGCGATCCGCGCGAGCGGGACCCGGAGCAGGTGCGCAGCGATCTGCGTGATGAACTCATCAGTCGGGAGGCCGCCGTCGAGGTGTATGGGCTTCCCGCCGAGGAGGCGGATGCCATCGTCGCCCGCTATCACTGGGTGCCGCGGCCATGAGCTTCGTCGGCATCGATACCGGAGGCACTTTCACTGACATCCTCTACTTCGAGACGGCGACCAATACGCTGCGGGTCAAGAAGCATCTGTCGACACCCGAGGATCCGTCGGAGGCCTTGCTGGCTGGGGTCGAGGAGGCGGTGTTGGACCGTGGCGGACATGCAGGCATCGAACGTATTGCGCACGCGACCACGGTGGCCACCAACACGGTCATCGAGCGCGGCGGCGCCAGGACCGGTCTCATCACCACGCGGGGTTTTCGGGACATTCTTGCGATCGGGCGCGGTACGCGCCCGCCCGCGGCCGTCTACGATCTTTCCTGGGCCCGTCCCGAACCGCTGGTGCCGCGCTATCTGCGGCTCGGCGTCGCGGAACGCACCGATGCGACCGGCCGCATCGTGACGCCGCTCGACACGGAAGAGTTGTTGAGCGCGGTGTCCTTCATGCTGGGCCACGGCGTCACGTCGATCGCGATCTGTTTTCTGTTCTCGTTCGCGAACCCGGCGAATGAACGCGCCGCGAAGGCTATCCTGGCGCAGCGGTACCCGGCGCTTCCCGTGTCGATTTCCAGCGAAATCCTGCCGCAGTGGCGCGAGTACGAGCGCACCAGCACCACCGTTGCGGATGCCTATGTGCGGCCGGTCATGGGCCAGTACATCCGCCGCCTGATCGAGCATCTGCGGCAGCGCGGCTTCACCCGCGACGTGCTCATCATGCGTTCCAATGGGGGTGTGGCCAAGGCGGCGACCGTGGCGGAGCGGCCCATCGAAACCTTCCTGTCCGGACCCGCCGCGGCGGTCGTGGCCGCCCAGCACATCGGCCGTCAGGCGGGCCGGTCCAATCTCGTTTCCATGGACATGGGCGGCACCAGTTTCGACGTCGCCATCTTGGTGGATGGTGAATCGAAACAGGCCACGGAGGGTGAGATCGTGCCGACCCTCCCGGTGCGCATCCCGATGCTCGACATCCGCACCATCGGTGCCGGCGGCGGATCGATCGCCTGGGTGGATGATGGTGGCGCGCTCAAAGTGGGTCCGCGCAGCGCCAAGGCGATGCCCGGCCCGGCGTGTTATGGACGCGGCGGCACGGAGCCCACCACGACCGACGCGAACGTCGTTCTGGGCCGCATCGATCCCGCGCACTTCCTTGGCGGCACCTATGCGCTCCAAGCGGAGCGCGCGGACGAGGTCATCGATCGGTTGGCGGCACGGCTCACGTTGGGCCGTTACCAGACAGCCCAGGGGATCTTGGACATCACCGTCGCGAACATGACCCAGGCGATTCGCGCAGCCGCCGCCCAGCGCGGCATCGATGTGCGTGATTTCACGTTGTTCGCCGGCGGCGGGGCGGGGCCCTTGGCCGCGCCCGCCATTGCGCGCGAGCTCAAGATGGCGTGCGTCTTGATTCCGCGCTTCCCGGGCATGCTCTCCACCGTCGGCCTGTTGCTGTCCGATCTACGCTTCGACATCGTGCGCTCCATGCCGGCGCTATTGGAAACGGCGGACATGGACATGATCGGCCGGGAGCTTGCGAGCGTCGCGGCCGAGGCGCGCCGGCGGGTCGCGGACGAGCGACTCGACGTCGACATTGACGTGCGCGCCTTCCTCGATATGCGCTATCGCCGTCAGAATTGGGAGATCGAGGTGCCGGTGGCGCCCGAGACCTGCACGCGCAGCGTGGTGGCGGAGAGTTTCGATGCGCTGCACGAACGATTGTTCGGTTTCCGCAACCACGGTCAGCCGCATGAAATCATCAACGTGCGTTGTGTTGCCACCGGCCTCCTCCGTGACAAGTCCAATCTCCTGTCGCGGCTGGTGCCGCGCTTCGGCGTCAGCGCGGGCCAGCCCCTCCGTCATCGGCAGCTGTTCGACGAGGCAGCGCGCCGCGTGGTCACCGCGCCGCTCTATGAGCGCGACAGCTTGATCGCCCAACAGACGATCACCGGACCCGCGCTGGTGGTGGAGCCGGACTCGACCATTTACGTGCCGAGCGACGCCGCCGCGGTGGTGGACGAGTTCGGCAATCTGTTGATTAATTTCATCGCCTGAGCGAAGGCGCCTGGGCTCCTAGCGGAGGAACTGAAAAGTGCGAATAGCGATTTTGGGCGGGGCGGGTTTGATGGGCAGCGGCGTCATCCGCGACTTGATATCCGACCGCGCCATCTGTCCGATCAGTGCCGTCAAGGTCTGTGATCTGTCGGGTGACCGGATCGACCGGCTGATCGGGGAGCTGGGCGATACCCGGCTCCAGCGCAGCGTCCTCGATGTGCGCGAGAGCTCCCAGCTGCGGGCGGCGCTCGAGGATGTCGACCTGTGTGTGAATGCGGTTCCGACGCTGGCGGGGTTTCAGATGGCGATCTTCGAGGCCGCGCTTCGCGCCGGGGTGCCGTATCTCGATTTGGGCGGACTCGGTGTCTACACCGTGCAACAGAAAGCCGCCCACGAGCGCTTCAAGGCGGCGGGCGTGACGGCGGTGATCGGGGCCGGATCGGATCCCGGCATGTCCAACGTGATCTGTCGGCTGGTGGCGGATGAGATGGATCGCATCGAGCGGATCAACCTGTATTGGGCCTGCGAGCGCATCGGACCGGAGAACCCGGTGCTGACGGCGCCCTACAGTTTGTCGACGGTGCTCGCCGAATATGCCCGGCCCAGCATCCAGTTCCTCGCCGGCCGGCACCAAGAGGTGGCGCCGTTGAGCGGTTGGGAGACCATTGACCTGCCCGAGCCTTGGGGTCCCACCGAATTCATGTTTTCGCCGCACTCCGAGCAGCTCACGGTGCCGCTCGCCGACGGTATCCGGGACAAGGGGATCCAAGAATTCACCTGGCGCTTGCACCTGCCTCGGCGCGAGCACGAGGCCTGGGTGGGGCTCATCAAGGCTGGTTTCGGCGAATTCGACGAGCCTATCACCAGCAACGGCGTGTCGGTCACACCGCTCGATGTGCTACAGGCCATCATGACGCGCAACCTCGAGCGCAAACGCGGTTCCATTCCCGCGCAGACCTCGCATGAGATTCATTTTGCGATCGGGCATGGCTCGAAGGATGGATTTCCCGTTCGTGTGCAATGCGACGTCATCATCGAGCCGAATTCGCTGTATGACGCCTACGTCGATGCGGGCACGTCGATGAATGCGTCCATCGCGGCGCAGCTGATGCTGATGTCGCCCGGTAAACCCGGAGTCTGGGCGCCGGAAGAGTTCTTCGATGTGGCGGCTTATCTCGAGGAACTGCGCAAGCGCAAGTTCCAGGTGCGGCTCCGGACCGAGCGGATTCACTAACCGGAGGGGGGAGCTCAGCGCCTGAAGCCGGCCCCCGGATGGCCGCTCGGGAGCTTCGCCATGCCAGGTCCTAAGAATCGCTCGCGCAGCGTGGACTCGGCGTAGTCTTTGCGGTAACGACCGCGACGCTGCAATTCCGGCACCACGAAGTCAACGAAGTCGGCCACGGTGCCGGGCGTCACGTGCTGGCCCAGCAGAAAACCGTCGATTCCGAAAGTGTCCACCCATCCCTCGATCTGGTCCGCGACCTGGCTCGGATTGCCGGCGGCGAACAAGCGTTTTCGGTCGATGCGCGCGGCGTCATCGTAAATATCGCCCACCGTGCTTCCGGCAGGAAACGGGTAGCGGGCGATGTGGGCCGCGCCGGGACCACCGCGAGCGATGATGTCGCTGATCTTCTCGGTCCGTGGATAGGGCGACAAGTCCAGGCCGCTGCCAAAGCGATGCGCGAGATAGCCATCGGCGCTGCTCCAGGCCAGAAAATCATCGACCTTCGCCTGTGCCTCCGCCGTCGTCGGAGCGACGACGATGTTGCACATCGCGAGTGTTTTCAAATGCCGTGGATCGCGGCCGAAGCCGGCGGCCCCCGCGCGCAGTTCTTGCACGTAGGGGCGTAGCACCTCCTCGACGTAGCCGCCGACGAACACGCCCTCGGCGTGCTTCGCGGCGAAACCGCGGCCTCGGTCGGAACTGCCCGCCTGGAAAATCATCGGCGTGCGCTGGGGTGAGGGCGAGCACAGATGAGGTCCCGCCACTTGGTGATACTGGCCGACATGGTCGACCCGATGAACCTTGGCGGGGTCCGCATAGCGTTGGTGTTCGCGATCGGCAAGCACGGCGTCGTCCTCCCAGCTGCCCTCCCAGAGTTTGTACACCGCGTCCATGTAATCTTCCGCGGCCTCATAGCGTTCAGCGTGGGGAATCTCGCGTTCCAGGCCGAAATTTCTCGCCGCCGTCGGCAGATACGAGGTGACCACGTTCCAGCCGATGCGACCTTTGGTCAGGTGATCGAGCGTGCTCATGCGGCGGGCGAGCGCAAAGGGCGGATCGTAGGTCACCGAACTCGTCACGACGAAGCCCAAGTGTCGGGTCACGGCCGCCATCAGCGGTATCACCACGAAGGGATCGGCATTCGGAACGTGCATGCCCTCGCGCACGGAGACCTCGTAGCTGCTCCCATAGCCCTCTGAGATACCGAGCACGTCGGCGAAGAAGATGGCGTCGAACTTGCCGCGCTCCAGTAGCCTCGCGAAATCCTGCCAGTAGTCGATGTCGTTGTAGCGGTGGTGGGTGTTCGAGGGATGAGCCCACAAGCCGTAGTTGTTGTGACTCACAGTGGCCATGTCGAGCAGGCAAAAATGGATATGCTGCATGCGGCGAAACCTCGAACGGGAATTCATGGCGAGTCTATAAGTACCCTTGCGCCGGCTGCTTGGACAAGCCCGACACCCTGCGCCCTTTTTTTTTGGACATCCCGTCCAAAGGCAGCCGGCGGCCGTACGGCGCCTTGTGTCAGACAGGGGCACGCGGCACACTGTTCACCCGTGGCGCGCTTGCGTAGGGGGTAACGCATGAAGGATCCAACTTACACCAAGCATGACCTCTCGACCGGTGAGGGTTACGACCCGATCAAGGAACCGCGCTACACCGAAATCGCCACGTTCATGCGCGCGCCGCTCGCGCATTCCTTCGACGGAGTCGACATCGGACTGATCGGCGTGCCCACGGACCTAGGCGTGACCAACCGGCCGGGCGCCCGACACGGCCCGCGCGAAATCCGCAACGCCTCGAGCTTGATGCGAACCTTCAATTTGAGCCTCGGCATGAGCCCCTATGAGCTCTGCCGCATTGCCGACTTGGGCGATGTACGGCTGCCGCACAAGTACGACCTCGAGAAACAGGTGGCCGAGATAGAAGCGTACTACCGCCGGGTGAAGGCGGCCGGCGTCATACCGGTGACCGCCGGCGGCGATCATTCGATCACCTACCCGATCTTCAAGGCGCTGGCGGCCGATGCGCCGATCGGCATGGTGCACATCGACGCGCATACCGATACCTGGGCGGAGTTCGGCGGTTCCAAATTCACGCACGGAGCACCGTTTCGCAACGCCGTGCAGGACGGGCTGCTCGACCCGAAGCGCACCATTCAGATCGGCATTCGCGGCGGCCAAAACACCTTGGACGGCATCGAGTTCTCCCGCGATCACGGCATGAGGGTGGTGTTCATCGAAGAATTCGCGAAGCTCGGCGTCGAGCGGGTCATTGAAGAGGCGCGCCGCGTGGTCGGTGACGGGCCCACGTACATATCCTTCGACGTGGATGGCTTGGATCCGGTGTATGCGCCGGGTACTGGAACTCCCGAGATCGGCGGCCTCACGACGCTCGAGGCCCAGCGACTGCTGCATGGGTTGCGTGGTCTCAATTTCATGGGCGGCGACGTGGTCGAAGTCGCCCCGCCGTACGATCAAACCGGCAACACCGCGCTGGTCGGAGCGAGCATCATGTTCGAGATCCTGTGTTTGATCGCGGATGCATGCTTCGGCACCCGCGGCTGAAGCGCCGACTCTTCAATCCAGCGACCGAAGTGAGCGCGACCCAGGCGCCGCAGCCCGGCAGAAATCGCAGCGCCGCCGGCATGAACCGTGAGTCTGTCGAGTCTGCCCGCGGGACCGAGTCCGGCGAGCAACAGGTCCACCATGCGCGGAACGGCGGCCAGACAGTCGATTTGCTCGGAACGGCAAAATTGCGCCAGATTCCTCGGCCGAAGCACGGTCCGCGGTTGGATCCAGATTACTTGCGAGGCCCACAGCCCGAGCAGCAGATCGAGCACCAGGCCGAACGGACGATTCCAGGGCAGCAGCGCCAGGCGTGAACTTCCGCACTCGAAGCCCAAGGCCGCGGCATGAGCGGTCAATTCATCGTGCAGCGCTCTGTATTCGAGCGCCACGAGACCCGCGTCAGCGCCAGCCGGCGCGAGCAGCAGTGCGGTGTCCGCCGTCAATGAACCCAATTCCAGGTGTTCGGTGGGCGGTGCAATACGTTCGAGCACGGCGCCCGGCCCCACACAGAACACACGGCGCTCCGTGTCAACCGGGTCGGCGGGCGTCACGATCCGCGGTATCGCGCGCGCGGGTGTCGGTTGGTAGACGTAGCCTCCGGCCAGCGAGGCCAGGATATGCACGACACCGCGAAACCCAGCCGGCGAATCGATCAGTACGTCACCCGGTCGCGCACCGGCGTGCTTCCACGCCCGGGCCTGCTCGACCACGGTGCTCCACAGCGAGGCACCGGCCAGCAACGTGAGCCCGCAGGCGTCGCGCGTTGCGAGCAACGGATACGGCTGCGCGCGCAAGCGCTCGCGCAACGCTTCGCGAAATTCACGCTGGCTCATAGGTGGGCCACGCGCCGAGATGCAGATAGTCGGGCAGTGGGCGGCCGTAGCGCAGCCGCACCGCGCGTTCCGCGCAGAAGCTGGCCGCCCGCAGTGCCTGCCGCGACAGCTCCAGAAGACGTTGTAGCTGCACGAGCGCGACCATACCGCAGGGCACGACATCCTGATTGTTACCCTCACAGGAGAAGCTCAGGTTTCGCGACGGGACGCCGCCTGCCCGCAATCCTTGATTGAGCGAGGATAACAATTGATGAATCCCCTTCACGTGCAGCGCGCCGGGCGACGTCAGATTTTCCGGCAGTCCATGATTGGTGTCCGCCCCGACGAGCAGGAGCACTTGTCGGTCGACGAGTTCGCCGATACGGACGGCGGCATCGGTCATCAGGTCGGCGGCACTGGCAAGGCCGGAGGCATAGAATAATCCGCCGTGCCACATGCCGTCGTCCAGCACGAGCGGATTGTCGGCCACCGATAGTGCCTCGGCGAGAATGCGTTGGTCCGTGAAATTGACATTCTCCAGCAGATTGCCGAGTACCTGCGGTGCACAGCGAATCGAATAGCGTTCCTGTACCACCTCATTTCGCGGTCGCTCCCGACAGCCCATCCCGTCGAGTAGACGCTGACGCGCATTGACGATGGCCGCGCCCGCTCGGGTGATTTGCGTTTGACGCGAATTGAGGCTCAAGACCTTCGGGTCGAACGGTTCATCCGGAACTCCGAGCGCCAGACTCGCCGCCGCCGTGACCGTGACGGTGCGTTGCCATTGCGCTCTAACTTCATCGAGGCATTCCAACGCGAGGCTCGACATCATCGCGTTGGTGTTGACGAGCCCGATGACGTCGCGGGGTCCGCGCGGAGCCTCGGTTTCGAACAGCGGCGCAACCGCATGGGCCATCGGCACGAGGTCGCCACTGGCACCCAAGCTGCCGTAGCTCGGCACGCGCGGCAGTATCGGCCGCGCCGACAGTTCGATCAGCGCGGAGTAGGTTGCCGGATGGATGCCCGACAGGCCCTGTGCGACCTTCCATGCCTGCAGCCGCAACGCCCGACGGACGACTCGATCCGAGAACGGCTCGCCCACGCCAACCGCCAGATAGGTCAGCAGATCGGATTGGTGGGTCCGCCACTGCTCAGGATCCCGCAGCGAGTCCACGTTCGCGCCGTAGCCCGTGTGCAAGCCATAAATCCGTCTCCCGCCCTCGTTCACGTGCAGCATCAGCCGACGATGCGCGGCGGCGACGCTTGCATGGTCTTCCGGCGACGCACTGAACGGGCATTCGAGGTCGCCCCAGACAGCGAGTTCGAATGAGTCCAGCTCGCGGGACGGGACGGCTGAGTCAGGTGCCATACTGTAACTGTCTGTCGTTGAGGTCCGGGCTTCGCAGCCGCTCTGGATCCAGCACCAGCGCCAAGCCATCCTTGAGTGAGACGAAGCCGACGAATTCATTCACCGAGGTCGACTGGGGAAACGAGAGGATCGCGCCGCGGATCGCACCGGGAATCTCATCGACTCGAAGTGCAATGAAGCCCCCGGTCTGGGTCGCGAGGATGAGGTACACGGAGGTGTCGCGGGGGGGTGCGAGCTCGAGATTCCGCCACCGTTCGCGCAGATCGACGATGGGCACCAGCGTTCCATCCGACGTACGTACCAATCCCAAGCCGGTATCGACCTTGTGGTTCGCGGGCAGCACGCTCATCACGGACGTCGTCACGATCGCGATCCGAAGATCGCCAACCCCGCCGGCTGCATGCAGCGAGCAGATCAGGAAGCTGCCGAAAGCGCTGGCCTCGCACGCGATGCTGAGACGGCCGCCTGCGCCGGCCAGGTCGGTGGTCGATGCCTCGAGACGCAGGTGTGACCAATTCTTGACGGGCAGATCATCCGCATTCACCGCCATCTGTACGCCGGGCGCGTCATGCTCGATCTCGAAGAACAGCCGCGTATGCACGGCACGCAGGCTCCAGCGTAAATTGACGGTGACGGCCGCGGCCCCATCGACTTGGGACGCATCCGCAGAGCTCACCTTGCCGAGGCAGCGCTCGAGCCAGAGTACGACGACTTCTCGCAGAGCGAGAACCACCTCGGGCAAGACGGCGAGAGCCCCGTCCGAGTTCCCATGGTGAAGCGTCGCACGCAGTTGCCGGCCGACCAGTCTCTCCACGACCAGCAGTTCGAGGATGTCGTGGATTTCCGGCGGCCGCATCACGATGACATGATCGGAGTTCGCGACCGCGTCGTCCTTCGCCCGCTCGAGCGCGAGCGTGATACCCGTAGCCGCCTCGTCATCCCCGGAACCGATCATCTTGCCCAGTTCGTCGAGGCAATCGAGCGTGCGTCGATGTCCCTCGCGGGCGGAGAGGGCGAGACTGAGGAGGCGCTTTACCGTATCGCCGCGCGAGGCGACGCTGCTGATCGGATCCGCCGCAATCCGGTACACCCAGAAAACTTGATCGCCGCTCAATTGAGCTTCGATCAATCCCATCAAGAATGAAATCACCGAAGCCTTGATCGCCAGCAGCGGATCCGCACCGCCCTTGAGCACGGTCTGGTACTGGATCTGAGCGTTGTAGCGATTCCATTTGAAGCGCAGCTCCAGGAAAATTCCGGGCAACATCATCAGGGCCTCGGTCTCGTCGCCCTCCATGACGACATCCCGCAGGCTGCTGATGATGCTGCCGGAGCGATCCTTGTAATAGCTGAATATGATCGCGCGCGATTCGTCCGTGACGTCCGTGATGCCGGTCAGCATATTCTCGAGAAAATCCTGTATCCGGCTGGACTTTAATTCCCGCTCGAGGCCGCCAACCACGCCGCCGATTTCGTCTTCATTCGACATGGTCATTCGGCACCGAATCCAAACGGGCACGAAGCGTGTGGTGGGTTCCGCCGATCAGTTCGGCGGCAAACTCGTCCATGATTTCCCGGTCGGTTGGATCCAAGTGTTCCTCGATGAAGCGCAGGACTCCGCTGCTCGCCGCGGCGAGCACGAAAGAGCCCAAATCGCAGCCACCGGTTCTCACCGCGATGTAATTCGACACCAGATTGTGGCGCTGCCACTCGAAGCGCAACTCCAGCCACAAGGCCGCCAGAGAGCGATAAAAATCATCCTCGTCGGGACTTTTGATGGTCTCGGAAAGATTCATCAGTCCGGCCGTGCGGCGCTCGCAGTAGGCTTCGATCCGCGCACGGACTGGCTCTGGCAGGTCAAGGCCGTCCATGGTGGCGAGGATGTCCGCGCGTAATTGTCCCGAGGCCGCGGCCGCGCGTAACCGTGTGTAAGCGCTCATGAGACGAGCGCCAGGGGCGGCGTGTCGATGCTCTCGCATTGACCGCGTCCTATCACCTTCAACAAATCAATGGCATAGCCGGACATCGCTGCGAGGTGTTCGGGCAGCAACAATGATTCGAGCTGCTCGAGCAGTGCGCTGCCGATGCAGCCTTCGGCGGCGACCGCCGGCAGCGGTGAGTTGACGACCGCCGCGTAGTTCATCACGTCGTTGTGACGTTGCCATTCGAAGCGCAGTTGCAGCCAGAGGGCTGCGATCACGCGATAAAGCTCCTCTTCGTCGTCGGGCTCCGACAACGCATTGGCCAGGTCGCGAACCGCCCGGGAGGTCTCCAACGCGTTGTCCAGGAGGCGCTGCCGATCCGCAGCGGCGAGGCCGACCGCGGCGGCAGCCGACTCGGCCGAAGCGATGAGCTTCGCCGAGTCGCTGACCAGTTCCAGTCTCGTGGCGAGCGTCTCCTTGTGAGGGGATGAGTCCATGGATGAGTTGTCTAGGCGGCCCGCTGACCGACCAACACCCAGTTCGTCCGCGTCGCTTTGTGACGAAACAGGCGAATGATGACGTTGGTGGGCTTCGTCTTGTAGGTGAAGGTGTAGTTGAACTCGTGGTCCATATGATCCGCGGCCACACCATCCTTGAACTTTCCGAAAACCAGGCGATTATTGGTGCAGGGAGCCACCTGCGTGAAGAAATTGCGGCCTTCGGCGGAGTTCACCGGTACGCCGACGAGATCCGATTCCCACTTGTTGTAGAGCTTGATCTGACCGGCGTCATCGACCTGAACGATCCCGAATTGCTGCGCATCCGCGGCGTTCCGGTTCATGTTGGGAAGCTGATCGAGGACATGATCTGGAATGAAAGACATAGTAATCTCCTGTTTGTGAGGGTTGTCTGAATCGGTGGCAGTTGGAAAAACGACGGACAGAGGTTCCAGTGGGAACCGCCCGTGTCAGCAAAGAGCCCGGTCGACCATCGCGGACAACATCTCTTTTGCCTTCGCGCGTTGTTTGGACAGCCCATCCTGGCAAATGGCCAGTTCCTCGACGAGCGCATTGCGTTCGTCCAGAAGTGCCGCGACCTGCTCTTCGAGTGAGTCGACCATCTGGTTCGCGGCGGCCGTGCCGTAGCGGGATCCTTCCCGCTCCTTGTAAAGTTCCGCCAACTGCTCTTCGAAGCTTTGGAGGGTTTCCACCAGTGCGCCCAGCTTGCCATGGTGCCCGGCCACGTAGTTTTCCTGTTCGCGTTCCCGATACAGGGCGACCAACTGTTCTTCGAGATTCTTCGCGGTTTCCCTGAGTCGATCCCGGTCACCGTTGTCGCTTTGCTGCTCGTCGTAGAGTGAGCGTAATTGCTCATCGAGGCCTTGGATGGTGATCCGCAGGGCGTCGAATGAAAGCCCGCCCGCCTCTTCGCGCTCCTGGTAGAGCGCGACCAGTTGTTCTTCGAGGCTCGCAACGGCCGAAACGGCCACGGACCCTTCATGAACGAATTGGCGCCACACGTAAACCAGTGCGCGCATTTGTCGGTCAACTTTGCTGAATGCCCCCGTTTGGCTGCCCTGATCCAGGACGTCGTTGAGTGCTAATGTCGATGCTGTTGCCACGCTGATGCTCCTGCATTGCTCGGTCGCCAGGACAAGGGACCGTCTCCAGTCCCTTGGGTAATGATGCTGAATGCCAGCCTCGCGGGTTGTAACGGCGGAGCCGTCCGCTTCTTGAACGCCTCGTGAACTCGATGTGTCGCAGTGCGACGCTGCTCACGGGGCGGCGCGCGCTTGCCGGTGGCGGCGCGCGGTTGCCGGCGGCGGCAGCGGGCCGCCGGGTGGCGGCCGGTGGCGGCTGGGGGGGGGGCGGGTAAGGTCATACAGTGTTGCGGCACCGGCCGCACTGGATGGACGAGCGCGTCGGGTCTGTTCGAGAATCCTCGGCATGGCACGCGGATTTCAGGTCGACAAGCTGAGCGATGAGTTCGGCCAATACGTGTTGGCCTTGACGTGTGCCGCCTGCGGTCATGAGCGCAAGGCCGAACCGCATACGCTCGGCCGCCTCTGTGGCTGGGATGCACGATTGGACGATGTCGCCAAGCGCCTACGGTGTTCGAAGTGCGGCAAGAAACAATGCAGCCTGCGGGCGTTCCCGCCGCGTAAGCCCCGGGGCTATTCGTCGCTGCCGAAGTGAGCGTCTCGGGCGAGAACGAGTCCGTCCGCCCTCCGGCCGCCGGCCGGACTTGACACCCCGATTATATGACGCAGTTCACAAACAGGGCCGAAGTCTGGCGCGAGCAACACCGCGTGTGCGTGGGGGTCTTGGGATGAAATGGCGTCACATAATCTAAAGGGGATTACAACAGCCGATGGGGTGCACGTGGAGAATGTGCTGTCTACGCGCCAGCCTCGCGCTGCGGACTTCAAGCACGGCGAACGAGATGCCAGTTCGCTGAACGATGGCTATGTGATGTCGCCGTACCAAGACATGGGCGGATTGATGCGGATCGGCTATGCTTCCATCGCCTTGGCGTTGATCGTGTTGGCGATCCGGGTGAATCGCCGTCGGTTGCTTCAGGCGATCGGCATCCTTGAGCGTCTCGAACCGGAGGTTGCGATGCCGATCCGCGATCTACGCGAGGCGAACCGGCAACTCGTCATCGCGGGCGAAGCTAAGACGAATTTTCTGGCATGCACGACCCACGAATTGCGCACGCCGATGACGGGCGTGAAAGACCTGCTCGATCTGTCGAAGGCGCCCGTGGGGAAGATCGCCATCGAGTCGATCCCGATTGATATGACCCAGCTCGTCGAGGAGTGCGCGGCGCTGTTCGTCGGAACGGCGGAGTCGAAGGGCCTGGAATTGATCGTCTGTCCGCCGTGGACCGATGAGGATGCGCTGCTCGCCGACCCGTTGCGTATTCGGCAGATCTTGCTGAGCCTCATCCGTAATGCGGCCAAGTTTACCGAACGAGGCGAGATCATCATCCGATGCGACATCGAGCACTCGAGCCGCGATTGCGCGGACGTGACGTTGTCGGTGACGGACACCGGCATCGGTATGAGCGAGGCGACGATTTCGAGGATCTTCGCCCCTTTCGCGCAGGCCGATGAGACCACCACGCGACGCTTCGGCGGCACCGGTTTGAGTCTGTCGATCTGCGCGGAACTCTTGAAGTTGATGGGAGGCTCCATCAGCGTCGAGAGCCACTTGGGCGCAGGTTCGACGTTCAAGGTAAAACTGCGTCTGCCACGCGCGGCGCGCGCGCGGCGCGCGCCGCCGCGATATTCCGGCACCGCCTCGATCGTGACGACTCGGCCGGCGATGCGGGAGGCGCTGCGGCGCCATGCGGCCCGCTTCAACCTGCTCGTGGCAGGAATCGAGTGCAGTGGGCAGATCGCCCGACCGAACGTTGCGGATGTCGTTTTCGTCGACGTGGATCGCTGCATCAACCTCAAAGAAGCGGTGTCCGAATTCGGTTTCCAGCAGCACGCCACGATGATCCTGATCGCCGGCACGGCGGCGATCGACCGCCTGAATCTCGAAGCGCTGGCGTGCCGCAAGCACATCGTTCGCAAGCCGTTTTATCGTGACATGTTGGAGGACGTGTTGGCCGCGGTGTTCGATGCCGTCCCGCATGCCGAGCCGGCTCCTGCGCAGATGCCGATGCGGACCGAAACCCGGGCGGTGGATCTCGCCATCGTGTCGCGTCTGCGGACTGCCAAGAGCGCCGACCAGCGCGACCTCTACCCGCAACTGGTCTCATTGTTCCAAGAGAATGCCCAGAGCGAACTCGACGCCATTTCCCGTGCGCTCGGTCTGCAAGACCTCTCCACCATTCACGCCCTCAGCCATAAGCTCAAGGGGGCGGCCTACAACGTCGGCGCCTCGGTCTTCGCCGGCTCCTTGGGCGATCTCGAGCGAGCCTGCGCGGACGGCGATTTGGTGCAGGCCCAACAGATCCACGCCGTGCTGACCGCCCAGTATCCGCGACTGATCGCTGACCTCGTTTCGCTGTCTCTGCGGGCCAGCGCATGAGTGACGACGTTGCCGTGGGTCCGATTGCCATCGTCGCCGAGGACGAAGCCACCGGTCGGCTGTTGTTGGGTGAGGCGGCCATGGCCTGCGGACTCGAGCCTAAGTTGTTCGACAACGGCGTGGACGCGCTCGAGGCAACGCTGAGTCACGACGTCGCCATCGTCATGCTCGACGTGTCGATGCCTGGACTCGACGGCTACACCGTCTGCCGCCGTATCCGCGAGAACCCGCGGCTGGCATCGGTGCCGATTCTGATGGTGACAGGCCTCGATGATGATGTCGCGATCACCCAGGCTTTCGAGGCAGGTGCGACCGACTTCATCGTCAAACCCGTCAACTGGTCGCTGCTGCCACACCGGCTCTCCTACATGCTGCGAAATGCGGGAGTGATCCGTGAGCTCGCGGATCGCGAATACAAGGTGCGTGCGCTGGTGGATGCGATCCCGGACAAGCTCTGGGTGGTATCGGCCCGTGGAGCGCCGGTGTGGACACCGAACGGGAGACGCGCAGCGGTGAATGATGGGCGGATCGTCGGTGGGCTGCCCGACAGTGCTCCGACGTTCGATGTCATCGTACCGAAGGAACGGCTTCCTGAGATCCTGACATGCATCAGTGAGACCTCCCGTGACGGCGGCTCGCGCAAGCTCGATTACCACGATGAGTCGCAGGGCATCAGCCGATCGGCGGAACTGACGTTCAGCCGGTGCGATGGCGGCGATGTCCTGGTGGTGAAGAAGGATACGAGCGAACGCACGGCGGCGGCTCTGCAACTGACGAAACTGGCGTATTTCGACACCCTGACGGGGCTGCCGAATCGCTCGCATTGCATCGAGATCGCAGCGCGCTGGATCACCGAAGTGGCATGCCCGGCAGCACCGCGCCACGGTGTCGCCTTCATGTATCTCGATCTGAATGGCTTCAAGCGGATCAACGATGCGTTCGGTCACTCGGTGGGCGACCTGGTGTTACAACGCGTTGCTGACATTCTCTCCCAGACGCTGGCCAAATTTTCAGCCGAGGTCGCCGATCTGTCGCTGTCGCGGCTCGGAGGGGATGAGTTCGTCATCCTGTTGCGCGACGCCGAGCCGCGCAGGCTCGCGCTGCGAATAGCGGAGGCCTGCTGCAAGGCGCTTGCCGAGCCGATCACCAGCGGCAAGCTCGAATTCGCCGCCACGCCATCGCTTGGCATCGCCCTCTATCCGGACGACGGCTCGGACGTCGAAGCCCTGCTCAAGTGCGCGGATACCGCGATGTATCAGGCGAAAGCCGGCGTTCCCCCGAAAGTCGCCGTCTATACCGCGGCGATGAGCGCTCGGCTCCGCGATGGACTCGAACTCGAAGCGCGGTTGCGGCGCGCGATCCGCGACGATGCGCTCGAACTCAAGTATCAGCCGAAATTTCGCTTGAGCGATCGCGCTCTGGTGGGCTTCGAGGCGTTGGCCCGTTGGCCCGATGCCGAGCAGGGGGAAGTCTCTCCCGCCCGGTTCATTCCGGTCGCCGAGGAAAGTGGTTTGATCGTCGATCTTGGCGCCTGGCTGATTCGAAGCGTGTGCCGGCAATTACGGATTTGGATGGATCGTGGCCTGGTCTTCCCGGTCGCGATCAATCTATCGGGGAAAGAGTTTCTATTTGGCGATCCCGCGCGCGTGATCGAGACCGAAGCCCGTGCCTGTGGGGTTCCGCCCGCGTTGATCGAAGTGGAAATCACCGAGTCCGTGTTGGTCACCGACGCGGTACGGTGCCGCAGCAGCGTCGCGCGGATTCGCGAACTTGGCTGTCCGATTGCGCTCGATGACTTCGGCACCGGCTTCTCCTCGCTGTCCTATCTCACGCGCTTTCCGCCGGATCGTCTGAAAATCGATCGCACGTTCGTGCGTAACATCGACCGCTCGCCGAGCGATGCAGCCATCGTCAATGCCATCATGTCGCTGGCCCAGTCCGCCCGAGTACTCGTCACCGCCGAGGGCATCGAGCGCCAGGCTCAGCTCGATTGGCTGCGCCAGGCGGGATGCCACGAGGGCCAGGGTCACTTCCTGTCATTGCCGCTCAACGTCGAGTGCCTCGAAAGAAGATTCCTAACGGCGACCGTAGCCGTTGAGCCGCGGGTGTTGGTGACCAGTCCGGTGCACCGCTCCGCGTCTTGATTGGGCCCGCGTGATGGCTCGGCCCTACGGGGCGTCGGTGCTGCCGGGAATGTGGTCGCGGGTGTTGACCCAGTCCGCCAGCAGCGTGTGCAGCACCGTGGATCCGGTCAGGTAGGCCGATTCGAGCGCCACCCGACCACCGATATAGGGTGCGGTCAGACTCTCGACCGGTTGGTGCCCCGGCCGTGGCATCGAGAAGTTGCTGCCCGTGCGCAGCACCAGCACCCGGTCCGCGTCCACCCGGTGCGTCGGCGCGAGTCGCTCGATGGCGCCGAGAAAGCCGGAATCCTCCATTTCCGTCATCGCGAACCGGCCTTTGCCATGGGTCCACAGCCGGACCCAATCTTCGGCGAAGCGATTCATGATGGCCCCATGCCAGTAGTAGTCGGAGGCGAAGGAGTCACCGATCAATACAAACGGCGGCCGCTGGGCGTTGGGAAAACCCGTGAAGGTGGCACGAAACGTGGCGACTTTCGGGTCATCCATCAGTTTCAGATCCTTGGTTTGAGAGTAAGCCCAGTGCACGAGTCGGGGGTTCAACGTGAACAAATTGGAGCGATGCCATGACGGGGCGTCGGTGGTGGGCGGGTTCGGTTCCTGCGCGTCGGTGGGAAAGAGTCCATAAGGCCAGGTCGTCGGTGCCTCGCGCGGGTCGATCATACGGACCACATCGCCAACGACATACTGCGCCCAGGCGGCCGAACCGATACTCGCGACGTAGGGATCAACGCCGGCGATTCCGTTGATGAGGATGTAGGCATGCGATAGATCGAAACGCGGGTCGAGCCCCAAAGCCATCGTGCTCGCGGTGGCATTCACGAGCGTGGTGCCGGAGAGCATGGCGAGCACCGTGTGGTCCTTGTTGGTTCGCAGCGGATGGAAGCCGCCGGGGAAATCGACAATTTCATCGAGGTGTTCGCGTTCGATCCAGAATTGGTACTCCCCGGGCACATCGCCGGTATCGTTGCCGATCTCGAAGGTCGCGATGATCACGGCGCGAATCGGCCAGGGCTTGGCACCGGCATCAGCGACGGGGTCGGTCCCTTCGGCCACGGCACTCCCGGTAAAGCCGAGAATCCCCGCGGCTGCCCCCAGGCAGAGCGTCGCACAGAGGCAGAGCGTCGCGCGGACGCGGCAGGTGACGGATCGCATGATGAAACTCCGGTTGGCGATGTGCATGCGAAGAGTTTAGGGTATTGCTCGAGGTTTTACTGGAAGAGCGTTTCATGTCGGCATCGAAAGACGCGGCGTTGCTGGCGACATGCCATGCCAAGGCCGTCGAACTGCTGAAGAACAATCTGACGGCGGGAGGAATTCTCGCCGCCTCGCCCGGTGCACGCGCGAACGAGCGTGGCTACAACGCTATTTTTGGGCGCGATGCGGCGGTGTGTGCGGTCGGAATGGCAATGTCGGGAGATGCGGCGCTCGAACGCGCGGCGGCCAGCGGGCTCAATACGCTCGCTGACCACCAGGCACCGAACGGCCAGATCGCGAAGTTCGTCGACTTGCAGAGTCGCGAGCCGGATTTTTGGTACTTGGGCTGCATCGACTCGACGCTCTGGTGGCTCATGGCGATCGATTTCCTCGATCGGCGCGGCCTCGGCAGTTTACGGCGACGTCATGCGAAGCCGGTCAAACTCGCGATTCAATGGTTGTTGGCGCAGGAGCATCAGCGATTTTTCCTGCTGATGCAGAACGAGGCCAGTGACTGGGCCGACATCATGCCGCGCTCGGGGTTCGTTCTTTACACCAATGCGCTCTGGTACTTCGTCAAACGGCGGTTCGGGATCGCGCATGCCGTCGAGACCCGCGACAACTTCAATGGGTTGTTTCATCCCTTCTCAGCGGGAATCGCTGACTATCGACGCGCGCGACTGCTCAGCGATTACGTGCGCAAGCAGGGGCGAGATCGCGACCTCTATTTGAGCTTCGTGAATTTTTCGTTCTTCGGCGAGGAGGGCGATGTGTTCGGCAATGTGCTCGCGGTTCTACTCGGTCTCGCCGACGAGCGGGCGGGGCGGCGCACGCTGAATGCGCTGACCCGGGCTCATGCCAGCGATCCCTACCCGATCCGGGCGGTTACCCATCCGATCAAGCCGCACAGTGCGCTCTGGCGGCGCTACATGGCGCGGCATCGCCAGAACTATGAGTGGCAATATCACAATGGCGGGATCTGGCCGATGGTCGGAGGGTTTTGGATCACTGCGTTGGTTGCGGCCGGCCGTCTACCGCAGGCGCGCCGGGAACTGGTCAAGATGGCGCAGGTCTGTGCACTGCGGCATTGGGCGTTCACCGAGTGGCTTCAGGGCAAGACGCTGGCACCCCGCGGAATGCCGGGTCAGTCCTGGAATGCGGCGGCCTTCCTGATGGCCGAGGCGGCGCTCGCCGCCGCGGCCAATCCGTTCGTCCTACCATGATGATCACGTCGCGTCTGAGCAGCGGGGCTGGCGGATCTTGCCGTTGCCCGGCGAGCGCGCTATATATGTGCAATTGTGCAGGTGTTTATGGAGGTAGATCGATGGCCACGAAACGCGCATCTTCCGAGAAGAAACCAACCCGCAGTCGTAAAGCGGCTGCCACTGCCAAGTTCACTGATACCTCTGTCGTCGAATCCGCGCCTCTGGGTGCGAACGATACGGCTGGACTCGATCCGGAACATCGGCGCCAACTGGTTGCCGCCGAGGCTTACTTCCGTGCCGAGAGGCGCGGCTTTACTGCGGGGCATGAATTGGACGATTGGGTTGCCGCCGAAGCGGCGGTGGACTCGCAGGCGCACCCGCGACACATGGCCTGAGCCTCTGCGCGGCGCAAGGCCTTAATATCCGAACGGTTCGATTCGCCCCTCTCGCGCTCGGCATCGCGTTCTGCGCGCTGCCGAGCGGCGCGATGGTTGAGGAACGTACGCGCGCTTCGACACCGTTACTCGCTGCCGATCGGCATGCGGGTTCTCCCCGTGCCTTGCGTCGCGAACTGGTGGGCGCCTGGCGGTTGATCAAGATCGAAGTTATCGGCTCGAACGGGAGGGTCACGGACCCGTTCTACCAGGCCGACTCGGTGGGCGCCATTCTGTATGATGCCTCGGGATGGATGAGCGTGCAGATTGCAGCACCGCATCGACAACCGCTTGTGGGACCCGTCGCCCGCGGTCAGGGCGATGTGGACCAGAGGCTCGCCGCCTTCGATACCTACTACGCGTATTTCGGTTCATGGTCGGTGGACGACACCCGCGGCACGGTGACCCATCACGTGGTTGCTTCGATGAACCCTTCTGAAACCGGCCTCGACTACCTCCAGAAAGTCACGTTACAGGGCGATCTATTGACCTTCACGGGCCAGGATACCGTTTCAGGTCGGCCGGTCGTCCGCATCAAGGTGTGGCAACGTATTCCCGCCCGCCATAGCCCGCCGGCCGGCGGCGGAGCGTCGTCCTAATTGCGGTTGCCACACCGCGAGGCCGACGCATAGTAAAATCCTTGCATGTGTTACTCCGCCCAGATCGTCCAAGTGGTCCGCAAGCTGCACCGCCATCTGGGTGTGAGACTCGATTATGAAGAGACTTTCAGGCTGTTCATGCGCCGGCTGGAAGACCCTGGCATCGTCGTCTCGCGGGGCTTCGAGGCGAATTTCGACGAACCCGCCAACCCGCAGGAGCGAGACATCAAGGCGCTGATCGATGAGCACCGGGGGCGCTCGGCTACTCGGATGGAACATGAGCTCTTCACGCAGAAGGCGCGGCTCGCCAAGGCACAGCGCGCGCTCGAGCACAAGGCGACCCAAAAGGCGCGGGACGAGGTGCGCATCGCCGGTCGCAAGATCGATTCTTTGACCGGCAAATTGAGCGATTTACGCAGGCTTGGGGTCGAGTCGCGCGACAACCGCATTTTTCCAATGGTGTATTGCGGCGTCATCGTTCGCTCGCAGGGTCAGAATCTGCTCACCCCCATGCGTTACTTCTGTCGACCGGCGGGTAGGCCCGCCTCGTATGACAAGAAATATCCGGGCCTCTACAACGCGCGCCGTGACAATCTGGGGAAGTTCTGGTCGGGGCAGTTTGGACGCGACCATGCCTTGATGATGGTTGACAGCTTTTACGAGAATGTCCGGCTGCACGCTCCGGCGGAAAAGAACGTGGTCCTGCACTTTACGCCGGAGCCCGCGCAGCCGCTCTTCATCGCGTGCCTGTGGTCGCACTGGACCGATCCGCGGGAACCGGATGTGCGTGGCTTCGCGGCCATCACCGATGAACCGCCGGCGCAGGTCTCGGCCGCCGGTCATGATCGCTGTATCATCAACCTTCGGCCGGAGCATGTCGCGGCTTGGTTGGAGCCCGGCACTCGAAGCGGCGCAGAACTGCAGGCGATTCTGTCGGACCGCGCCATTCCCTCGTTCCAGCATACCGCTCTCGCCGCGGCATGACATTCATTCGACGTCGTCAACTCCAGGAAGACTTATGAGCATCTATGATTTCTCCGCGCGTACCATTGATGGTGTCGAACTGCCGCTGTCGCAGTATCGCGGGCATCCGTTACTCATCGTGAATGTCGCGAGCAAGTGTGGGTTCACGCCGCAATACGCCGGTCTGGAAGCTCTGTATGCCAAGTACCACGCGCGGGGCTTCGAAGTGCTCGGGTTTCCGTGCGATCAATTCGGCCATCAGGAACCCGGCGATGAGGCGCAGATCAAGAACTTCTGCTCGTTGACCTACGGCGTCACCTTCCCGATGTTCGCCAAGATCAACGTCAACGGCGCCGATGCGGAACCACTCTATACTTATCTCAAGAAATCCCTGCCCGGAATTCTCGGGCTCGAGGCGATCAAGTGGAATTTCACCAAGTTTCTGATCGGCAAGGATGGCGTGCCGCGCAAGCGCTATGCGCCGGCCGATAAGCCGGAAAGCCTCGCCGCCGACATCGAGTCGGCGCTGGCCTGACGGGGTGCGGTCGTGCCGGCGGCTACCGCCGGCACGAAGGGTCGTTCCCTCATCCACTTCGTGACGACCCACTTCTCGCCGTCGGTCACGGGCGCGCCGCCATGCAGCGATGCCGCATCGACGTGGCCGCGACTGTTACAGTATTCGAAGTAGACGGCGTTTCCCCGCTGTGGGCAGATCGACAGGCCGGCGTGGGGGAACAGGGTCTCGCCGCCGCTCGGCACGTCGTTCAAATAGGTCACCAGGCTGCTGACCCGCTGCCCACTGCGCCGCAATGACGCGTCGGTCGCCGCACTGCCGGGCACCAGGAAATCATGATGGGGCGTGTAACGGGTGCCGGGGCTGTAGTGCAGAACCTGCAGACCTTCGCCGTGCTCGATCGGCAGATTCATGATGCGCGCGAATCTGGCGTCCAATTCGGCAATGAGCGGTGTCTCGCAGGGCCGGAAGAACATCCCGTCGCTGTCACGATACGCGGCGACGCTTGTCTCGCCCGTGTCGGGATCGACCACGGTCGACTGGGTCAGGCGCGGCCGTGCGAGCGCGATGAGTTCGGCGCATTCGTCGGCACTCATGACATTGGCGAGTACGACAATGATCGGCCGCGATGAACGAGCCACGATCGAGATCACGCGATCGGCTAAACGGATCGAGTTGCCCGCGCCGATTCGCGGCCGGTCATCGACGTAAGCCGCGTCGGGTAGGTCGATTCTAACGGAGTCGCTGCCGAGGGATCTACCCGTGCGACGCGCGTCGACGAACGCGTGCACCAGCCCCTTCGCGACCGGCGGTTCGAATCGTTGCGCGATCATGCCCTCGATCAGTTGTTCGGGTGGGCAGCCCCGATCGAGGTTGCGCTCGATCCAATCACGCAGTTGCGGCTTGATGTTCACGACCATGCTCATCGAATCATCATCGCAGAGGGATGTGACCATTGTGTGCTCGCACCCAGAGGCAGTGCAAAGATGTGTGTGGTTATGCGAAGCGCTGATGTCATGAGACGTCAATCCGACAGATACCGAGCGCGACAGGGGCGCGTGTCACTCAACATTAATATGCATTAAATAAAAAACGGTGAATCCGAACTGAGAATGCTCGCGAGCAGCAGGGATGCCCGATCATGCGAGGTTTCTTGCCTCCACGGTGGGACCCTGTTGCGAAATTTTCTTGCACAACTCGGGGACCATCGTGATCAAACATCTGTTTCAAGCAGCGACCGCCTGTGCGGTCTTGGGCGCAGGCGGAGCGTACGCAACCACCTTCGACTTCTCCTACTCGTTCGCCGATGGCCAGGAAGTCACCGGCGACTTCAGCGGGACCACCACCGATGGCGGCCAGTCGGTCACCAACATCAGCAATCTTCAGATCGCGCTGAACGGAATCGCCTTCGCGCCCGTCGTCAGCGGCGGAGTGACTCTGGGCAATGCGACGCTGCAGGCCAATGCGTGGAGCCCGGCCACGGCGGCCTTCACCGACAACGCGCCAGTGACCATCTACGCCAATGGGGCGCTCAACAACTTCATCATTTCCGATGTCGATGCCGCGGTCAACACGTCGCCTGACTACGAGTTCGCCTTCATCAATGATGCGACCAATGGCATCTACCAGGTCGTTGCCGCGAACTTCTTGCAGACGGATGCGTTCAGCACTGCCGAGGGCAATTCGACGCAACTGGCGCTCGATGCACCGGGTAATGCGGCGAGCTGGACATAGACGGAAGCGACGCCAGTGCCGGTTCCGGCGACTCTCGCGCTGCTGGTCTCCGGCTTGGGGCTGGTCGGCTTTTCCGGACGTCGCCGCCGCGCGGCGTGACCGGTCACGGTGACCGCCAGTCACGCGTGGCGCACGCGACGTGTGACTTTCAGGCCACTCATCTCAACTCACAACCTCAGTTTCAACGTATTCATCCGGGAGATTAATTCAACATGAGTTCCCAGTCCAAGCCGCCGCGTCCGTCCAAGGTCGCGGTTGCCGTCGCCAGCGCTCTCGCGCTGGGCTCCGCCTCCGCCTTCGCCTCGACGTCGATCGTCTCAGGCGTCGTCGGTGGTGCCTACTTCACTCCGCCGGTGTTCGCCGACACGGCGGCAGCCTCCGCAACTTCCAGCACGGTTCCTTCGGTCTATGCCGGCGCCACCGTGTGCTTCGACTTGAATGGCAACGGCGCCTGCGATCCAGGCGAGCCGTCCACCACCACGTCCTCCACCGGCAGCTTCAAATTGTCGAGCACCACGCTCGCGCCGCTGGTTGCCCAGATCGGCACGAACGCCACGAACAATGGCAATGCCATCAGCAGCCGCAGCGTGTTCCGGGCCCATGTGGAACAGATCCAGGCCGCGACCAAGAGCCCGCTGCTCGCCGCGACGGTGAACCTCACCCCGCTGTCCACCGAAGTGGCGCTGGCGATCGAGAACCAAGGTGTGAGCTACGCGCAGGCGCTCGCCACGTTGACCCAGCGCCTTGGTGTCTCCACCACCGCGAATACCTTGCTGCCCCCCACCCAGGTGACCAATGTCGCGGACCAAGCGGCGATCGTCAAAGAGTCGGTGATCGCCCAGGGTCGCCTCACGGTCGCGGCGAAGTTCGTCGATCGCGGCGACACCGTCGGTGAGCTGCGCGGTAATTTCGACTGCCCGAACGTGGCGAGCTTCGATCCGACCAATGCCGATGGCTGTGCCGCGACGGATCTCGCCACCGTCGCCATGCCGGCCGCTCAAGAGTATGCGTTCAACCTCGAGGGCATTCCGCAGTACGACTATGTCTTCGTGATCATCGAAGAGAACGAGTCGCAGAGCAGTCTTTACAACAATTCGAGCCTGCCGTACCTCAACAGCTTCTTGAAGGCCGGCAACACGTACTACAACTATTTCGCCACGGGCGCTCCGAGCGAGCCGAACTATCTCGCGCTCGGCGCGGCGGACGACTTCGGCCAGACCGGCGATGAAGCCATTCCGTACCCGGCGATCGTCGGGGTGGTGCCGAATCTCGCCAATTCGATGCTCGCCAAGGGATTGACCTGGCACACCTACGAAGGCTCGCTCTGGCCCTCGCCGGCGGGTACCACGGCAAATAATGCGGGTGTCACCAGTTGGAACACGTCCACCGGTGGCATCTTCTTCGATAATCCCGCCGAGAGCTCCATCAAGGGTGTCGATGGCAACACCTATGGCAGCTCGCTGGTGGCCAAGAAACACAATCCCGTCGTCTGGTTCGCGGACGCCGTGGCGCAGCCGAACTACGCATTGAACGCGCGCAGCATTTCCGGCGCGTACGGCACGACCGACGTGAATGGCAACGCGATTCCGTATGCCTACCCCAGCAACACCAATGCGACCGCCGCGAACAACTATACGGCCGCCGGCGATTGGGACAGCGCCCTGCAGTCCTACGCCACGGCGAACGGCATCACGTCCTGGTGGACCGGCAACTCCCA
>Ga0116226_10000581_pt1 | contig 31216 bp, 30 predicted proteins | sample S1TSphfallax_FD_89692 | JGI IMG/M metagenome (GOLD analysis project Ga0116226, IMG submission 89692) | Host-associated microbial communities from peat moss isolated from Minnesota, USA - S1T2_Fa - Sphagnum fallax MG | ecosystem: Host-associated > Plants > Peat moss > Unclassified | place: USA...
CTTGGCGGCCAGCGCGGCATCGCTGCGGACCTTCACTCGAGAATTTGAACGAGAGCCCACCCGCACCCTGTTCAAGACGGCGCCGAGATGAAGAGGCATCCGCGGTCGTGGTTGCCGTTGCTACTCTGCATGACCGCTTGCAGTTCGGCGCCGCCGCTGCGTACATTCGTATTGACTCCACCGCTGGCGCCGACCGCGCTCGCGGCGACAACGGCGGCGCCCACCCAACGCATCGTGATTCGCCACGTACTTGTCCCTGACTATCTCGATACCACCGATATCGTCATGCGCGCCGGGACCAATGAGGTGAAGGTGAACGGCACAGGGCGTTGGGATGAAAGGCTGTCGCAAGGCCTGACGCGCGCTTTGGCAGCCGATCTGGCGGCGCGTTTGCCGGCCGATGCTGTCGTTCTCGATATGTCGAGCCCGACGCAACTACAGGTGTTGGTCAACGTGAATTCGTTGGACCTTTGGCCGGATGGCCGATGTGTATTGGCGGCGACCTGGACCATCATCGATCACGACGCACCGCGCGCTGGCGCCAGCGGCAGCGCGACGTTCGATTCTCCCGCGATAGGGAGCACGCTCGAGGTGGGCGATGCACATCTGGTCGATGCCATTTCTAGCAACGTAGTTAAGCTGGCGGACAAGATTGCGCTGACTATTGGGCAGCGCACCGATCGTTCAGCGCTCCCGGCCCATTGAGACGCGCGTGGACGTCGCCGGTGAAACTGCCTCGCTGGTTCATAGATTTCTTCCCGCATCGATCGCGTCGATTTGCAATTCTGCGAGCGACCAATCCGCCGCGGCGCCCCCAGGTTCGAAACCGCGGTTGGCGGCGAGATAATAGGCCGCCACCGCCACCCGCTGATGACGCCATGCGTCGTCGCGCCGATTCTGGGCCTCTGCGCTAAAGGTGTTGTTATTCCCTGAAATCATGACTAACTCCAATCGCCGATGCGCGAGAAGAGTAGAAAGGTGATGCCGAACCACACCGGAAAAACAAACGTTGTGCGGCCGTCATGCCGCAGCGACCGGGCGGGGTAACTCCGCCAGCTTGAGCGCACCATTGGGCTTTAGCTCTTCGTTGCCGGCGATCGCGAGAGCGAGCGTGTTCCCATAGGGATTCATGCTGTCAACCATCGAACTTGGCATCAAGATCGTCGCTCCTCGCTCCTTGGTGGTCTCATAGATGATGTTCATCGCTCGAAGTTGCAGGGCCTCGGGGTGCCCTGCATAAGTATTGGCAGCCTCGACAAATTGGCTGGCGATTGCCGCCTCCGCGGACCCCAGAATCACGCGTGCCTGCTTCTCGCGTTCCGCCTGTGCCTGACGAGACATTGCATCTTGCAGGGCCACCGGAATCGCGACATCGCGGATTTCCACCGAACTCACTGAAATACCCCAGGGAGCGGTTTTCAGACCGATTTCAATCTTCAGTTGCTCGTCCGCATCTTTGCGGTCCGACAACAGTGACGCCAGCATCGAGGAACCAATCATCTCGCGCAGTGACGTTTGCGCCACCCGATCAATCGCTTCACGGTAGTTGGTGATTGCCAAGGCAGCCTTTTCCGCGTCATTCACGTGCCAGAAGATGATGGCATCAACGTTCACGGGGACCGTATCCTTGGTAAGTGCCTGCTCGGCATTGAAGGCCGTCGTCTGGATGCGTTGGTCTATGACGGCGACCACTGCGTCGATCAGTGGAATGATGACAAAGAGGCCGGCGCCCTTGACGCTCTGCAGCTTTCCCATCCGTAAGATCACGAACTTCTGCCACACATTGGCCATCCTCAGTGACATTCCGACCAACACCGAGGCTACGAATAATGCTGCCCCGAGATACAGATCGACGAAGTAGCCAAAGGCTGCGGCGGCAACCAGGAGGGCAAATACCAAAAAGGCAGTGATCGGGTTCATGCGGGGCACCTGGAATGGGAACGTGATGGATCGAGGGGATCCCGCGGCATTGAGCGCGGTCCGGCTAGAATCGGCCGTGGGGTCGAACATGGTTGAAAATGTTTTCATGCGCCAAGCTTGGATGCATTCGCGTCATTCGTCGGTACGGTGGGGCGCTTAGGTGATCCACTTGGCTATGTCTTGTGCTTGAGCAGGGGGGTTGAAATACGAGCGATCGAGATGGCGGCGGGATTTTCGATCTTGCGCAAACGGTTGTGGTGTCGTGAGGTGAGGGACTGCAACATTCGGGTAACCTCGATGGGAGCGAATTCGCACCATTCGATGCCGAAGCCATCGTCCAACTTGCGGGCGACATAGGCCGCGAGGGTGGGCGCTTCATAGCGGGCCGTAGAGGGGTTGGCAATCAAGATCAAGACGCGCGACAGCCTCCGCAACTCAGCGCCTGAGAGGATAAAGGCTCCGCTGACGCTGATGTTGATGAGGCGACCCGCTCGAACCGAGAAGGGATTGCCGGTAATGCGTACCGGCAAATTGACCCCAACTCGGTGTCCCCAACGGTGTTCCATGCCGGGAATAGTCGCTCGGAGTGCCGGAGCTCATTGCACCGTGATGTGCTTCGGTTTCTGTTGAGGAGCTTCGAGCTTGGGGATATGCACCGTCAGGATGCCATCCTTGCTGTCGCAGCGTACCTCATCGGCATTGACATTGTCCGGTAGTGAGAAGCTGCGCTCAAAGGTTCCGTAGAAGCTCTCGATGCGGTGAAATTTCTCGTTCTTGTCATCTGTCTGCTGCTTCCGCTCGCCGGAGATCGTCAGTACCCCTTGATCAAGTGTCACCTTCACGTCTTCCTTTTTCACGGCGGGCAGATCAACGCGTATCACGTACTCCGTGGCGGTCTCGCTGATGTCCGCGGATGGAGACCACTCCACTTTTCTCGCGCCATTCCCCTCCAGCGCGAGTCGCGGAAAGCCCGCGGACCCCGCCGGCATCAGACGGATCAGGGTGTTGACTTCGGCGAACGGATCCCAGCGAATCAGACTCATAAATATCTCCTCGAGTGAATAAACGATCAATGACGGGAATGAACTCCAGCGATTTGCATCGGGGTGAGAGATTGCGCTCCGACGCGGACTCGGTCTGTGCGTTGACGCGCTTAATTGTCATGCTGATCGGCGATCCGCATAGGGTCACGTACATCAGGGGCTCCTGGGGGAAATCGTACGATGAAGGGTCCGGCAGGGCCGAACCCTCTTTCGCCTCAGTAGCTCAACGTGGTGTTGTCGACGACTCGGCTCACGCCGGGGGTTCCCCAGGCTGTGTTGCGGGCCAATTCCCGCTCCGACCAACTATGCACACTACCCGTCAACGTCACGTCTGTCCCGTGGACGCTCACCCGTATATCGTGTGCATCCTTAACGGCTCGACGCTTCAAAGCGGCCTCAATGTCCGATTTGATCACGGGTGCCGATACTTTCGTCTTGATGGTAATCTGGTCGCTCACACCGCTGACGCCCATCAAATATCGGATGGCGGCCGCCGCAGCTTGGCGTTGATACTGCCATTCGACTTCACCGGTCAAAGTGACCCAGCCTTTCTCCACCTTTATCTCGACCGCATCCTTGGGTAGGTAAGTAGTCCACTGCAATACATTCTCCGCCGACCGGGCGATATCTGCATCGGTGCGATTGTTCATGCCTTCGAGTTTGACGTCGATTTCGACGGCAAGCGCTTTGACGCCGGGTACCCGCTGGGTCGTATGCTCGGCCTGCCATTTCTCCGCATAGGTGTCGACGTGACCGGCCAGGGTCACGATTCCGTCTTTGACCTCCACGCCGATCGCGGCGGCATTGATCGACGGTTCCCAATTCAATTCCGCGATTACGTCCTGTTGCAACTGTGTATCTGTTTTTTTCACTCTGGATCTCCACCTGTGTACATCGGAGAGCGAGCCTGCGCCGCGATTCGGATACCGTCTGTGCGCCAGCCGTCTTATGGCGGTTGCACTCGACTACAGCGGGGCGCTGCAGGTGGGTTGCAAGGGCGGCGCAACGTACTACTTGGGCACTTTGTTGCCATTGGCCTTGAACTTTTCGCCGTAAGGCGTCAAAGGGCCACCGCCGGCGGCTGAGGTGTGACAGTCGGCACACGACTTGCCGGTCTCTGCGGCAAATTGTGCCGTCGCTATGGCGGGACGCGAGCCGAGTAGTGCACCGGCGCCTGCCAACACCAGCAGGGCGGCGCCGCCGCAGATCGCGGCGAGAGGCCCGTTGGTCTTGAGTTTTTGCATTGTGGTTCCTTGTGGCGAGAACTAAGGGAATCGACGTTGTGTGCTGCGGAGTACCTCGTCGCACCATCAGTGTGCGAGGATGCGGGACGAGTGTCGGTACGTTGACGCACGGACGCCGTGCTGCGTTTGGCTTTAGCGCAGGTGGTCGAGCAGAATCGACGTCACCAGCATCACGCAGCCGATGGCCTGTATGGCGAGCGTGAGTTCGATGGCGCGTTTCAGTGTCGGGCGGGCGTCTGCTGCCAGCGAAATCCGGCGGGCCGCGACCAGTCCTGCGAGTCCAAGTGCGATGGCGGGCAGGAGATACCACGCCGGCAACGCATCGCGCAGGATGCCAAGGCAGGACGCCGCAAAAGCGAGCAGCGTGAGTGTGCGGTAGATCAGGCGCGCTCCCGGCGCGCCCCAGCGGACCACCAGCGTGCGCTTGCCGGCGCTGCGATCCGCGTCGATGTCGGGCACCTCGTTGATGATGAGGATGGCGGAAACCCAGCAGCTCACCGGCACGCAGAGCACTACGGCGCGCGCATCCACGGTACCGGTCTGCAGCCACACGGCGCCGAGAGTGGGCAGAACGCCAAGCCCGGCTGCCACCGCCAGCTCGCCGACGCCACGCGCCGACAGCTGTGCACCGGGCAGAGAGTACAGCAGTCCCAACGCGAGACCGGTGGTGCCGAGCAGAACGATCCCGGGTCCCCGCAGCACTGCCAACAAGGCGCCGACGGCGAGTGCCGCGAGAGACAGTCCGACGGCGAGGCGCGTCATTTGCCGACGCGAGAGCAGACCGGTTTGAATGAAGCGCGACCCGCCGGTGTAGGGATAGATACGGCCGGTGTTGGCGACGTCGGTGCCGATGAGATCGTCACCGACGTCGTTGTAGACGTTCGTCGCGGCATGCGCGAGCAGAGTCGCTGCGAGCGCCAGACAGAACAGCAGCGAATCGAAACGATGAAATGCGGCGCCCGCCCAGGCAGTGCCAACGAAAATTGGCAGCACCGAAGCGATCAGGAAAGCGGGTCGCGTGGCGAGTAACGCGCGCCGGGCCGCGCCGCCGAATCCGGCACCCGCAAGACTGGGAGACGGATCATCGAGGCGGACTCGGGTGGGAAGCATGAAGATCTCCTGGGAAAAGCTGCCTGCGAGCGGCCGCGCAGCGTATGCTGCTGCGATGTGGACGCCGAATCGCGAATGGTGGGATGAATTGCTGCTCGCCGTCGATTCGGGCGACGCTGGACGGTTCGTGAGTTTCCTCACACCCGACGCCAGCTTTCGTTTCGGCAACGGCGACTGCGTCGTCGGGTCCGCGGCCATCGAGGTTATGGTTGCGGGGTTCTTCAGTGCCATTGCCTCGAGCCGGCATGAACTCATTCAGTGTTGGGGGGTGGCGCCCTCGGTGGCATGCGAAGGCACGGTGACCTACACGCGCCGCGACGGCTCGCTGCTCCGAGTGCCATTCGTCAATGCCTTCGATCTGCAGGGCCGCAAGATCGCCTCGTATCGGATTTACATCGACAATTCGGCGCTGTTCGGTGCCCATTAGCGCCCGGCTCACGGCGCCTTCGCCGGGCCTGTGCTGTGTCCGAATTGGTAGCGCACGTTGAGACCGATCACATTCACGTTGTCGCGGTAGGGCTGAAGGCCGAGCGCGAGATAGTTGGGTACGGTCGTGGGGCCGACCCCATCGAGTGCCCAATCGTTCGAGTGATAGGTTTCCCGCGTGTACCGCACCCGAAGCTCAAGCGCCGGTGTCCAGCGGTAGAGCACGTCGAGCCGCGTCGAATCTAGCCGGGTAAGGTTCTGCGGGAACGCCTGCTGCAAGCCGCCCGCCGCGCTATCGGTATCCGAGTAGGACGGCGCCAGCAGATAATCGAGCGACAAAGTCCAGCGTTCTTGCGGAACCCAGCGGCCGCCGACCGACAGATTCCAGAAGCGGTCGGTCTGTGTGGCGGCCCAAGGCGTCGTCACGGTGCCGGTGGAACCGTTCTCCAGGGTGAAGAGCCGCTGGTAGCCAAAGTCCACATACGTGCTCAGTGTCGTTCTCGGCGTCCAGGCAAGGGTGGTCGATGCGCGCTGCTCATGATCGCTCTCGAGGCCGAGCGGCGATGAGCGAAAGTCGTCCTTGATGAGGGCCCCCTCAATCGTCCACGCGAGCGTCGCGGTGATTCCCCAGGTGCCGGTGAGCGAGGAGAAGGTACGGTCGCGCGGTGCGTAATTGTAATCGCGCACCAGCACGCTCTCCTGGATCGGCACCGCCGCTAAATCGAACGAGGACACCTTGCGCAAGCCGTTACCCGCTTTGACTGTAATGCTGAGCGAGTCGATCGGCAGCACGGTGGCACGGCCCCAGCTCTCGGTTTCCTGGGTGTTGGTGTAGACCTGGCCGGGGCCATAGTGGTTGTCGTTGAACTTGCCGCCCACGCCGACGCGCAGCCAGTGCGCCAACGAATAGTCCGCGCCGCCATCGAGCCGCACACGGTCCTCGCTGTAGCGCGGCGTGATGGCGGTACCGCCCGGGAAGGTGTCGGTCACGATATAGGGAACGCTCAAAACGGGGTTCTTGTCGTCCCGGCCGTCGTACGCTGCATTCCCGCGCAGCGACAGCTTGGGGAGGGGACGAGACGCCAGGCCCGCCGCATAGTGCGATAAATGCACGTCGCCATTGAGGGAAGTTTCCCCGAGGGCATTGGCGGCAGCCAGCGTGCTCACCGGCAGGAAGGATTGGTCCTGGCGCAGCGTGCCCACCGAGACGCTCGACGTGAGCGTCGTTGCGAACCACGGCAATTCGATGGTGCCCGAGCCCGTCAACTGCTGGAGGTGGTTGCTCGGCGGATCGCCGAGTTCTCCGGCGGTCGACCCCGGAACGATGGGCGTATAGGGATTCGTGAACAGCAGCCCGTCGTTCTCATCGCTAAACCAAGAGCCGCTGTAACTCAAGCGTACACTCGCGTACCGGCCGGCCCAAGCGGCGCCGGCCTCGAGCGAGTTGGTGACGGTATTGATCGGCAGCGGCAGCTGCACGGCCTCGGTGAGAAACGATCCACTGGTGAGTCCGGTGCCATCCATTTCCTGGCGCTGGTACTCACCGAACAGCGTCCACGCCGGCGTGGCGAAGTAGCGCGCGAGCAGATCGACGGTGCGACGGTTCGACTCGAGTTTGACGGGCTCATCGTAGAGCCGCGTTGGCTGGCCGTCGTAACTCAGGCGCACGTCATAGCGTCCCTCGCGACCCGCGTCCACCACGCCGTCGCGCGAGGCGAGTCCCAGGTGCTCGAGATCATAACCGGCGTAGGTGCCGTCGGCAGCACGGGCTTGCCCGGACGCTGTCGCATCCGCATAGGCGCCGGGGTGGTCGATACCGGTATAGCGACCGAACGCGGCATTCGCGCCCGAGGCGTACAGCACTCCTGCTTCCGTCTCCGTGGCAATGCCCGTCAGAAACGGGCATTGCGAGCACTTCCAATCGCTGGTGTCCGGCGGTGGGTCGGCGGCTGCGGCCGGTATTGCGCCGTTCAGGGCCAGCGCAGCCCCGAGGGTGAGCGACGCGGTTCGCGCAATGGTTATGGTATTCATGGAAGGTATCGTTAGCGCATCAGCGCGCGGCCCGATGGATGGTTCGAGCCGTGAATCTGCGAATGACAATTGAGGCAGCTGCCACCCAAGAGAAATGCGCTGGGGCTGCCGCCTGGCAAGCCCTGCGTTGTCGCCACGACGGACGGGTGCCCAACGCCCTCGTGGCAGCTCTGGCACAGAAAGGGCGGCCGTATCTTCAGGAGCGCCGGCTGCGCCGAGCCGTGCGCATCGTGGCAATTGCTGCAGTCCTCCGCGACCGGCTGGTGCTCCCACAGGAAGGGTCCGCGAAATTGCGCGTGACAGCTCGTGCAGGTCTCCGTGACGGTGTTCTTCACGAGCTGCGCCGGTGCGGTAGACCCGTGCGGCGAGTGGCATGACGTGCACGCCATCTTCCCTTCGCGCAGAGGGTGGTGCGAGGGCTTGAATAGGTCAGTCTGCTGCGCCTGGTGGCAGGTGGTGCAGACCTCGATCTGTGCCACCACGTTTTGCATCGGGTCCTTCGCGGTGTGCAGCGAGTGACAACTCGCACACGGCACGTCGCTCGCCGCGTGCGCGCCGGTGGCCCATGCATGACCCGCGGTCGACTGATGGCACCCTAAGCATTTCGAGTTCTGTACGGGCGCTGGCGCCGCGGCCTTGGTCCCGAAATCGACCATGCCTGCAAGCGGTCCGCCGCCCGCTTTCACGTGGGCGCCGCCCGGTCCGTGGCATGCCTCGCACTGCAGGCCGCCGTGCCCGAACGGCCCGCGTGGATCGTCCGGTCGCGCGTGCACGGTCCTGAAGATACCGGTGACACCCGCGTTCGCGTGGCAGCCCAGGCAGCTGTCGGCGCCCTGCGCACTGAAGCCGCCCGCGGCGGGTGCCGCAGGCCCGCCCGGCGCCCGATCGGCCACCGTCGGCGCTGCGCCGGCGCTCGGAGCGCCATTTGCCACCGAGCAGCGCGCGGCAAAGGCAAGCCCCGCGACGCATCCGATCAGCAACGCGACCTGGGCGACGAGGCGCGCAGTCGGCCGCGGCATCAATTAGCCGCGGCGGTCGTGGCCGGGATGTGGTGCACCACTTGCAAGTCGGCGATTCCGCCCGCTCCATGGCAAACGCTACAGCTCTCGAGGTTGGCCGGGTTGGCGCTGAGAATCGTCCGACCCTCCGCATCCTTTGTCACATTGTTCGAACCGCCGTTTTGCAGGATGTGCGCTTGGGCGGTGGTCCATCCATAGTCCTGATGGCAGCTCGAGCAGACGGCGTAGTTGGCGGAAGTCGAGATTGGATTGCCGGGCGTCGTTGGGGCGGGCAGCTCCGTGGACAGCCCGGTCTTGAAGGTGGTTGCCTGGACCGCGGCGTCGGCCACCGGATAGTAGCTGGTGCCGACATGACAGGCATCGCAGCGATTGATATACCCGGGATAGACGACATCGGTGAAGTTGTTGACCGATCCGCCGTAGCCATAGACCACGTAGGGATACCCGGCGGCGCTCAAGTTGTTGCCGTCGTGGATCGAATGGATCATGTATTTGAAGTCGATCGATTGTTCCCATAGGCCATCGATACCCGGCGTCGTGGCGCTCAAGGTCTGCCGCGATCCCACGTCGGTGGATGCGGGGTTGTGGCAGGTGACGCAGACCTGGGTGTTGCCGTTGCGATTGGCGCCATGCTCGGCGAGCACGCTGTGACAGACGTTGCATTGCGCCGTCGAGACGACGGTGCGACGCGCCACCGGTGTGGCGCCGGCGACGTTGGCGTAGAACACCGTGCTCGTGACCGGGATGGCGGTGGCTCCAGGCCCCGTGGAGCCGGGTCCGGTGGTGACGACGCCGGGATGACCCTCGAGCACGATGCCGACGTTGGCGATCGCGGGGCAGGCGGTGCCCCCCGACGGCGGACAGTTTGCCGCCGGTGGCGTGGGCAGCGGTGTGGGTGAGGTGAGTGTGAAAGTACCGGCGGAATCCGGACCGGTGAGCGCGCCTGCGGGCACCGCGGTGGCACAGCCAGCGACGGCGAGCGGGTTCAGAGAAATGGGCTGACCCCACGCGGCAGGGGTCGTGCCGCTGCCCCAATTCGTGTAATCGCTGGTCTCCCAGGCAACGTCGATGGCGAGTCGTGCGGTGCCACCGTTGGCGCACACGGGCAGCCCTGTGCCCGGGTCGGTGCCGACGAACGCAGCCGCTGTAAGGATGTTGTAGGGGGCATTGCCGTTGGTGGGATCGACGACCGAGAAATTCACCACCGGGTAGACGTTGGCGCCGGTGGTTTTAAAGGTGACGTGGTTGACGATGAATTGAAACTTTGCGGCCGCCGCCACTGTGGGGATGACGTGCGCAGCCATCACCTGCAACTCGCCGTTGTCGATGGTCGAGGTCGAACCATGACAGGTGGTGCACTGCGAATCGTTGGCGATGATGTGCGCCGCGCTGTGGTTCGCACCGGTGGCGAAGTTGACGTTGTCATGACATGCGCCGCAAGCCTCGGCCGTCGGCACGGTCGCATAATCGATGGCTTCGGTGAGCGCCGGGTTGGTCTGCACGTGGCAGGTCGTGCAATTGCGGGTGTCCTGCGGGTAGAGAACCGTGTTGAAGTTCGACAATGAATCCTTGTAGCCCACGATCCAGTAGCCCAGACCCAGCGTGGGCGTCGTATTGGGAACGGTGGCCGTCTGGATGCTGGGCAGCGTCTTGCCGGTGTGGATCTTGTGGATCATCACCGTCATGTTGAGCGTGTTGCCGCTATTGGGGTCGGTGGTGCCCGGGTTGTGGCACATCACGCAATACTGCACTTCGACGCGGGCCCCGCCGTGCGCTACCGAGGTTCCGGTGGGCGAGGTCGCGAACGAGGTATGGCAATTGTTGCAGGTGGCGGTGCTGACGATCTCCCGGCTGAAAATCCCGGTGGTCGCGCCGGTCGACGGCTGAAAGGTATAAGCCGCGTTGTTGGCCTGCGCGAGTCCGCGGATCTCGAAGGCGACGCGATGCGTGAGCGTCGCACTGTAGATCACGTTCGGATCCTTGGTGATGTCCTTGTGAAAGGTGTATTGGTAGGTGCCGTCGCCGTTGTCGACCAGCGTCCCGGTGGACGCCGCCTCGACGGCGGCCTGAACCTCCGGTGTCGTCGCGCACGCCGTGACTCCCGTCGGGCACGCGGCTGGCGCGACCGTGTCGTAGATATAGGAGTTCCATTGACTCGACGTGCCATTCTGGCCCGGCACGAGCTGTGCGATCGCCACGCCTAAATCCGCGGCCGGCAAGCCCTGCAGCAGCGCGCCGTTCTGGTCCGTGAGTTGAAACTTGACCACCGGCGGCCCGCTGATCGACACGCCGGTGATGAGTCCGGTGATGCTGGTCGCCGTGGTCACGTTGAGCGCCGTGCTGCTGCTCGCGGTTCCCGTGGCGCCGGTCGCGCCGCTGGCACCGGCCGGTCCCGCGGGTCCCGCCGTTCCGGTCGTGCCGCTGCACGCGGCGATCGCGATGCTCACGAGTACGAGCGCGGCGTACGCGGCATGACGTGCGGTCCACGTCGATCTTGGATTGCGCGATTCGTCGCCCATACAAATCCCCTCTGACTTCCGCCCGCCGCGATCGGCATCCCTTACGCAGTGAAGCTACTCAAGATCGAGCGACATGGTCTGTGCGCTAACGAACGGAGCGCGGGGAGTTCAACGTCTATGCTTTTTTCTTTCGTGCCGGAGCTTCGTACATGGCGGGGTTGAAGGAATCGTCAAATCCGACGCCGCGACCGCGCGGTGTGGGCGCGTGGCTCTGGCGCCGCCCGCGGCGATGGTTCTTGCTGGGTATTCCCGCGGGCGCTTTGCTCGCCTTCATCGTCGGTGTCGGCGCCACCGGTGGATTTTTCGGCGCGCTTGCGTATGCGTCAACCGAAAAGTTCTGCGGTGCTTCGTGTCATGAAATGAATGCACCCGCACAGGAGCTCACGCACAGCGTCCATTACACAAACGCGGTCGGCATTCGCGCGACCTGTGCGGATTGCCATGTGCCGCCGGCGTTCCTGCCGGGACTTCTCCGGCACCTCGAAGCCTGTCAATGCATCTGGGGTCATCTCACGGGGATCATCGACACGCCGGCCAAATACGAGGCGCGCCGCCTCGAGATGGCGCAGACCGTCTGGAAAGAACTCAAAGGTAACGATTCGGCCGAATGCCGCAGCTGCCACACACCGGCGGCCATGGCCTTTGCCCAGCAACCGGCCGCCGCGGCGAGCTCGCATCAGGGGCTCGCCAAGAGCGGTATGACCTGCATCGACTGCCATAGGGGAGTGGCCCACACACTCCCCGTGGGTGGCTGAGCTCATGATAGAACGAGCCGGCTCGCTGCTGCCGTTCGCATGCGAGCCGGTATTCGACATGGCCGCCGATATCGAACGCTATCCCGATTTTCTGCCCGGGTATATCGCGGTCAAGGTCTTGAGGAGCGAAGGAAATGTGTGCGACGTGCACCAGAGAGTGGGCTTGGGGCCGATGCAAATCGAGTTCGACTCCCACGCCGTGCTCGACCGTCCCCGTCGCATCGACGTCACCTCGACGGACCCGTTCTTTCGGCGCTATGCGTTGACCTGGCGCATCACCGCGCAACCTACGGGCAGCCGTGTGCAGGTGGTGGCGGAGATAGAACTCGACTCGTGGCTGCTGCAGCGGGTGTTCGTAAGATTGCTGCCCGGCGCCGTCGACGGCATCGTTCAGGCCTTCGATGCGCGCGCACATCGGCTCGCGGCGCTACCCCGAGGCCTCGCTTCATGAGCAGCAGCGCCTTGCCTCCTGGCTGGTTGATCCGTCCGGCGGTGGCGGCGGTGTGGTTGTACGAAGGGTTATGGTGCAAGTTGCTGCGCGGCCAGCGCCACGAATTCACAGTGGTCGCGGCCGTTCCCTACTTTGGCCCGCGTATGGGAGTACAGTTTCTCATGACGCTCGGGCTCGTCGAGGTGGCCATCGCCGGTTGGACGTTGAGCGGCCATGGCGCGTGGTTCTGCGCCCTGGTGCAGACGCTCCTCTTGGTGGCGCTGAACTCGAGTGGATTACTCTGGGCGCGCCACATCATTGCCGATCCCGCCGGCATGGTCATCAAGAACTTCGCCTTTTTGCTGTTGGTCTGGACTGCCGCGAGCCTGCCCGCGGGGTGGGCATGAGAGATACACCCGTGAACACCGAGGCGCCGATCACTCCGTGGGCACACGGGCGGCTCGATGCGCGCGCGGGGCAGGGACAGATTTTGTTCGGCCGCATGTACGAGGACTCCGCCATCGAGGCGGCTGTGTTTGCGGCCGGCGCGCGGGTGTTTTGTATTGCCTCGGCGGGTTGTACGGCGATGGCGCTCGCCGGTACGCGCGAGGTGGTGGCGGTGGACATCAATCCGGTGCAGCTCGACTATGCAGCGCGGCGCATCGCCGGACATGCGGCGATAGCCGGGGCGGCGGAGCAGGTCATCGCGGCCGGCCGTGTGCTCGCCCCGTTGTTGGGCTGGACAGCCTCGCGTCTCGGCACCTTTCTCAGTTTCAACGACGTCGCGGCACAGACCGGATTCTGGCACCGACATCTGGACACCGCGAGGTTTCGCGGGGCGATGGACGGCCTGTTCTCGCTCGTCTCCCTGCGGACCGCTTATTCGAGCACATTGCTCGAGTGTTTGCCGCCGCGTCTCGGCAGCGTGATGCGAGCGCGGATGGCGCGCTGCTTTTCTCGACACGCGAATGCCGCCAATCCCTTCGCGAGCGCGCTGCTCGCGGGTGCCATGCCGCCGCCGGCGCCGCGCGCGGCGGCGGTACCCATCCGGCTGGTGCATGCCGATGCCGCGGAGTATCTCGAAAGCGAACCTGGGGGCGGATTCGATGGCTTTGCGCTGTCGAATATCCTTGATGGTACCAGCCGAGCGTATGCTGATCGGCTCTGCGCCGCCGTGCGGCGAGCCGCCGCTCCCGGCGCGATGCGGGTGCTACGGAGTTTTCGTGAACCCGCCTCGAGCTGTACCGACAACCGCGCTGCCGCCGACCGTTCGATGCTATGGGGTATCGTCGATGTCGGCGCTGCGGCCACCCTCACCCCTCCCTGGAGCAAACCTTGAATGAACGCCATAAACACGCATCAGAACAGCGTCGTGACCCACATGAAAATTGAGGCCGCTACCGATCAGGTCTGGCGTAGCCTGGTGTTTTACGAAGGCATCGACAGTGCGCCGCCCCTTTACCTGCGTCTGCTGCTGCCCGCGCCGATACGTACCGAGGGAGCGAAATCCGCCGTGGGAGACGTCGCAACCTGCCTTTATCAAGGGGGTTATATCTTGAAACGCGTCACCCGCGTCGACGTGGACCGTCTGTACGAGTTCACGGTGGATCAACAGCATCTACCGATCGGCGGCGGCATCCAGCTCGCCGGCGGGTCCTATGCGCTGCGCGACGTGGGGCCGGGGCGCACCGATCTGGCGATCACCACCCGGTACTCGAGCGCTCATCAGCCACGCTGGCTGGTGGCGCCGGTGGAAGCGGCCGTTTGCCACGTGTTCCACCGGCACTTGCTGAGGGCCATCAAGACCAAGGCCGAGTTGACGGAGGTGCCGGTCACTGCACCTTGATGCGAATCAACTCCTCGCCATCGGGATCGAGCACGTGCACGGCACAGGACAGGCAGGGATCGAAGCTATGCACCGTGCGCAGGATTTCGAGCGGTTGGGTGGGGTCTAGCAGTCGGATGCCCTTGAGCGCGGCTTCGTAGGGTCCGGGCACGCCTGCGGCATCTCGCGGTCCGGCGTTCCAGGTGGTGGGAACGACGGCCTGATAGTTGGAGATCTTGCCGCTGTCGATCACCAACCAATGCGCGAGTGAGCCGCGCGGCGCCTCCAGGGTGCCCACGCCTTGGGCGTGCTGCGGCCAGCTCGATGGCGCCCACTGTGTTTCGTTGAAGGTGCGCACGTCGCCTGCCTGAATGTTCGCGACCAGGGCCGCCTGCCACGCCGGCATCGCGTCGGTGAGGATTTTGCATTCGAGCGCGCGAGCGGCGTTGCGTCCCATGGTTGAGAATAGGGCACCGATCGGCAAGCCAAGCTGGGCCAGAGATTTATTTGTGAGCTCGACGGTCGGCTCGTGGCCGCTGGCGTACATCATGAGTACGCGTGCGAGCGGTCCCATCTCCATGGCATGACCCTTCCAGCGGGGCGACTTGATCCAAGAATAGCTCGCCGCGCCGTCGAGGTGCTCATAGGGTGGCGGCGGCCCGGAATAATTCAGGCGGGTCTCGCCCTGATACGGATGCAAGCCTACGTCTTTGCCGCCGGCATAGTCGTACCAGGAATGAGCGATGAATTCCTGGATATCGCCCGTGGCGGTGAGATCCACCTCGTGTATCTGGGTCAGATCGCGGCCGAGAATCGCGCCGCGCGGAACCAGGAACGTGGCCGGATCCAGTGATGCGGCATTTGGGAAATCGCCATAGGTCATGAAATTGCCGGTGCCTTCGCCATAACCCTCTTGGAACCACTCCTTGTAGAAGGAGCCGATGGCGAGCACGTCCGGCAGGTACACCTGGTCGATGAAGTTACGCATGGTTGCAATGATCTGAGTGACTTTCTGCAAGCCGACCTCGTTGACCGCGGTAGTGCCGGTGCCGGCCCCCGTGTGGACACTGATGGCCGCGGGGGTTCCGCCCACGAGCACGTTGGGATGAGGGTTCTTGCCGCCGAAGATCGTCTGCAGCTGCACGATCTCGCGCTGCCAGCCGAGCGCATCGAGATAATGCGACATGGCCATCAGATTGGCTTCCGGGGGCAGAGCGTAGCCCGGATGCCCCCAGTAGCCATTGGCAAATATGCCGAGCTGACCTGACTCGACCAGACCTCTGATACGCGTTTGCACGTCAGAGAACAAGCCGGGCGATGAGCGCGCGTAGCCGGAGATCGATTGCGCGAACGCTGAGGTGGCTTTTGGATCCGCCTTGAGCGCCGACACGACGTCCACCCAGTCGAGCGCGTGCAAGTGATAAAAGTGCATGACATGATCGCAGGCGAATTGCGTGACGATCATGAGATTGCGGATGAGCTGCGCGTTGAGCGGGATCGGGTAGTTGAGCGCGTTCTCGACGGCTCGCACCGAGGCGACACCATGAACCAGGGTGCAGACCCCGCAGATGCGCTGCGCGAAGGCCCAGGCATCGCGCGGGTCCCGGTCGCGCAGGATGATTTCGATGCCGCGTACCATGGTGCCCGAACTCATGGCCTCGGTAATCACGTTGCCGTCGAACTGCGCTTCGATGCGTAGGTGTCCCTCGATGCGGGTCACGGGATCGACCACCACCGTTTGGGTGCTCAAATCGACGTCTCGTGGTGCAGATGCTGCGCGATCAGCTCCAATAAGCTGGCCGCCGGCGCATCGCCGGCGGGGCCCGACAGCGAGCGGCTGCCGGCGGGGCTATGATCGGCGAAATGCCGGTTGGCATCGTCGAAGGTGCGGCGGCAATCGGAACAGCTGGTGAGCAGGGTGGTGGCCCCAGTAGCGGCGATTTCGCGTAACTTGGTTTCCATGGTGCGATAGCGCAGCGGCGCCGCGCTGTCGATGTCGACCACGCCGCCGCCGCCGCCGCAGCAGAAGCTGAACATGCCATGGTCCTGCATTTCCTTGATCTCGACTCCCATGGCGCGCAACAGGGTACGCGGCGCTTCCTGCACGCCGCCCTTGCGTGTGAGCTGGCACGGGTCCTGAAAGGTGACGTCCTCGCGCAGCGCCTTCTCCAACTTGAGCCGCCCGGCCTTCAATTCCTTGGCAAGGTACTCGCTCACCGCCATGACTTCGAACGGCAGGGGCGCCCCGTAGAGATCCGCCGCCTCCCAACGCAGCACCGAATACGCGTGGCCGCATTCTGGAACGAGCAGCGTCTTGGCGCCGCAGGCGATAGCCTGCTCGATCAAGCGCAGGCTGATGTCCCGCTGCCATTCACGGCTGCCGGCATAGTGACCATAATTCTCCGCCACCAGGGCATCGCTGCGAAACGTGAAGGACACGTCGAGGAAGGTCATCACGCGCGCGAGCGCTGCGACGGCGGCGGGGTATTGAACGATGTCCGTGCGCGGCACGCATAACATGATATCGACGCCCGTTTGGTCGAGCGGCATGGCGACGTCGTAGCGTGCACCGATCGCGGTGAGTTGCTCGCGGTAGGGTTCGACGCTCGTTTCTGGCTGACCCGTGAGCCGCTGATGGGCGGCTTTCTCGTAGAGCTCCGCGGGCGCGAGTCCGGCGTCGAACATCGCGTGACGTGCTTGTTCGATGAGCTCCGTGACATCGATGCCCATGGGGCAAATGAGGCTGCACCGTCCGCATAGATTGCAGCTGTCGAACAATAAGTGCCGCCACTGCGTGAGCTGCGCGGCGGTCACCGCCCGCTTCAAACCGAGCCAACGGAACACCGGCGCGAAAGCACCGGCCTCCCGCTTGTAGGCCTGCTTGAACGGCTCGACTTTCCAGATGGGGGTGTACTGCGGGTCCTCGGTGGCGATGTAGTAATGGCAGGCATCGGCGCACATACCGCAGTGAATGCAGGACTCGAGGCGAAAGGCACTCATCGCGCCGATCTCGCGGGAGAAACTCTGCATCGCGCCGGCGACACGCTCTTCGGGAAGCCGCGCCTGACCGGATGAATGCTGCTCTAGGGGGGTACTCACGAAGGAGCTCCTTTGCGCGCGAGGATGGCGCCGTTGATTGCGCGAGATGGGAAGATGTAGAAGGCATGCATGAGTTTGCCGAATGGGAACCACACCAGGAGGGCATCCACCGACAGGATATGGATGGCCAGCAGCGTTTCGTACCGCGCACCCAGGTGAGCCGAGGTCGCAAGACCGGTGACCAGCACCGACATGGTGATGAACCAGGTGAAGTAATCGTCGAAGTTCGACAGCATCCGAATCACCGGACTCGTGACCCGCCGGAACAGCACGCCGACGAACAGCGTCAGCGTGACCACCGCAATGCCGGTGATGAGACTGCTCGGCAGGCAGGGCCAGGTGAAGCCGAACAGGCTATCGAGCAGCGCGATGTGCGGACCGTACAACAGGATGATGGTGAACAAGCCCAGATGGTAGCTGTAGCCCAAGGCCTCACCGGCGCCGGTCCGTTTGATGAATTCCGGGTGCGGCCACGAGCGAGAACCAATGGCCACGAGCCCGTCACCCACATAGCGAAGGACGGAGGTGCGCGCGGGGCTTAGTTCGCGCCGAATCCGCAATCCCGCGACAGCCGCGATGCGCCACACAACGCCTAAGCAAAAAATGCCGACCGACACCTTGAGCGCGGGGCCGCGCGCGAACTCTAGAAGATCCATGGATTAGTCCTTGTAAGCCGCATGGCGCTCTGCGGCGTCCAACTCGCTTTGGTGCTGGCGGTGCCGTCCCACGCCCGCTGCGCCGATACCGAGCACCGCACCCACGGTGGCCGTGCCACCGGCGAGTTCGAGCACTTCGCGCGGCGAGGTCTCGCCGGCCTTATTCCAGTCGGCGCCCGATTGGGCTGCGTAAAAGCTGCCCTTGTCCCAGAAGTCAGGCTCGGAACAACCCAGACAGCCATGACCGGATTCGATCGGAAAGCTGGTACCGCTGTTCCATTTGACCGTGGCGCAGGCGTTGTAGGTGGTGGGTCCTTTGCAACCGAGTTCGTATAGGCACCACCCGTTGCGTGCGCCCTCATCATCGAAGGACTTGGCGAATTTACCCTCGTCGTAGAACGGGCGTCGATAGCAGCGATCGTGGATGGTGTTGCCGAAGAACGCCTTCGGGCGCAAGTTCTCGTCGAGGTCGGGCAGCTTGCCGGTGGTGACGTATTGCAGCAACGTACCGGTAATGACTTCCGGAATGGGCGGGCACCCAGATACATTGATGATCGGCTTGCCGGCGACGATGGCGCTCACCGGCCACGCGTCAGTGGGATTGGGATTGGCGAACGGAATCCCGCCGAACGCCGCGCAGGTGCCGACTGCGAGGATCACGGCCGCACCTTCGGCCGCGGCCCGCAGCGTCATGTCCGCACTGCGTCCACCCGCCGTGCAATAGGCACCGCCAGCTCCGGTCGGAATCGACCCATCGACGATCAAAACGTACTTGCCGTAATGGTCCTTCATCGCCGTGGCGAGCGCCGCTTCGGCCGCGCTGCCGGCGGCGGCCATCAGCGTGTCGTCATAGTCAAGCGAGATCACGTCGAACATCAGGTTCTCGATCGTCGGTGAGAACGAGCGGGTAAAGGATTCGAAACATCCCGTGCACTCCTGAAAGGACAGATAAACCACCGAGGGACGTGGCGCGTTGCGTAGCTGCTCGGCCATGGCCGCGCCCATCCAGGCGGGTAGCGCCATCGCTGAGGCGGATGCGGTGCAAAACTTGATGAAGCCGCGCCGGCTCACCCCGTTTCGCCCAAGCATCTCGCCCACCGTCATTGGGCGCATGCCGCTCAAGCGCTGCGCACCGGCCGTCCGGCCCCCATCGGCGATGCCACGAGCGAGTTGCGAGCGCGAAGCGCCCCCGCGGCGTTCAAGACCTCATCGGGAGCACTCGCCAGGATCTGCGGGCACAGCGCCACCTCCAGCAGTTCGGCGAGCAGCTCGCCAGACGCATTGCGATGGTCGATCCACCACACGCCGGCTATGCCGGTTTCGCGCACCGTCGAGACACCCTGCGCATCGAGAGTGGCGCTCACTTCTCCGGTGCCGAGGGCGCGCTGCAGTTCGAGGCGATCGGGATCGCTCATGGGCAGACTGGAAAGATCGATCATCGCGGTCTCGCCCTGCCTGGCAAGCCGCTCGAGTAGCGTGGCAAGTTCACTCAAGATGGCGGCAATGCCGCCGCCGAGGCCGGGCAGGGTTGGAACCGGTGCTGCCGGACCCGGTGCCGATGTCCGCACCAGGCCTTCGACGCGCACCGGAATATCGCTCAAGGCGCTCACGCCACACTCCAACGCTCGAGCTGCGCAACGGCGAGACGTCCGGCGGTGGGCAGCGCTGCAGCCACGGGAGGAGATAGCGCATGGTTCCACCTGATGGGGCCGGGTTGGACACACAGTAACGCTCGTCGCTGCGGGAGGCAGGCTTCCAATCTCGCCATATCGAGGAGGTCCATCAGACCGATCTCATGCACCGTGCGGCGCCTCGCGCCTTTCAGAAAGTCATCCATATCGGTGCCTTCGAAGAGTACGACGGTACCCGGAGCTGCGCGCAGGTCGGCCGCGTCCACCACCAGCATCGCGTGCGCTGCCTCAACGTACGACAGCAGGTTGAAGCTCATGGTGCCGCCGTCGATGCACTCGCAATCGACGCTCGGGCGCCGCAGGTGCAACCATTCGACCACGCGCACGCCGGCTCCGTCATCGCCCAACAGGGTATTACCGAATCCCAGCACCAGGGGAGCGGGCGGCACGACGCGGGCAAACGGGTGCACCGCGAGGGCCGGATTGTGTTCATTTGGCGTCACCGATGCTCCTCGCGTGTATGAAGCTGATATCAGCATTGCGCCCGCGGGTGGTCTGTGCGCTGCCGTACATACCTACGCCCATCGCTTCGTTAGCATCAATCGCGTGCATGAGATGTCCGTTTGTCAGGCGCTGTTGGTGCAAGTCGCCGAGATCGCACGTCAGCGTGGTGCCCATTCGGTGTGTTCAGTCACCATCCAGATAGGTCTCTTGAGCGGTATTGACCCTGCGCAGCTGCGCCTCGCATTCGCCGTGATGCGGGTCGGGAGCGCGGCGGCCGCGGCCGAACTCATGATCGAGATGACGGCGGTCGAGGTTCGATGCCTTGCCTGCGGAGTCCGTTCTGCGACGCTGGTGAACCGCATGGTGTGCCGGGCATGCGGCAACTTTCGAACGCGAGTTATCGCGGGCGACGAGCTGCGGCTGTTGCGCATCGAGATCAAAGTGTGACTGGAGCGAACGGCACCGCCGCCCGCGCAGATTCGGCTCGCCGAAGCGAATGCGACTGTAAACTTAAGGAGCTTTCACATGTGCCAAACCTGCGGCTGCGCCATGACCTCGACACCGAACTTAGGGGCGGAGGCTGCGCGCGGCGAGCAACGCACCGTCGAGGTGCTGCAAAACCTGCTCGCCGACAATGAGCGGGTGGCGAATCATAATCGCTCCCATTTCGACGACCATAATGTGCTTGTCATCAATCTCATGTCCTCGCCGGGTGCCGGCAAGACGGCGCTGCTCGAGGCGACCATCCTTGCACTCAAGTCGCGCTACCGCATCGCCGTCATCGAGGGCGATCTCGAGACCGATAACGACGCGCGCCGGATCCGCGCGCATGGCGTCCCAGCGCTGCAGATCACCACGGGAACCGTCTGCCATCTCGATGCGGCGGCGGTGCATCAGGCATTACATGGCATGCCCATCGGCGGGCTCGATCTGCTGTTCATCGAGAATGTGGGTAACCTCGTCTGCCCCGCGAGCTTCGACCTGGGACAGCACTTGAACGTGACGCTGCTTTCCGTCACCGAGGGCGACGACAAACCGGCAAAATATCCTGTCATCTTCCGGGCGAGCGACCTCGTGGTCTTGAGCAAGACCGATCTGCTCGACGTGATGGACGATTTCCTTCCCGAACGGGCGGCGGCTAATCTACGCGATCTGGGTCGTGACACTCCGCTGATCCAAACGGCGGCGCGGCGCAAACCGTCGATTGCAGCCTGGCTCGCCTGGCTCGAAGCGCAGCTTCGCAGCCGCGAGTGGATCTACCGGCCCGTTGCCGAGCGGCGTCCCTCACCGGGCGGGTTGCTTACCGGGTTCGGGTCGGGATGCATTTGAATCCGAATGTACGTTGGCGCACATACCAGCCGATGTTGCTGCGCTAGCATTCGCCTCATGTATGACATCTCCTCGACCGGCGCCTGATTCCTTGTGTCTCGCGATTCCGGTGCGTGTGACGGCAGTTCTCCTGGACGGGTGGGCGGAGGCTGACATTGGCGGCGTGATGACTCGGGTTTCGACCGTTCTCGTCGACCCGGTAGTGGTCGGCGAGTATCTCATCGTCCATGCGGGACTCGCCATCACCCGCCTGGATGTCGAGGAGGCGGAGAAGACACTGGCATTATTCGCCGAGATCGCCGCCCGCTATCAGGACGCCGGCGTTGCGCTACATCCGCGCCTTTCGTGACGGTGCCACGGCGGCGGCGCTCGCGAAGCGAATTGCGGCGGCCGCGGATCCGGCGCGCGAATATCACCTCATGGAGTTTTGCGGCGGCCACACTCACGCGATCTTCCACTATGGGGTCGAGAATTTCCTACCGCCCAACGTACGGCTGGTCCACGGCCCCGGCTGCCCGGTCTGCGTGCTCGCCACACCGCGACTCGACGCCGCCATCACGCTAGCGGAGCGGCCTAACGTCACGTTGCTGAGTTACGGCGACATGCTGCGCGTACCGGCCGCCAAAGGGCGCAATCTCTTGAAAGCCCGCGCGCAGGGCGCCGACGTGCGCATGGTGTATTCCGCGCTCGAGGCCGTGGCGGTGGCGACCGTCAACCCAGATCGGCAGGTCGTTTTTTTTGCGATCGGCTTCGAGACCACGACGCCGGCAACGGCTCATCTCATCTTGGAAGCACAGCGCCTCGGCCTTCATAACCTCACCGTCTACTGCAACCATGTGGTCACACCGGCCGCCCTCAAGAGCATTCTCGATGCTCCGGCGGTGCGGCAATGGGAGAGCGTACGGATCGATGGGTTCATCGGCCCCTCGCACGTCAGCGCCGTGATCGGCAGCCTTCCCTACGAGGCATTTGCCGCAGCCTACGCCAAGCCCGTGGTGATTGCCGGCTTTGAACCGCTCGACGTCATGCAGGCGGTGGACATGTTGGTTCGGCAGCTCAATGAGGGACGCGCAAGCGTCGAGAATCAGTTCACTCGTGGAGTGACGCGCGACGGCAACCGTACGGCGCAGGCGCTGATCGCCGAAGTGTTCGAGTTGCGGCCCGACTTCGAATGGCGCGGGCTGGGATCGCTGGCCAACGGGGGTGTGGCGATCAAAGCGAAGTACGCCGCATTCGATGCGGAACGCCGCTTTGCCGTCGAGACAATTGCATCGCGCGAGAACGCAGCGTGCCAGTGTCCCTCCATCATTCGCGGTGTGAAGAAACCGATGGACTGCTCGATCTTCGGGACGGTATGCACGCCGCGCAATCCCATCGGTTCCTGCATGGTATCGGCCGAAGGCGTGTGCGCGGCGTACTATAAGTATCGCCGTCGTGAGCTTGCGACCACGGGTGAGCCCTGAGCATGGAGACCGCGTTGGCGCAGCGCTGGCGGCTCGGCGGCCGGGTGCAGGGCGTGGGCTTCCGGCCCTTCGTGTATCGTCTCGCGCAGTCGTTGGAACTCACCGGCTGGGTGCGCAATGATTCGGGTGCGGTGGAAATCCATGCCGAGGGATCCCTTCAGCGACTGCGCGAGTTCGGCAGCTTGCTCCTCGCACGCGCGCCGCCCGCGGCGGTTGCCCGGCTGATCGACGTCACGAGTGTGCCGCTCGAAGCATCGAGGGGATTCCGGATTGCTGCGAGCGCGCCTGGTATGGGTCAGCAACTATCCGCGCCGCTCGAGCGATGCCCCTGCGAGGCATGCCTCGCAGAGCTGGTAGATCCGGCCGCACGTCGCTATCGCTATCCCTTCACCAACTGCACGCAGTGCGGCCCGCGTTACACCATTCTCACGCGACTTCCCTATGACCGCTGCAACACCACGATGGATGGCTTCCCGATGTGCGCGGCCTGCGCCTCGGAATTTGCCGATCCCGCGGATCGACGTTTTCACGCGCAGCCGCTCGCCTGCGCGGTCTGCGGTCCATCGGTGCATTGGACGGCAGGCCGGTCGGATGGACGCACGCACGAGCGGGGCATTCGGGCAATGACAGCGGTTGTGCAAGCACTTCGCCGCGGCGATATCGTTGCAGTGCGTGGCGTTGGTGGCTATCACCTGCTGTGTGATGCGGCGAATCAAACTGCGGTGCTGCGACTGCGCGCGCGCAAGAATCGGCCGGCGAAACCTTTTGCACTGCTGGTCCCGGCGGAGGGGCCGGATGGCTTGGACCAGGCGTGCCGGCTTGCCCATGTGTCGGCGCTGACTGGCGATGCCCTGCGCGATCCATCACGCCCCATCGTGCTCGTCACCGTCCGCGGCGGCGCGCCGCTCGCCGCCTCCGTGGCGCCGAACTTGACCGAGATTGGGCTGATGCTGCCGTACAGCCCGCTGCACCACCTGCTCGCCCAGGAGTTCGGCGCGGCATTGGTCGCGACTTCCGGGAACATCGGCGGCGAGCCCGTGCTTACCGACCTCGATGAGGCAGAGCGGCTTCTCGGATCCATCGCCGACAGCTATCTACACCACAATCGACCCATCGCCCGAGCCGCTGACGATCCCGTGCTGCGCATCGTGGCGGGTGTGATGCGGCCGCTGCGGCTGGGACGCGGCAACGCGCCGCGGGAGCTCACCGTATCGTTACCGTTCCGGGTTCCCACTCTGGCGGTGGGCGCGCATTCCAAGGGGACGATCGCGCTCGGCTGGGACGACCGGGTGATCGTTTCGCCGCACCTCGGCGACTATTCGACGCCACGCGGATGGGCGCACCTCGAGCGCACCGTCGCCGACCTTCAAGATTTGTACGGAATCCGCGCCGAATGCGTGGTGCACGATGCACATCCGTCCTTTGCGTCGACGCGCTGGGCGAAGCAATGCGGACTGCCGGCCATCGCGGTATGGCATCACCATGCGCATGCGTCGGCCGTCGCGGGTGAATACGCCGTCGAGTCACCGATGTTGTGCTTCACTTGGGACGGCGTGGGTCTCGGATCGGATCAGAGTCTTTGGGGAGGCGAGGCCCTGTGGGGCACACCGGGCAATTGGCAGAGAGTCGCCAGTTTTCGAGGCTTCCGGCAGCCGGGCGGCGACCGTGCGGCGCGCGAACCCTGGCGCAGTGCGCTCGCTCTGTGCTGGGAGGCGGGTCTGACCTGGGAGGGAGGCGAACGACGCGGCGGGGCGCTGCTACGGCGTGCCGCCGGGCTCGAGTTGAATGCCCCCACCACCACCGCGGTAGGCCGCTTGTTCGACGCCGCCGCGGCGCTCATCGGCGTATGCTCCATGACGAGTTACGAAGGCGAGGCGGCGATGCGGCTGGAGGCGCTGTGCGAGACACCGCAAGCGCCCATCGAGCTGCCGCTCGAGCAGGATGCGGCGGGCCTGTGGCGTACCGACTGGACGCCCCTGGTGGCCATGCTGGTGGACGATCAGCAATCGGTGAGCGTACGCGCCGGCCGATTCCACGCAAGTCTTGCCCAGGCGCTGGTGGATCAGGCCGTTGCCATCCGAGCCGAGACGGGTGTGCAGCACATCGGTTTGAGCGGCGGCGTGTTTCAAAATCATCGGCTGACCGACTGTGCCATGCGGCTACTTGCGGAGCGCGGTTTCGACGTACACCTGCCGTGCCGCCTACCGCTCAACGACGCGTCGATCAGCTTCGGTCAACTCATCGAAGCGGAAGCGCTGCATGCGCAGCGTTGCTGAGCTGCGTCTCGGTGCGCCCTCGTGCGACTCGCCTCTGCGCGACACGCATGTGAGCCTCGCCCACGGCAACGGCGGGCGCCTGATGCGCGAACTGATCGAGGCGGTCTTCGTTCACGCGTTCGATGAGCCGCTGCTCGATACCACGATTGATGCGGCGGCGTTGACGGTGCCTAGCGGCGATGAGTTGGTGGTGACGACCGATGGCTTTACGGTACAGCCGCTCGAGTTTCCCGGCGGCAACATCGGTTCGCTGGCGGTGCACGGTACCGTGAACGATCTGGCCGTGAGCGGTGCCGTGCCCCGCTATCTGACGCTCGGCGTGATCTTGGAGGAGGGACTCGAGATCGCGCTCTTGCGCCGTGTGGTCGCCGCGTTGGCGCTGGCCGCGCGCCAATGCGGCGTGTCGGTGGTCGCCGGCGACACCAAGGTGGTGGGGCGGGGCGACTGCGACGGACTGTATCTGTCGATGACGGGTATCGGTTTCAAGCCGGCCGGCGTGCGTTTTGGACTCGATCTGGTCCGGCCGGGCGACCAACTGCTCATCAGCGGTGCGGTGGGTGAGCACGGTGCCGCGGTGCTGCTCGCACGCGAGGAGTTCGGCTTTCGGGGGAACCTCGAGTCGGACGCGGCCAGCATCTATCCGGAAGCCCGGGCGCTGATGACCGTCGCGGGGCTTCGATTCATGCGCGATCCGACCCGCGGTGGGTTGGCGACCGTCGCGCATGAGATCGCGCGCTCCACCGGGCTTGCCCTGCACCTCGGCGAGGCGGCAATCCCGGTGACTGATGCCGTGCAATCGGTATGCGAACTTCTGGGGTTTGATCCCTTGTATCTCGCTTGCGAGGGTCGCATCGTCGCGGTTGTGGCGCCGGAAGGGGCGGCGGCCGCGCTGGCCGCGCTCAAAGCCGTGGCGCCGCAGGCGGCGTTGATCGGCGACGTGCGGGCCGGATCGCCGCAGGTCGTCCTAGAGACCGCCTTTGGCGGTCAGCGCTGGCTCGACGAGCTGGAAGACGATCCGCTGCCGCGCATCTGCTGACATGGCAATCGACGTTATCGGGGTCGCGCCGCGCGCGGGCACGCGGTGGGCCATCGCCATGATCGCCGTATTCGCCGCCGCGTCGCTGCCGGGCACGCACGCGGCTGCGCCGGAGGCGGACGCCGACGATGCGCTCGACGAGATCATCGTCACCGCCGGCAAACGCCCGGAGCCGCTGCAAAAGACAGCGGCGGCGATCACCGTGCTGACCGGGGACGCGCTCATCGCCGAGCAAATCACCGATATCCGCGCAGCCCAGGATTTCGTCCCGTCGGTGCGCTTTCAACAGGAGAATGCCGCCACCGAGATCTACATCCGCGGCGTCGGCAGCACGCTCGACTTTCCGCAAATTACGCCGCCCAATGTGTTCAACATGAATGGCATTCCGGTGCCGCGCGAGGCAACCGGAGCACCGCTCTACGATATCGATCAGCTCGAGGTGCTGCCCGGACCCCAAGGCACCCTCTATGGCAGCAGCGCGCTCGGCGGTGCGGTCAACGTCAATTTTCGGCGTCCGTCGGTCGCTCCATCCGCGAGTCTCGAGGTCGACGCCGGGAATTACGGCCTGGCCCATGTCAGCGCGGCCGGCGGTCTGCCGGTCGGCAGCACACTGGCGGTGCGGGGCGCGGTCGATTCCTTGCAGCACGAGGGCTATGAGAACTCGGGCGCCGACTCGCAGCGGAACTTGGCTGGGCGGGTATCGGCATCGTATCAACCCACGTCGGATGTCTCGATCTACGCCTGGGGTTCCACTGTCGGCGAGGATGGGCATCCGCCCAATCTGGTGCCGCGCGGTATCAATCCCCTCACCGGCGCGTTACGACCGAATAGCTACTTGACCTCGAATCCTTGGAACGATCAGTTCCCGGCGCCCTATGCCGCAACGCTGCCCTTCGGCCAGCCGCGTGCCGAAGGGCAGCACGACACCAACAACATGCTGGGCGGCGAACTGGCTGCGACGCTGGCGGCGGATACCACGCTCACCTGGATTCCCTCCTATTTGCGCGTCGAGACATCCCCCAACTATTGGTTGGGCGCGTTCCCCGGCAACGAAAGCAACAACTACCGGCAAGTGACCAATGAATTACGACTGGCCGCGGTGCGCCCCTGGGCCGCATGGCTGGGCGGCCTCTATGCGTATAACCTCGACAGTAACGGCACCTTCACCTTCGGCAGCTTTACACCCGGTGAGGGTGTTCCCGTCAGCATCGTGAGCCTCAATCGTTTAACCGGCGAGGCTGCCTTTGGTCAAGTGACCTTCGACCTTTCGTCACAGTGGCGCCTCATTCTGGGCGGTCGCTACAGCCGCGACGACCGTATCGGGCGCGGTGACTTCGACACGGGTTTCGGCTTGGCGCCGTATACCTATGCCCGGAACTTCACCCATGCGGATTACAAGGCCGGCATCGACTATGACGTTGCGCCACATGTGATGCTCTATGTGCTCACCCAGACCGGGTATCAACCCGGCACCTTCAATGCCTTCGCAAGCACGCCCTCGTTGAACAACGCCGTCAATCAAGCGACGCTGACGGCGTACACGGCGGGGGTCAAGTCGCGCATGGGGGACGTGGGGCTCACGCTCAACGACGAGTTCTTCTACTACGATTACCGTGGGCTGTTCGCGTCCGCCTACAACACCGTTGTCAATTCCGACCAGACCTTCAACGCGCAGAAAACGGAGATCTACGGCAATCAGTGGGACCTCGTCTACAAGCCCGCCGGCAGCGATCAGTTGACTGTGTCAGTCGGCTATCTGCATGCGCGTAACGTGCAGTTCACACTGCCCGATGGCGGCAACTTCGATGGCTACCAGCTCCAATATGCGCCCGACTGGACGCTGAGCGCGGGTTACCACCACGACTTTGTGCAAAGCGCCGGCTTTTGGCGCCTGGCGGCGAACACCCGCTACGAGGATTCGTTCTACGCCGATTTCAGCCACAATCCCGGAGGGCGTCAGGCGCCGTACATCAAGACCGATGCCTCACTCACGTACACGGCGGCCCGTGGCGGGTGGACATTAGGTGCATGGGTCAAAAACGTCAGTAACGTCGCGGTGATCGCCGCGACCGCCGGGGGCAGCAATCTACCCGCCCTGGCACAGGGCGCCACCGCGTTTCTCGAACCACCACGGACCTTCGGCTTGCGCGTCACGTGGACCCGATAGCCACATGGGACAGCTACGCGCCTGGCTGAGGGGGCGTGCGCGTCACCACATCGAGCTTGTCGCCGAGCACGCGTCGCACCGCTACATAGAAAACCGGAATCAGCAGGAGGCCGAGCAGGGTAGCGAACACCATGCCGCCGATCACGCCCGTGGCGATTTCATGCCGCGCGGTTGCGCCCGCACCGGTCGAGATGAGAAGAGGAAACACCCCGAGGATGAAGGCCAGAGAGGTCATCAAAATCGGGCGCAGGCGCAGTTTGCCGGCGCTCACCACCGCATCATACAGCGTGCTGCCCGCCGCCTGCGCTGCGATGGCGAACTCGACGATGAGGATGGCGTTCTTGGCCGCGAGACCGATCACGGTCACCAGGCCGATCTTGAAATAAACGTCGTTGGGCACGTCGCCGATCAGGCAGAACGTCCCCATTCCCAAGAGGCCGAGCGGCACCACCAGCAGTACGGCGACCGGAATCGACCAGCTTTCGTACAGGGCAGCCAGGCACAGAAACACAACGACCAGGGACAGCAACAAGAGCAGCGTCGCGGAATTACCGGCCAAGAGCTCCTGGTACGATTGACCGGTCCAATCGGCGGCGAAGCCATGGGGCAGGGATTTATTGACGATGTCGTCGAGCACTTTCAGAGCTTGGCCGGTCGAATAGCCCGGCGCGGAATTGCCGACGATCTCGACGGCGGAGTAACCGTTGTAGCGCGGCAGCGCCTGCGGTCCCACGCTCCAGTCCACTTTCACGACGCTCGACAGCGGCACCATGTTGTAGGGACTGATCGACGTGTCGCTGGCCGAGGGGTCGACCGGCGTGAGGTAGCCGCTGGTGTTGGTCGCTCCGCTTGCAGTGCTCGACGCGCCGGTGGCGGCATTGCTGATGCCGCTCGGCGTATAGGAATGTTGGAGGGCATCGCGCCCCATGCGATAGGGCGCGTCCGCTTGCAGAAACACGCGCTTGACGCGACCCTGGTAGGTGAATTGGTTGACATAGTAGGGGGCGAGCTGGATCTGCAGGGCGCTATAGACGTCGGTGAGAGACAAGCCCATGGTTTGCGCCTGCACGCGGTCCACCGACACCTGCAATTGCGGTGCCGCTGGCAGTGAATTCGGCCGGATGCCGTAGATCACGGGGCTCTTGCCCGCGGCACCGAGCAGGGCGCCCTGGGCTTGGTCCAATTGGGCGCGCGACTGACCGGTGCGCGCCTGCAGGTACATGTCGATGCCGCCGAACTGGGAGAGGCCCCGAATCGTCGGCAGATTGACGACGAATAGCTGTGCATCCGGTATGGCCTGAAGTATGCGGTTCGCCTCGGGAATCAATTGCATGGCCGTCTGCGAGCGCTCGTCCCAGGGCTTGAGCTTGATGAAGGCCATGCCGACGTTTTCGCTTTGCCCCACGAAACTGAAGCCCTCGGGCTGGAAGATTCCCTGGATGCTCTTGCCGACCACGCTGTGCATGAGCGTGTCGCGCATCTGCGTCATGACCTGGTCGGTGCGCTGCAGAGTGGCACCGGATGGCAGGGTGGCGAGCGCCAGCATGAAGCCCTGATCTTCGTCGGGTACGAAGCTGGTCGGCAACCGGGTGTAGAGAAAGCCGGAGAGTGCGGCGAGCAGGACAAAAGCCATCATCCATCGCGGTGCGTGACGGACCGCGCTCCCGATCTGACCGACATAAGTCCGCTGAACCCAGGCCAGCACCTTGTCGAACCAGCGGAACAAGCGGTTCTTGTCCTCCTCGGGGGTTGGCCTCAGGATGGCGGCGCAGAGCGATGGCGTGAACGACAACGCCAGGAATGCCGAAAACCCCATGGATATCGCGATTGTCAGCGCGAACTGAGCATAGATGATGCCCGTCGCCCCCGGCTGCAGGGCCGAAGGCACGAACACGGCGGCCAGCACCACGGTGATGGCGATGATCGCGCTGGTGATCTGGCCCATGGCCTTGCGGGTCGCGTCTTTCGGCGGCGAATGCTCCTCGCTCATGATGCGCTCGACGTTCTCGATCACCACGATGGCATCATCCACCACGATGCCGATGGCCAGCACCATGCCGAACAGAGTGAGCTGGTTGATGGTGAAATGCAGCAAGGACAGTCCGATGAACGTGCCCAAGAGCGCCACCGGGATGACCAGCGTGGGTATGATGGTGGCGCGCAGGTTTTGCAGGAACACCAGCATGACCACGAACACCAGCGCGATCGCCTCGATGAGCGTGACCACGACATCGTGGATCGACGCGGTGATGAACGGCGTGCTGTCGTAGGGTACGTCCCAGGTAACGCCCGCCGGCAGATCCTTGGCGAGCAAGGCCATCGCGGCCTTGACCGCTTTGGCCACCGCCAGCGCGTTGGCGCTCGGCAGCAGATACAGGCCCATGCCGCCCGCGGCATGGCCGTTGTAGACGGCGGCCGAACCGTAGGTCTGGGCGCCGAACGTGATGCGGGCCACATCGCTCAAACGCACCACGGTGCCATTGCTGTTCGTCAGCAGGATGATGTCGTTGAACTGTTGCAATGAGGAAAACAGGCTGTCGCCCGACACGGTCGCGGTGAATGTCTGGCCCTTGACGGCCGGATCCGCGCCCAGCGAACCGGTCGCGAACTGTGCGTTCTGCGCGTTGATTGCATTGAGCGCCTGGCTGGACGAGAGTCCGTAACCCTGCAACTTGTCCGGATTCAGCCAAATCCGCACGGCGTATTCAGAGCCGAGCAGAAAGGTGTTGCCGA
>Ga0116226_10000582_pt1 | contig 31206 bp, 25 predicted proteins | sample S1TSphfallax_FD_89692 | JGI IMG/M metagenome (GOLD analysis project Ga0116226, IMG submission 89692) | Host-associated microbial communities from peat moss isolated from Minnesota, USA - S1T2_Fa - Sphagnum fallax MG | ecosystem: Host-associated > Plants > Peat moss > Unclassified | place: USA...
CTCATAGACGACATGTTTGCCCGGGAGGATCTCGCGGGCGACCGCGTCGGGCAGCGGTTCCGTGGCGGCGATCGCTCCGAACACGGGCACGACCGAGCGGCGTAGCTTCGGCCACAGTCCGTCAGTGTAGCCGTTGGTCGCGAGTACCACGTGCTCGCTCGTGATGATCGCCCCTTCGGTCCTTGCCTGCCAAAGGGTGCCGGCTCTTTCCAGCGCCAGCACCCGCGAGTTGCCATGCACGTCGGCGCCGGCCCGCACCGCTGCCGCCGCGATTCCGCGGGCATAGCTCAAAGGGTTCAGCGCGCCGCCGCGCGGGTCGAGCATCCCGCCACCGTAGGCGTTCGTGCCGGTCGCGTGAGCGACTTCGGCGGCGTCGAGGAAGCGCACCGGCGCTTCCCGGCGCTGCAGTTGTTCCAGCGTGACGCGAATCCCGGCGACATGGCGGGGGTGGCGCGCAGCACGCAGGGTGCCGCAACGACGCAGCTCGCACGCGATGCCGAGTCTCTCGATGAGGTCGAAGACGAAGGCCGGCGCCGCGCCCGCGAAGCGCAGCATCCGGCCGGCCAGTTCCGGGCCGAAATCGCGTTCCACGCGCGACGGATCATGCTTGAGACCCGGATTTACCTGGCCGCCGTTGCGGCCCGAAGCCCCCCATCCGGGCTCGTAAGCCTCGAGTAGCACGACGTCGGCACCACGCTCGGCGAGATGCAGCGCGGTACAGAGCCCCGTGAACCCGCCGCCGATCACGAGGACGTCAGTCTTGCGTTCGCCGCTCAGCGGCGGCAGCGGCGCCGCGCGCTCTGCGGTCTCTAAATACAAATTGGCCATGGAGTTGGGTCGGAACTGGATATTCTTCGCTATGCTAATAGAAAGCTTGAGTTTCGGCCCATGGCAATGGCTCGTGGCGGCCTTGGGCGCGCTCATGGTGGGTGTTTCCAAGACCGGAGTAGCAGGCCTCGGGATTCTGTTCGTCGCCGCCTTCGCGGTGGTCTTCCCAAGCACCAAGGCGGCGACGGGGATCGTGCTGCCGCTCTTGATCCTCGGCGATCTGGTCGCTGTGTTCTGGTATCGGCGACACATGCAATGGAAGCATCTCGGGCGACTCTTTCCCTGGACGGCGGCCGGTGTCGTCATGGGTTTCTTTGCACTCGGCCGATTCTCCGATCACACCGCGCGCCTGTGGATAGGCGCCATCATTCTGAGCATGACGGCCTTGAGCTACTGGCTGCGCTGGCGCCGCGCGACAGGCGCGGCGCTCGAAAACACCGTGCTGGAGCATTGGGGTGTCGCCGCGGTGATCGGCGTACTCGCGGGCTTCACGACCTTGCTCGCCAACGCCGCGGGACCCTTGATGGCGATCTATCTCGTCGCGATGCGCTTACCCAAGCTCGAATACGTGGGCACGGCCGCGGTGTTCTTTTGTTTGCTCAATTTGTTCAAAGTACCGTTCATGGTGGATCTCGGCCTCGTGACGAGTGCGAGCTTGACTGTGAATCTCCTCTTGGCGCCGTTGGTGCTGATCGGCGCTCTCGCGGGCCGCTCGCTGCTGACCCGTATCAATCAGCGCTGGTTCGAGGAACTGGCGCTGGGCTTGAGCGTAATCGCGGGGCTGGTGTTGCTGCGCTGAACGGACGGCGAAGGCTCTCTCACTTGCGATTGATTCGCATTCGTTGGTCGGGGCCGACGCGTAATCCTCGAACGCTCCGGTCCGCGGCCGCCGCTGATTGCGCATTCCCCGCGACACAGCCAGAATCCGCGCTTCGAATCCTGTCGGGGCGCGCAATGCAGTACCGTGGTTTGGGTGGTTTCTTGATCTTGGTCGCCGACGTCTGGGCGATCCTGAACATTTTTCAAAGCGACGCCTCGACGGAGCGCAAGCTGCTCTGGACGGTGATCGTGATCGTCCTGCCGTTCGCGGGCTTCGTCGCCTGGTATTTCTTCGGTCCGCGCACGAATCGGGCGTGAACGCATGCGGACCCGTGCCCAAACCCATCATGGTCATGAATTGCATCAACTGGGTGGCATCGGCTGGCTGCGCGCGGGGGTGCTGGGCGCGAATGACGGCATCGTCTCGACGGGCAGCCTGATCGTCGGTGTCGCCGCGGCACACGCCACCCATGCCAACATCATCATGACCGGCGTCGCCGGCCTCGTTGCCGGGGCCATGTCGATGGCCACCGGTGAATACGTCTCCGTGCATTCTCAAGCCGACACCGAGGCGGCTGCGCTCGAACAGGAACGCAAGGAACTCGCCGTCGACTATGCGGGCGAGAGCCGCGAACTCACCGAGATCTACGTGCGCCGCGGTGTGCAGCGCCCGCTCGCCGCCCAAGTCGCCGAGCAGCTCATGTCGCATGACGCCTTGGGCACGCATGCCCGCGACGAGCTCGGCCTGACGTCGATCGCCCAGGCGCGCCCAATTCAAGCAGCCATCGCCTCGGCCTCGAGCTTCGCGGTCGGCGCGGCCTTGCCCTTGGCGGTAGCGGCGGCCACGCCGGAACCGCAATTGATCGTCGCGACCATGTGCGCGTCCTTGCTGTGTCTGCTGTGTCTCGGCGGTGTCGCCGCCCGGGTCGGCGGGGCGAACATCGTGACCGGCGCGCTGCGGGTGACGTTTTGGAGTGCGCTCGCCATGGGTGTCACGGCGACCGTCGGCACGATCTTGGGCCACGTCGGATAGCCACAATGACCGACGTCGCCGTCAATCGCCGCATCGTGCTCGCACAGCGCCCCCAAGTCGCGGCGACGCTCGCCGATTTCCGTCTCGAACGCGTCGCCGTACCCGGCATCGGTCCCGGGGAAATGCTGTTGCGCACGCTCTGGCTGTCGCTCGATCCCTATATGCGCGGCCGCATGAGCGACGGTCCCTCGTATGCCGCGCCGGTTGCGGTCGGCGGCGTCATGACGGGCGGCACGGTGGCCCGGGTCGAAGCGAGCAATCTCGCCGATTTCGCGATCGGCGATCTCGTGCTCAGCACGAGCGGTTGGCAGGACTACGCGGTGTCGAACGGCGCCGGGGTCGTCAAGTTGCCGCCGACGATGCCGCACCCCTCGTATGCGGTCGGCGTGCTCGGCATGCCGGGCTTTACGGCTTACATGGGTCTGCTCGACATCGGCAAACCGCAGTCCGGCGAAACGGTCGTCGTGGCCGCCGCGACCGGTGCGGTTGGCTCGGTCGTCGGTCAGATCGCAAAACTCCGCGGCTGCCACGTCGTCGGCATCGCCGGCGGGCCGAAAAAGTGCGCTTGGGCGGTCACCGAACTGGGCTTCGATGCCTGTGTCGATCATCATGCTGCGGACTTCCCGTCCGCACTCGCGGCTGTCTGCCCCAAGGGCATCGACGTGTATTTTGAGAACGTCGGCGGCAAGGTCCTGCGTGCCGTGCTGCCGCTGCTCAATACACATGCGCGTGTGCCGCTCTGCGGCTTGATCTCGCAATATCAAGGCGAGACGTCCGGTGCGATCCAAGACTTTGCGCCGCAGTTGCTGCGCGCGATCCTGGTCAAACGCCTCAACGTGCGCGGCTTCATCATCTTCGACGACTACGGCTCGCGCTTCGGCGAATTCCGCGAACAAATGTCCGCGTGGCTGCAGGACGGCAAGATCAAATATCGCGAAGACGTCGTCGCGGGCCTCGAGCGTGCGCCGACGGCATTCCTCGGTCTGCTGACGGGGCAAAATTTCGGCAAACTGGTGGTCAAGGTCTCGTCCTGATCGCTTGGGCTCCGCGACTCACCGCTCACTCGCTCGTGATCGTCGCGAGCTTGCTCACCTATGTCTTGACGACCCGGGTCGAGCGCGAGCGGCGGCCACCCGCGGTGGCGATCGCCTGGGTACTGGGCATGGTGGCGGTGCCCTACCTCAGCCTGCCGATTTATCTCTTGTTCGGCCGGCGCAAGTTGAAGCGCAGGCAGCCCCATCGCAGCACCGAGCCGCTGCGCCGGCACTGGGCGGAGGATTTGGCCGTGAGCTTTGGCCTCCAGCCGGCCTCCGAATGCCGGATCCGTATGCACGCCGACGGCGCGGTCTCCCGCGCGGCGCTGCACGAAGTCATCGCGGCTGCGCAGAGCCGCTTGGATCTGTGCACCTACATCTTGGGTCAGGACACGATCGGCAGGGAGGTCGGTGCACATTTGATCGAGCGGGTGCGCGCCGGCGTGCGCGTACGCCTGCTGCTCGACGGCGTCGGCGCGATTCAATTGCGCGGCGCGGTGTTCCGTGACCTGCATGCATCGGGCATAGAAACCGCCGTGTTCAGCCCGCTGCTCGCGCGCCGTACGAGCGGACCCCGCAACTTGCGCAACCACCGCAAACTGGTGCTCGCCGACGATGCCCGGCTCTGGGCGGGCGGGCGCAATCTCGCCGACGAATACTTCGTCGGCGCGCGCGGACGCGCACCGTGGTGCGATTTGAGTTTCGACCTGGAAGGACCCGTGGCGGCGGCGGCCGCGAGTCAATTCGAGGACGATTGGCTGGCCTCGCACGGCAAACCCGCGACACCGCTGCCGGCGACCGACTCCGGTTCGGTCGATCGCAGCACCGGGCGCGGCTTCGACGCCCACCCCGCGCAATTCCTGCCGAGCGGCCCGGACCAAACCGAAGACACGGTGCAGGCCGTGCTGCTCGATGCCTGCTTCCGCGCCGAGCGACGCTTGCTCGCCGTGACGCCGTATTTCGTGCCGGATGCGAGCTTGAGCGTCGCGCTGCGCCTCGCCGCGCGCCGCGGGGTCAAGATCGATATCTGCCTTCCGGCGAGTTCCAACCACATCCTCGCGGACTTCGCGCGCAGCCGCCCGCTGCGCTCACTGGCGGAAGCCGGCGTCACGTTTCATTTACTCCCCTCGATGGTGCACGCGAAAGCGGTGGTGCTCGACGAGACGCTTGCGCTCTGCGGTTCGCCGAATCTCGACTCGCGCAGCCTGCTGTTGAACTACGAGTCCGCGTTTCTCTTCTACGGGCCCACGGAAATCCGCTGGCTCGCGAACTGGATCGAGGCCTTGATCGTCGACTCCGTGCCCTATGCGGCGCACCCGCCCGCGCTGTGGCGCGACATTGCCGAGGGCTTGTTGCTGACGGTCGCGTACCAGCTCTGAGATCTGTCAGATAACGCCTACACCGAATCGCAGCGGCCGGAGAATCCACCCATAGTATTCTTGGGCGATGGCTCGGTTCGTCCAGCGCGGCAGGTGATCGGTGGAGTTCAAGGATTACTACAAGGTCATGGGCGTCGCGCGTGATGCGACCGAGGCCCAGATCAAGCAGGCCTATCGCAAGCTCGCCCGCAAATATCATCCGGATGTCAGCAAGGAAAAGGACGCCGAGGCGCGCTTCAAGGAACTCGGCGAAGCCTATGAAGTGCTCAAGACCTCGGAAAAGCGCGCCGCCTATGATCAGCTCGGCACGGGACCGCGCGCCGGCGAGCAATTCCGGCCGCCGCCGGGCTGGGACGCGGGCTTCGAGTTCAGCGGCGCCGGCGCCGGCGACGATACCGACTACAGCGAATTCTTCGCGTCCCTGTTCGGGCGCGAGGCCCGTGGTGGCGCCAAACGGCGCCGGGCGCCGAGCAGTCACGGTGAGGATCAGCATGCGAAGATCCTGCTCGACCTCGAGGCCACGCTGATGGGCGGCCAACGCAGCCTGACCCTGCGAGCACCTGGCCTCGACGCGGACGGCCACGTCACGACCAAGGATCGCACGCTCAACGTACAAATTCCGCGCGGAATACTCGCGGGCCAGAGCATACGCCTTGCCGGTCAGGGGGCACCGGCGGAAGCGCCCGGCGGCACGGCCGGTGATCTTTATCTCGAGGTGGAATTCAATCCGCACCGTCTCTATCGTGTCGATGGCCGCGATCTCTATATGTCTCTGCCGGTCGCGCCTTGGGAGGCGGCGCTAGGCGCGAGCGTCGCCACGCCCACGCCTAGCGGTGAGGTTCAGCTGAAGATTCCCGCAGGCTCGCGCGGCGCGGGCAAGCTGCGTCTCAAGGGCCGCGGGATTCCGGCGCCAACGCCCGGCGATCTCTACGCCGTGCTCGAGATCGCACTGCCGCCGGCGCCCGATGAGGCGGCACGCGCCGCCTATCTCGCGCTCGCCGCGGCGCTGCCGTTCAATCCGCGTGCCGCCCTGGGAGCCTGAACGATGTCCGAGATCTTCGAGCATTACGCCTTACTCACGATTCACGACTTGAGTCGCCTGTGCACGGTCGAGCCGCAGCACATTCTCGCCCTCGTCGAGGAAGGCATCCTGCAAGAGCTGCCCGAGTCCGGCGGCGAATCGCGCTTTGCCGGCGAGACGCTGCGGCGTGCGCGTCTCGCTCTGCGCCTGCAGCACGACCTCGAGTTGAACCTCGCGGGCGTGGCGCTCGCCCTCGAGTTGCTCGACGAAATCCACCACTTGCGCGCGGTCATGCAGCGCGCCGGAGCCTACCCTTGACCGATCAGTCCTCCGACGCCTTCGTGTTCTTCGGCGCCACGGGCGATCTCGCCTACAAGAAGATCTTCCCTGCGCTGTCCTCGATGATCCAACGGGACGGCATGGACATGCCGATCATCGGCGTGGCGCGCGCCGGCTGGAATATCGACAAACTGCGCGCGCGGGCGCGCGAGAGTATCGAGCACAGCGGTGCGTTCGATGCCGACACCTATGCCAAACTCGCGGCCCGCTTGGTCTACGTCGATGGCGATTACAGCAAGCCCGAGACCTATCAGGGCCTGCATGTCGCGCTCGGCCAGGCGCAACGGCCTATCCACTACCTCGCGATACCGCCGAGCATGTTCGCCGACGTCGTCACCGGGCTCGCCGGTGCGGGCGCCGCGGAACACGCCCGGCTCATCGTCGAAAAGCCCTTTGGCCGCGATTTGGCGTCAGCCCAGGAACTCGACCGCACGCTGCATGCGAGCTTCCCCGAGACCTCGATTTTTCGCATCGATCACTACCTCGGCAAGGAGGCCGTGCAGAATCTCCTGTTCTTTCGCTTCGCGAACAGTTTTCTCGAGCCCATTTGGAATCAGCGCTACATCCGGGACGTGCAAATCACGATGGCCGAAAATTTCGGCGTGCAGGGCCGTGGTGCATTCTACGAAGAAGTCGGCGCGATTCGCGACGTCGTGCAAAACCATCTGTTGCAGGTGATCGCACTGCTCGCCATGGATGCACCCGCGGGTAATGACCCCGAAGCCCTGCAAAACGAAAAGCTGCGGCTGTTCCGCGCGATCCGCCCCGTCGATCCCAAAGACGTGGTGCGCGGCCAGTTCCGCGGCTATCGCGAGGAACGGGGAGTCGCCCCCGAGTCGCAGGTGGAGACCTTCGCGGCGCTGCGACTGCATATCGATACGTGGCGCTGGGCCGATGTCCCGTTCTATTTGCGCGCGGGGAAATGTCTGCCCGTGACCGCGACGGAAGTGATCGTCAACTTGAAGCCCACGCCCCTGCCGGTATTCGGCAACCAGCAAACCCCGCTGCCCAACTATTACCGCTTCCGCCTGAGCCCCGAGGTCGTGATCGGCTGCGGCGCCGCCGTCAAACGCTTCGGCGAGACCATGCAGGGCGAGGCGGTCGAGTTGATCGCTCGGCATGAATCGCGCGTCGAAATGTCGCCCTATGAGCGTTTGCTCAGCAACGCGATTGCCGGCGACACCTCGCTGTTCACCCGCGACGATGCCGTCGAGGCGGCATGGCGTATCGTCGATCCGATCTTGACGGCGAAGACGCCGGTGATCGAATACGCGCCAGGGTCCTGGGGGCCGCGGGAGAGCGATCTCGTGATCGCCGGCGACGGCACTTGGCACGATCCGGTCGCGGAAAAAACGCCGACATGAGCCCTGCCTCCGGGCGCGTGTTTCTGCTCGATGTCGACAATACCCTGCTCGACAACGATCGGTTTGCGGACGATCTCGGGGCCCGACTCGAGGCGGATTTTGGGGCTGCACAACGCCAGCGCTACTGGGACATTTTCGCGCGGCTGCGCCAGGAACTCGGGCTTGCCGACTACCTCGCGACGCTGCAGGAATTCCGCGTCGGCCTCGACGCGGAGCCGCGGCTGCTGCGGATGTCGGAGTATCTCCTCGAATACCCGTTCGCGGACTTGCTGTACCCGCAGGCGCTTGCGACGATCGGGCATTTGGCGAGCCTAGGCACGCCGATCGTGCTCTCCGACGGCGACATCGTCTTCCAGCCGCGCAAGATTCAACGGGCTGGCATCTGGGCGGCGGTCGAGGGCCGCGTACTCATTTACGTGCACAAGGAGCGGTCGCTCGCCTCGCTGCAGCAACGCTATCCGGCCGAGCATTACGTCATGGTCGACGACAAGCCGAATCTTCTCGCCGCGATGAAGCTCGCCTTGGGTGACCGACTGACGACGATCTTCGTGCGCCAGGGTCATTACGCACGCACCGCCGACTTGCGGGAAATCGTCCCGTCGCCCGACCGCAGCATCGACACCATCGCCGAGCTCGGCCGGCTCAGGATCACCGACTTTTAAGGAGTCTTCATGAACATCACGCGACAACTCCACGACTTGAAACAGAGCCTCTGGCTCGACAACATCACCCGTCAGCTGCTCGATGACGGAGTGCTCGGCAAGTACATCCAGGAATACTCCGTGACGGGCCTGACCTCGAACCCGACGATCTTCGACGAGGCGATCGGCAAGGGCGGCTACTACGACGCGGCGATCCGCGCCAAAGCCAAGAGCGGTCTAGCCGGTGAACCCTTGTTCATCGAGATCGCGCTCGAGGATCTGCGCCGTGCGGCCGACTCGTTCCTGCCGGAATTTCGCGCCTCCACGGGGCGCGACGGCTGGGTGTCGATGGAGGTCTCGCCGCTGCTCGCCGACGATGCCGAGGCGACGCTCGCCGCCGCGATCAGCATCCATGTCCAGGCGGACCGCCCGAATCTCTACGTCAAGATCCCGGGGACCGCTGCGGGCCTCCACGCGATCGAGGAGGCGATTTTCGCGGGCGTTCCGGTGAACGTGACCCTGCTGTTCTCGCGCGAACAATATCTCGCCGCGGCCGAGGCGTACCTGCGCGGGATCGAGCGGCGCCTGGCCAAGGGCTTGAGCGCCAAGATCTCGTCGGTCGCGTCGCTTTTCGTGAGCCGTTGGGACCGGGCGGTCAGCGACCGGCCGCTGCCCGAGGCACTGCGCGATCGGCTCGGCATCGCGATCGGGCGGCGCTGTTATGCCGCTTATCGGCAGCTGCTCGATTCCCCCCGCTGGCGCAAGCTCGCTGCGGCGGGCGCGGAGCCGCAGCGCCTGCTGTTCGCGAGCACGGGCACGAAGGACCCGAAGCAGAATCCCAGCTGGTATGTCGAGGCGCTTGCCGCACCCGACACGATCAATACGATGCCGGAAAAGACCTTGCTCGCCTTTGCGGCGCATGGTGCGCTCGACGAGCCCATCCCCGCAGACGGCGGTGATTGCGAGCGGACTTTGCAAAAATTTGTCGACGCCGGGGTTGATATCGACGCACTCGCGCTTAAACTACAAGTCGAAGGTGCGGCCTCCTTCGTCAAATCCTGGCAGGAACTCATGCAACTGATCGTCGTCAAGAGCGCGGCACTCGCGAAGTCGTGAGCACCCGGATCAGCCCTCTCGCCGGCAAACCCGCGCCCGCCGACATCCTCGTCGATGTCCCGCGGCTGATTTCCGCGTATTACATCGAGCGTCCGGATCCCACGAACCGCGAACAACGCGTCTCCTTCGGCACCTCCGGCCATCGTGGCAACTCGTTCAATGGCAGCTTCAATGAGGCCCATGTGCTCGCGATCACACAGGCGATTTGCGCCTACCGCAAGCAGCAAAGCATCGACGGCCCTCTGTTCATCGGCTACGACACGCATGCGCTGTCGGCGCCGGCGTTTGCGACCGCGCTCGAGGTGCTCGCCGCCAACGGCGTCCCGGTGATGATCTCCGCGGGCGACGAATACACGCCGACGCCCGCGGTCTCGCTCGCGATCCTGCGCTATAACCGCGGCCGCGAAGCCGGTCTCGCCGACGGTATCGTGATCACCCCTTCGCACAACCCTCCCGACAGCGGCGGCTTCAAGTACAACCCACCAAACGGCGGACCGGCCGACACCGCGATCACGGGCTGGATCGAGGCGCGAGCGAACCATTCGCTGCAATCCGGTCTTGGCGACGTACACCGCATCGGCTACGCCCAGGCGCGTAACGCGCCGACCACCCATCTTTACGATTTTCTCGGCACGTATGTCGAGGATCTGGCCACGATCATCGATATGGAGGCGATACGCGCCGGCGGCGTGCAGATGGCCGTGGACCCCTTGGGCGGTGCGGGCGTGCACTATTGGGGACGGATCGCCGAGCGCTACGGGCTCGATCTCGACGTCGTCAGCGCCGAGGTCGATCCGACGTTTCGCTTCATGAGCGTCGACTGGGACGGCAAGATTCGCATGGACCCGTCGTCCTCCTACGCGATGCAGCGGCTGATCGGGCTGCAACACCAATACGACGTCGCCTTTGCCTGCGACACCGACCACGACCGCCACGGCATCGTCACCGCCTCCTCGGGCCTGCTGCCGCCGAATCATTATTTGAGCGTCGCGATCGATTACCTGTTTCAACAACGCACCGGCTGGCGCAGCGCCGCGGGTATCGGCAAGACCGTCGTGAGTACGGCGATGATCGACCGTGTCGGCGCGCGACTCAGGCGGCGAGTCTACGAGGTTCCGGTCGGTTTCAAGTGGTTCGTCGATGGACTGCTCGACGGCTCCTTGGGGTTTGGCGGCGAGGAGAGCGCGGGCGCGGCCTTCAGCCGCCTCGACGGCAGCGCCTGGACGACCGACAAGGATGGACTCGTGCCGGCCTTGCTCTCCGCGGAAATCACCGCCCGCACGGGACGCGACCCGGGTGAGCGCTATCAGGCGTTGACGCGTGAGTTCGGCACGGTGTTCGCGGATCGCGTCGAGGCGCCGGCAAACACACCGCAGAAGCGCAAACTCGCCAAGCTCGCACCTGCGCAGATCGAGAGCGGCGAACTCGCCGGCGATCCGATCACCCAGGTGCTCGACCATGCGCCGGGCAACGGCGCCGCCTTCGGCGGCATCAAGATCACCACCGCCGACGGCTGGTTTGCGGCGCGCCCCTCGGGCACCGAAGACATTTACAAGATCTACGCCGAAAGCTTCCGCGGCGCCGACCACCTGCAACGCATCCTGCGCGACGCGCAAACCATCGTCGACGCCGCCCTCGCGGGCGCATGACCCCGACGGAATCGACACCGGCCGCGCCGGCGAGCGCGTTGCCGGCCGTGAGCGACGCTGCGCGGCGCCTGTTGCCCTGGCTCGTCGCTGTCGGGTTTTTCATGGAATCCCTCGACACGACGATCCTGAATACCGCCGTGCCGGCGATCGCGGCGGCGCTCGAGGTCCCACCGCTGTCGATGAAGGCCGTGCTCGCGACCTATACGCTGAGCCTCGCGGTGTTCATACCGATCAGCGGCTGGATGGCGAACCGCTTCGGCACACGCCGCGTGTTCGCCGCGGCGATCGGCACGTTTACGCTCGGTTCGTTCTTGTGCGGACTGTCGACCGACATTCATTTGCTGGTCGCGTTTCGCGTGCTCCAAGGCGCGGGCGGCGCGATGATGCTGCCCGTCGGGCGACTGACGATGGTGCGTGCTTTCCCGAAATCGGAATTGATCCGCGCGATGAGCTTCGTCGCCATACCCGGACTCGTCGGACCGATGCTGGGTCCCGTCACGGGCGGCCTCATCATCAGCCACTTCCACTGGAGCGTGATCTTCTTCGTCAACATCCCGATCGGCATCGCGGGCCTGTGGATGGTCTATCGCCATTTGCCGAACTTCCGCGCCGATACCAATCATCCGCTCGACCTAGTGGGCTTGGTGCTGTTCGGCAGCGGTGTCGCACTGCTGTCCTATGTACTCGAAGTCTTCGGCAATCACACGCTGAGCATTCGCGAGATCACGGGTCTGCTCGCGATCTCCGCGGCCTTGCTGGTCGCCTACGGCATCAATACGACGCGTATGGCACACCCGCTGCTGCGCTTGGGCCTGTTCCGCATCCGCACGTTCCGCGCCTCCGTCAGCGGCAGCTTCTTCACGCGCTTAGGCCTGGGCGGCATGCCCTTTTTGCTGCCCCTGCTCTACCAAGTCGGCTTCGGCTTCACGCCCATCCAATCAGGCTTCCTGATCATGCCGCAGGCGTTTGCGGCGATGAGCCTGAAACTGACGATGCCGAGATTGCTGCGCGCCTTCGGCTACCGCCGCGTATTGATCGTCAACACAGTCGCGATCGGCGCGATGATCCTCTTGTTCATGGGGTTCAGCACGCGTACGCCGGTTGCCTTGATCGTGCCGCTGCTGTTCGTGTTCGGCTTCCTCCAGTCGCTGCAGTACACCAGCATGAACACCCTTGCGTACTCGGATATCGACGAGGAACAGGCCAGTTCCGCGAGCACGATCGCGAGCACGGCCCAGCAAATGTCGCTGAGCTTCGCCGTCGCGGCGGCGTCTTTGACGACCGAGTTGTTCATCCCCAACCAGCTACAAGCGGTGCCCGCGAGCATGATCCATGGCATCCATCTCGCCTTTCTCGTGCTCGGCTCGTGGACGATCCTATCGTCGGTGGTGTTCTGGGGGCTCGAGAACACCGACGGCGAGTCGGTGAGCCGGCACCAATCCGGTCCCGGGCCGGGCCCCGCGGTCGCATGAACCCGCTGCGTCGCTGGTATCCCCTGATCAGCCGCCTACGCCCCTATCTGCGCCGCTCCAATCGACTCGCAGCCGGGGCCGAGCGTTCGTGGCAACTCGCTCCCGAGCAGCAAGTCTCCGTGCCCGAGGCGATCTTCGAGCCCGACGATCTGCAACGGATCACCGGTGTCACGGCAGACGACACCATCGCGGAACAACTGCGCCGGACCCAGGGTGGAACGGCGGTTCACGGGGCGACCGTCGCCTACGAGGTGCACGATGCCGTGATCGCCCGCGGACACGTATTCACGCGCAAAGTCTATTACCCAGTGAGCGGCGAGCCGGCTCCCTTGCTCGCCCGCGCTCCGGAGTCGCATCTCGAATCCGCGGTACTCACGACCACGCCTTATGGAATCCGCTACTTCGGTCACTGGATGTGCGACGATCTTCCGCTGCACCTGGCGGCCCGCGATGTGGGAACTCCTTTATCGGTCTTCGCCCAAGCCTCGCCGCAACAGCGCGACTATCTCCGGCTGCTCGGCCTCGCGGGCGACTTTGTCAGGGACGCTTCGATCGAGCGGCTCGTGATCCTCGACGACACCGGCCAGAACGCCTACAAACAGGCGCGCCTCCGCCGGCTGCGCGAGTTGGCGCTGGCCTATCGCGACCCAGAGCCCCTCCCCGGGGTCATGCTGTTGCGAGGGGCAGCCGGCGCCAACAAGGCGCTCCGCAACGAGGACGAGATCGCAGACTTGCTGCGCAAGCGAGGGTTCCGCGTCGTCGACCCGACCCGCACCGACGCCGCGGAACTCTTACGGCTCTGCAGCGGCGTCAGAATCATACTCGGCGTCGAAGGCAGCCAACTCACGAACGGGCTACTGTGGATGGCCAATGGGGGCACGCTCGTCGCGTTACAGCCGCCGCAGCGCTTTTGCATGGTCTTGAAAGACTGGTGCGACGCCATCGGCACGGGCTACGCGTTCATCGTCGGCTATGCGGACGGCGCAGCGGGCTTTCGCATCGATCCCGCTGCCTTGCAGCGCTTGTTGGATCGCTTGCCGCCCTGATTGCTTGCCGGGCTGAGCCCTACTCCGCCTTGATCGCGTGGCCGCCGAACTGATTGCGCATCGCGGCGAGCAATTTATCGGAGAACGAGTCCGCATCGCGCGAGCGCAGGCGCTCGAGCAATGAACTCGTGATGACGACGGCCGGCACGCCGAGTTCGATCGCTTCGGCCACGGTCCAGCGACCTTCGCCGGAATCCGCCACGTAGGGCGCGATGCCGTGCAAGGTCGGATTCTTCCGCAGAGCATCCGAGGTCAAGTCCAGCAACCACGAGCGCACGACGCTGCCATAGCGCCAGATCTCGGCGATCTGATGGAGATCGAGCTTGAACTCGCTCTTGTGTTGCAGGATCGAGAAGCCCTCGGCATACGCCTGCATGAGGCCGTATTCGATGCCGTTGTGTATCATTTTCGTATAGTGACCGGCGCCGACCGGCCCGACATAGCCCCAGCCTTGGGCCTTGCCCGGCGCCAGGGTCTCGAAGATCGGCCGATGCCGCTCGACGTTCGCCTGATCGCCGCCGATCATGAGGCTGTAGCCTTCCGCGAGCCCCCACACTCCGCCGCTGGTGCCGGAGTCGATGTAATGGATCTGCTGCGCTGCGAGCGCCGCGGCGCGCCGCTGGGTATCGCGATAATTCGAGTTGCCGCCGTCGATCACGGTGTCGCCGGCCTGCAGCAAGGGCTGCAAAGCGGTGACCGTGTCATCGGTGATCTGGCCCGCCGGCACCATGAGCCAGATCGTGCGCGGCGCCTCGAGCTTGGCGACCAAGTCGGCGAGCGAGGCTGCGACGCCAGCGCCCTTGGCCTCGAGCGCACTGCGCGCAGCTTCCGAGGGGTCATAGCCGATCACTTGATGTCCGCCGCCGAGCAGGCGCTGCGCCATGTTCGCGCCCATGCGCCCGAGACCGATCATGGCTAATTTCATAGGCGTACCGATCCTTAAAGCGTGGCGCGAAGCTCGCGTGAACTCGAATTATACGGTCCTGCACGCTCCCCGGTATAGCGGCAGTGCGGCACTTGGGCCATCGCGTGCGGCGGGGTACTAAATGTTCAGGTAGATCGTCACGTTGGTGGCGGTGATCGTGGTGCTCGCGGAGGTGTAAACGCCTTGCACGCTCATACTCGTGGCCAGCGTCGAGCCATTCAGGGCGCTCTGGAGCGCCGTGATGAAATCGGCAAACGTGTTGTAGTTGTCGATCGTCGACGTCGAGGTATGCCCGATCGCATAGACCACCGAGGTCGATGTCGTGCTCGGCACGATCAAGGCATCGGACGAGAGCGTCGTGAAATCGATCGTCTGTGACCCGACCTGAATCGTGTGCTGCGTGCCGATGCTGCTGTTGTGGATCAGCAAGTCGATTTCGGAGCTGCTGTAGGCATTGAACGGCGTCGGCGTACCCGCGCCCCAGTTGACGACCAGCGTCGCCGGTATGGTCGTCGGATCGAGCAGCGTCGTGGCGACGAAGTCCGGCGTCGTGCTGCCCGAGGCCGTCGTACCCGCCGAACCGAAGGGCGTCACCGTACCGGTCACCTGCAGCGGCTGGTCGACTGCCGTGAGGTTCGAGAGGCCCAAGGCGCCGGTGCTCACGACGTAGCCCGCCGCGGCCGAGTCGACGCCGGAGCTGCCGCCCGTGCCGGCAAAATCGAAGGCGCCGACCGCGCGGCCATCGAGATCGGCCAGCGCGATCGTGACCGTACCCGAGGTGCTGTCCGGCACGACCGCGACCGTGCCCCAGGCACTCGAGGTGTCGAGCCGGATCCGGCCCGCCGTCGCATCGAGGGCAACATTGCCAGATCCCGCGACGGTCGCGCTGCCGAAGGCATTGACGACCGAACCGACCGAGATCTGCGCGGTCGTGTTCGCCACCGATGCACTGCTTTGCAACGGCAGAGTCACCGCCGTGTTCGCGCCGAAGCTGACGGTCGTCGTGCCGGACACGTACGCGGCGACGCCGGCGTTGGTCAAGAGCGTCGCCCCGGAGATGGTTGCCGCATTACCCTTGACCGCAGTGACGACCCCGGTGATGCGATCCGAGCCCGAGCCTTGCACGCTACTGCCTGCGAGTATCGACGAGGCCGAGAACGACACGTCCTGCGACGAGGTATCTCCGGTCGTGGCGGTAGAGTCGGTCGTGCCGGTGGTCGTGGTCGTGGAGTTGGTCGCGCTCGAGCCGGAGGTGAAGGTTCCGTAGGCGACGGTCCACGTACCGTTGGCGAGCGTGGCGAACTGCGTCTGGCCGATTGCGCCCGTCGCGGGCGTACCGTTGATTTCGTACGTCGTGACGTCGCTCGGATTGATCGACAAATTGCCCGTGCTCGCCGTCGCGCCATTGAATGGAAAGACGCTGCTCGTGTACGCAAGACTCGAGGTGTTCGTGCTGCTGTCCGTCGAGGTACTGATGCCCTTCACCTGGCCGCGGATGCGCACCGTGTTCGAGTCGATGGGCAGCGCACTCGCGAGCACCATCGGTGTGACCGTGACCGTGCCCGCGCTCAGGTCGACGACATTCGAGGCCGCCAGATCGTAGTTCAGCGCGAGGCGCGAGGTCTGGTTCTTGGTGATGCTGAGCTGATTGGCGGAATCGAGATTCAAGGTAAGGGACACCTGTCCGAGCGCCCCACCGCTCGCATTCACGGGTTTCAGCGTCACGCCCGTTGCCGTGCCGTTATCGGCGACGATGACCGCATTGCTGTAATCCACGGTCAAGAGCACCGACGTATAGCTGCCCTTCGCCACCGTCGCGACGCCGAGCACTTCGCTCAGGTTGGCGAGCTGTGCGAGATCGACCGTCGTGCTCGTCGGGAACAAGTTGACCGAGGTCGTACCCGAACTGCTCGACTTCTGCAGAGTGACGCTGACGAGATTCACACGATAGGTCAGAAACGACGTGGGTGAGGCCGTCGCGGTCAAGGTCGCCAGCGCCGTGCCGTTGCACGCAGCGAGCGCGAACAAAGCGGTGAGCGACAAGGCGTAGACAAAGGACCGCAAAGCGGCGGCGCTGGACGAAGGCATAGGGATGCGGCTCGGTGGTGGACTGGATTGATTCTTGGCGCGGCATCGAGTCCGCGCAAGACAAGTTCTGTCAAGGATAGCGCATCCCTCCGGGAGGGTCTCCCCTGGGTCGCGAAAAGCCGACAGTTGGGCATCCACGTCGCAATTATGGCGCAAAGCGGCGGTCGGACCGGTCCCGCCCCCCCCAATTTGTTAGCATGCAGCCCCATGTCGAACCTAGCCAATACCGCAGCAACCCGCCCCTTGATCGTCGGTCTCGGAGGCACCGCGCGCGCCGGTTCCTCCTCGGAAAAAGCGCTGCAATACGCCCTCGCGAAAGCCCGGGAGCTCGGCGCCGAGACAGAATTACTCGCGGGTGCCGATCTCGTCCTGCCGATCTATGCCCCCGAGGTTCCGGAGCGCAACGCCACGGCCCAGCATTTCGTGGCCGTGCTGCGGCGTGCGAACGGGATCATCGTCGCCTCACCCGGGTATCACGGGTCACTCTCGGGCCTGATCAAGAATGCGCTCGACTATGCCGAGGATATGCGTGCCGACGAGGCGCCGTATTTCGAGGGCCGGTCGGTTGGCTTGATCGCCTGCGCCTACGGTTGGCAGGCCACGGGCTCGACCCTGACGGCACTGCGTTCGATCGTGCATGCGCTGCGCGGCTGGCCGACGCCGCTCGGCGTCGCGATCAATACGAGCGAGGGAAACTTCGACAAGGACAACATCGGCGCGTACCCGGCCGTCGAACGCCAACTGAGTTTGCTGGCGGAGCAGGTCGTGCAATTTGCGCGACAGCGCGCCGCCTATATTAACGCCCAATAGCGGCCAATCCCCCAGAACGGCGTTCCGTCGGCTGCAGGTCCGCCAACCGCTAGGGAAGCGCTTTGGCCTCGCCGCCAGACTCTGGTTGCAGTTGCGGCGCGGGCGCCCCGTCGGTTGCCAATTGCTCGACTGCCAACGACTCAGGCGAGGGCGGCGCGTCGGTCGAAGTCGCTCGCCGCTGCAGTTTTGCGTCTTGGCGCGCTTTCCGGGCGGCTTCTTTCTGTTTCTTTGCGTGACGGTAATTCGGCTTGGCCAACGAGGTCTCCTGGAAAAGGTCGGATCGCGCATTTCGGGACGCACGGACTCACGGAGCGTCATGATACCCCGGACGACCGAACTTTACTCGGGCTGCACCCAAACCCGCACCGATAAGCGGTGGCGGCCTCCCCCGACGATGACGCCGCGCAGCGGTGAGACGTCGCCAAAATCGCGGCCCCAGGCGATCGTGATGTGATCGCCGGCGACCCGGACGTCATTGGTCGGATCGAGATCGATCCAGCCGAGCGGCGGGCAAAACACCGCGACCCAGGCATGCGAAGCATCGCCCCCGAGCAGGCTCGCGTCGGTCTCGCCGGCCGGCAGGGTGCGCAGATAACCGCTCACGTAACGCGCCGCGAGTCCGCGGGCGCGCAGACAAGCGATCATGATGTGGGCGAAATCCTGGCATACGCCGCGACGGGCCGCGAATGCCTCGACGATCGAGGTCTTGATGTTGGTCGTGCCGGGAGCGTAGCGAAAATCGCGATGCATCTTGTGCATCAAGGCTTCGGCGCCCACGAGGATCGGGCGCTGCGCCGGAAAACAATCGGCCGCATATTCGGTGAAGATCTGCTTGATGCGGACATAGGCCGATTCCATGCGAAAGCGGCTGGCGTCCAGGCACTCCAGGCTCAGTTGGTTCGCAGGATAGGTGAGCGAGTTGCGCACCTCCTCCCAGGGCTGGCTCGTCTGCGCAGCGACCGGTGGCGGTACGCGCACCTCGACCTCGACTTCGGCAAGCACCTCGAGCCGATCGTGCGGGCGGTCGTACTCGAGCCGGACGACCGGATTGCCGAATGCGTCGACGTCGTCGCGCCGCGCACTCGGGGTGGGCCGCAGCGTCAAGCTGTGCGCATGACAGACCTGGCCGGCGAACGCGCGCGGCGTCAGATGCAGCAGTTGGTGCGAATGCGCCACGTCGCCGCCGTAGTGATAAATGGTCTCGTGCCGGACACGGTAGCGATGCGAGGCGATCACGCGGCCACCATGCGCAGCGGCGCCTCGATCAAGGAGAAGTGTTTGAGCGAGATCCGGTCGGACAACAGCCCGGCGGCCGCGGCAAGCGTGTTCAATTGCGCGCCCAAGGCCTCGCGCGCCGGCGCCGCGCGCGTGCGGTCGCCGTCGAGCGCACGGGCTTGCATCGCCTGCAGCAGCGCGACCGGCTCTTTGAGCGTGTCGTCCGGCGTGCCGCCGAGCGAGGCGGCAATGCGCTGCAAGGCCCGCTCGATCGCCTGCCATTGAAAAGCGACGGCGCGCGGGTTGCTCGCATCATAGACGAGCAAGTCGATCGTCGCGCCGAGTTCCGGCGAAGCGAGGTAGCGCGTTCGGTAGGTGATCGTGCTGTCGCCGATCTCGAGCAGCCACTCCAACTCGCTTTGGCTCGGCGTCGCGCCGCCTGCCAGTCGCTGCGCCAACAGCTGCGCGAGGAACTGCAGCCGCTCGAGCCGTCGGCCCAGCATCAGCAGCCGCCAACCGTCGTCTTGGGTCATATCATCGAGCGCGAACCCGGCGAGCGCCGCGAGCCCCAACAGCAAGCGGTCGAGCACTTCGCGCGGATCGATGCCGCTCGCCGCCGCTTCCTGAAAATCCCGGTGCAGCACGCCCACCGCGCGCCAGTTCTCCGCCGACAAACGGCTGCGCGCTTGCGCCGCGCACCAGACCAGGCGCTGCAGGTCGGCGGCGATGCCAAACGGATTGGCTTCACTGAAGGCCGCCAACAGGGGCTTGGGCTCAGAGTCCGGCGCAACGGCGGCGGCAGTCTGCGTTTGAGACTGCGTCGAGTCGCCGGGTCCGGACATGACCCCGAAAAAGCGGCAGCTCGCGAGCGCCGCGGTCCACACGGATGCGTTGCTGCGTATGCCCAGGGTGGCTCGCAGCAGCCGTGCCTTGCTATCGCAGCGTTCGCTGTAGCGGCCCAACCAGTAGAGGTTCTCCGCGAGCCGCGACGGCAGTTCGTCGTGGCGGACTTGGCTCCGCGCTTGCGCTGCCGGCGCCGGTGCGCTCAGCGCGAGCGAGCCTTGGCTTTCGTCGACCGACCGCAGATCCGGCATCAGCACCCAGACGTCCTTGCTGCCGCCGCCGCGCTGCATCGAGACGATGTCGACGGCGCCGTCACCGGCGATCCGTGCGAGCCCGCCGGGCATGACGCGATATCCCGCCGGGGTCGCGATCGCATAGACGCGGATCCCGAGCGCACGCGCCGCGAGTCCCGCGCCGCCGGTGTTGCGCCACACGGGCGCCTGCGAGAAAGCCAGCCGCTCCTGCGCCACATAGGCATGGGGACGCGCGCGCAGACGGTCGATGAGCTGCGCGCGTGCGGCAGCGCTGAGATCACGGCCGAACACCGCCGCGAACCGTTGGTTCGGATAGGTTGGCTTGATGACCAAGCTCTCGATATGCCGCACCACGTGTTCGAGCGCCAGTGGTTCACCGCACCACCAGGTCGCGACCGAGGGCAGCCGCAGCTTCTCGCCGAGCAGTCGCTCGGCAACCGCCGGCATGAAACCCATCCAGGCAGCCGACTCGAGCACGCCGCTGCCTAGCGCATTGGCGATCATCACCTTGCGCGCCCGCACGGCGGCGATCAATCCCGGCACGCCGAGCGCGGAGTCGCCGCGCAGCTCCACGGGGTCGCAGAAATCATCGTCGAGTCGCCGCAAGATTGCGTGCACACGGCGCAAACCACCGAGGGTTTTCAAAAACACCGTGTCGCCGCGCACCGTGAGGTCATGGCCCTCGACCAAGGGCAACCCGAGCTGGCGAGCGAGATAGGCATGTTCGAAATAGGTCTCGTTGAACGAGCCCGGCGTGAGCACCACCGCGAGCGGCGCTTCCCCGTCGGTTGGCTGACTCAGCAAATGCTCACGCAGCGCGACGAAGAAGCCGCCGAGCGGACGCACGCCGAGATCGTTGACGAGATCCGGGAAGATGCGCGAGATGATCTGCCGGTTCTCGAGCGCATAACCGGTACCGGACGGAGTTTGCGTACGATCCGCGAGCGCCCACCAACGACCGTCGGCGGAGCGCGAGATGTCGACCGCATAGACGTGCAACCAGTTCTCGCTCGTGGGCACTAGGCCGTGGCAGGGCCACAGGAAATTCGGATGCCCGAACGGCAGTTCCGGCGGCACGAGGCCATCGGCGAGCAGGCGCTGCGGGCCGTACAGATCGGCCAGCAGCCCATCGAGCAGACGTGCGCGCTGAGTCACGCCGAGTTCGATCTCGCGCCACTCCGCCGCCGTCAGCAACAACGGCAGCGGGTCGAGCACCCACGGGCGGTCGCGGCCCTGCGGATCGGCATAGACATTGTAGGTCACGCCGTTCTCGACGATCAGGCGACGCGCAAGCTCGGCGCCGCGCCGCACCGATTCCGCGCCATCGAGCGCGAGCCGGTCGATCAGCGGCCGCCAATGCGCGCGCACCACGCCGCTGTGATCGAGCAACTCGTCATAGCGGCGCGAATCGCTGGCGTAGGTTTCGAGTCGGGCGGGCATCGCTCAGCGGGCACTCACGCGCGCGCTTCCCGCCCTCACTGGCGCAGATCCAGCGTGAACGGAAACTCCGGATCGATGCGTTCCGGCAGCACGCTCATCGTCCCCGGCGTGTGACCCATCCGGAAGAAGCGCGCCAGGCGGCGGCTTTCCGCCTCGTAGGAGTTCACGGGGAAGGCCGAGTGACTGAGACCGCCCGGATTGGTCACGTGGTACTGGCAACCGCCCTCGGAGCGGCTCATCCAGGTGTCGAACAAGTCGAAGGTCAGCGGCGCATGAATGCCGATCGTCGGATGCAAAGCGGAGGCCGGCTTCCACGCCCGATAGCGCACGGCGCCGACGAACTCACCGACCCGACCCGTGGGCCGCAGCGGCACGCGTCGCCCGTTACAGGTGACGGCGTAGCGATCGGGCGCCAGTCCCGATACCTTGACCTGCAGACGCTCGACCGAGGAGTCCACGTAGCGTACGGCGCCACCGGGCGCGCCCTGCTCACCCATCACATGCCATGGCTCCAGCGCGTGGCGTAGTTCGAGCTCCATGCCGCGGGTCGCAAAATCTCCATGCTTGGGAAAGCGGAATTCGAAATGCGGCGCGAACCAGTCAGCCTCGAGCGCAAAGCCAGCCGCCTGCGTCTCGCTGATGACGTCGCGAAAATCTTGTTCGACGAAATAGGGCATTAGGAAGCGGTCGTGCAACTCCGTGCCGAAGCGCGCGAGTTTGTCCGGCTCGTAGGGCGTGCGCCAAAAACGCGCGACCAGCGAACGCAGCAACAACTGCTGCGTGAGGCTCATGCGCGCATGCGGCGGCATCTCGAAAGCGCGCAGCTCGAGCAGCCCCAAGCGCCCCGTGGCGCCATCCGGGGAATACAGCTTGTCGATGCAGAATTCCGAGCGGTGGGTGTTGCCGGTCACGTCGATCAGCAAATTGCGCAGCAGCCGGTCGACCAACCACGGAGCACAGCTCGTGCCCGCCTTCGGAAACTGATTAAAGGCGATTTCGAGCTCGTGCAGCGAATCGTTGCGCGCCTCGTCGACGCGCGGCGCCTGCGAGGTCGGGCCGATGAACAGACCCGAGAACAGATACGAGAGCGAGGGATGATTGTGCCAGTAGCCGAGCAGGCTGCGCAGCAGATCGGGCCGGCGCAGGAACGGCGAGTCCTGCGGGGTGGCGCCGCCGAGCACGAAATGATTGCCGCCGCCGGTTCCGACGTGACGGCCGTCGAGCATGAACTTCTCCGACTGCAGACGCGACTCGCGCGCCGCGTCATAAAGAAAAGTCGTGCGATCGACCAGCTCATCCCAGTTCTCCGAGGGCTGAACGTTGACTTCGACCACGCCCGGATCCGGCGTGACACGAAAATTGCGCAGGCGCGGATCGCCAGGCGGTTCGTAGCCCTCGAGGATGATCGGCTGATCGAGCGCTTCCGCCGCGGCCTCGACCGCAGCGATCAATTCCAGGTAGTCCTCGAGCTCACGAACCGGCGGCATGAACACGTACAGCACGCCGTCACGGGCTTGCACGCACATCGAGGTGCGCGTCAGGGTCGCGGCCGACTCCTTCGGCTGCGGTGGCCTATCCGTGACCAGCGGCGTGCGCGCAGCATCGCGCGCGGCGACCTGCCGGCGGATCGTCGCATGCGTCGGTAGCGACGCGAATTCGCGGGTCGGATCGGGCGCATGGATGAACGGATAATCACCGCTCGCCGTCCACGGCTGAGAGTCCAAGGGCAGGCGATACCCGAGGGGCGAATCGCCCGGAATCAAATAACAGCGCTCGGAGCGCAAGAACCACGGTCCCGTCTGCCACCGCAGGCCGTCCTCGCTGCGCGCCACCGGCAAGACATGACCGATGACCGTGTCGAGACCTTGCTCGAAGATCTTCACGAGCCGCGCCCGCTCGAGCGGATCCTTGAGCTGGGAATCGAAGGGGTCGACGTTGACCGGCAGGCACCGTTCGCGCCACAGGTAATAGAATGCATCCTCGAAGGCCGGAAAGACGAACTTCGGATCGAAACCGAGTTCGGTCGCAACCTGGGTCAGAAAGCGCGCTGACTCGGCGGGACCGACCGCATAGCGCGTGCTCTCGTCGGCGATCAGTTCCGGATTGCGCCAGAGCGGCTCGCCATCCTTGCGCCAGAAACAGTTCAACGACCAGCGCGGCAGCTGTTCACCCGGATACCATTTACCCTGACCGAAATGCGCTAGCCCCAGCGGCGCATAGCGGTTCTTGAGACGCCGATACAAATCGGCCGCATAGCGCCGCTTGCGCGGACCGAGGGCGGCGGTATTCCATTCATCGCCATCCGGGTCGTCGCTCGCCACGAAGGTCGGCTCGCCGCCCATGGTCAGGCGCACGTCGAGTGCCGAGAGATCGCGATCCACCGCATGACCGAGCGTCTCGATCGCCGACCACTGCGCTTCCGTATAGGGTTTCGTGACCCGTGGCGCTTCCCAGATGCGCCGCACGCTCATCTGATGCTCGAATTGCGTCTCACATTCATCGACCGCGCCGGTCACGGGCGCAGCGCCCGAGGGTTCGGGCGTGCAGGCGAGCGGAATATGACCCTCGACGGCAAGCAGACCCGAGGTCGCATCGAGGCCGATCCAACCGGCGCCCGGCAGATACACTTCGCACCAAGCGTGCAGGTCGGTAAAGTCCGCGGTCGCACCCGAAGGCCCATCGAGTGATTTGACGTCGGCGACCAACTGAATCAAATAACCCGATACGAAGCGCGCAGCCATGCCGAGATGACGGAACAGTTGCACGAGCAATGCCGCCGAATCGCGGCAGGAGCCGGATCGCAGTAGCAGCGTCTCTTCAGGCGTTTGCACGCCAGGCTCCATGCGGATGAGGTACTTGATGTCGCCGGCGACGCGTCGGTTGATGTCGACGATGAAGTCGATCGTGCGGCGTGGCTCCTTCGGGATGCCCGCGAGATAAGCCGCGAGCAGCGGTGTCGCCGGCGACTTCACGAGGTAGGGAACGAGTTCACGCCGTTCGTTCGAGTCGTACTTGAACGGAAACTTCTCCGCGTAGGGCGTGAGGAAGAAATCGAACGGGTTGTACACCGACATTTCGGCGACGAGATCCACCTCGATGCGCAAATAGGTCGTCTCGTCGGGAAACACCAGGCGCGCGAGATAGTTCGCCTCAGGGTCCTGCTGCCAATTGATGAAGTGATCGGCGGGCGTTACCTTCAGAGAATACGAGAGGATACGGGTCCGGCAATGCGGCGCCGGGCGGAGGCGGACGATCTGTGGACTCAAGCCGACGAGTCGATCGTAGCGATAATGGGTCAGATGATTCAGGGCAACATGGATCGACACGAAAAACTCTCCCGGAGGGCGCCCCTAGGGCCGGAAGGCACCGCCAGGAGACCGCACCATCATGGTGCGAACGAGTGGGACCACCCCCGTCGGGGCGGCTCTAAGCCCCCTAGTTTATATCGAGCGCCCGGGGCGAGAACCATTATCGGCGACTGATCAGCACGATCCGACCCGGAAAGTCCGCCAACTCGCGCATCATCGCGCCATCGCCGCTCGTGACCGCGCCCGTTGCCGCACCGCCGCCGGTTGCTGCACCGCCCGCTGCTGCGCCGCCGCCGGTCGCTCCATTCCCGTCCGCCAGTAACCCGCGGGCGAGTTGGTTGCGCGTTGCCGCCGTCATGAGGGCGACGCCGGCCGGCAGCGCTCGCCAACGCGCTGCGAATGCGCCGAGATCGGCGATACCGAGTTGCGGCGACTGATTCAGACCGAACGTGAATTCATCATGGTAATCCACGAGCGTGACGGTATGGCGCAAATAGAATGGCAAGGACTGATAGTAATCCCGCACCGTGAACACAGGCATGGCGGCGTCGACCCCCGCCGCGTCGCCACCCAATGCGTTAGCGCGAACGATCGCCGCCGCCATATCCTTGGCGCTGTAGAGCCCTTGTACGGCGAAGCCGCCGCCGGTGATCGTCACCGCAGCCGCGAACCAGCCGAGGCACACAGCCGCGAGTGCGCCGAGGGGACGCCGCCGCGCCCGCAAGCGCAGGCTAAGCGCGCCGGCCGCGAGCAAGACGCCCGCCGTCGCCAGCAGCGCCGGGCGCAACAAGCGCACTAACTCGAGACCCTGCGTCGAACTGCGCCAGCCGCTGGCGAAGCCGAGTACTCCGAGCGCGAAACACAGCGTCAGCACGGCGCCGACGAGCAAATGCCCGCGATCGTGGCCCGGCCGCGGCGCGGCCACCAACAAGGCGAGCGTCGGGATCGCCGGCAGAATGTAGGGAATCAGCTTCGAATGCGAAGCGGAAAAGAACACGAGCACGAACACCGACCAGATCCATAACAAGCGCCGCGCATCGAACCGGCCGACAGGTTCCTGGCGACGCCAGCCCGTCGCCAGCACGCGCAACGCCTGGCTCACCCAGGGTAGGACCCCGAGCAGTAGCACCGGCGCGAAGAACCACCACGGCTGGGAGCGCATTTCGATCGGCGTCAGGAAGCGCTGCCAGTGTTCACGTACGAAAAAGAACCACAGGAACCGATCGTTGGCGCGGGCGGCCAGCACGAACCAGGGCACGGCCACGAGCAGGAACACCGGGATGCCGATCCGGAAGTGCAGATGCCGCCAGAGGCGAAGATCCCCTTGCCAGAACACGTAGACCACGAGACTGAAGCCAGGTATCAACAGTCCGACCAAGCCCTTCGTGAGCACCGCAAGCGCCATCGCCGCCCAACTGAGAGTCATCCACGTGCGGCAGGCCGACGGCTCCTCGCGCCGCAACTGCGCATGGACGAATGCCGTGAGGCAGCCGAATAGACACGCGCTCAAGCTCATGTCGAGCGTCAACTGATGGCCGAGCAAGACGAACAGGATCGATCCCAGCGTGAGCAGCAAGGCCTCGACCGCCGCCCGCAGGCCCCAGAGGCGCCGCGCCAACACGAACACGAGCACGAGGATCGAATAGCCGGCGCAGCCGGTTGCGAGCCGCGCCGTGCCCTCGCTGATGCCGAAGCAGGCATAGACGACCGCCGTGGCCCAGTACTGGAGCGGCGGCTTCTCCAGATACACGAGTCCGTTCAGGTGCGGAATGATCCAGTCGCCACTGGCGAGCATTTCTCGCGGAATCTCCGCGTAGCGACCCTCGTCCGGATCGAACAAGGGTCGGCCGAACAACAGCGCAAACCAGACGATCGTGAAGAACGCCACCGCGAATAGGAACGGCTTGCTCAGCCGCTCCTCCTTGCCGAGACGGTCAGGCAGCATGGTCGAAGCGCTCAGGAAACATGAACACGCAGGATTTTTGAATCAAACCGACACATGGGGTTGGTACTATACCGGCTGCTATGAGCACGCTGGCGCAAAAGACCTCGGCGCAAGTCTCGTGGGGATTCTCCGCGGGGACGGGTCTTGCGATCCTCGCTTTCATCAATCTCTTCAATTATCTGGACCGCTACCTCGTCCCGGCGCTCTATGAAAGCCTGAAGTCCTCGCCGCTCGCGCTCAACGATGCAGAACTCGGCTCCTTGATGAGCGCGTTCTTGATCATCTACACATTTGCCGCGCCGGTGTTCGGTGCGCTCGGCGATACGCGCGCCCGGCCGCGACTGATTTCCTTCGGCGTGTTCTTTTGGAGTCTCGCCACGGCCTTGTCCGGCTTCGCCGGCACTTATCTCGTGCTGCTCGGCGCACGTGCCCTCGTGGGTATAGGCGAGGCGGCCTACGGGACGATCGCACCGAGCCTGCTCGCCGATTATTTTCCGGCCCAGCGTCGCGGCTTCATCATGGCGATTTTTTTCTGTGCGATCCCCGTGGGCTCGGCGCTGGGGTACGTTGTCGGCGGCCTCATCGACGTGCATTACGGATGGCGGGCAGCCTTCTTCATCGCCGGCGGCCCAGGCCTCGCCCTTTCCCTGTTGTGCCTGTTTCTCAAAGACCCCCCACGCGGCAGCCAGGACGGCGCCGGCGTCGCCGCCGCCGACGGGGCGATGCAATCGCGGCGGGCGAAGACGCCGCTGAGCGCGCAGACCCTCGCGACGTATCGGCGCCTGGTTCGCAATCTGCCCTATCGCCTGACCATCTTGGGCTATGCCGCCTACACCTTTGCGATCGGCGGGCTGGCCTCCTGGATGCCCGCGTTCCTCGAGCGCGCCCGCGGCATCCCGCATGGCGAAGCATCGATCGGGTTCGGCAAGATCGTGGTCGTCACGGGACTGGTCGGCACCTTCGTCGGCGGTTGGCTCGGCGACTACTGCCTGCGCTACTCGCGCCAGGCTTTCCTCTGGCTCTGCGCTATCGCCACCTTGCTCGCTGCCCCGTTCGTCTTCGGCGCATTGACGGCCGCGAGCAACTCGCAGTACCTGATCTGCATGGTCATAGGACAGCTGCTCATGTTCCTCTCGACCGGTCCGGTCAATGCGGCGATCGTCAATCTCGTCTCGCCGCTCGAGCGCGCCTCCGCCGTGGCGCTCGGTGTGTTCACGATCCATATCCTCGGCGACGTGCTCTCACCGTTCTTGATCGGCGCCTTGTCCGACGCCACCTCCCTCCCGCAGGCGCTCCAGATCGTCCCAGTCGCGGTCGTCGTCTCCGGCTTGATCTGGGCCCTCGCCGCGAGGGCTCAAGCCCGGGGCGAAACGCGCGGGTTTGTGTCAGGCCCCTGACAGAACCCCCGGGCGCGGCGGCGCAGACTCTCCCTCGACGACCAGAAGAACACTTTCGAGCCAACCAATTTCGAGGAGACCATCATGAAGAACTTTGCCCCCATCCAGAAAAACGCCTTTCGTATCGCCTTCGCGAGCCTGGCCGTCTGCGCCGCGCTCAGCACGGTCGCCCGCGCGGACGACGTCCGGCAGCTGCATGTTCGCTATGATGACTTGAATATTCATACCGATGCCGGCGCCGCGGTGCTGTTCCAGCGCATCCGCGATGCGGCGGAGCGGGTCTGCGAGCAGCCCGGCACACGCGATCTCGGCGAGTTGGCCGCGGTCAAGACCTGCACCGACCATGCGATTGCGACCGCGGTCGATGCGGTCAAACGACCGGCGCTGACCCGGGTCTACGACGCCAAGTTCGGCATCACGCCGAGCGTCACGGTCGTCGCGTCGCGTTGAGCCGCGTTGAGCCGCGTTGAGCGGCGTGGCGCGGAGGATCCCAAGGCCGGACGGTGTGCGCGGTTCGGCACTTGGGACCCCGAAAGCATGAAGCGCTCGGCAATTTGCCGGCGACCGTTGGCACGGGCGCTGCCGCCAGTGTCAGAATGCGGGTACTTCTTATGAGTACCGCGAGAAAATTCGGAACGGTTTTCTTGATGCTGATCGGCACTGTGCTGACGATGTGCACGGTCCAGAAACGTCTCGTACTCGCAGATCCGAACGTCGCCCCGGCCTTCGAACGGGCTCGAGCGGACGGACGACGCGTGGTCAGCGCGCTCGCCGACTACTATGCCGCGCATGCCTACTATCCGAAGTCACTCGGCGAACTGCCCGACGACGTCGACTACCACCAGCGCTTCAATTATGAAGTCACCGGAATGGAACGCGTCTACCAGTCGATGGAATGCGCTGGCCGGGCCAAAGAGTTCACGGGCGTGACCATCATGATACCGGACTACCAACGGCGCCTCGACCAGTTTCGCGCCGAATGCGTGCGCGGCTATTCCGGTTTTGCCCTCAAGACGCGGCGGATTCAAACGGCTTGGCAGATCAACCGAAACGTCGTGACCTACGTGCAATTCACGTCGCAGAATCCACGCTGGTTCGTCGACTGGTGCAATCCGCCCAGCAACCAACACGATACCGCGATGCTCGACTGCAGCCATAATCCATTCAACGAAGCCTTGCAGCCCACCGGCACGCGGATGGCACATCCTGCCTTGCCGCCGGCGCAAGCCTTGCCACCCGCGCAAGCCTTGCCAGCCGCGCAAGCCTCTCCGAGTCCGTGATGAATTTCGAACTCGATCCAAAAGCGACGCTCTATTTCTTTCTGCGCAAGACGCTGGTGTGGCTGTTCCTCGTCTCGTGGCTCACGCTGCTCGTGGCGGGAATCCGCGCGCCTTCGGAACCGCATCCGGGCTTCTCGGGCTTGATCGGCATCGGGTTCCTCGCGGCCTACGTACCGGTGCTCGCGGTCGTCTTGATTCTGGCGTGGATCGCCTGCCGTCTGCAGGCAAGGGCCTATCGGATCACGCTGATCGGCGCGGGAGTCGTGCTCGAATACGGCGTGATCAGCAAATCACACGAGACCTTGCTTTACGCCAAGATTCAGAACATTCTCGTCGAGCGAGGCCTGCTCGAACGCCTCATGGGACTTGCAACGGTGATCATTCAGAACGCCATGGGTCAACCGGAAACGATACCCGGACTTGCCGCGGGAAGCGCCTCGGACCTGCGCGATGCAATCATCGAGCGCCTGCCGCGCTAGCGGGTCCTCATGCTGATTCGAGCCGCGAACGACGCCGATGTGCCTGCGATTCTCGCGATTTACAATGACGTAATTGCGAACACCACGGCGGTCTACAGCGAATCAGCCGTGACCCTCGATGATCGTCGCGCGTGGTTCGAGGCACGTCGCGCGGCCGGTTACCCGGTGTTGGTCGCCACTGCCGCCGACGCCACCACGGACGCCACGACCGATCCCCTGATCGCGACGCCCGTCGTCGGATTCGCATCCTTCGGAGATTTTCGTGCATGGCCATGCTATCGGTACACGGTCGAACACAGCGTGCACGTGGCGGCCGGATCGCGTGGCAAGGGAGTTGGTCGAGCGCTGATCAGTGCGCTGATTCCACTCGCGGCGGCGCAGGGCAAGCACGTCATGATCGCGGGCGTCGATGCCGAGAACGTAGCCTCGATCCGCCTGCACGAGCGACTGGGGTTCGAGCGCGTTGCGCATTTGCACGAGGTCGGCCGCAAATTCGACCGATGGCTAGACCTCGTGTTCCTGCAGCGTTACCTGGGCTGAGCTTACTCGGGCCGAGCGGCTCGGGCCCGACCGATCGCGGCGAGTTCCTCGAGTATGTCCGCGCGAGCGACGATGTCCTCCAGATCGGCATTGAGCTTACGCTGCCAGTTCGGATACTCGTGGCTCGTGCCGGGGACATTGACGGGATCTATCATGCCGAGCAGATCTTCGATCTGCACCGCCGCGAGTGCAGCGCTCGAGCGCGCCAGATACAGATGCAATGCCTGGGCTAGTTCCGGCGTAAAAGCGCCCGTCGGTTCTTGCGGTTCGGCAGGCGCCAGGCCCTCGAGGCGTAGTGCATCGAGCAGCGCGCGGCGATCCGAATCGCGTTCCGCGCGCACCTGGACCACGGACTCGACGCTGGGATAGAGGTTCAGGCGCACGCGCAATTCGATATCGTCGCCCTGCCAGTAACCGCGCAAGGTGGGCATGTCGTGCGTGGTCACGGTGGCGAGCGCCCGGCGCACGTACTCCCCGGGCGCGCGGAACCTGCCGTCGCTGCGCTCGAACAACATGACTTTGTAGTGATAAACGCCATACTGCGGCATCGCCGCGCGCATCTCGTCGGGGACCACCCCGAGATCCTCGCCGACCACGACACAGCGGGCCCGGGCGCTCTCGAGCGCGAGCACGGTCAGCAATTGATGCACCGGGTAGTGTACATAGGCGCCGTCCAGCGGGCTGTGGTGCGCGGGCACCCACCAAAGCCGAAACAGCGACATGACATGATCGAGCCGCAGGGCACCGTAATAATGCATGTTGGCGCGGATCAAGCGCACGAAACCCTGTAGTCGGTCCTGTTCGAGCGCAATCGGATCGGGTGGCGGAATGCCCCAACCTTGCCCCTTGAGGGCCAGCGGATCCGGCGGCGCGCCGATCTCCGCCTGGAGCCGATAGAACGCACGATCGGACCAGCTTTCGGCGCCGGAGGCGCTCGCGCC
>Ga0116226_10000583_pt1 | contig 31174 bp, 36 predicted proteins | sample S1TSphfallax_FD_89692 | JGI IMG/M metagenome (GOLD analysis project Ga0116226, IMG submission 89692) | Host-associated microbial communities from peat moss isolated from Minnesota, USA - S1T2_Fa - Sphagnum fallax MG | ecosystem: Host-associated > Plants > Peat moss > Unclassified | place: USA...
AGCCCGGTCAGGCCGATTTCGTAGCTGGTGGCCTCGGGGGCCAGCAGGCGGCACGCGCGGGCGGTTTGCAACGCGGCTTCGGCGAAAACTGTGATCGAAAACCCCTGCTCGGGGTCCTGGAAGGCGCCCAGATTCAGCACGAAGCCGGGGGTGGCGCCTTGGTCCATGGTCCAGACCGGCGGCGTGGGCGCGGCCTGGCGGCGGCGCAGCAGGCCGTGCAGGCAGAGCGCGATATCGGGCGAGAGGCCTTGCAGGCGGGCGCGCTGCGCGATGACGCCGAGCCAGACCGACGATGCGGCGGCGAGCGAAATGGGCCCCTCGCCGGGTGCCAGGGCGGCAAGCGCCTCGGCGGACGCATCGTCCCACGCCGCCGGGATCGTGACCGGGCGGGGTGCGCCATCGGGGTCGGAGGCGGCCATGACCTGCCGCATCCGAACGCCCTGCCAGAGACGGATCGTTCGCATGGTTTGGATGCTAGGCAGGTCAGCGCGACTCGTGAACACATATTTTGCGGCGAGTCGGGCGGTCACTAACAAAATCTTGTGGATAACGCCGTCTGCGGGTGCGCTGGACCGGCCGTGCGCCTGCCCCTATATCTGGGCGCATGAATATCGGCACGCGCCTGTTTACCCTGTTTCGTGGCCTTCAGGTCGGTCAGGATGAATTGGGCAACCGGTATTATGAGGAGCGGAAGCAGCGGCCGGACAGTTTGCGGCGGCGGCGGTGGGTGATGTTCAAAGGCGCGGAGGAAGCGAGCGTGGTGCCGCCCGAATGGCACGCGTGGCTGCACTACACGACGGACGCGCCAATTGCCGCCACCGCGCGACGCCCTTGGCAGAAGCCGCACGAGCCCAACCTGACCGGCACGGGCGCAGGCTATCGGCCGCCCGGGCATGATTATCGCGGCGGGAACCGCGCGCCGGCCACCGGCGATTATGAACCTTGGACGCCGGGGAGCTAGGCGATGGCGCGACATAATCCGGCCGAGCTGGTGACCGGCGCGGTGGTGCTGGCGGTGGCCGGCGGTTTTCTGGTGTTCGCGGTGGCCAACACCGGGCGCAGCCTGGGCGGTGCCGGCAGCTACCCGCTGCATGCCAGTTTCGATCATGTGGACGGGCTGGCGCTGGGTGCCGACGTGCGCATCGCCGGCGTAAAGGTCGGTAGCGTGCAGGCGATCCGGCTGGACCCGAAGACGTTCCAGGCGGACGTGACATTCTCCGTGCAGAACGGCGTCGGGCTGACCACGGACAGCAGTGCGACGGTGGCGACGGACGGCTTGCTCGGCGGCAAATATCTGGCACTGGCCGAGGGCGGCGACGAGAAGAATATTCCGCCCGGCGGCGCCGTGACGATCACGCAAGGGTCGGTCAATCTCGAGGCGCTGCTAGGCAAATATATTTTCGGCGGCACCAGCAAGGCGAGCCCGCCGAAGAGCGGCGACAATAAGCCGAACGGCGGCGACGGGATCGCCCCGCTCAAGTGAGCGCGCCCGCGGCGACACGCTGGATGCAGCCGGACGGCACGCCGGTCGCCTGCCGTGAAAAGTTGAAGCTGCTGGATGAGAATTTCGCCGAGCTGGCGCAGGTGATGCAGGACGCGTTCGAGGATGCGGTGCTGATGGGCGTGGATGAGGCATTTCTGCGGCGCTTGTTGGCCACCATGCCGGACGAGTTGAGGTCGCCGCGCAAATGAAAAGAAAGCAAGTGTTCTTTTTTGAAAAAAGGAACCAAAAAACTTTTGTCTGTTTGGCCCCGCGCAAGCTGAAGAAAGTGCACGTCCGGTGGTGAGGCCGCAGGAGCAAAGGTTTTTTGTTTCTTCTTTTCAAAAAAGAAGCCTTCTTCTGTTTTTTCTGCTGATCCCATTTTGCGCGCGAGCGCAGACGCCGCCCGCCGACGAGGTGCCACCGCCGCCGAAAATCGACGAGGCGCCGCCGGCGCCGCCGGCCGAGGAGGTGCCGCCGCCGCCGCCGGCTGAGCAGGCGCCCGCGCCGCCGCCGAACGTGCCGGCGCCGAAGCAGGAAATGTCGCCGCCGGATAGTTGGCAGCCGCGCACGCAGGCCACCGTGCGCGTGATGAACAAGATCGATTCGACAGTGCAGTCCGTGTAGGTGCCGGTGGGCGGCACGGCCAAATATGAATCGCTGACGATCCGGGTGTCGGGCTGTTATGTGCGGCCGCCCGATTTGCCGGCCGATGCGGCGGCGCATTTGACGATCACCGATTCGCGGCCTGGCCAGCCGGGGTTCGACGCATGGATGCTGAAGAACGAGCCGGCGCTGAATATGTTGGAGCATCCGGTGTACGACGTGCAACTGGCCGGGTGTGCCTGAGCGTTGGCATTGCGAAACCTCTCGGCTTGGTCCCGTGGGCGGATTTTGCGCGCACCCAACGGCTTTAGCGATCTGTTTCGGAGTTGATCATGCGCAGTAAACTGATTGCCGGCCTCGCAATGGCGGTGTCCGCTGCGATGCCAGCATATGCGTTGCCGGCGGGTGCGCTGCCGCCGCCGCAGTATCAGGCGATGGCGCGGGATATGCTCGCCGAGCTGGTTGCGATCGATTCCACCCATGCGAAGGGGTCGCTGGTGGCGGCGCAGGCGATGGCGCGGCGGGCGCTGGCGGCAGGCTTCGCGCCCGCGGATGTGACGGTGGTGGCGCCGGCGGATCATCCGACAAAGGGCAATGTCGTGATTCGCCTGCATGGCAAGGGGCGCGGCAAGCCGCTGCTGTTTATCGGGCATCTCGATGTGGTGGAGGTGGATCCGAAGGCGTGGAGCTCCGATCCGTTTAAGCTGGTGGAGCGGGACGGGTATTTTTACGGCCGCGGCACCGAGGATATGAAGGGCGACGATGTCGTGATGCTGACCGCGCTGATCCGGCTGAAGAAGGAGGGGTTCGTGCCGGATCGCGACATCATTCTGGCGCTGACCGCCGACGAGGAGGCGGGCGGCGACGCGGATGGGGTGGAATTCCTGTTCGCCAAGCATCGCGGTCTGGTGGACAGCGATCTCGTTCTGAACGTGGATGATAGCGGCGGGCGGATCCGCGACGGCAAGCGCGTCTATATCGGCGTGGAGACGAGCGAGAAGCTTTACGCCACCTATGAATTCTCGACCGAAAATCGCGGCGGGCACAGCTCGCTGCCGCGGCCGGACAATGCGATTTATGAAATGACGGCGGCGTTGCAGAAGCTGGCCGCGTTCAGTTTTCCGGTGCGCACCACTGCGACGACGCGCGCGTATTTCGCGGCACTCGCGCGCCTGCGGGGCGGGCCGGATGGCGCGGACATGAAGGCGGTGGCGCGCGACACGCCGGATCGGACGGCGGCGGCGCGGCTCAGCCGTGATCCGGAATGGAATGCGCTGCTGCGGACGACCTGTGTGGCGACGATGATGCAGGGTGGGCAGGGCGAGAGCGCGCTGCCGAACCGCGCGCATGCCACGGTGCAGTGCCGGTTGCTGCCCGGCGAGACGCCGGAGCAGACGCGGGCGACGCTGACGCGGGTTGTGGGTGATGCGGGCGTGAAGATTGTGGTGGATGGGCCGATCGATCCGAGCCCGGAAACGCCGCCGACGCCGGCGATATTGGCGTTGTATAAGGAAGCAGCGGACCGGGTCTGGCCGGGCAGCGTGATCATTCCGGAAATGGCGGCCGGTGCCTCGGATTCGGTTTATGCGCGGCTGGCGGGCGTGCCGAGTTACCTGTCCTCGACGATTTTCATTGAGGATTCGCGCGCGCATGCGCGGGATGAGCGCGTGCTGACGCAGGCGTTCGATGAAGCGGTCGAGTATGGTTATCAGGTGTTGAAGGTGATGTCGGGCAGACCTTAAGAAAAGGTTGGGTGGGGCGTGCCGTCCCCCCAAACCCCCCGTCACCCTTGCGCTGATGGCGGCAATCGCACTGCAATTGGAACAACCATTTTGATCCCAGCGTCAGAGTGACGGAGGGTTTGGGGGGGGGGCGGCACGCCCCACCCAACCTTTTTCTTTTACCTGCCTTCGCTTCGTGCCATGTCGCCCCATGCTCCGAAACCTCTACACCCGCATTCTGAACCTCTCCGCCAGCCCGCGCGCGCCGCTGTGGCTTGCTGCCATCAGTTTTGCCGAGAGCAGCTTCTTTCCCATTCCGCCCGACGCGCTGCTCGTGCCGATGGCGGTTGCGCGGCCGGAGCGTGCCTGGCTGCTGGCTTTCATATGTACAGTGGCGAGCGTGCTTGGCGGCTGCCTCGGCTATCTGATCGGCGCGGTGTTTTTCGATGCGCTGGCGCGGCCGTTGCTGCATGCGTATCATGCCGATGCGGCGCTGGGGAATTTCGCCCGCTGGTATGGGCGGTGGGGCCTGTATGTCATCCTGATCAAGGGGCTGACGCCGATCCCATACAAGCTCGTCACGATCGCCAGCGGTGCGGCGCATTTCAATTTCTTCGCGTTCGTCGGCGCGAGTGCTGTGACGCGGGGCGCGCGGTTTTTCATCGAAGCCGGGCTCATGCGGCGTTTCGGGCCCGTCATGCGCGATTTCATGGAGCGGCGCCCGGTGCTGGTGACGGGCGCTGCCGCCGGCGCCGTCGCCGTCGGGTTCGTCTTGATACGCTATATATAATAGCAAACGGCGTTGCGTTTGATGTGCCGGCCCGCCGCAGGCGCCGCGCAGCATTCCGTCACATGGCGCCTTCGGGCCGCCACAAATTTGCCCACGCGCAGCCCTCAGCCGTGGCGATGTTGTCGTCATCCGGCACTGATGCCGGAGCTGGAGACAGACCATGACGCGTTATTTTCGTACCGTTCTGACCACCGCGCTGCTTGCCGGGCTCAGCCTGCCGGCATTCGCGCAAACCCTGCCAGCGCCCGCGCCCACCACCACCGCGCCCGCCGCTGACACTGCCACGCCGGCGCCCGCAACGCCTGCCGCAGCCGCCAAACCAGCCGTTACGACACCGAAGGCGACCAGGCATCGCGCCGTGCGCCATCGTCGCGTCGCCGCGGCGAAGGCCAAGCCGGCGGTTAAGAGTGATGATACCGTAACGAAATAGCTGCGCCGACGCGATGGCGCGCTACGCGGCGAGGTCGGGGAACAAGGCGGCGAGCCCGGCTTCGCTTGCGGCACCACAGCCGCGTTCGGTGATCAGGCCGGTCAGCAGACGCGCCGGCGTGACATCGAACGCGGGATTGGCGGCGGCACTGTCGCTGGGCGCGACACGCACCGTGTCCACCGTGCCGTCCATGGCGCGGCCGGTGACGGTGGTGACCTCGGTGGCGGCACGTTCCTCGATCGGAATGTCGCTTACGCCGTCGGCGACGTTCCAGTCGATCGTCGAACTCGGCACGGCGACCCAGAACGGCACGCCGTTGTCGTGTGCCGCCAGCGCTTTGAGGTAGGTGCCGATCTTGTTGGCGGCGTCGCCCTCACGCGTGACGCGATCGGCGCCGACGATGCACATGTCCACCTGGCCGTGCTGCATCAGATGGCCGCCGGCGTTATCGACGATCACCGTGTGCGGCACGCCATGTTTGCCGAGCTCATAGGCGGTGAGCAGCGCGCCCTGATTGCGTGGGCGGGTTTCATCCACCCACACATGCACGGCGATGCCCGCATCATGCGCCATATATATAGGTGCGAGTGCCGTACCCCAATCGACGGTGGCGAGCCACCCGGCATTGCAGTGCGTGAGGATATTGATGCGGCGCGGGCCGGCACGGCGCGCCATATCCTGGATCAGTGCCAGGCCATGACGGCCGATTGCCGCATTCTGCGCCACGTCCTCATCGGCGATGGCGCGCGCTTCGCGATAGGCAACGTCGATGCGGTTGGCGGTGCGGGCCTGACGCAGACGATGCATCATGCGATCGAGCGCCCAGCGCAGATTGACCGCGGTGGGGCGCGTGGCGAGCAGCGTGGCCGCGGCTTCTTCCAGCGCCGGCGTGGCCGCATCGGTACGCGCGGCGAGCGCCAGGCCGAACGCGGCGACGGCGCCGATCAGCGGCGCGCCACGCACCTGCATCGAACGGATCGCCTGCGCGACTTCGCGCACCGAGGTCAGGCGCAGCAATTCGAACGCCCAGGGCAGGCGCGTCTGGTCGATGATGCGAACGGACCAATCGTCGGCCGGGTCGACCCAGACGCTGCGATAGGGGTTGCCGTCGATGTTCATGCGTCACTCCGAAGCAAGAAACTGTTCTTTTTTGAAAAAAAGAACCAAAAAACTTTTGCTCGTTTGGCTACGTGGCCTATTTCGACAGGGACCGCGCATGCCAGTTGGCAAAAGTTTTTTGGTTCTTTTTTTCAAAAAAGAACACTTCCTTATATCCGCTGATGCAGCACGCAAACCAGCGTAAACAGACGCCGCGCGGTTTCGAAATCGATATCCACACGCTGTTCCAGCCGCTGGATCATCAGCGTGGCGCCGTCATTGTGCAGGCCGCGGCGGCCCATATCGATGGCTTGTATGCTGGCCTCGCGCCCCTCCTGCACCGCATGCGCATAGCTATCGACCAGCAACTGATAATCCTTGATCAGGCGGCGGAATGGTCCGAGCGCGAGCCCGATGGCGGTGACCGGGACGTTCTCCGCGTCGCGCACGTCGAACACGAGCCGGCCTTCGACGATGGAAAGATGCAGGATGAATGGACCCACGCGGTCGCGCGGCGCGAAGCGATTGGCCACCGCCAGGTCGCGCACCGCCTGCGCAAGATCCGCCTGCTGCAGCGGCGACAGCGCGCCGCTCTTTTCGCTGTCGAGCTCAACGCGCAATAAAGAGCGCTCGGACGATGTGCCGACAAAGCCGGTGGCGATAGTTTCAGGCATGCGGGTCACGTGCGGTGACCGTTCTGGCGCGCATCAGCCATCCGGGCCGGCCAGCATGCCGAGCTGCAGCATCAGCCCGATGGTGGCGCCTTTGACCGGGCGCAGCAGCACCAGGCAGGCGGCCAGCGTCAGCGGCAGAAAAATGGCCGCCTCGGTCAGCACCGGCAGGCCCATAACGTCGTCCAGCGCGAACTGAATGGCGATGACGCCGTGGGCGACGATGAAAATGACGAAGTAGGGCGGCGCGTCGTCGGCGCGCACGTCGCCGAGCGGGGCCGCGCAGTGCCCGCAGGCGGGTGCCTGTCGGAGCCAGCCGTTGAACAGCCGTCCCTGGCCGCAGGCCGGGCAACGGCCGCGGCAGCCGCGCAGCATCGCCGTGATGGTGCCGGGCTGCGCCCAGCCCACTACGGGCGCGGTGCGGCGCGGTGTCCAGCGGACCGGGGCGGGGCTTACGGAAGCGGGCGGCACAGTGTCTGGCATGGCGGTCCCACCTTCATAGCACGGTTGCCAGAACTGGTCGCCCTTATGCTGCGCTGCAACCCTGGAACCAGGTGTCAGGGGCCGGATCGGGTTGCGGTGGGTCCCTCGATTGGTCCACTGGCAACCCAAAACTGGCAACCCAAAACTGGCAACCCAAAGCTGGCAACTGAGATCTAAAACCAATGTTGATCGCGCGTACCCTTGAACAACTGGCCGAGGCGACGGCGACGCTGCGCGCGACGCGTGGGGTGTTGGCGCTGGTGCCGACGATGGGCGCGTTGCATGCCGGACATTTGGCATTGCTCGCAGCGGCGCGGCTGCATGCGCGCGCCGTCGCGGCGTCGATCTTCGTCAATCCGACGCAATTCGCGCCGACCGAGGATTTCGCGCGCTATCCGCGTGATGAGGCCGGCGATCTCGCCAAGCTCGATGAAGCCGGTTGCGATCTGGCGTGGCTCCCGGATGCTGCGGTGATGTATCCGCCGGGCGATGCGACCGCAATTGAAATGGCGGGGCCGGCGCTCGGCTGGGAAGGTGCGTTACGGCCCGGTCATTTTCGCGGCGTCGCGACCGTTGTTGCCAAATTGTTCGGGCAAGTGCGGCCGGATGCGGCGGTGTTCGGCGAAAAGGATTGGCAGCAATTGCAGGTGATCCGGCGCATGACGGCGGATATGTCGTTGCCGGTGCGCGTCATCGGCGCCGCGGTGGTGCGCGAGGATGACGGGCTGGCGATGTCCTCGCGCAACCGGTTTCTGACGCCGGCGGAACGGGCCCTGGCGCCGCTGTTGTATGACGTGCTGCGTGATATGCGCGATGCGATGCGACGCGGCATGATGCCGCGCGCGGCGCTGGCGGCCGGCGTGCAGCGTTTGGCCGCGCGCTCGTTCGTGCCGGATTATCTGGCGCTGGTGGACAACGCCACGTTGGTCGAAACTGATCGGCCCGGCGAACATGCACGGTTGATTGCGGCGGCGCGGCTCGGCAGCGTGCGTCTGTTGGACAATATCGCGTCGGTGTAGTGCCGACGCAGGCACGTCGATGTCCGGTTTCCTGCCTGCGAACCGTCGCGTGCGCGCCGCCACGCCACCGATCCGAACGGGAAAGCCCGTGGCGCACGCGTCGAGGTTGTGGGTGGGATCGCGGAGTCCGGCACGCAGTGCGGCGGTGAACGCGGTGGGTTGAACGTCGTGGCACATGTCCGGGCGTTGCAAATCGGTAAGCTGCATATTTTTTACGGCGCGCTCACGGGGCGACGAAGTCCATTCGGCCGCCCCTGAAGCAGGCTGCCGCCCGCCGCGCGATTTCAGAAAAATGCTGGCATCATAAGCTAGTTGCAGAAGTGATGGGAGTTTGTCGCGGGTTCATGGCGTGCGCCGGCACGGAACGCCCCGCGTTTTTTCTTGCAGGCGGGGTGCAAGAGCATGTCGTAATTTGATTGACACGATCCCGCATCACGGTGAATAGCGGAATTCGGCGCATGTCTGGCGATTCGCGGCGGAGCATATTTCCACCGCCGTCTGCAAGCGCGGATATGGGAGCAACAGTCGATCAACGTGCCTCTACCCTGCGAAGTCCTGCCAAGCATGTCTTTGGGTATGAGCCGAACAGGCGGCGCTATTTCCAGGTTTATCGCGTGCGGCGCGCGCGCGAAACAGCCGCGAATGGCATCGGCGATGCGAGGATCGACGGCGACAGCGCGTCGAACATTTATACGGCACACAGCGGAGAGAGTGACACCATGAGCAGTGAAGACAGCAGCGCCACGCCGCGAGAAGCGGCGATGGCAATTCGTGCCAGCACCCGTCGCACGGGCGCCGGCCGCACCACGACGGCGGCGAAAAAAGCTGCCGGCCGCACGACAAAGGCCGCCGCGGCGCCGGTGAAAGTGAAAAAGAAGCCGGGGCCGAAGCCCGGCGTGAAGAAAGCGGTCGCGCCGAAAAAGGCTGTTGCCGCGAAGAAAGTCGCCAAGCCGGTGAAGGCGGCCAAACCGGTGAAGGCAGCCAAGCCCGTCAAGGCCACGAAAGCCACCAAGGCAACGAAGCCGGTGAAGGCTGCTAAGGCGGCGCCGAAAAAGGCTGTGAAAGCTGTGAAGGCACCGAAGGTTGCGGCGAAAAAAGCCGCGCCCGCGCCGGTGAAACGCGGCGTTGGCCGTCCGCGCAAGATTGTCGAAGCCGTGGCGCCAGCGCCGAAGAAACCCGGCCGCAAGCCGAAGCTTGTTGCTGCCGCGAATGGCGCTTCCAAGCCCGGCCGCAAGCCGCGTGCGGCAGCACCTGCGCCGGTGAAGCCCGCGCGCAAGCCGCGTGTGCTGAAGGCGAAGGCGATTGCCGCCGAGGCGCCGGCGCCGAAAAAGCGTGGCCGCAAGCCGTCGATCAAGACGATCGAGCCGGCGGCGCCCGCGCCGGAAGTGACCGAGACGCACGGCGAAGCCGAGCTGAGCTGAACGATATAACGGTTCGGCACTGTGTTTTTTACGGTGCCGCGCCGTTAGCGTTTTGGTATGACGGTTTGAAAAGGCCAGGCGCGACGCTCCTGGCCTTTTTTTGTCCGGCGCGAAGGCGCCCCGTGGATGCTGCCCTCGTTGCCAGCGCTTAAGAAGCCACCCAGGGTCTCGCGCGGGACACGCGATCGCTTTGCCGCCGCTGCCAAAAACGGCGACGTGGGCGGCGACGCGCCCCGCTTAAATGCGTGTCACCAGACTGCGCGGCGCGCCATTGACGGACGTGGCGCGGCCGCTGGCGCCGTAGCGCGCGGCGGGCTGCGAACTGCGCGCCGCACGCGCCACCAGGTCGAGCACACGGCGCTGGATACGCATGGCACGGTTCAGCAGGCGCCGGTTTTCCTCGGCCAGCTCGCCAAGTTTGATCAACGCCTCCTGTGGGGTCTGGCTGACGGAGGCGGCGCGCCAGGCGGCGGCCAACGCATCGGCGGCCGCATGTTTCGGCGCCAGCAACGCGCCGGCGGTGGCGAAATCCATATCGCCGAGCGCCTTGTTCTCCGCCGTCAGGAGTTTCGCCATGGCATGAACGGCGTCTTCGAGCGCGGTGGTCATTCGGTTTTCTCCTGCAGGCGCAACATCGCCTGTGTCACGAGCGTGGTGATGCCCAGCCCGCCATGCGCGGCCATCGATTTGGCGATTTCCTGCACCAGCATTGGCCGGAACGCGGCCTCGCCGGCGCCGCCGCCGAACAACCCACCGTCCTGCGGGAGCCCGGCGAAGAGCGGCGTCAGCATTTCGCCGAGTGCCACGGCGGTGAAATCCTCCGCCGCGCGGCCGATTTTGTCGGCGCTTTGCGGCGCGGATGGCCGGTGCGGCGGAGGCGGTGCCGGCGCACGCGGCGTGGACGCAATATTCGTCATCGCACTTCCAGATCGGCTTGCAGCGCGCCGGCGGCCTTGATCGCTTGCAGGATGCTGATCAGATCGCGCGGCCCGACGCCGAGCGCGTTCAGGCTGGCCACCAGATCGCGCAATGTCGGCGCCGAGGTCAGCATGCCGAGTTTGTGGTCGCTGCCGGTATCGACCGAAATGGTGCTGCGCGGGGCGGTGGTGGTTTTACCTTTGGAAAACGGCGCCGGCTGCGAGACCTCAGGGTTTTCCGACACACGGATGGTGAGGTTGCCTTGCGCGATCGCCACCGTGCTGATGCGCACATTGGCGCCCATGACGATGGTGCCGCTCGCTTCATCGATAATGACGACCGCCGGCGTGTCCGGCTGCACGCGCAGATCCTCGATATCCGCGAGCGCCGCGACGACGTCGCGACCTTCCAGCCGCAACGCGACGCTGCGCGGATCGGTCGCCTGTGCGGTGCCGCTGCCGAGCGCCGCGTTGATGACGGATTCGATCCGGCGCGCCGTGGTCAGATCGGGGTTGCGCAGGGCCAGAAACAAATCCGGCCGCGAACCGAGGGCGAAATTCACCTCGCGCTCGACAATGGCGCCGTTGGCGATTTTGCCGGCGGTGGGCACGTTGCGCGTGACGCTGCCGGCCGCACCCTTGGCGCTGACCGCGCCGGTGGAAATCGCCCCTTGCGACACGCCATAAACCTCGCCATCCGCCGCCATCAGCGGGGTGACGAGCAATGTGCCGCCGGACAGATTGGTGGCGTCACCGATGGCGGAGACAGCGACATCGATCCGGCTGCCGACGCGCGCGAAAGCGGGCAATGTCGCGGTCACCATCACGGCGGCGACGTTCTTTGTCTGCAATGTTGCAATCTGGTCGCGCGTGTTGACGCCCAGCCGCTCCAGCATGCCGACGAGCGATTCCTTGGTGAACACCGCGTTGCTCAGCTTGTCGCCGGTGCCGTTCAGGCCGACGACCAGGCCGTAGCCGACCAGTTGGTTTTCCCGGATGCCTTCAACGTCGGCGATATCCTTGACGCGCACATAGTCTGCGGTGGCGATGGCGAGCGGCGGCGAATGCGGGCGCGCGGCGCCGGCCGGACCGGCGCATGTGAGGAGCAGTGGCACGGACAGCGCGGCACGAACCGACGGGCAGCACGCCGCGCCGCGCAGCAGGCGGCGTGCACGCGGTATGGACGCTATGAGCGCTGGCGGGGCTGGCGGCGGGATCGGGGCGTGCATGCAGGGTTCCGTGTTGCACCGAGCAAACCACGGAAAAGGTTGCCGGATGGTGCATTTCGCCCCGCGTCACGGCAGGTCGTGAGCTAAAATCTATAGCGCCGGCCACCGCAATAGACTGCGGAATAGAACATCTGTTCAGTCAGGCATTAAAATTTTAGTGTGTGCCTATGAGTAAATTTGAACTGCACGGGGTGCCTGTATCGTGTATGCAATCGATCTGTATCTTGTATACAATCGACAGGACTTAACACGTGACACGTTATATCATCTCACGTGGCGCATCATGCGCGGATGCGCGATTTTTTCTGGGCGTGACGTTCTCGTCCGGTGCCGTGGCTTGCGATTTAATAGCGAGGTTGTAATGAAATATTTTAAGTTGGGTCTCATGTTTGAAGAGCTCGAAGCCGGCACGCCGGTGCCACCGGAACCGCTCGGATTTCACGCGGATGAACTCCATTGGGCCATGCATGGCTGGGCAAAGGTCGCGCCCGGCTTCGAAGGCTGGACGATCATGATGCCGGCTGAGGCCTCCGGCAGCTTCGTGTCCGGGCCGTGCCGCGAAATCATGGTGATGCCGCCAAGTCCGCTGGCCGACAAATCGGCCGGCCCGAAATTCGTGCTGGTTGCGCGGCCCGGCGGCATGGTTGCGATTTACGGCCAGGATGCCGACGGCACGCGGCAAGAACGCGCGGTTGTGCAGTCCTTGAGCCTGGCGCTGCATGTTTTATGCCCGCTGACCGCCGCGCAGGAGACCGCGGCGGACGCCTTGGCCGCCGCGCATGTTGGCAGGTAATGCAACCGCGGGCGCAAGAATTTTTTTAATTCTTTGTTCGTAACTGCTCAGGTAGCTTTCAAGGTCGCCGCAGCCGCGGCTGCGCAGAACAGATTAGCCACAAAGAACACGGAGACCTAAAAGTAGAGGCACAAAGATCGAGCGCGCAGAATCATAGCGGGTTGCGTTGCGTTTGACATACCCAAGCGCCACGAATTCTGCATACGCCATTGCGAGCCGCGGCGAAGCAATCCAGGATACCACGCGAGATCTTGCGTATTATCCTGGATTGCTTCGCAGGCGCTCGCAATGACCAGGAGAGTCACAGTCACCGCAGCCTGGGATAAGGCCTCCTCAAGGTCTTCATGGGGCGCAATGAAGGTGGGGGTTGGCTGCGGCACGCGGCTCGGCACGGCTGTTATAAAACTGCTTCGCCTGACCCGCTGACTTTCATCCGTTGGTAACGTTCGCGCGCTAGCATGACATTTCCATGGCGGCAGCGCCGCATGCGGCCAATGCGGAGGATGCCATGCAGGTTGAGCGGGTGGGGCCCGGCGCTGGCGCTACGCCAACACGCAAGGGCGCGGAGTCTGCGTCGTCAGACGGGTTTGCCGAACTGCTCGGCCCGCCGGCGGCGACGGTCGGGCCCGCCGCGGCACATGCGCCGGCGGCAACCGCGCGGATCGCGCTGATCGGCCTGCCGTCGGACGATGACAGGCTGCGCGCCGTGGCGATGGCGAACCGCCGCGCCAGACGTCACGGGCGGGCGATGCTGCGCGCGCTGCGGGACCTCCAGGCGGCGCTGCTGGCAGGCCCGCAGGACAGCGCGAGCGCCGCCCTGGCCGACCTCGCGGCCCGCATGCCGGAGACGGACGACCCCGCGCTGCGGCTGATCCTCGGCGAAATCGGCGCGCGCGCCGCGGTGGAACTGGCCCGCCACGGGGCACAAGCAAATATTTCAATTGCTTGAAGCCTGTCGCGATATGCTTGGCGCAGCGCGGTCACGCCTCTATAAGCCGCGCCATACGCCAGGCGCGGGCCAGCCAATGCGGCGGTGCCGGGCTCACACGACGGGGAACGGCCCACCATGATGCTCACGCTGCCACCGGACTACCGCCCCTCGGACAGCGAGGCGTTCATGAACCCGCTGCAACTGGAGTATTTCCGGCAGAAACTGCTGCGCTGGCGCGCCGATCTGCTGCGCGAGGCGGATGGCACACTGGCCAGCCTGTCCGAAGGCGGCATCCATGAGGCCGACATCACCGACCGCGCCAGTGTCGAGACCGACCGGGCGCTGGAACTGCGGACGCGGGACCGGGCCCGCAAGCTGATCAGCAAAATCGACCAGGCGCTCGGGCGGGTCGAGAATGGCAGTTACGGGTTCTGCGAGGAAACCGGCGAGCCGATCGGCCTGCGGCGGTTGGAGGCGCGGCCGATCGCGACCCTGTCGCTGGAGGCGCAGGAGCGGCATGAGAAGATGGAACGCGTGCACCGGGACGATTAGAAGGAAGGCCTTCTCTTTGAAAAAAAGAAGCAAAAAACTTTTGCTCGTTGGCTTACACGGCCCATTTCGACCTGCACCGCGTATGCCAACTGGCAAAAGTTTTTTGCTTCTTTTTTTCAAAAAAGAAGGCCTTCCTTCCTTTCGCTGGTAGAAACTGAACATGGAACGGCCCGCCTGCGTCCGAAACTGGCGCGATATCCAGAAACCGGACAACGAGCACTATCCCCACTCCACTGAACTGCTCGCACGCGACGCGCATTTTTCCGGCGCGCTCGGGCTGACACGGCTTGGCATACGCCACCAGGTGCTGCCGCCCGGCCGGCGCACGTCGCTGCCGCATGCGGAAAGCGACGAGGAAGAATTTGTTTATGTGATCGAGGGCGCACCGGACCTCTGGCTAAATGGGACGCTGCATCGGCTCGGGCCGGGCGATGGGGTGGGATTCCCGGCCGGCACCGGCATCGCGCATAGTTTTCTCAATAACAGCGCAGCGCCCGTCGTTCTGCTGGTCGTCGGCGAGCCGGCGAAGCCGGGCAATCTCGTGCTCTATCCGGTCAATCTGGAAATGCGTGACCTGCGCGCCGACTGGTGGGCGGACGCGCCACGCCATCCACTCGGCCCGCATGATGGTGTGCCGGACGCCCAGGCCTAGCGGCACCCAGGATAAATTCGAAAAAAGAACCAAAAAACTTTTGCGTGTTTGGTGGGGTTGCTGACCGGACGATCCGGGTGCCATAATCGGTGTGGGCGCTGCGTGTAGGGAGTAGCGCCATGCAAGACGCGCCGCAGATCGTGTTCATCCGGTTCGGCAAGTTTTCACATAGCAATGACCGGATCGCATGGTTGCTCGCGGCGAACTATCCCGCCCGCGCGGTCCATACGATCGATCTGGCCGCACGCATGAAGCGCGACCTGGTCGGGACTGGCATTGGTCTTGCGGAAACGATTTTGCGGGCGCGGGGCGCGTTATTCGACCGGCGACGGTCGTTTCGCGCCAATCTGGTGCATTTCTTCGTCCGCTCCCCCTATCTGCGTCGGCGCATGAAAGCGCATCTGGAGCGCATGATCGCCGCCCGGTGGCCGGGCGCCGACTTCATATTCATGTCGCAGACGCTGTTCGAATGCGACGTTCCCGGTATCCCGATTTTCATCTACACAGATTCCGCCGCGCTCACGAACCTGTATTCCGAGAATTTCCAGTTGCCGGACCTGCCGCCGGCCGCGTGGCTCGCGATGGAAAAAGCGGCGCTGCGCCGCGCCGCGCGCGTGTTCACCTGGAGCCATCATGTCAGCCGTTCGTTGATCGATTTATATCAACTGCCGGCCGACAGGATCGTGCGCGTGCGTGGCGGCTGCAACCTGGAGCGGCTGCCGGCAACCGCCGCGCCGGCACCTGCGCAGAGCAAGTCGATCCTGTTCGCGGGCGTGGAGTGGGACCGCAAAGGCGGTCCCTGGCTCGTGGAAGCGTTCCGGCGTCTGCCGGAACGGCATCGCGACGCCACGCTGGTGATTGTCGGCTGCGCCCCGCCGATCGACGTGCCGAACTGTACGGTGCATGGCCGCGTGAAGCTGGCCGAGATGGAAAGTTTCTATCGGCGCGCGGCGATCTTCTGCATGCCGACCAAGGCGGAACCGTTCGGCATTGCGTTCATCGAGGCGATGGCGCACGCGGTGGCGACCGTCGCGCCGCGCATGGGCGCGATGCCTGACTATATCGAGCATGGTGTCAGCGGTCTGCTGCACCGGCCGGGGGATATCGACGACATAGCCGCGCAGTTGATCTGGTTGCTCGATCATCCCGACCGGCGCCGGGACATGGCGGCGCGCGGGTTCGATGCTGTGTTGCCGTATCGGTGGGAGAATGTCGGGCGGGATATCCGCGACGCTATCGATGCATATCAAGGAAGGAAGGCCTTCTTTTTTGAACAAAAGAAGCAAAACGATCATATCGAGCCTATCGGCGCTTAAGAAGGAAGAAGCAAACCAGGCACACCTACGCCAAAGAGCAAAAGTTTTTTGGTTCTTTTTTTTTAAAAAATAACATACTTTCTGCCTTCCGATGCGCATCCTCTGCCCCGCCGCCGACATCCCCCCCGGCGCCACCCGCGCCTTCCCGGCCGAGGATGGCGCGGCACACGGCCTGTTCGCGGTGCATCATTTCCGCGACGGCATCTTGCTCTACATCAATGCGTGCCCGCATTTGGGCGTGCCATTGGATTGGCTGCCCGGCCAGTTCCTGACCCTGGACGGCACGCGCCTGCTGTGCGCCATGCACGGCGCGGAATTCCGCATATCCGACGGTCATTGCGTCCGCGGCCCCTGCCGCGGCGACCACCTGACCAAGGTGCCGTGCACGATCGAGAATAACATGCTTATGGTCGCCGACGATGCCGGCCAGGCGCCGATAAAAAACCGAGGGAGATAAACGCGATGTCGGAAAACACGCTGATCGAAATCAAGCCGCAGGTTGCCGCCGCCGCGCATGTCACCGCGGACCGCTACGCCGCCATGCAGGCGCAGGCCAGCGCCGACCCCGATAAATTCTGGGCCCGCGAGGCGACGCGGATCGCCTGGATCACCCCGCCGACCAAAATCAAGAACACGTCCTTCACCGGCGATGTCGAGATCAAATGGTTCGAGGATGGGGTGCTGAATGCCTCCGCCGTCTGCCTCGATGCGCACCTGGCGACGCGGGCCGAACAGACCGCCATCATCTGGGAGGGCGATGATCCCGGCGTTTCGCAGCACATCACCTACGCCGCGCTGCACGAAAAAGTCTGCCGGCTGGCCAACGTGATGAAGTCGCTCGGCGTCGGGCCGGGCGACCGGGTGACGATCTATTTGCCGATGGTGCCGGAGGCGGCGGTGGCCATGCTGGCCTGCGCCCGCATCGGCGCCATCCATTCGGTGGTGTTCGGCGGCTTCTCGCCCGACAGCCTGGCCAACCGCATTCAGGATTGCGGCAGCACGCTGCTGATCTGCGCCGATGAAGGCCGCCGCGGCGGCCGCTTCGTCGCCTTGAAGACCAACGTGGACGAAGCGCTGCTGTCCTGCCCGACCATCCAGCACGTCATTGTCGTGTCCGTTACCGGCCGCCCGGTGCCGCGCACGCCGGGCCGCGACCTCGACTACGCCGAACTGACCGCGGCCGCCTCGCCGGACTGCGCGCCCACGCCGATGAAGGCCGAGGACCCGCTGTTTATTCTGTATACCAGCGGCAGCACCGGCAAACCGAAAGGCGTGCTGCATACCACCGGCGGCTATATGGTTTGGGCAAGCTTCACCCACGAACTGGTGTTCGACTACCGGCCGGGCGAAATCTACTGGTGCACCGCCGATGTCGGCTGGGTCACGGGCCACACTTATATTGTGTATGGCCCGCTCGCCAACGGCGCCACGACGCTGATGTTCGAGGGTGTGCCGACCTATCCCAGCGTCAGCCGCTTTTGGAACGTCATCGACAAGCACGGCGTGAATATTTTCTACACCGCGCCCACCGCCATTCGCGCGCTGATGCGTGACGGCGAGGGTCCGGTGAAATCCACGTCGCGCGCGTCACTGCGCATCCTCGGCAGCGTCGGCGAGCCGATCAACCCGGAAGCCTGGCTGTGGTATTACCGCGTCGTCGGCGGTGAGCGCTGCCCGATCGTCGACACCTGGTGGCAGACCGAAACCGGCGGCATCCTGATCAGTCCGATTCCCGGCGCGGTCGCGCTGAAGCCCGGCAGCGCCACGCTGCCGCTGCCCGGCGTGAAGCCGCAACTGGTCGACGCCGAGGGCCAGGAACTGCTCGGCGCCACCGAGGGCAATCTGTGCCTCACCGATTCCTGGCCCGGCCAGATGCGCACCGTGTTCGGCGACCATCCGCGCTTCATCCAGACCTATTTCTCCACCTACCCCGGCAAATACTTCACCGGCGACGGGGCCCGGCGCGACGAGGACGGCTATTGGTGGATCACCGGCCGGGTCGACGACGTGATCAATGTCAGCGGCCACCGCATGGGCACGGCCGAAGTTGAGAGCGCGCTGGTCGCGCACATGTCGGTGGCCGAAGCTGCCGTCGTCGGCTTCCCGCACGACCTGAAAGGGCAGGGCATTTACGCCTACGTGACGCTGAAGGCGGGCATCGACCCGAGCGAGTCGTTGCGCAAGGAGCTGGTGGCCTGGGTGCGCCGCGAAATCGGCCCGATTGCGACGCCGGACGCCATTCAATGGGCGCCGGGCCTGCCGAAAACCCGTTCCGGCAAGATCATGCGGCGCATTTTGCGCAAGATCGCTGCGAATGAAACCGATGCGCTGGGGGATATTTCTACGCTGGCTGACCCAGGGGTGGTGCGGGAGTTGGTGGAAAGTAGGGTCAGCTAAGGAAGGCCTTATTTTTCAAAAAAAGAAACAAAAAACTTTTGCGCCTGCGCCCTTCCCACGTGACGCATACCTGATCCAGCTTGCGCGGCAGCCAACAGATAAAAGGTTTTTGCTTCTTTTTTTCAAAAAAGAAGGCCTTTCTTTCCGCCTGAATTTTTTTTGCTTGGCCCGTCTTGCAACCCTCTTGAACCAGTAACCGACACATCCAAATCCGCGGTCGTCGGACGCCGGAACGGGTCCGGCGCCGGATCTCGGGCGGTCCGAGGTCCCCCATGTTGCTCAAATGGAGGATGTGGTCATGAATGTTATCGATTTTGCTCCGTTCACCCGCTCGTCGATCGGCTTCGACCGGTTGCTCGACCTGATCGCCAACGCGCCGCATTACGAGACGGCCGATACCTATCCGCCCTACAACATTGCCAAGACCAGCGAGGATCATTACCGCATCACGCTGGCCGTCGCTGGCTTCGACCAGTCGGAGCTGAGCATTACCTGGCAGCCCAACCAGCTGGTTGTCGCCGGCCGCCGGGCGCAGAACGGCACCGGCGAATATCTGTATCAGGGCATCGCCGGCCGTGCGTTCCAGCGCCAGTTCAACCTGGCCGACCATGTGCGCGTGACCGGCGCCAACCTGAAAAACGGCCTGCTGTCGATCGAACTGGCGCGCGAGGTGCCCGAGGCCGCCAAGCCGCGCCGGATCGAAATCGCCGCCAGCACGGACGCGGCACAGACGTGGACGGCGTCACAGCCGCTCGCGGTCGCCGCGTAACGTACCGCCATCCGCGTTCGGCGCGCCCCCGAAAGGGCGTGCCGGACGCGTATATGGCACCATCCGGGTCCTGATCGTGCTCGCAACGACATCAACCGGCGTGAACCGGATCGCGGCACTGCTGCGCCGCGTGCCCGCCTCGTTCGGCGGCCTGACGCTGTACGAGCGCTTCGAGCACGCAATAATCCTCGTTTTGACATTGCTGATTATCGCCGTCGTGGCGGATTCCACCTGGCACCTTGGCAAGTCCGTGGTCTGGCTCATTCTGACCGACGCGGTGCAGCCGGCCAATCAGGCGGTGTTCCAGACCATTTTCGGCATGATCTTCACGGTCATCATTGCGCTGGAATTCAAGCACTCGCTGCTGATCGTGCTGGCGCGCCAGGAAAGCGTGGTCCGTGTCCGCTCGATCATTCTCATTGCGATGCTGGCGATGGTGCGGAAATTCATTATCCTGGATCTCGGTGACACCGCGGCACCAACCTTGTTCGCGCTGTCCGCGTCCATTCTTGCGTTGGGTGTCGTATACTGGCTGGTCCGCGACCAGGACCGAAAACAGACGCACATGGCGACGCACGCACCACCAAGGCAGGGTCTTGAAACCGCCAATCCGATTTCCTAAAACCAAAGCGTGTTCTCGTCATTCATGGAGGCGACAATGCAGATATGTTTCCCAACCATGCTGGCCGGCGCTGCATCTTTCGCGCTGATCGCCATCGCAACCCCGTCTGTCGCGGCCGGCGGCGCGACCCATACGCTGACGCTGCAACTGCCCAACGGCGCCATCGAGCAAATTGACTATACCGGCGACGTGCCGCCGCAGGTGGTTGTGAGCCCCCCGGCGATGATCGCCGCGCCGCTGCCCATGCCGGCAGCGGCCTGGGATCCGTCCTTCGCGGCGCTGGCGCGCATGACCGCCATCATCGACCAACAGGAAGCGGCCCAGGAAGCGGTGCTGGCGCGCCTCGCGGCGTCCGCCCCGCCCGCGGTCACCTATGATGCCCCGCCCGCCGGCGGCATCACCTACGTCTCGACATGGGTCAGCGACGGCGCCTGCACGCGCACGACGCAAATCACCTACAACGGCAACGGCATGGCGCCACGCACCGTGTCCGACACCAGCGGCGCCTGCGGCCCAGAGCGCGGCGCGGAACCAGCCATGCGCGCGCCGACGCACATATCCGCCCCGCAACATCGCGTGGCGCCATCCGCGCGCCTGATCCAGGCCCGTGCCACCGGCGCCCATCCGGCGGACGGCCTGGTCCATGAGGCGGTGTGGCGGCCCTGACCGGGCCGCCCCTTGCGGAGCGCACCGTATGACGACACCGACGCACACAAAAACCCGGCCTACCGTGTCGGTAGCGGAACACACGGCGGCCTATGCGCGGCGTATGCCCGCGTCGCGCCGCCGGCGTGACACGCGTCCGCACCAACCGGACAACACGCCGCCGCCCGGCCCGGCGGCCGCCTGGCCATATGCGCGAACGTCCTTGCGGGTTGTCGCGGCAGGAAGGCCAAAGCCGTAAATTACCCACGCAGACACGAAGCACACGAGGATTTTCGCGAAGATGGGAAACGCTGTTGCGTTATCTTCGTGAAATCCTTCGTGTCTTTCGTATCTTCGGGGCTGAAACGCTTCGCCGCCGCCGGCCGGATGGTCACATTGGTCCCAATGCTTGCGCGGGTCCCAATGCTTGCGCGGGTCCCAATGCTTGCGCGCGGCCAGCCGGTAACGCGATCATGGTTGAGTAGAACCCCTCTACCGCGTCTCGACCGCCGGCTGCGGCCGGAAATCATTCGACGAAACCACTCCGGCAACCACGCCGCTCAACGCAGCCGGAATGGACGGGTCACCCATATCCGCCACGCCCGCGACGTCCAGCCAATGCAACCCGGTATGGAACGTGCGCTCCACAACGGCCGGCGCCGGTCCGTAGCCCGCCAACTGCGCCGCGGATAGCCAATGATGATAGCGGGGTGAAACCGGGCCCTGCAGGTCGCCGATCATGCGAGTCAAGGCCGGCCGCATGTTGCCCGGCAGCAGCAAAACCCGCGGACTATCGGTGGGCTGCCTCGCCACCGGTGCCGCCGCCGCGGTCAGCAAGGCCGCGCACATCGTAGGGAGAAATGTTCTTTTTTGAAAAAAAGAACCAAGACAGTTTCGCGCCGGCGCTGTCGTCACCTGCCGCATATCCGCGGGACCCGACGCGCATGGGAGCCATGCTGCACTGCACACGCGGCCGGCCCAGTTCTGCCACTCACGGTAGACGACGCAAGAAAACGTCGGCAAACCTCGCGTCGCGGGCAACAACCCATCTGCCTTTTGCAAATAACGCTTGCCAAAGTTGTCCTTAATATTTCGTTCATTTCTATTCAGCGTGCCGAAACGGCTGGCTTGTATAAGCGATTTCGTCGCCCAATCTTGTGCTCCGACACCGATTGCGTGTTCTAACAACTTACAAAGGTTCTTCGTCATGTCAGCCGCCTCGACTTCGGCGGTCGCGCAGCCGCGCGCCCGCGCCTTCAACCCCAACGTGCCCCGCGTCACCGCGTTGCTCGAGCCACTCGTGCTGGTGCTGGCCGCAGCCGGCGCCACGGTCCTGCTCGGCGTCGGCGTCGCCGGCGCCTTCATTCGCTAATCTCCGACAAAGGCATGGATCGGCGCACAGCAGCGTAGCTTTGAGCTAAACCTCTCATGCTACGCTGCCGCTGCCATGTCAGACACCAGCGTCCCGCCCGGGCCTGCCGACCTCACGCGCGCCGCGGGTCTGGCGCGCCTGGCCGGCGCTCTGCCCCGTCTCGGCGCCGACTACACCGCACGCCGCAATCACGCCCCCCCGCCTGGCGCGCCGCCCACCACCAGCCTGCTGTCGCCATGGCTGCGCTTGCGGCTGCTGACCGAACCGGAAGTGGTCGCCGCCGTCACCGCCGCGCACGGCCCGGCCGCCGACAAATTCGTCCAGGAAATCTTCTGGCGCACCTACTTCAAGGGCCATCTCGAACAGCACCCCGAACTCTGGCGCGACTACAAATTCGGCCTGTCCGACGCGCAGGAATCGCTCGCCGGCAACAAGGGCATGGCCCGCCTCTACGCCGAGGCCATCGGCGGCACCACGGGCCTCGCCTGCCTCGATAGCTGGGCGCGCGAGCTGACGCAGACCGGCTGGCTGCACAACCATGTCCGCATGTGGTTCGCCAGCATCTGGATCTTTTCGCTCGGCCTGCCATGGCAGCTCGGCGCCGATTTCTTCGCCCATCATTTCCTGGACCACGATCCGGCGTCCAGCACGCTGTCCTGGCGCTGGGGCGCCGGGCTGCACACCCGCGGCAAGCCCTAGGTCGCGCGGGCCGAGAATATCGCCCGTTACACCGGCGGCCGCTTCACCCCCACCGGTCTGGAGGAGGCGCCGACGCCGCTCAGCGAACCCGATCCGGCGCCGGCGACGGCGTTGCCTGCCTCCAGCGCGTGGCCGGCGCATGCGACCGCGCTACTGGTGCACGAGGACGATCTGGCGCCTGAATCGCTGGTGCCGGACCATGTCAACATCGTGCGGGTCGGTATTCTGGCGAGCCCGTCGGAGGCGTCGGCGACCGTGCGCGCCGCGCGGGCGACCGCGTTGCACGATGCGGGCGTGCGTGCCGAAGCGGCGTTTGCGGTGCCGGTGACGCACCTGGCGCGCGCGGGCGATATTGCGGCGTGGGCCGAAGGCGCGCCGATCGCCACGCCGTACGCGCCGGTGGGGCCGGTGGCGGACGCGCTGGCCGGCCTGGAATTATATCGCGTGCAGCGTGCGTGGGATCAGCATCATTGGCCGCATTGCGCGCGCGGGTTTTTTCAGTTGCGGGCGAAGGTAGGCTAACGAAGAACTTATTCTTTGAAACAAAGAAGCAAAAAACGTTTGCTCCCTAGCTGACGCGGCGAATTTGGACTTTGGCCACGGCTGCCAAGTAGCAAAAGTTTTTTGGTTCTTTTTTCAAAAAAGAACACTTCCTTCTTCAGATAAGTAATGCTTACAAAACAATTAATTCGTTAACACATGCAAGCCCCGCAATTTGCGCGTTCCTGTTTTGTGCTCGACGCTGATAGAAACGGTCCGTCGGTGGAACACCATGATCACGGTGTTGCCTGGCCTCTGACCGCGTTAGGGGCGCACCGGCGCGCGCGGCACTTGCGCAGGCCCGCCGCGCGCGGCGTGCGACGTGGACCGGCCGATGGCGGCACCGTGATCTGAGCGCAGACCGGGAGGGTTTTTCTCCCGGTCTGCGCGGCTCAATGCCGTGTTTGGTCAAACGGCGAAAGCGATGCCGTGCTACCAGACATGCCCGAGCGCGCCGACCACGATCGTGACCACACCCAGGCCCAGATTGAGCGTTACCAACTGGCGGATCCGCGGCAGCAATTCCGGGCCGGGCCGGATGGCGCGCCGCAGCCGCTGCCAAGGGCTGAAGAATATATACAGAAAAATCAACGCCATCAGCAGCGCCAGCGTCTGCATGACGTTGATCGACCATGGCAGCGCGGCAAACCCGCCCCAGACGGCGAACACCATCGCCCAGCCGGTCAGGAGCATCGCCGGCATCGCCACCCACACCACGCGAAAAAAGCGTTTCAGCGTCAACATATGCATTTGCAGCCGCGGCGTGGCGTCCAGCGTGTCCAGCGCAGGCCGCAGCACCACCACGGCATAGAACATGCCGCCGACCCACAGCACGGCGGACAGCAGATGCACGGCCAGGAGCGTATTTCGAATCAAAATCGGCATTCCTCTTATTGCTGCGCGGTTTCCAGCACCGCGGCCGCGAGTGCGGCGAATTCCTGGCCGGCGAGCGTGCGCGGCGCGGTTTCGGCGACGCCCATACCCTGGGCGAACGCCAGCGCATAGGCGGCGCGGTTGCCCAGCGCCGGCGCCAGCAGCGTCAGCCGCCGTCCGGCGATTTCGGTCTCGATCGCCGTCCGCAGCTTCGACTTCGCCGGCGCCCGGTTCATCAGCAGCGCCACGCGCCGCCGCTCGGTGGCCGCCAATTGCAGCGTGCCCTCGGCCCACAGGTCGGGCGGGCTCGGCTGCACCGGGATCAGCACCAGGCTGGCCGCGCGGATCGCCCGCGTTGCGTCGGTATCGATATGCGGCGGGGTGTCGATCAGGATGATGTCGGCGGTCTTCTCCAGCCGCTCGATCTCGCCGCCAAGCCGCCAGCCAGACACGTCGGAAAATGCCAGCGCCGGCGCCTTGCCGTGCGCCATGCGCAGCGCGTGCCACCGTTTCAGGCTGCGCTGTGGATCGATATCCAGCAGCGCCACGCGGTGCGCCGGCGCCCAGGCGGCTGCCAGGTTCGCCGCCAGCATGGTCTTGCCGGCGCCGCCTTTCTGCTGGGCCACGGTGACGATGAGGGCCATGTGCGCCGACTCCGGCTAGGAACGCGCACCATGCCGCCAGCCTGGAGCACCGCGCAATTGTCGTGCCCGCGCGACGGCCGCCCGCCGGCCCTGCCAGCCGGCGGCCACGTTGACTATGAACAGCGAAACCCTACGTTACGCATATGACACCAGACCCGTCACACGATCTGCTCGTCCCAGCCGAATTTCTGCCGAAAATACGTCAGGCAGCTGACGAGGAACGGCGTACGCCCAGCGACCTGGTGGGCGACGCGCTCCGGCTGTATATTGCGGAACAGGAATTGAACCAGCTGTTTGCCTACGGCCAGGCGCGCGCACAGGCGCTTGGGCTGTCTGAGGATGATGTCCCACGCCTCATCGCCGAGCACCGCACTGATGACGGAGCGGGCCACACTGCCGGATGACCGAAATGCTGGAACTCCTCACGCCGAAGGAAATGGCCGAGGCCGACCGCCTCACCATCGAGGCCGGCATTTCCGGCGCCACGCTGATGGAAAATGCTGGCCGCGCCACCGCGCGCGCCATCCGCGCCCGGTTCAGGCCCGCCAAGACCCTGGTCCTCGCCGGCCCCGGCAATAACGGCGGCGACGGCTACGTCGTCGCCCGCCTGCTCGCCCAGGCCGGCTGGCCGGTCACCGTCGCCGCCACCGCCGCGCCCAAGAAAGGCACCGACGCGGCCATGGCTGCCGCGCTGTGGCACGGACCCACCGCCCGCTTCGGCCCGCGCACCGCCGGGCGCGCGGCGCTGGTGATCGACGCGGTGTACGGCGCCGGCCTCTCGCGCGACGTGGACGGCGTCACCGCCGACACGCTGCGCGCCGCGCGCCGCATCGTCGCGATCGACGTGCCGACCGGCCTCGACGGTGAGACCGGCCAGGTCCGCGGCTATGCGCCGCAGGCCGCGTTGACGGTCACGTTCTTCCGCCGCAAGCCTGGCCATCTCCTGGAACCGGGCCGGTCGCTGTGCGGCGAAATCGTCCTCGCCGATATCGGCACACCGCCCAAGCTGCTGACCCGACTCAAACCCGCGTGCTTTGCCAACGCGCCCGGCCTCTGGACCCTGCGCGCCGCCGCCGCCACGGATCAGAAATACGCCCGCGGCACGGTCACCATTTGCGGCGGCGCCATGCCGGGCGCGGCGCGTCTGGCGGCGCTGGCCGCCCGCCACGGCGGCGCTGGCCTGACCGCGATCGCAGTGCCCACCTTGGAAGATGGGGGGCCAGCCGACCATTTCGTCGCCACTGAACCTGGCACCATCCTGCTGCTCGATCCGCTCGCGGCCCTGCTCCAGGACGACCGCCGCCAGGTGTGGGTCTGCGGCCCCGGCCTCGGCGTCGACCGCGCTGCCCGAACGCTCGCCACACTGCTGACCGCCCGGCGCACCATCGTCGCCGACGCCGACGCGCTCACCGCCTGCGCCGGCCGGCCCGAAGCGCTGCGCGGTGCCGCCGTGCTCACCCCCCACACCGGCGAATTCACCCGCGTCTTCGGCCCGATCACCGGCAGCAAGCTCGCCGCCGCCCGCGCCGCCGCCCGCACCACCGGCGCCGTGGTCGTGCTGAAAGGCGCCGACACCGTCATCGCCGCGCCGGACGGCCGCGCCGCCATTAACGAAAACGCGCCCCCGTGGCTCGCCACCGCCGGCAGCGGTGACGTCCTTGCCGGACTGGTGGCGGCCCAACTCGCCCAGCAACTCCCGCCGTTCGAAGCCGCGGCAGCCGCGGTATGGATTCATGGAAAGACCGGGCAACTTGCCGGACAAGGGCTGGTGGCTGAAGACCTCTGCGGGCATATTGCGCAGGCATCCAAGGAAGGTTGGGTGGGGCGTGCCGCCCCCCCCAAACCCCTCGTCTCTACTAAAGGATTCGTTATTTGAATGTGTCGGTCTCGCCTGCGAAGCTTCAAAGTCCTTCGCACCTGGCCGCGCTGCGGCAAATCGAGCGCAAACTGCTCTGGCTCTCGGCCTGGACCATCCATCACGCCAACCACATCCGTCCCAATCGCGACGGCCTGAAAGTCGGCGGCCACCAGGCGAGTTGCGCCAGCGTCATCTCGATCATGACCGCGCTCTATTTCGACCGGCTGCGCCCGCAGGACCGCGTCGCGGTCAAACCCCACGCCAGCCCCGTCTTTCACGCCATCAACCACCTGTTCGGCCGCCAATCGATCGACAAAATGGCCGGGCTGCGCGCGCTCGGCGGCGCCCAGGCCTACCCCAGCCGCGTCAAGGACGGCCCCGAAATCGACTTCTCCACCGGCTCCGTCGGCCTCGGTGTCGCCATCACCAGCTTCGCCAGCCTGATCCAGGACTATGTTCGGCTGCACGCGCTGGCCGATGCAACCCATCCGTCCGGCCGCCATATCGCCATCGCCGGCGACGCCGAACTCGACGAAGGCAACATCTACGAGGCGTTGCTCGAAGGCTGGAAACACGACGTCCGCAACGTGTGGTGGATCGTCGATTATAATCGCCAAAGCCTGGACAGCGTCGTGCAGGACCGCCTGTTCGGCCGCTTCGAAGGCCTGTTCGGCGACATGGGCTGGAACGTCGTGCGCATCAAGCACGGCCGCACCCAGCAAGCCGCCTTCGCCCGCCCTGGCGGTGCCGCGCTCCGCGCCTGGATCGACGACTGCCCCAACTCGCATTATGCCGCACTCACCTTCCAGGGCGGCGAGGCCTGGCGCACGGCATTGCTCACCGACCTCGGCCGCGACGCCAAACTGCGCAAAATCATCGACCCGCTGACCGACGACGAGCTCGGCCACCTGATGACCAATCTCGGCGGCCACGACATCGAAACGCTGCTCGACGCCTTCGCCGCCGCCGAAGCCGACGGCGACAAGCCCACCTGCTTCATTGCGTACACCATCAAGGGCATGGGCCTGCCGTTCGCCGGCCACAAGGACAATCATTCCGGCCTGATGACCGCCGAGCAGATGGATCAGTTCCGTGACGCCATGCGGATCCGCCCCGGCCACGAATGGGACGCGTTCGAGGGCCTGGATCTGGCGCCCACCGAACTGCGGCGCTTCATCGACACGCGGCCGTTCGCGCAGCCGCTCTCGCCGCAGGGCCGCGCGCTGGTGGCGCCGGTTGTCCCCGTTCCTGCCGAAACGCCGGCGACCAAGCGCGCCGGCCGCACCATGTCCACGCAAACCGGCTTTGGCGAAATCCTCGGCGAAATCGGCCGCGCCGAAGGCGCCTGGCGCGACATCTCCGCCCGCGTCGTCACCTCCAGCCCCGACGTCACTGTCTCGACCAATCTCGGGCCATGGGTGAACCGCCGCGGCCTGTTCGACCGGCATATCCGCAACGACGTCTTTCGCGACAGCAAGGTCGCCAGTCTGCAGCGCTGGGGCATGAGCCCGGGCGGACAGCATATCGAACTCGGCATCGCCGAACAGAATCTGTTCCTGCTGCTCGGCGCCGCGGGGCTCGCCCATTCCCTGTATGGCGCGAGGCTGTTCCCGATCGGCACGGTGTATGATCCGTTCGTCAATCGTGGCCTCGATGCGCTGATCTATGCCTGCTACCAGGATTCCCGTTTTTTGCTCGTATCGACGCCGTCCGGCATCACGCTGGCGCCCGAAGGCGGCCAGCACCAGAGCGTCAATACGCCTCTGATCGGCATGGCGCAGGACCGGCTGGCGAGCTTCGAGCCGGCCTATGTCGACGAACTCGCCATTCTGCTGCGCCATGCGTTCGCCCATATGCAGGCGCCGGATGGCTCGGCGGTGTGGCTGCGCCTGTCCACCCGGGGCCTGGCGCAAAAGCCGCGCACGCTCGACCCCGATGCGGTCATCGCTGGCGCCCACTGGGTCGTGCCGCCGGGGCAGGGGGCCCCGATCGCGCTCGCCTACCAGGGCCCCGTCGCCCCCGACGTGGAAGCCGCGTTCGACATCCTGCGCGAGGACGTGCCCACCGCCGGCCTGCTCGCCATCACCAGCCCCGACCGTTTGCACGCCGGCTGGCTCGCCGCCCAGCGCGCCCGCCGCGCCGGCACCCGCACCACCAGCCACATCGAGCACATTCTCGCCCCGCTCTCCCCCGGCGCCGCGCTGGTCACCGTGCTCGACGGCCACCCCTCCGCCCTCGCCTGGCTCGGCGCCGTCGCCGGCCAGCGCGTCATCCCGCTCGGCGTCGACCGCTTCGGCCAGAGCGCTGACATCCCCGACCTCTATCGCGAATACCAGCTCGACACCGACGCGATCCTGGACGCCTGCGCCCAGGCGCTGCTGCCCAGATCGTGATTGCCAACAAACCCGCAACCTGCTAGCAATGCCAGCACTGAGAGCAGATGAGGCATGGCAAACTTAAGCGTTCGCAATCTCGACGATACACTGGTTGTGCGTCTCAAGCGCCGCGCTGCCCGGCACGGCCATTCGGCAGAGGCCGAGGTGCGCGCTATCCTGCAATCTGCCCTCAGCAGTGAGGCCGAGCCCGGCTTCGAAGAACTGGCCGCAGAACTGCGCGCCTTGACCGCAGGCCGGCACCACACGCCCGCGGAGCAACTCATGCGCGAGGGCCGCGCCGAGCGGTGACGGCCTTCGTCATCGACGCAAGCGTTGTGATCAAATGGGTCGTCGCGGAGGCGGGTTCGGTCACCGCATTGGCCTTGCGGCGGCACCGTCTCGTAGCGCCCGATCTGCTGACCATGGAATGTGCCAACATCCTGTGGAAGAAAGTGCGTCGCGGTGAAATGACCGCGCCGGAGGCGACGGTCGCCGCAGGCCTGCTCGCCCGCGCCGGCATCGAATTGGTCCCGATGCGCGACCTGCTGGCACCCGCCCTCGCACTGGCAATTCGGCTGGACCATCCGGCCCATGACTGCGCCTACCTGGCACTCGGTTCGGCCATGGGCTGCGATGTTGTCACCGCCGACGAATCCATGGTGCGCAAGGTGGCAGTGGCGAATTTGGGAATTTGCGTCGTTACGTTGGATGATGCAACTCAATAAGAGGAAGGCAAGATGTTCTTTATTAAAAAAAAGAACCAAAAAACTTTTTCTCTTTGGTTCCGTGCAAGCTCAAGCAAATATGCGTCCGGTAGCAACAGCGCAGGAGCAAAAGTTTTTTGGTTCTTTTTTTCAAAAAATAACATTTCCTTCTTCGCTTTCTTCGCAATCCTCTCCGCCGCGCACGCCGCGCCCCCCTCCGCCGCGGCAAAATTGGTCGCAGCAAACACCTATCCATTCACCCTGACCGGCGATCGTCTCGCCGGTCCCGGCGCCGATTTCCTGCGCCGCGCGACCGAGGGCGCGCAATTCGTGCTGGCGGGCGAGGTGCACCACGACCATCTGACGCCGCTGTTCGACCTGGCGCTACTGGCCATGCTGCATCGGGACCACGGCTTCAACCAGGTTGTTGTGGAACAGGATCCGCTTGGTATCGAGGCGATCCTGCAACCAAATTTGCGCGGCGATCCGGTGGCGATCGGTCATTTCCTGGTCTCCTATCCGACGCTGCTGGGCTTTGCGTCCGACGAGGATTTGCAATTTCTGGCCGGCGCGTCGCGGCTGATCGCGGGGCCGCAGCCGATCTGGGGCATTGAGCAGGCGCAATCGCCGGTGCGCTACCTGGAATTGCTGGCGCCGCTGGCCCCGGATGCAGCGTCCCGCCGGATGGATGAGGATTTGCTCGCGGACGCCCGGAAGGCCGAGCCGACGCGCGGCGATTTCGCCAAGTTCCTGGCCCTGGAGCCGACCACACGCGGCCGATTGCAGGCCTTGGCGGCTGCGTATCACGCGCGTCCGCAGACACGCGCGGCTACTCTGCTGACCCGGCTGGTGAAGTCCGCGGAGATTTATGCGTATCGCCGCGGACCGGCGGGGGAAGCGGGCAGGCTTGCAAGCAACACGACGCGTGAAGCGTGGCTGAAGGCTGGTTTCGTTGCCCACTACCGGCAAGCGGGTGCCGCCAAGGCATTCTTCAAATTTGGCGACAATCACATGATCCGCGGCCTCAATTTCACCGGCGTTTTTTCGCTCAGCACTTTTGTGCACGAATTGGCGATTTATGATGGGAGCGAGGCGTTCGGCATTTTTGTCATCCCGGTGGGCAGCTATCTTGAAGTAAGCGATCTCGCCTGGATGAAAAATCTTAGGGCAGCACTGCCACCTGGCCCGGTGGTGATAGACACCGCAATGTTGCGCGCGCAATGGCGGTTGCTCGCCGATGGCCTGTCCCCGGACGACCGCAATATTCTCGAGAAGGAAATCTTTGGCCTGGAGGCGATCGCCTACCTGCCCGATAGTCGTAAGGCTGCCTGGAATTTGACTGGCTTTCCGGTTCCACAATGAATGCCGGAGCGACATATCGCCACAAACAAATAAAAATCGTGAGCAATTCTATAGCTAAACCGGAATATAACCCGTCGCTGGAAACCATTCTGCGCCGCCGCCGTTTTCTGCGCAGGCGGGTGCCTGAAGCACCGGCATCCGGGAGTGCCACAAATATGTTTTTGCATCGCAAAGAGCTGATTCAGCCGGTCAATGTCGGCAAACC
>Ga0116226_10000584_pt1 | contig 31166 bp, 23 predicted proteins | sample S1TSphfallax_FD_89692 | JGI IMG/M metagenome (GOLD analysis project Ga0116226, IMG submission 89692) | Host-associated microbial communities from peat moss isolated from Minnesota, USA - S1T2_Fa - Sphagnum fallax MG | ecosystem: Host-associated > Plants > Peat moss > Unclassified | place: USA...
AGGAGATTGAAGCCGTGACTCCGGCCGATATTCAATCCATCGCGCGGCAGCTCTTCCGCCCCGAGGCGATGGCGCTGACCCTGCTCGGCAACCTTGGAACTCTGAAGATTGAGCGCGAGGGTCTGGTCTGCTAAGAGGACGTGCTGATAGAGTTTGTATCGAAGCGAACCGCCGGTAAGGCTGACAGAGGAACCATGAAGATCGCATCCCAGAGCCACCCTGCTTTCCAAGATCATAGCCGCGAGGAGGGTTTCACCCTGATCGAGCTGCTTATCGTCATGTCCGTGATGCTGGTGCTGATGACGCTGGGCATCCCGCAACTACTGAAGCTGCGGAAGACGGCGAATGAGAACTCGGCCATCCAGTCGCTGCGCACCATTGAACAGGCGGAGCTTTCGTACAACTCCGGCTATCCGGCGAACGGTTTCGCCTGCACGCTGACGGCGCTGGGCGGGGACCCGAAGTCGGGCGCGCCCTCGGCGCAGTCCGCCCAACTGATCGAGTCGGCGCTCGCGGCCGGGCAGAAGGCGGGGTATACGTTTGCGGTGACGAACTGCAACAAGGTGACCATCAACAACCAGGACCAGTACACGTCGTTCGAGATCACGGCGGTGCCGCAGGCGGTTGGCAAGACGGGCGACCGCGGCTTCTGCGCGGACGAGAACAACGTGATCCGGTTCGACCCCGCCGGCGGCACGAATTGCACGCAGCCGATCCAGTAATGCCAGAGGGGGCCGTCATTCGGAGCGGGCCAAAGGGTTTGGGCTTCTTCCATTGCGCCGGGGCTGCGCTTGGGCTCTGGCTGGCGGTCGCATCTCTCAACGCGCAGGCCGTTGAGGCCGACGGCATCGTCCGCCGGGTCGACGACCACTACAACCACCTGTCCAGCCTTCGCACGGCGTATTCCGAGCACTATTCGGGGATGGGACTCGACCGGACAGAGACGGGTACGCTGCTGCTGAAGAAGCCTGGGCGGATGCGGTGGAGCTACACCGCTCCGGCGGGAAAGGTCTTCATCCTCGACGGCAAGTTCGGGTGGTTCTACACGCCAGGCGACAGCCAGGCGACGCGGATCTCCGCGAAGAGGCTGGACGATCTCCGGTCGCCGCTGCGATTTCTGTTGGGGCACACGCAGCTTGAGAGGGAGCTGGACGACCTGAGCGTGGTTCCGGCGGAGTCCGGATACACCATCTCCGGAGTCCCGAAGGGGATGGCGCAGCGGATGAAGCGGCTCACTCTGGGCGTCTCGCTGGCGGGGGCGATCGACACGATGCGGCTGGAGGAGACGGACGGATCGGTCACCGAGTTCAGGTTCACGGGGATGGAGGAGAACGTCCCCAGCCGCGACGCTGACTTCACCTTCACGCCGCCGCCGGGGGTAGAGATCGTAGATGGCCTGGCACCGATCTAGACCAGCTCCTTGCCGGCCTCGCCAACATCGACCTTGCCGCCTGTGACCGCAGCCGCGAGATACTTGACGCCGCGCACCAGCTTGCTGGACGAGGCCTCCCAGTATTGAGCCTCGGTCACGTCGACGCGGAGCACACGGATGCTGGGATCGTCCTCGCCCTCGGGAAACCAGGCCTTGTACATCGAGTTCCACAGCTCGCGGATCTTTGCCCGGTCGCGGCCGACGGTGGCGAACCCCTTGACGGTGACGTACTTGGCGTTCGCGCTGTCGGCGTAGATGAGTGAGACGTGGGAGTCGTCGGCGATCTCTTCCAGCTTGCCGGATCCGGCCTGGGTGAGGAACCAGACCGTACCATCGAAGTCTTCCATCTGCTGGGTTGCCATGGGCCGGCTGTCGAAGGAGCCATCCGGGGCGGCGGTGGTGAGCATCGCCATGCGGATGTCTTTGATGAGATCGCCGATCTTCTTCAACCCCTCGGTGCCGTAGAGTTCCTGAAATTCGCTCATAAGTAACCTCCGTGCCTTACGATGCGGTATCTGCAGGACGGGGCTGCAAGGCGTTTGGCGATTCGGAACAGGATAAGATTGAGCCAGACGCCGCTGATGCCCGCCCGAGGGCAAGCGGCTGGCTTTAGACGACGGCGAAGGAAGAGAAGAGACTCTGCATTGAGCACGGCAAGCGACAGGCCTTTCACCAGCACCCACGCATCGGCCGAACCAGACTCGGTCTCCGGGGCATCTGTTGCCTGCCTGTCGACAGCGGAGTTCCACGCGGCGGTGCTCGCGGTCGAACCGAAGGTCGCCGTATTCGACTGCGACGGCACCCTGTGGTCGGGCGACGCGGGGTCGGCCTTCATGCACTGGAGCGTCGAGACGGGTCTGCTATCGCGTGAGGCCTACGACTGGCTCGACGCGCGCTACCGGGCCTACCAGCGTGGGAAGGTGTCCGAGGCCGCCATTTGCGGGGCGATGGTGCAGGTCTACGAGGGTCTGCGCGAAGACGAGGTGCGCCGGGCCGCCGCGCGGTTCTTCGCTGGGCGGATCGAGCGCAACATCTTTCCGCAGATGCTGGAACTGGTTGCGGCGCTGCAAGAGCGCGGCTGCGAGATATGGGCTGTAAGCTCGACTAACGACTGGGTGGTGGAAGAGGGTGTGCGGCGCTTCAACATCGCCGCCAACCGGGTGCTCTGCGCGCGCGTGGCCATCGTCGAGGGCATCGTGACCGACCGGTTGCTCGATGTGCCGACGGACGAGGGCAAGGTGGCCGCGCTGGCGGGAGCTGGCGTGACCCGGCCGGACGCGGTCTTCGGCAATTCGATCCACGACGCGGCGATGCTTTCGATCGGCCGGCGTGCGTTTCCGGTGAACCCGTCACTCGGCCTGCTGGAACTAGCTGCGATGGAGGGGTGGCCCGTGTATCTTCCCGCCTCGGTCCGTTAGGGGCTTATTGAAAGAGTCGGCGATGGGCCGCGGGCCATGCGGGCGAGCCGAGAGCGTCATAAGCGAGAGGAGCGATCCGTGCAACGGCGTTTCGTTCTTCGCGCGGATCGCGGAGGCTTGCCGGCATCGGGCCCGCATTGTCTACTTTGGGCCGCGGCCGCCGGTTGGTGCAATCGGAAGTCCAACATACGCTCCCCAGCGTCTACAGTAATGAGAGACGGTGAAAGAGCCTATTCGCAAACTCGACCGCAGAGAGCAACCGGCCTTCCCGAAACCGACGCGGCTGGTGGTGGCGGGTCTGATCCTGCGTCAGTCGTCCGAGGGCCCCGACACCGAGGTATTGATCTGTCAGCGAAAGCCCGATCAGCCGATGAGCCTGAAGTGGGAGTTCCCTGGCGGCAAGATCGAGCCGGGGGAGACGGCGGAAGAGGCGCTGGCGCGGGAGTTGGACGAGGAGCTCGGTATCCACGCGACGATCGGCCGCCGGATTGCGCAGATCCGACACAAGTACCGCAACGGGAGCGCGATCGACCTGCAGTTCTTCGTCGTGGATGAGTTTGGCGGCGCACTCGAAAACCGCATCTTCAACGACATGCGTTGGTCGCCGCTGGCGGCACTGCCTGGCTACGACTTCCTGGCGGCGGACCTGGGGTTGATCCGCGACCTCTCCGAGGGTCGTCTGCTGTAGTTTCAGCCCTGAAGCTGGCCCCATACATACGCCACGGACAGCCCGATCACGATGACGGCCGTGCCCCATGCCACCACATTGAACCAGTTCGAGTTCGTATACCTGCCCATCAGCTCGTGCTTGTTGATGAGCCGCAGCATGAAGATCATGATTACGGGCAGGAGCACGCCGTTGAGCACCTGGGAGAGCACGGCGACGGGCACCATGGGGAAGTTCGGAATCAGGACAGTCGCGGCGCCGGCGGCGATGAGGAGCGTGTAGAACCAGTAGAAGAAGGGTGCCTCCTTGAAGCTCTTATCGAGGCCATGCTCAAACCCAAGCCCCTCGCAGACGGTGTACGCGGTCGAGAGCGGAAGGATGGACGCTGCAAACAGAGACGCATTGAAGAGCCCGGCAGCGAAGAGTATAAATGCGTACTGGCCGGCGAGGGGCTTCATGGCCTCGGCCGCGACGGAAGCGTCGGCGATGTTGCGCATCCCGTGGGTGTAAAGCGTGGCGGCGCAGGCAACGACGATGAACCACGCGACGATATCGGTGAAGATGGATCCGACGATCACGTCCAGGCGCGAGGCCTTGTACTGCTTGATGTTGACGCCCTTCTCGACGATGGAGGACTGCAGGTAAAACTGCATCCAGGGCGTGATGGTGGTGCCGATGACGCCGATGGTCATGTAGAGGTAGCTCTTGTCCCGCCATGCGGCGGCCGGGGGCAGCTTGATTGTCTCGACCAGCGCCAGGTGCCAGTCCGGGCCGCTGAGGACGCCGGTGACGATATATGCGATGTAGAAGACGCTGGCCAGAAGGAAGACCTTCTCGACGCTCTTGTAGTCTCCCTTGACGACAAGGGCCCAGACGATGACGGCGCAGACCGGTACGCTCGCGTACTTGCTGATGTGGAAGAGCTGCATGCTGCCGGCGATGCCGATGAACTCGGCGACGACGTTGCCGAAGTTGACCAGCACGAGCAGGACCATGACGATGAAGGTCATGCGCAGGCCGAACTCCTCGCGGATGAGGTCGCTGAGCCCCTTGCCGGTCACGACGCCCATGCGGGCACACATCTCCTGCACTACGATCAGCGCGAGGGTGATGGGGACCATGGTCCACAGGAGCGTGTAGCCGAACTGGGCGCCCGCCTGGGAGTAGGTAAGGATGCCGCCTGAGTCGTTATCGACGTTGGCGGTGATGAAGCCGGGCCCGAGGACAGCGAGAAAGAGGAAGATGCGGATGCGCCACTGGCGCCAGAATCCCATCACGGCCGCCTCGTCGGTTGCGACGGAGGGCGCCGAAGGATCTCAGGCATCGCAGATTTAAGGCAACGGCTCATCGGTCTTACTCTCATGCTGTTCGTGATGGCTTCCGCCGGGCGGGGGACGCTTCTGTAGGTTAGCTTAGATGGGGGTTATCGCGCCCCTTGGCGGAGCCGCCTGGACTGCGGGCATCAGCGCCGCCACCCGGTCGAGAATGAGGCGCACCTGGCGGTCGTTGTGGTAGCCATCGCGCTCCGCGCGCGCCCGCCCGGCAGCGGCGATTCTCCGCCTCGCCGGTTCGTCGGGAAGATACCGGCGTATCTTCGCGACGAGCTCTTCGAATCCCGAGAAAAAGATGGCCTCTTCTCCTTCGACGAAGCGCTGCGAGTGTCCCTGGGAGCGTTCGGCGAGCAGAAATCCGCCGCAACCGGCGATCTCGAAGCTCTTATGCACGAACTCGTCATGATTGGAGTGGGTCAGGAAGCTCAAGTTGATCTTGGACCGCCAGATGGCCTCGCGATACTCGTCCCGGAACAACTCACCGCGCTCGAAGATACGCGCCATGGCGGCCGGATCGAGCGCCCTTCCCCATTGCCTGGGGTTGCCCGAGACGGAGACATCGAACCCAGCTTCGAAGGCGAGCCGGGTGAGGGTCTGCGCCCGGTCGTCGTACGGCGTGCCGATGAAGGAGACCTCGCGGTCGCAGTCTGCGTCGCTCCATCCCTCGGGCGGAGGGAAGTTGAGCGTCGGCTCATAGGCTGTCTGGATCTTGATGACATCCCGCGCGCCGCGCGCCTTGTAGTCGGCGATGTTCTTGTCGCGCTGGACGACGTGGAGGTCGTAGTAGGGGATGTCCTTCATGTAGAGGCGCCAGCCGGGGTCTCGGCGCGCCCCGAAGGGGTTGTCGATCATGTAGCTGACGGTGGCAATCCGCAACTCTCTCAGGCGCTTCAGGGTCCGCGGTCGCACCCAGAGCATCTTGTCGGCCCAGAAGATGTCCGGGCGCTCGGCCTGGGCGATGCGGAGGATGTCGGCGTTGAGCCGCTCGACTCCGGGCCCGGCTGTGAGGCGGAAGAGCACCTTGCGGAGGAGCGGATTCGCCGCCGCGTATCCTGAGGCGGGAAACGGGATGACGACGGCACCGAGGCGCTCCAGGGCCCAAAGACGGTAGAGAGCGGTATCGTTCTCCGTGAGGGTTCCGGCATAAAGGATCTTCATCAGACCCGATTGTATTTCCGCGCTCACTTTTCCCTGAGCTGGGCGATCACGTTCTCCGCCAGAATGACGCCATCCATCTTCCCATCGTCATCGACGACGGCCAGCGTGCGCAGGTTGTACTTGTCGAAGAGCTCCGCGACCTTTTTCACGCGTTCATTCAGCTTGCAGGTCACCAGATGGCCGGAAGTCAAGGTAGAAAGCTTTGTGCCATCGGGAACGAGCAGCATCCGGACCAGGGGCACCGAACCGGCCACGCGCCCCGCTTCGTCGAGGAGGTAGATGTCTGTGATCGCCTCGACGTCGCCCTCGAACTCGCCGAGTGCCTTGATGGCTTCGGCGACGGTCGCCGCCGCTGGCAGGGCGACGTACTCCGTCGTCATCTGGCCGGCGGCGGAGTCGGGGGAGAACTCGAGCAGCTCTTCGACCTCCTGCCGCTCCTCGGGGTCCATCTCATCGAGGATGGCGTCGGAGCGCTCCTCGGTGAGTTCGGAGAGGAGGTCGGCGGCCGCTCCGGGGTCCATCTCTTCGACAATGCCAGCCACGCGCTCGGAGTCGAGGTCTTCGATGAGCAGACGCTGCATCTTAGGCTCGACCTCTTCGAGCGCCTCGGCTGCGACCTCTTCGTCGAGGCTGCGGAAGAGCGCCTGGCGCTCGGCGGGAGCGAGCTCTTCGAGGATGTCTGCGATGTCCGACGGATGCATCTTCGAGAGGCGCTCCTGCTCGATCTTGAGCTTGACGCGGCGTGAGGGGTCTCTGTCGATGAGGTCGACGAACTCCCAGGGAATGACGCTGGGCTTGACGCGGCTCGCGAGGCGGTCGAGGGTGGCCGCGGGCAGCCCTTTGAGCAGCCGCCGGATCGCACCGCGGACGCCAACTTCCACCTCCGCGATGCGCAGGGAGAGGCCAGGCGAATCGGGCTTGCCGGGTTCCCAGACGAGCTCGACATCGTTGACGCGGACGACCTTGTGGCCATGCACGTCGATGATCTGCTGGTCGAGCAGGTCGCGTTCGAGCAGCAGGAAGTCGTCGCCGGCAGCGACCTCAAGGGGTGCCTGGCCGTCGCGAAGCTGCATGGTGCCGGCCGCCGTCAGTTCGAGCGCGGAGACAGGCAGCAGCGAGCGCTTCTTCGTTTTACAGGCGGTGAGCTTCACGAGGAGGCCCTGGACATGGCCGGAGTCCACGGCCGGGGCAACGGCAAACTCCTTGACATGGCCGAGAATGCGCCCGTGGCGATCGGACACCGGGGCGCCCATCAAGGCGGAGACACTGGTCCGGATGTTTGCGTTCATGGTCATCCACCGAATCGTATCCCACGGAGGCGGTGTTACGGAGCGGGCGGGCGGAGCGGGCGGCCGAATAGAACGGCTCTTCTTGACTTTCCCAGCATCCACAAGCAAACTTCCATCACCGGTTGAATGCGCTCACGACCGGCGAGAGTCACACGGCAGCGACGCTTTCAATCCCGGGCGTCGAGACACAGCTCGCAAAACCAAAGATATTGGCAAGGAAGACTTTGGCCGACTCCACGACAAGCCGTGTCAGCTTCACTCTGGACTCGTCGCTCGAGACGGTCAACAAGATCGAGCAGACGGCGGAGCTCTGCGCGGTGCGAGCTGGCTTCGATGAAGACGCGGTCTCGAACATCTCGATGGCGATCCGCGAGGCGGCGGTGAACGCGGTGCTTCACGGCAATGCGTACGACGTGAACAAGAGCGTCAAGGCGTCGTTCGAGACGACGACGGAATCGCTCACAATCCGCATCGCGGACCAGGGGCCGGGACTCGATCCAGAGACAATTCCCGACCCGCTGGCGCCGGAAAATATTCTTCGCGGCTCCGGTCGTGGTATCTTCCTCATTCGGGCATTTATGGATGAGGTACACTTTCGCCAGTTGCATCCCGGAACGGAACTCACTCTCATCAAGCACCGCCCACCCGCGCAATCGGGTACTTAATCAGGTTAATCAGGTTAATCAGGAGAAGACAAGACTATGAGCATGAAGGTCAGCACCCGACAGGTGGATGGGATCACGATTCTCGACATGTCCGGCCGTATCACACTCGGCGAGGGCAGTGTGACTCTGCGTGATGCCGTCCGCGACGTTCTCGCCAAGGGGACGAAGCACATCCTGCTCAACCTCGGCGACATCACGTACATCGACAGCTCGGGCATCGGGGAGCTGGTGAGCGCATTCACGACGGTGAAGAACTCCGGCGGCGAGCTGAAGCTGCTGAACCTGACCAAGAAGGTCCACGACCTGCTGCAGATCACCAAGCTGTACACCGTCTTCGACGTGAAAGACGATGAGGCGTCGGCGATCGCGTCGTTCACGAAGTAAGCGAGAGATCAAGACAGACGGCCAGCGTTCCCGGGCGATGGGTGACGCTGGCCATTTCTGTCTTCCCCGCGATTCGCTAGTTGCTGAAGTCGACCTTCGGCGCGGTCGCGTTCTCTGGATTGCCCTTGAAGTACTCGTCGCGGTACTGGAACCCCTTCATCCCCGCCCAGACGCTGTTGGGGAACTGCCGGATATAGACGTTGTAGTCCTCGAGCGTCTGGTTGTACCGCCGCCGCTCGGTCGCGATGCGGTTCTCCGTCCCCGCCAGCTCGTCGGAGAGCCGGGTGAACTGCTCGCTGCTCTTCAGGTCGGGATACTGCTCCTGAAGACGAAACAGCGGCGCGATTGCCACGTCGAGCTTGGTGTTCGCCTGGATGCTCGACGCGCGGTCCGGCGCTCCCAGCACTCCGGCACGCGCATTCGCGATGTTGGTCAGCACCGTGGACTCTTCTTTGGTATAGCCCTTCACCGTGGCCACGAGGTTCGGGATCAGGTCCAGCCGCCGCTGCTGCACCACGTTCACCTGCGAGTAGGCCTGGTTCACGTCTTCATTCTTCCGCACCATCGTGTTCGTCGCGCTGATGTAGCTGCCAAAGACCAAAAGTCCTATCACCACGAACAATCCGACCACTCCCAGCACAACCCATAGAGCTTTCATCTGCCGTTCTCCTCGTAAACCTGAGTCAATGTTGAACCGTTGTCATCCTTCGCCGAAGGCAGGGACCTGCATCTTCACGTTTGTTTTACACGCCAGCCTCACCAGTCTCCACTCGCGCCTCCGCCCCCGGAACTCCCTCCGCCGAATCCGCCGAACCCGCCGCCGCTGTCGTTGTCGTCGCGGCCGCCGCCGCCACCTCCACCTCCACCGCCGCCAATCATCTGCATCAGCAGCAGGAAGACCCAACCGATGTTTCCGGTGCTGATGAGGAAGATCAGCACCAGAAGAAAGATGCCGCCGATGACCAGCACCTTCCACAGACTCATGTGGACGGGCGCGCCGACCTGCTGCTCATGATAGTGGTGGACGGCCGGCTGCTGGGTCAATGTGACGCCCGCATCTTGGGCGATGTCCTGGGCGACCTGCGAGACGCCGAGCGGGATTGCGGTGTTGTAGTCGTTCGCCCGCGCCGCGGCCGACATCGTCCGGCCGATATCGCCTACCTTGGCGTCGTTTAGAACGCCTTCCAGGCCGTACCCCACCTCGATGCGGCCGCCGCGGGGGTCCATGACGAAGAGCATCAGGACGCCGCGGTCGGTCCCCCTCTGGCCGACCTTCCATTTGTCTTCGAGCGCGGTCGAGAACTCCTCGATGGACTGGTCGGAGTCGATCTTGCCGATGGTAACGACCGCGATCTGGGCGTGGGCCTTCTGGTCGACCTGGGTGCAGAGCGCTTCGAGCTGCTGCTGGGTCGCTGGAGTGAGCACATGTGCGAAGTCGTTGACGTAGCCCCTGGGCGCGGGCAGCGACTCGACCGTCTCCGCCGCTGCATGTCCCAGCCCAAGTCCCAGGGAGAGCAACAGCACCACGCCGCGTACAGATCGAGTCAACCGCATCATTCCACCCGATTCTACGCGTTGGCGGCGCATGAAGTTCCCTGCCCCATCGGACGCGATATGCTCGACTGATGACCAGCGCAGCAAACGCAGCCCCTCCGATCGCCCGCCCCGAAGCGAAGACCGTCACCCTCCACGGGTTCACCCTGGTTGACCATTACGCGTGGCTCCGGGACAAGTCATCGCCGGAGACCCTCGCATACCTGAACGCCGAGAACGCGTACACGGAGGCGTTCATGGCCCCGACGGCGGATCTGCAGAGGCGGCTGTACGATGAGATGCTCTCGCACATCAAGGAGACGGACGAGTCCGTGCCGTACCGGATGAACGGCTTTTTCTACTACACGCGCACGGTCGCGGGACTGCAATATCCGATCCACTGCCGCCGGGTCGCGGCTGGTCTGTTGTTCGATGACTCGCAGCCGGAACACGTCATCCTCGACGTGAACAAACTGGCGGAAGGGCAGCCATTCATGGCAGTTGGGAGCATGGCCGTGACCCCGAGCGGAACGCTGCTGGCCTACACCACGGACAACACCGGCTTCCGGCAGTACACGCTGCACATCCGCGACCTCGCCACCGGTGACGATCTGGCCGAGACCGCGGTCCGGGTGGGCAGCATGGCGTGGGCGGCCGATTCGGAGACGCTCTTCTATACCACCGAGGACGAGGTGACGAAGCGGCATGACCACCTCTTCCGCCACACCCTGGGCAGCGATACCGCTGGCGACGCGGTACTGTTTCATGAGGAAGACGAGCGGTTCAACCTCGGCGTAGGCAAGACCCGCGACAGCAGGTACATCCTGCTTGAGATCGGCAGCCACACCACGAACGAGTACCACTTCCTCGCCGCTGACAGGCCCGCGGGCGCGTTCCAACCGATCGCCGGGCGGATCGACGACCAGGAGTACTACCCCGAGCATCGCGACGGCACACTCTTCATCCGGAGCAACGACACTGGCCGCAACTTCCGCCTGGTCACGGCGCCGTTCGGCACACCGGGACGCGAGAACTGGCGGGAACTTGTTCCGCTGGCTGCGGATACTCCGCTCGAAGACTTCGACCTGTTCCAGAGCTTCCTTGTCACGAGCCGGCGCGAGGCGGGCTTGCCTGTGATGGACGTTTTCCCGCTCTCTGGCGACGGGAACCTGGGCGCGCCGGCCCGGATCGCCTTTCCCGAACCGACGTACTCCGCCGGCACGCACATCAACCGCGAGTTCGACACGGCTTGCTTTCGTTACAGCTACCAGTCGCTGGTGTCTCCGGCGTCGGTATACGAGTACGACGTCACGAGCGGGGAGTCGAGGCTGGTGAAGATGCAGGAGGTCCCCGGCGGCTTCGATCCGGCGAATTACGGCTCGGAGCGCGTGATGATCGAGGCGGCGGACGGCGTGGCGGTGCCGGTGTCCGTGGTCTACCGCCGCGACCGGTTCGCCGGAGATGGAAGCAACCCGCTGTACGTGTACGGTTACGGCTCCTACGGCTACGCGCTTCCCATTGGCTTTTCCGGAGCGCGGCTGTCGCTGCTGGACCGCGGCCTGGTGCTCGCGTACGCGCACATCCGAGGCGGCGGCGAGATGGGCGACACCTGGCACGACGCTGGAAAGATGATGCAGAAGCTGAACACATTCAGCGACTTTACGGCTGCCGTGGAACAACTGACGCAGAGGGGCTACGGCGACCCCGCGCGCGTGGCGATCGAGGGCGGCAGCGCCGGAGGCCTGCTGATGGGCGCGGTGGTGAACCGGCGGCCGGAGCTCTTCCGCGCGGTGCTGTCCCATGTTCCGTTCGTCGACGTAATGAATACGATGCTGGACGCGACGCTGCCGCTGACGGTCGCGGAGTACGAGGAGTGGGGCAACCCCAACGAGCCGGAGGCGTTCCGGTACATGCTCTCCTACTCGCCATATGAGAACCTGGCGCGGGGCGATTACCCGGCGATGCTGGTGAAGACGAGCCTGAACGACTCGCAGGTGATGTACTGGGAGCCGGCGAAGTACGTCGCCCGGCTCCGGAGCCTGAAGCGGAACGACACGCCGCTGCTGCTGCACATCAACATGGACGCCGGCCACGGCGGGGCCTCGGGGCGCTACGACTACCTGAAAGAAGTCGCGTTCGACTATGCGTTCCTGCTGACCCAGCTCGGGGTTGAAGCGGAAGTCTGAGGCGGTGATACCGCGCCACGCACGGGCGGGCCGGCGCACCTGAAGTGGAATGCCTCCGCCCAGTTTGCGATTGACTTCCCGTTACGCATTCGTCATCCTTAAGGTATCGCGATACGTGCGTCGCACGAGAGAAGGACGAGCCACTATGACCGAAGTTCTAACCGAGCTATCGAACGAACTGTACACCGACGAGTTCGCCGCGCATCTCGACCAACTGGCCCACGCCAACGCCGCGAAGTACGCATCGGCCAAGCCGTTCCCCCATATTTACTTCGATAACTTTCTTCCGGTCGAGCCGCTCGAAGCCGCTCTGGCGGCGTTCCCGGAGCCGAAGGCGCTGCCGTGGAACGAGTTCTCGAATGCGAACGAGAAGAAGCTGGCGTTCGACAAAGTTGAGAAACTGCCGGCCCCGATCCGCGACATTCTGTTCTTTTTGAACAGCCGGCCGATGGTGAACTTTCTCGAAGTGCTCACGGGCATCCAGGGCGTGATTCCGGACCCGCACTACGTCGGGGGCGGCCTGCATCAGATCAAGCCCGGCGGCCATCTTGAGGTCCACGTCGACTTCAACAACCACGATCAGCTGCACCTGGACCGCCGCATCAATGTTCTGGTCTACCTGAACAAGAACTGGGAAGAGAGCTACGGCGGCCATTTCGAGCTGTGGGACAAGGAGATGAAGGCCGCAGAGGTGAAGATCCTTCCAATCTTCAACCGGTGCGCGATCTTCAGCACGACGGAGACGTCGTATCACGGGCATCCGACGCCGCTCTCCTGCCCGCCGGACCGCGCGCGGAAGTCGATCGCGACGTACTACTACTCGAACGGGCGGCCCGCTCACGAGATCGGCGACTCGCACACGACGGTGTTCAAGAACCGTCCAGGCGTGGTGAAGCCGGTGGAATCGAAAGGCAACGGCAGGGGCCTGTTGCACGCGGTGACCCCGCCCATCGTGAAGGACGTGTACCGGAAGCTGCGCGGCAAATAATCGCGTCTTCAAGAGTCGCAGACCAGCAAGAGCAAGGCCCCCGGCGGACCGCGCCTGGGGCCTTTTCGGTTCCGCAGAGGATACAGCCGCTAAGCAAAGCGACGCCACCTTTGCGCGGCGATACGCAGAGGGTGCAGGTGCAGCTTCCCGCTGAGCCCATGACTGCCGCACGGTCCTCGAAATGGTCCAGGTTAGCCTCACCTGTCGTTCGCGCACCTGGGAGCACCCGCCTCATGCATACCTCTCAGGTTCCATCTTCGGAATGGCATCACTGCTTGCGTTCCAGCGTCCTGGGCATAAGTCCGTTGCACGACTTACGGAGAGCAATTTGGAACAGCCTTCAGCAGCGGCCAAGAAGATACTCACGGTAGAGTCTGAAACGATTTGCGTCAAAAAAGCGGGTTCCCTTCGGGAATGATAGAAGGCCTACGGCCGCCCCGGCCGAACCGACTGGAGGAAGCAGATGGCCAACTCGCGTGCAAGGGCCTTCGATGTTGCGGCCTTTCTGACAGCCAGCGGGCTGGGCAAGAGGGTCGTCCATCTGAAGGCGGAGGAGTCTTTCTTCACACAGGGCTCGCCAGCTACGGCAGTCTTCTATTTGCAGAGCGGCCGGGCGAAGCTGACGGTGGTCTCGAAGCGCGGCAAGGAGGCGACAATCACGCTGCTGAAGGCCGGCGACTTTGTCGGTGAAGAGGCGATCGCGGGCGTGATCGGCCTGAGAATCTCGACCGCGACGGCGATCTCCAACTGCACGGCGATGAGGATGGAGCGCGAGGCGATGGTGCGCGTGTTGCGCGATGAGAGAGCCTTCAGCGAAGCGTTCATGACGTTCATCCTGATGCGCGGGATCCGCACGCAGGAGGACCTGATCGACCAGCTCTTCAACTCGAGCGAGAAGCGGCTGGCGCGGACGCTGCTGCTGATGGCGGAGGTGGGCAAGTCGGGCGAGCGGGAGACGCGCATTCCGTCGATCACGCAGAAGGCCCTGGCCGACATGATCGGAACGACGCGGTCGCGCGTCAGCCACTTCATGAACCGGTTCCGCAAGCTGGGCTATATCGACTACAACGGCCGCATCCACGTGCACAAGTCGCTGCTGAATGTGGTGCTGCACGATCAACTGCCGGAGGAGAGGACAGCGAGGCCGCTGCTTGTCTCCTCGGCCCGTACCGTGCCGTCACGAAGGAAGTCACGCAGCGCGGGGGCGGGCAAGGCCGGATCTCCAGCCAGCAGCGACGCGCTGTAGCTGGGGTTGCGCTCGAAAGGCGTGCTACGGGACGATGACGGCGGAGCCTTGCTCGGTCTCGTTCCTGACGGCCAGAAGGTCTCCGTTCGCGTCGTCGAGCGAGAAGGTCGAGCGAGAAGACGGAGATCTCCGGCTGGATGTTGAGGTCCTTGCCGGTCCTGAGGAGGTCGCGGGCATCGACACGGGTCATGTTGGCGACGCTGCGGATCTGGCGCTCGCCCCAGAGCAGCTTGTCGTACTCGAAGGCGGGCATCCGGTCGAGATGGATGGCGACGACACCGCCCTTGCGGAGGCAGGAGAGAGCATCGACGACGACTTTGCCGTTGAGCGCGAAGGTCACGGCGCAGTCGAGCGCGTCGCAGAGAAATGATTGGTGGTCGGCCTGGATAGACCCACGTCTCAAAGTCGAGACGTGCAGCACCCGCTTCGTTGGCGCGGTAACGAAGTGGTTGCGACAGTCCGCTAGTCGATGTCGATCGGCTCCATATCCACTTCGACACGGAGGGTGTGGCCGCCGCCGCCGAGGATGAGTCCGCGCAAGGGGCTGACGTCGCCGTAGTCCCTTCCCCAGGCGACGGTGACATGGCCGTCGGTCGGGGCGACATCGTTGGTTGGGTCCATGTCGAGCCAGCCCGCGCCGCGGCAGTAGGCGGAGACCCAGGCATGCGAGGCATCGGCGCCGATGAGCCGAGGCTTGCCGGGCGGCGGATAGGTCCGGAGATATCCGCTGACATAGCGGGCGGCGAGGTGGATCGACCGGAGGCAGGCGATCTCGACGTGCGCGAAGTCCTGGCAGACTCCGCTGCGCTTCTTAAAGACCTCTTCGGTCGGAGTGCGGACTGTGGTGACGCGGGAGTCGAAGCGAAAGTCTTTGTGGATGCGCGCGGTAAGTTCGAGCAGAGCGTGCTGCATGATGCGGCCTGGCGTGAAGGACTCCAGCGCATAGGCGGCAAAGTCGCGATGGACCCGGATGCGGGGCGACTCGAACTGGTACTGGTAGGCATCGAGACCCTGAGACGTGTGGTCCTGAGCCAGGAGGGTCGAATCTTCCCAGGGTAAAGAAGGGCGGGCATCGGGCGGCGTGCCATCGGTGCGCAGCACCTCGCTGAGCGACTCGACGACCAGCTGCCGATGGGGGTCCTGCACGGTGAAGAACCAGAGCGTGTTGCCGAAGTAGTCGGTGCGTTCGGTGAGGGTCACAGGATGCGGGGAGATGTGCAGGTTGTTGCGGACGAGCCGGTTTTGCTCGTAGGAACGGGGCTTCAGACAGGCTACATGATTGCCCACCGAGACCGGAGACAGATACTTGTACGTCGTGCGATGGCTGATCCTGTAAAGCATGGCCGGTCCGGTGTCCCCTGGTCATTGTTTCATGCTGACAAGCAACCCGCAGACGGCTCGGGGCTGAAGCCCCTTTTGCGGCCGCGAAGATGGACCGCAGGCTGAAGCCCGCTGCTACTCCGGAGAACGGTCGAGTCCGGACGGCGGGGCGATGGAGGGTTGGAGGGTCACTGTCCCATGGTGATCGGCAGGGTCCGCGCGTGGCTGAAGTAGCGGCTGGAGAGATTGTTGGACCAGGAGGGCAGCAGGTCCTGAAGGTCGGCGAGGAGCCGGTCCAGTTGGCGCAGACCGGCATTGCGCCCTCCCGGCGTATCCTGCGCGGGGTAGAGCATGGCCTGGAGGTCGATTACGCGCAGGCGGTTGAGCGCGGCCAGCATGGTTTTCAGGTCCGCGGGATCGTAGCGGGGCAGCCTCTCGTAGAGATCGACCAGTTGGCCGAGTTGAAACTCGAGCGAGCGGGGATTGGTCTCATCGAGCATCAACACGTCCATGACGGCGAGGGGCTGCAACGTCGTATAGTATCGGGTCCGGTAGGTCACAGAGCTGTCCGCGACTTCGAGCAGGTGCTCGAGATACCGCCAGTTATCGGCGGAAAGGGGCCGGGTTATGACGCGAAGCTGGCGGGTCAGATAGATTGCGCGTTCGAGGCGGCGTCCGAGGCTCATGAAGAGCCAACCGGAGCCGCGAATGATGTTCTCGCGCTCCATGCCGGAGAATGCGGAGAGGAGTTCGAGGCACTCGGTGAGCATGACGGAGTACTCCGGGAGTGCCAGGCGGCGGTCGGTCTTGAGGGCGGTGCGCAACTGCGAGATGAGGAGCATCATGTCGGCCGAGAGGCGCTCGCGGACGCTGCCGCCGATGCGTCCGACTTCAGCAAGGGTGGAGGGCAGGCTCTCTCCGCGCTTCATGTCGGTCAGCATGGAGAGTACCTCTTTTTCGAGTGACGTGAAGGTGGGCGGTGTGCGGCGTCGCTTGGGCAGTTTGCTCTGCCGCGAACCGAGCGTGCTGTGGAGTGTGAGGAGGCTGGCAAGCTCGGACTGATCGGCGCGGCGAATCCGAGTGACGAGAGAACGCAGGATGCGCGCCATGTTCTCGGCGCGCTCGACGTAGCGGCCCAGCCAGAAGGTGTTGTCGGCGACGCCGCTTGGGACGACGAGCGGGGCGCGGCGGAGCTCCAGAGGCTCGGTTGCGGGGCGCAACATGCTGAACGTGTCCACCGGCTGGTCGGAGAGCACCCAGGCGTCCTTGCTGTGTCCTCCGCGCTGCATGGAGACTACGGCACCCTCTACGTCGGAGACGCGGACGAGGCCGCCGGGCAGTGCGACCCAGCCCTCCGGAGTATTGAGCACGTAGGTCCGCAGGACCATGCTGCGCGGGTTCAGACGGCCGTCCTCCCAGACGGGCGCGGTGGAGAGGGCGACCTGCTCCTGCGCGACGAACTCATGGGGGAAGGCGAGCAGGCGCTCGATGAGCTCGGTCTTCTTGCTCTCCGGCAGCTCGGAGCCGAAGACGGGTTCCATACCGCGCGAGGGAAAGGCCGGCTTGACGACAACGGATTCGAGGTGGTTCAGCACCCAGTCCAGCGCACGCGGCTGCCCGCACCACCAGGTGGCGACCGAGGGCAGCTTCAACCCTTCGCCGAGCAGGTGTTTTGCGAGCCCGGGCAGAAACGGCATGATGGCGGCGGACTCGATGAGGCCGCTGCCGAGGGCGTTGGCAACGACAACATTGCCGGCCACGATGGCATCGACGAGGCCGGGCACACCCAGCAGCGAGTTCCCGCGGAGCTCGAGAGGATCGCAGAAGCCGTCATCGACGCGGCGGAGGATGACGTCCACCTGCTCCAACCCGCCGACGGTCTTGAGGTAGACGCGGCGGTCGCGGACGGTCATGTCTGCGCCGACGACGAGTGTGAAGCCGAGATATTTCGCGAGGAAAGACTGCTCGAAGTAGGTCTCGTTGTGGGGGCCGGGAGTGTGCAGCACCACGCGGGGGTTTTCACAGTACGCCATGGCGATGAGCGCGTCACGCTGCGCCCGGAAGAACGGTGCCAGCCGCTGGACATTCATCTCGCGAAAGAGTTCGGGCAGCATGTCCGAGACGATGGTGCGGTTTTCAAGCGCATATCCGCTGCCCGAGGGTGCCTGCGTGCGGTCGGCAAGGACCCACCACTGGCCGTCCGGCGAGCGGGCGAGATCGACCGCCAGCATGTGGAGATGGCTGTGCTTCGGCACGGCCACGCCGACCAGAGGGCGCAGGAAGGCGGGATTGCCATAGAGCAGCGACGCAGGAAAGCGGCCTTCGGTGAGCAGGTTCTGGTCGCCATAGAGGTCTTCGAGCAGACGGCTGAGCAACTCCGCGCGCTGGATGATGCCGGCCTCGATGAAGCTCCATTCGTCCTGCGCGATCAGCAGCGGGACGATGTCCGTGCGCCACGGCCGGTTAGCGCCCAGGGGATCGCCGTAGATGTTGTAGGTGATGCCGTTCTCGCGGATGCGGCGCTCCGCAAGTGCCCAGCGTCGCGAGAGTTCTTCGGTGCCGAGAGTGTCGAGGGACTCCATCAGCGGTGCCCAGTGCGGCCGGGGACGCACGCCGTCCTCCGACGATTCGTCGAAGGTGGCCCCGTAGCGCAGGGCGGACTGGTAGAGATCGCCAATCAACGGGCAGGCTCCGGGCCGAGAGTGGCGCGGCCGGACCAGGGCGGGGGAAAGCGGAGATCGAGCGTCATGGGAAATATCCTGTTCTTTTCGGCGTCGGGCGTGGGCATCGGTCCGGAGGGAGGGTCGGAGGTCTGGAAACGGGCCAGCCGCCGCGCCAGGGCCTCCTCGGCGTTCCGCGGCCGGGCGGTATGGACGGTTCCATCCGGGGGCCCGGCGAAGTAGGTGCATCGGGCGATGGAGCGGCCCTTCCATGTGTCGATGAGGTCGAAGACCAGGGGAGTATGGACAGGAATGGTTGGATGCAGGGTGGCCGAGAGCCGACGCGCGCGATAGCGGACCCCGGCTACGGCCTCCCCGGCGACGCCCACCGGAGTCAGCGGGACGCGACGGCCATTGCAGGCGACGACGAAGCGCGATCCTGCGGTGAGTCCCGTGACCTTCAACTGGATTCGTTCCAAAGAGGAATCGACGCTGCGCCCGGTGCGACCCGAGCTTGTCTCTTCCGCCAATACGTTCCAAGGTTCAAGGGCCTGGCGGAGTTCAAGCTCGATGCCCTCGGCGGAGATCGTTCCGATGCGGGGGAAGCGGAACTCGGTATGGGTGCGGAACCAGGCGTCCTCGAAGGGCAGGCCGGCGGCGCGGATGTAGCGCAGGACCTCGTGGAAGTCGTCCTGGACGAAGTGCGGCAGCATGAAGCGGTCGTGGAGCGTGCTCTCCCAGCGCACCAGCTCCTCGGTGAAGGGCTGCTTCCAAAAGACGCTGACCAGCGCCCGGACCAGCAGCATCTGGAGAAGTCCCATGCGGAAGTGGGGCGGCATCTCGAAGGCGCGGAGCTCGAGAAGGCCCAACTGGAGTCCCTGACCGGCCGGAGGGTACATCTTGTCGATGCAGAACTCCGCGCGGTGGGTGTTGCCGGTGACGTCGACTAGCAGGTTGCGGAAGAGACCGTCGAGGATGTTTGGCGGACAGCCGTCGCCGGTCAACTGGCTGAAGGCGACTTCGAGCTCGTAGAGGGCGTCCACGCGGGCCTCATCGACGCGCGGGTACTGGCTGGTGGGGCCGACGTACATGCCGGAGAAGAGATACGAGAGCGACGGATGCCGCTGCCAGAAGGTGACCATGCTGCGCAGCAGGTCCGGCCGACGCAGGACAGGGCTGTCCATCACGGAGGTCGAGCCGAGGACGATGTGGCAGCCGCCGCCGGTCGAGAGATGGCCGCCATCGTAGGCAAACTTGCCGGCGATGAGGCGGTTGGCGTGCGCCTCTTCGTGCAGGATCGCGTTCAGCTCTTCGAGGTCGTCCCAGTTCGCGGTCGGCGGGAGGTTCACTTCGAGGACGCCGGGGTCGGGCGTCAGGCCATAGGAGCGCAGTCGCGGATCGTACTTCGGAGGGTAGCCCTCGAGCCACACCGGCGTGCCGAGGTGCGCGCAGGTGTCCTCGACCGCGGCCACCAGGTCGAGGTAGTCGGCGGCGACGGCGATGTAGGGCAGAAAGACGTGCAACCGGCCGGCGACCGCCTGGACGCAGAGCGCCGGACGGACCAGTTCGGGCGCCGTCTCGGCGGTGCTCGAAAGGGGAGGCAGCGGGTCTGGGTCAGGTGCGATGGCGAAGAGGTCGGGGCGTCTCGCCGGGCGGGCGGGGAGACGAACCAGCTCCGATTCTCCATGCGGTTCTGTCTCGTAGACGAGCTCGTCCGGCGCGACAAACGGGACTGTCTCGGCGGTTGTCCGGTAGCCGATGGGCGAGTCGCCGGGGAAGAGCGTAAGCCGCTCCGGGCGGTCGAACCAGAGCTGGCTCGACCAGACGAGGCCTGCTGCCGGCTGGCGACGGCGCAAGGGCAGCAGGTATCCCGTCGGCTCCTGCTTCGCCTCGCCGGTCTCGTCGGCAGGTTCGAAGGCCGAGAGAATGTTCCGTTCCTCGACCTGCAGGCGATGCGAGAGCGCCTTGAGGAAGCGCAGCGCGTCCTCATTGCCTAAGCCGGTCTGCCGATCTTCAAGCGCGATGAGGTCCCCGTTCTCCCACACGGGAACGCCGTCCACGCGGGAGATGCATTGAAACGCCCAGCGGGGCAGCGGCTCGCCGGGATACCACTTCCCTTGCCCGAAGTGCAGCAAGCCGCCCGGAGCGGTGCGGTCGCGGAGGCGGCGGATCAGCTCGAGCCCGCGGGTGCGCTTGATCGGGCCCAGCGCTTCGAGGTTCCACTGAGGACTCTCGGGATCGTCGATGCCGACGAAGGTCGGCTCGCCGCCCATGGTGAGGCGGACGTCGTGCTCGAGCAGGTCGCGATCGATTGCATGGGCGACGTCGCGGACGCGGGCCCACTCGTGATCGCTGAAGGGCTTTGCGAGACTTGGAGGTTCGTTGAGTCGGCGGAGCTGGAAGGTGTAGCTGAACTCGACCCTGGCCGGCTCGACGGTTCCGGAGATGGGCGCGGCCTGCGAGGGGTTGGGAGTGCAGACCAGCGGGATGTGTCCCTCTGCGGCGAAGAGGCCGGATGTGGGGTCGAGGCCGATCCAGCCAGCGCCGGGAAGAAAGACCTCGGCCCAGGCGTGGAGGTCGGCGGAGTCAAACTTCGGTCCCGGGGCATCCGCTTCCTCGGGCTTGTCGGAGGCGAGCTGGACCAGGTATCCCGAGACGAAGCGGGCCGCCAGACCGAGCGACCGAAAGACCTGCACGAGCAGCCACGCGGAGTCGCGGCAGGAGCCAGTCCCGTCGCGGAGCGTTTGTTCGCAAGGCTGCACACCGTGCTCCAGCCGGGTCACATAGGCGACCCGGTCGCGTACACGGGCGGTGAGGCCGCCGAGGAATGCGACGGTGCCTTGCGGGTGGGTGGGGACTTCCGCGAGAAATGCCCTAAGCCGCGCCCCAGCGGGTTCGCTGGCTCGATACGGTTCGAGGTTTTGCGCCATCTCCGCCGGATAGTGAAACGGATAGCTCTCGAATCCGGGCTCGAGCAGGAAAGCAAATGGATTGATGGGGGTCATATCCGCGACCAGCGTGACTTCCACGAGAAACTCCGATGTCTTTTGCGGGAATGTGGCACGCGCGAGGTGGTTTCCGAGGGGATCGAACTGCCAGTTCAGGGTGTGGCCGGTCGGGGTGATCTCAAGTGCGTAGCTCTGAATTGGCGTTCTACAGTGCGGAGCCGGCCGCAGTTGGATGACCTGCGGCCCGAGCGATATCGCTCTTTCGTACCGATAGGTGGTTCGGTGATGCAGCTCGATGTGTGTGCCCATGGATACCTCATGCTAATACGTAGGATCGGAAGTTCCAGCGGGTCGCCCTTACAAAGAGCGCGAAGCCGGCGCGGAGCCGGAGAAAAGTGGGCCGAAGCCCTCAAATCGGCGGCCAACCATGACGGTTCCCGCCCCACCGGGAGCGATGAATCCGCATCCAACTCGATAAAGGAGTTTTTCTTGCTCATTCTGTCTGAATTCGATATACAGTTCCGCCTTCCTGCCCCGGCGGCAATCGTCGCAATGCTGCATCTGCACCCATCGGTTGAGCCGAGGCTGCGCTCCGGCAACCACCTTGTGGTCGAATCGCTCGACGATCCGTTCAACCACAGCCCGGCATCGACCAATTACACGAAGTCGATCGTTCCGGCGCGCGAGTATCTGGACGCGTTCGGCAACCGGTGCGCGCGGTTCGTCGCACCCGCCGGATACCTCTGGCTCTCCGGCTCGAACATCGTCGACGCCGACCCCGAGGGCGACCCGATCTATCCGGACGCCGAACAGGCCGCGATCGACGACCTTCCCGCGGAGGTGCTCCAGTTTCTTCTGCCCAGCCGCTACTGTCAGGTGGACCAGTTCGGCGCGATCGCGCAGGACCTCTTCGGCCACTATGCGGCCGGCTGGCAGCGCGCGGTCGCCATCCGCGACTGGGTGCATGACAAGGTCGCATTCAACTACAACGCCGCGCGGCCTACCAAGACCGCGATGGACGTTCTGACCGAGCGCATCGGGGTGTGCCGCGACTTTCAACATCTCGCCATCACGCTCACCCGGTGCCAGAACATTCCCGCGCGATACGTCACTGGGTACATCGGCGACATCCGCAGGCCGTACAGCGGCCCGGGCGACTTCAGCGCGTGGTACCAGGTCTTTCTGGACGGCAAGTGGATCGACCTGGACGCGCGCCACAACTATCGCCGGCTGGGAAGGATCCTGATGGCGACGGGACGCGACGCGGCTGATGTAGCCATCACCACCAGCTTCGGTGCGGCGCACCTGACGCACTTCTTCGTGGATTCGAATGAGATCGACACAGACCACAACCGGGTCGCGTCTCCGAGCGCCGGAGCAGGGGAGGAGAGCGCCGATGCGGTCGCGGAAGAGCGCAACATGCCGACCCAGACGAACAACAGCGCGTCCAGCCCAACCCAGACGCAATCGGCTACCTCGTAACCCCGTGCCTACCTGGGCAGGTCGAGGCTATCCTTGATAGTGAACGATGCCTCGGCCTTGCTTTGCGTCTCTCACGGCTGCGCAGAACGGCGATCCAGAGCAGACGTTTGATCACGATTGGTTCCCTCTTCTCTTTCCATTGACGCGATTGGACGCGACGCTTGCGATGAGACGGAGATGTGAGACGGTCGGCAAAGCTCTCAAGACTTCGACAAAATCGATTTTGCAAGACACTTTGGAGCGACCGACCGGCGGGCATCTCACTATAAGGCCGGGGAACGATGGGACGCAAATCCGAACCAGAGCTGGCTGCAGGACGGCATGGACGCGTCGAAGCAACTGTCGGGGGCCGGCTGTTCCACCGCCGCGCGGCGGCTGTTCGATCAGGCCGGAGATAGGATTCCAACATGAGAGTTGAAACGCGCCCCGGGTTCATCGGAGGAGTTTTGCTTGCCATGGTGTGCGGAGTGACGATTCCGGCTGTGGCGGAGCCGATCGACTGGGTGAACCTGCTGATCGGCACGGGCAGCGGAGCGATCGGGTACGGCGGCACGATGCCGTTCGTCGCCTCGCCCTTCGGGATGGTGGACTGGACTCCGCAGACCAGGCAGAACAAGCTGGGAACCGTCTCCTACAAGTACGAGGACACGAGCATCGCGGGCTTCATGGGGACGCACCAGCCGGCGATCTGGATGGGCGACTACGGCTACGTGACGCTGATGCCTGAGTTGGGGACCCTGAAGACCAGCCCCGAAGACCGCAAGCTGCCATTCCGGCACGAGGATGAGGTGGCGCGGCCGGATTCCTACTCGGTGAAGATGGATGCGGGCGGAGGGCATAGCATTCGCACGGAGATGACAGCCACGGAGCGCTGCGCCCTGCTGCGGTTCACATTTCCGGCGAGCAGATCGGCGATGGTTCTCGTCGAGGCGTCGCGGCCGGGGATCGCCGGGTATGCGCGGGTCGATACGGCGAGGCGCGAGATCGTGGGCTACAACCCGGATCGGATGGACGCGAACCTCGGCCCGCTGGCGCTCACGAACTTCAAGGGCTACTTCGTTGTGCAGTTCAGCGAGGCGTTTGCGGGTTCGGGGAGCTACGGGCCTTCGGGCAAAGAGAAGCGGCCGGAGACGGGGGCGTATGTGCGGTTCAGGACTGCGCAGAACGAGGTGATCGAGGCGCGTGTGGGCACATCGTTCATTAGCATCGAACAGGCGCGGGCGAATCTGCGGGCGGAGGTACCCCGGTGGGATTTTGCGCGGGTGCGCGGCCAGCTTGCGGCGCAGTGGAACGACAAGCTCGGGCGGCTGAGCGTTGAGGGAGCGACGGACGCGCAGCGGCGGATCGTCTACACGGCGCTGTACCATGCGCTGCTGTATCCGCGTGTCTTCTCGGAAGGCGGGCGATACTACAGCGCGTTCGACGATACGGTTCACAAGGGCGAGTCCTACACGGCGTATTCGATCTGGGACACCTTCCGCGCGGAGTTCAGCTTGCTGACACTGATGGGGCCGGAGCGCATCGACGGCATGGTGACGGCGCTGCTCCAGGACTACAAGGAGGGCGGATGGATGCCGAAGTGGCCCAACCCCTCGTACACGAACATCATGATCGGGACCCATGCCGACTCGCTTGTGGCGGAGGCGATGCGGAAGGGGTTCCGCGGCTTCGACTCCGATGTTGCGTGGGCGGCGGTCTATAAGGATGCGATGACGCCGCCGGATGGCGACACGACGCGGCGCTGGTACGACCGCGAGCCGCATACTCCCTATGAGGCGCGCGGAGGGCTGACCTACTCGAAGGTGCTGGGCTATGTGCCGAACGACAAGACGGCGGAGGCGGCCTCGCGGACGCTCGAAGACGCGTATGACGACTGGTGCGTGGCAGAGATCGCAAAGCGCCTGGTCAGGATGGACGACTACCGCTTCTTCCTCGCCCGATCGCGCAACTACGAGCACATCTTCAACGACGCGACCGGCTTTATGCAGGCGCGGAACTCCGATGGCTCGTGGGCGGAGGAGAACGAGGGCTGGACCGAGGGCGACAAGTGGGTCTACACCTGGGCGGTCATGCAGGACATTCCGGGGCTGGTGCGGTTAATGGGCCGGGAGCGGTACAACCGTGAGTTGGACGAGCACTTCGCGGACGGGCACAACGTACATAAGAACGAGCCGAGTCATCACTACGGGTATCTGTACGACTTCAGCGGCCAGCCGTGGAAGACACAGGCGCGGGTGCGGGCGATCGCGGAGGCGGAGTATGCCGACCTGCCTTCGGGGCTCGACGGCGACGACGACTGCGGGCAGATGTCGGCGTGGTATCTGTTTACCGCGCTGGGGTTCTACCCGGTGAACCCTGCTTCGGGGGAGTACATGATCGGGAGCCCGATGTTCACCAGGATGTCGCTGCGGCAGGCGAATGGAAAGACGTTCTCGGTGACGGCGGAAGGCAATTCGGAGAAGAACGTCTATATTCAGTCGGCGGAGCTGAACGGGAAGCCGCTGGATGTCCCCGTGCTTCGCTGGGAGGACATCGTTGGCGGCGGATCGCTGCGGCTGGTGATGGGGCCGGAGCCTTCAAAGTGGGCGGCGGGTTGGACGCCGATGCCGCTGGCGGGAGGTTCTAACGCGGCGGGCCGGGAGCAGTGACAGGGATGTCGGCGGACCAAGTATAGGTGGCGAGGGTCCGGGACGGGAGCGATGTGCTGAGGGTCCGGCCATGCCACGCGATGGCAAACTCCGTCTGCTCAGTGTGGTTGTTGAGCACGAGCAAAGCGATCGAGCCGTCGGAGTTCTGGAAGGCGACGGACTCAAGGCTCTCGCGGCCAAGTGTCGTAGAGCCGATGCGGGTCGCGCCCGGCTTGACGAACTTGCTCGCCTGCGCGAGGGCATAGAAGTCGCCGGTGTACGAGATGCCCGGCGGAGATGCGTGAAGGTCGATGGTGACCAGGCCGCGGCACGTCCCGCAGCCGCCGGAGTGCGGGCCGTGATCGGTGTCAAGCGCGATGCCCCACAGTACGACGGACTTCGCCCAGTGCCGCGTCGCGTCGATCAGCAGGTGCGTGGCGGAGAGGAGGGGGCTCTCCTTCTGCCATGTTCCGCCGGAGCACTCCGTGAGCCAGATGCCCTTGTCGGGGAACCGTTTATGCACGGCGTCCTGGCCGTCGACGTCGCCGCCGTAGCAGTGCATGGCGGTTCCGGCCAGAAACGGCGCGGCGGCGGGGTAGGAGAGCTCCTCGATGGGGTACTCCGGGTGGTCCCAGTTGTGGTCGTAGGCGAGGATCTGGGTGTCGAGGCCGGCCTTGCGGAGGTCGGGGCCGAGGTAGTCGCCGATCAGCCGCTTCGCCTGCGAGGCGGGCATCAGGGTCCCGGGATAGTCTTGCGTCTCGTTCAGCGGCTCGTTCTGCACGGTGAGGTATTTGACCGGCACTCCCGCGGCGCGGAAGGCCTCGACCGAGCGGACGAGATACATCGCGTAGGCAGGCATGGCGTCGTCGCGGAGATGGCCGCCATTCATGCTGCTGCCGGTCTTCATCCACGCGGGCGGACTCCACGGGGTCGCCATAACGGTGATGGCGGGATTCAGCTTCAGCGCCTCGCGGATCGTCGGGAAGACGTAGGCGTCGTCGTGCTGCGCGGAGAAGTGTTTCAGCTGGGGATCAGTCTGGCCGACGGGCACTTCGTCGAAGCTGTACTCATTACGGGAGAGGTCGGTCGATGCGATGGGCTGGCGCAGGAAGCTGAGGCCCGCGCCGGAGACGGGATCGAAGAGGCGGCGCATCACCTGCTCGCGCTCGGCCGGCGGCAGGCGGTCGTGCAGGAGCCACGCGGAGCCATCGGTGAGCGACGCGCCGAAGCCGTCGATGGTCTGGAAGCGGGCGGAGTCGTCTACGGAGATCTGGAGGGGAAGGTCTGCGGCGGAAGTGCTGAAGGCACCAGCGGAGGATTCCGCAAGAGTGATGGAGAGGTCTGCGTTAGTCTGGGTGCGACGGACCTCCTGCGCGTGGAGCGAGAGCAGAGTACAAAAGAGCGTTGCGGTGAGGGATGCTCGGAACACGATGGGTCTCCGGTCAGATTCGATGCCGCGCGCGAGAAGGATGAAAGGATTGCAGTTCATCCGCGCCTGTATGGTGAGTCAGAGCCTGACCGGCCTCAACGGCTCGGCGCCCCATCCATCCTCGCGTCCTTTGCGAGGATGGATGGGATGACTGCCCACCTGCGTGACGGCGCTGCTAGAAGTAGACCTTGGCCGCGAGCTGGATCACGCGCGGACCGCCAGGACCGGCGGGGCTGAAGGCCCCGGTCGGCTGGCCGAAGTTTGTGTCCTTGGCGATGGAGAGCGGCGTAAACGTCCCGTTGCTGCTGTTGTAGGTGGGCAGCGTGATGTTCGCGCCGTAGTCGCGGCTGGTGAAGTTTGGGTGGTTGAGGATGTTGAAGAACTCGCCGCGCAACTGAAGGTAGCGGCCCTTCTTCGCCTCGCCGAAGGTGAAGTTCTTGAAGATCGACGAGTCCCAGGTGACGAATCCGCCCTGCCGCAGGCTGCCCGGAGCGCCGAGGTCCGGCGCGCCGATGGTCGGAAGCAGCAGGTTGCCCTGGTGATCGACGCCGACAAAGTAGGGCGGCGTCTTCGAGTACTGCGACCCTCCGGTGAGCTGGTTAGCCGGGACGTACTCCGCGTTGACGACCGGCGTGCCGCTCTCCATATCGGCGAGGCCGGAGAGCTGGAAGCCGTCCGTGACGTAGTTCGCCCAGGCTGGCGCGTGCAGCAGGCGGCCAACGTTGGGCACGTCATACACGTAGTTGATGGCGGCGATGTTCCGGCGGTCATAACTGGCGACGCCGTAGCTGTACTTGCGCGGGTTGAACGGATCGACGAAGCTCTCGTCGGCCGATGAGGTGGTAAGCGTCTTCGACCAGGTGTAGACGCCGCCGAAGGTGAGTCCCTTCGAGAAACGCCGCTGGACGGAGACCTGCAGCGAGTTGTAGTTCGAGGTGCCGTCGAACTTGTAGTACTCCATCTGGCCGTAGCCCTTGTAGGGGCTCAGGTAGTTCTGCTGGTAGGCGTAGATGCCGGAGAAGCTGTATCCGGCGGCGGCATACTCCGGGGGAAGGTTGGGCTCGACGGCGGGAACGACGCCTCCAGGGAAGTTGGCGGGGTTCTGGGCCGCCCGCGTGAAGGTCGTGCCGTAGGGAATGGTATTGATGTCGCGCGCCGTGACGAGATGCCGACCGGCCGTTCCAACATAGGCGACGTCGAGCGTGACACCGTCGCCGACCTCCTGCTGGATGCCCAGCGAGTAGCTGTAGACAACCGGCACCTGCCCCGAGCGGTCCGCTCCGTAGATGCCGGAGAGGACGCCCGGATTCGACGCGGCTGCGGTCGCAATGGAAGAGATGGTCGCGTTGGGAATGGTCGGCGTCTCGACCAGCGCGGGGTTGCCGAAGACGGTGTTGAAGACGAGGTTGCCCTGCTCGCGGTCATGCGATGTGCCGAAGCCGCCGCGAACGACGCCCTTGTGGTCGCCGAAGGGGTCGTAGGCGAAGCCCACGCGCGGCTCCGGAATGATGCCGGTGCTGTCCCAGCCGCCCTTAGGCAGCGTTCCGTTCGAGACGAAGGTCATCCCGTCGAGCGGATTGCCGCTGCCCGGGACGACGCTGCCGCCGGGGGTGATCTGCACGGCGGAGGCGGGGTCGTAGGCCGAGGGCGTGAACAGGGCGATCTGGTTCATCGCGTCGTACTGCGGCGGGATGTAGACGAAACGGACGCCGTAGTCGAGGGTGAGCCGGTTCGAGATCTGCCATGTGTCCTGCGCGTAGAACTCGACCTGGTTGTAACGGAAGAAGCCGGTCGGCCGGGCGCTTGACTGGTCGAAGCTGGAGAAGTAGCCCAACAGCGCGGAGGCATACGGCGAGCCCTGGTTCGTTCCCGCGGAGTTGGCGCAGCCCAGCGATCCGCTGCACAGGTTCGAGAAGCTGAACTGCCCGTTGGAGTTGCCGTAGCTGATCTGGTCCTTGCGGGCGCGCTCATACGAAGCGCCGAACTTGAAGGTGTGGGCGTGCTTGCTCCAGGTCAGGTTGTCGTTCGCGCTGATGGTGGTGTTGTTCTGATGCCAGGGCGTCGCGCCGAAGTAGGTGTAGGGATAGTTCTGGCCGTTGCCGGAGAAGCCCAGGTCGGGGATCGAGGTGCTGGCGCTGACGGGATAGAGCAGCGGCAGCGAGACGCCGTTCGCTCCGGTGGTGATGTTGCCGTTGACGCCCTGAATCCGCGAGACGTACACACTGGGGCCGACGTTGACCTCGTTGAGAATGGTCGGGCTGAGCGTGCTGGTCAGATCGACCGAGAGGTTCCAGCCGGGCTGGGTCTCGCTGCAGCCTCCGGGAATCTCGATATTGCCGAGGCACTCCAGGCCGAAGACGCCGATGGGTCCGGTGATGGAGTCCTGGTTGTAGATGTAGCGGGCGAAGAGGCGCTCGCCGGGGGTGATCTGGTAGTCGCCGCGGCCGATGTACTCCGCCCGCGGGTGCGTGTAGGAGAGCGGGTCCTGGCGGTTGTAGGTGTTATTGCCGAAGACGTTCGGCAGCGGATACACGTCGATGATCTTCTGGATCTGGGTGGTTGCGGCGACCTCGGCGGCGGTCTCCTGCGCCGCGGTAATCATGTTGTTGGTGAACTGAAGGCCCGTGGCGGGGTTGTAGATCTGGATCGGATTGCCGGAGGAGTCGACGCTCTGGGAGAAGTCGCCCGTGCGCTCAAGCGCCGTGGGGGTGCGGTAGGTGTTCAGGCCGCCGGGCAGAAGCTGGCGGTAGAACTCGTTCGAGAAGAAGAAGAAGATCTTGTCGCGCTTGATGGGCCCGCCGATCTGGTAGCCGAAGGTGTTGAAGCGGTACTTCTGCTGGGCGATGCCGTTGTGGTCGCTGATCCAATCGTTGGCGTCCATGCCCTCGTTGCGGTGGAAGAAGTGGCCGTTGCCGTGGAACTGGTTCGAACCGCCCCGCGAGGTGACGACGATGGAGCCGCCGCCGGCGTGGCCGAACTCCGCCGCATAGTTCGAGTTCAGCAGCTTCACCTGCGAGATTGCGTCCGTGTTGATGGTGACCTGGGTGCCGCCGTTGTCGCCAGTGTCGACGTTGGACGCGCCGTCGATGGTGAAGTCGTGCTGGTTCGTTCGCGTGCCATTCACGGAGTAGGTCGTTAGCCCCCCGGTGCCGGAGACGCCGAAGCTGCCCGCGCCCGAGACGCCGGGGACGACGCGGAGGATGTCGAGGACATTGCGGCCGTTCAACGCGATGTCGTTCAACTGCTTGCCGGTGATCAGGTCGGAGCGCTCGCCCGAGTCGGCCTGGATCTGGAGCTGTCCGGCATCGGCCTCGACGGTAACGGTAGTGTCCTGCGCGCCGACGGTGAGGGCGAAGGTGCCGGCGTTCAACTGGTCCGCCGAGCTCAGGATAACGCCGTTCTTGACCAGCGACTGGAAGCCGCTCGCCGTGACGGTGAGTGTGTAGGTCGCGGCGGGAAGGTTCGGCATGGAGAACGTCCCGTTGCCGGAGGAGACCGCCTTGCGCGTGATGCCGAGATTGGGTGCCTTGGCGGTGATGGTTGCGCCCGGGATGACCGCGCCCGTGGGGTCCTGCACGGAGCCGAAGATGGTGCCGGAGGTGACCTGGGCGGATACGTGCATTGAGATCAACAGGATCGCGACGAAGCTGGCGACGAATCCCCACGCAGGGAGCAGTCTCCGGAACATGGCAACTACGTGCTGCGAGTTGAATCTCTCCTGCGGAGTTCGGGGGTTTATTTCGGCGGCGCTAGATGTGGGAACGAGTCGATTCATACCGGCCTTTCTGTGTCTCACTACGTGCGATGAGGAACATATGCTCTGATGCGTGGAGTTGCCAAGTGGATATTCCGAATTTTCGATAACATCGTGTAGACGCGGCATCTGTTGAACCGTCCGGGCCGCTGCGTTGTCGGCGTTGGACTGGACCCGCGGCAGGGCAGGCTGGAGCAGACGATGGCAATTGTGGTAGTTGGCGGGCATACGCGGAACATCGGCAAGACCAGCGTCGTCGCCGGCCTCATCCGCGCGCTGCCGGAGATGCGCTGGACGGCGTTCAAGATCACGCAGTTCGGCCACGGCGTCTGCTCGGCCAACGGCGAACCCTGCGACTGCGAGACCGCCGACCACACCATCGCCATCAGCGAGGAGCGCGACCCCGGCCTTTCTAAGAAAGGCGGGGGTACCGACTCCGCCCGGTATCTGGAGGCAGGCGCGTCGCGGTCGTTCTGGGTGCGTACCCGCCAGGGCCAGCTCGCCGAGGCCATGCCCCGGCTCCGCAAGGAGTTCGAGCGCACCCAGGCCGATAACCAGAACGTTATTATCGAGTCGAACAGCATCCTGCGCTTCGTTCGCCCGGATGTGTTCCTGACGGTGCTCGACCCGGCGACGACGGACTTCAAGC
>Ga0116226_10000585_pt1 | contig 31146 bp, 31 predicted proteins | sample S1TSphfallax_FD_89692 | JGI IMG/M metagenome (GOLD analysis project Ga0116226, IMG submission 89692) | Host-associated microbial communities from peat moss isolated from Minnesota, USA - S1T2_Fa - Sphagnum fallax MG | ecosystem: Host-associated > Plants > Peat moss > Unclassified | place: USA...
ATCCCGGGTCGATGCCTCCAGGTTACAGCGAGATATGACGGAAAATTCTGCGCCCACGGTCATCGTGACCGGTGCCTCTTCCGGGGTGGGCCTGTACGGGACCAAAGCCTTGATCGAGCGCGGTTGGCACGTCGTCATGGCATGCCGCGACCTGGCCAAAGCGTCGCGCGCCGCGCAGGAACTGCAGCTGCCTGGCCCAGCTTACACGCTCCTGGAGATCGATCTGGGATCGCTCGCGAGCGTGCGGCAGTTCGTCGCGGAATTCCGCCGCCGCGGCCGGACTTTGAACGCCCTGGTCTGCAACGCCGCCGTCTACCTGCCACGCCTGCAGGCACCGATGCGCTCGCCCGAGGGCTACGAGATCAGCGTCGCGACCAACTACTTCGGTCACTTTCTCCTCAGCAATTTGCTGCTCGAGGATCTCCAGGCCCAGTCGGCGCCCGTGCCGCGCTTGATCACCTTGGGAACGGTGACGGCCAACTCCGAGGAATTCGGCGGCAAAGTTCCGATCCCGGCGCCCGCGGATCTCGGCGATCTACGCGGTCTCGCCCAAGGCTTTCTCGCGCCGATTGCGATGATCGACGGCAAAGCCTTCAAGCCGGGGAAGGCTTACAAGGACAGCAAGCTCTGCACGATGATCATGAATCGCGAGCTGCACCGTCGCTTTCACTCCCGCACGGGCATCATCTTCAATACGCTGTACCCTGGGTGCGTTGCCGATACGCCCTTGTTCCGGCACGCGCCGCGCCTGTTTCAAAAGATGTTTCCCTGGTTTCAAAAGAACATCACCAAGGGCTACGTGTCACAGACCCTGGCCGGTGAGCGGCTCGCCGCGGTCGTCATCGATCCCGAGTTCAGCCAGTCCGGGGTCCATTGGAGCTGGGGCAACCGCCAAGTCCCCGGTCGCGCCCCGTTTTCGCAGCCGCTGTCGCCGAGCGCCAGTGATCCGAATCGTGGCGAGCGGCTCTGGGACCTGACCGCGAGTTTGGTTGCCCGCGCGGCCTAGGCTGACCGCTCGCGCCACCGGCGCAGCAGCAGGCGCACCGCCCTGACCGCGGCGGGAAATGCATTTTCCACGGGGTCAGACAGGGTCATCGACCAGTCGACGCGCTGCGGCTGAATGCATAGGAGCGCGCGCTGCTCGGGGACGCACCGCAGCATTCGCGCGATATCCATCAGGTCCATCAGACCCGCTTCGTGGACCGTGCGACGACGAAACCCGGACAAGAACTCATCCATGGCCCGGTCCTCGTATAGCGCAAAGCTGCCCGGCGGCCCATGAATGTCCGCGGCATTGACGATCAGCATGGAGCGCGCCGACTCGACGAAGGAGAGCAGGCTGAAGCTGATCGTGCCGCCATTCACGAACTGGGCCGCACCGGCATCGAGTTCAGCCGACAAGCGTTCCATGAGCCGAACGCCCGCCCCATCGTCACCCAGCAGCACGTTCCCGAAGGCCAATACCAGCACCTCGGCCGCCGGTACGGACTCGGGTGATAGGGCCTTGGTATGGGCTGATGGGGGGGTGCTGGTGACGACCCTCAGTCGGGCTCTGTCCATGGATTCTCCCTCTTGCGAACGCTGCGTAGGTCTCCGGTGAACCATCGGGCGTCGGGTGACGTCTACCGGGAAGTATGCCGCGAGGCTCCGCCGACATCTGTACGCTGACGCACCGCTGCAGGCGACCGTCTGTCGTTATCGTGGGACATGCTGGGAGTCGATATCACGCTATTCGGAACGGCCGCGGTGCTTCTGGTCTGCGCCCTGGTTCGGCGCCTGCACGTGTATCGGAGCCTGTTCATCGGCGCTTGCGTGCTGTTGCTGGGCACGGCGTTTTACACGGCGCGCGGCGAGTGGTTCGGCCGGGATCTCTCGCCGGCAATGACGGCCGCAGACCGCGTGCCCGAGGAAGTTTTCGGTGTCGCCTGGTGGATCCTCGGTGCCTGGCTGGTGCGTAGCGTGTTGACGCTGATCATGCGGCGGGTCTGGTTTCCGAACGACGACCTGCCGCACTCGCGGCGCCTGTTCGCCGATCTTGCCTCCGCGCTGGTCTATGTGATCGCCTTCATCGGCATCATGGACACGGTGCTCAAGGAACCGATATCCGCGGTGCTTGCGACCTCGGGCGTACTCGCGATCGTCCTCGGACTGGCGCTGCAGAACACGCTCGGCGACGTGTTTTCTGGTCTTTCGATCAATATCGAGCAGCCGTTCGGCGCCGGGGATTGGATCACGCTCACCCCCGAAGTCGAAGGCCAGATCATCGAAATCAACTGGCGCGCGACCCACCTCAAGACGGGCACGAACGACATCATCGTCATCCCGAACAGCGTCATCGCCAAGGCGACCGTGACGAATCATCGTCGCTTCCACGACCCGCATCTCTGCGTCTTGCGGTTCTCGGTCGATTCCCAGCATGCACCGGCGGACGTCATGGGCGGGCTGCAAGCCGCGGCGGCGGCCGCGGCCGGCGTCGCGGCGAATTCCACCGCGGTTTACGCCACGGGTCTCGGGGACGCCTGCGTCAGCTACGCGCTGTGGTTCGGCGTCAGCGATTTCGCGAATACCTCGGTGGTTCAGTCCGCTGTCGTGGCGCGTGTGCATGCCGCCTGCCAGCACAGCGGCTACCGGATCGGCGCGGCCATCCTCGATGTCAGACTCCAGGCTGTGCCCTTGCCCGCGGTCCCGGCGCTCGTCCCCGCTAAGTGTGGAACCGCACAGACGAAGGTCGTCTTGACCAGCCAAGGTCCCGCCTAGGGATTGGGAGGACGCAGCGTGGAATCAGCAATCGCAATCGATGACTGCTACATGGCCGGGACAGCCTGTCTGGGACGGACCAAACTTGCCCGCGCCGAGGCGCAACTGCAGGCAGAGCGCGTGCGGCGCAGCCGCCTGGAATACCTTTTACGGGAAGAACTTGCGCAAGAACTGGCCGGTATTTCGTTGCTCGTGGCGGCCTTGCGCAGCCCGTCGCGCTCGCCGCTCGCCGCGGACCTCGCCCTGCAGCAGATCACGGATTTGTTGTCGTCCTCGATCGGCCGCTGTTGCGACGCGGTGCAAACCCCGCTGCGGGCGAGAAGCTGAGCTAAATCTAAGGTCCTTCGGCGCCCAGTCCGGGAGCACCCACTGCGGCCGCGCCCAGTCCGACGTAGAGCTGCCAGAAGCCGGCCGCGGCCCCACTCAGATTGTTCTGCCAGTCGTCGGCCGCCGTGTGATCCGCGCCGTCGGTGATGTATTTCACGCAGGCGAACTGCAGCCGCTCGAAGTGGCATACCTTCGCGAGCGCATAGGCCTCCATGTCGATGACTTCACAGCTGACCCGCGGTACGCCGGTCTCGAAACTATCGCCGGTGCCGCAAACTCCCGCCGGCAAATCCGCAAAAGTCCGGGGAAATTCCAGGCGGGCGGGGATGTCGTCGAACGGCGTATGGCCGGGCGCGAAGCCCAAGGCGCTGACGTCCATGTCCCGTTGTACAAAGTGATGGCATTCGACGAGCGCACCCCGCGTGAAATGCCGGCTGCCGGCGGTGCCGAGGTTCAGCACGCGCGGCGCGCGACGCCCCGCCGCCCGATATTGCGCGAGCTTGCGGGATAGCGCGAGCGTGGCGTTGATCTTGCCGACCCCGGTGTACAGCACGGGAATCCGGCGTGCGGCAAACAGGCCTTGTGACTCGATCTCCAAAGCCATCACGACCAGGGTCGTCGGCAGTTGCTCGGCGGTGTCGCTCATCGTCGATCCAGCATGACGAGGGCCGACGCAATGCGCAAGTTCGGTCTCCTCGAGGCGAACCTGCAATAACTTACCCGGTTGACCGGTCTGATCTGCTATATGCTGCCATTGTCGATGCGCGGCTTACCATCCGTGGGAGGCTTGAGTCTTAAGTGATGCAGCATGACAATCGCGCGGCGCGAATCGCCGCCCGCGACTCCTGTGCGATGGCGGTCATGGGCAAAGCGTCGATTCCCGGCCGGGTGAAGACCCGCCTCGTGCCGCCACTGTCTCCCCAGGAGGCGGCGCGGCTCAACACGGCATTTCTGCAAGACATCGTCGGCAACATCGGGGCGGCAGCCCGCAAGGTCGCCGTGCACCCCTTCATCGCCTATGGCCCGGCTGGCAGCGAGGCTTTTTTTCATGAGCACCTGCCCGCCGACGTCGGCTTGCTCGAGTCATGCAAGCCGAATTTCGGCGATTGTCTGTTTCTCGTGATCGAGACCCTGCTCGGCCGCGGCTTCGACTCCGTCTGCGTGATCAATGCGGACAGCCCGACCTTGCCGACGGCGCAGTTGATCGCCGCGGCTCGCTACCTCGCGCAGGACGGCGATCGGGCCGTGGTCGGGCCCTCGCTCGACGGGGGCTATTACTTGCTCGGTCTGAAGGCGCCGCACCGCCGCCTATTCGAGGACATAGCCTGGAGCACGGCAGCCGTGCTGGAGCAGACCAAGCAACGCGCTGCGGAGCTGGCATTGCCCCTGATGCTCCTCGAGCCCTGGTACGACGTCGACGACTTCGAGACGCTGCGTCGGCTGCACGGTGAATTGTCCGCTCACCCCCGCCCCGTAACGGGGGCTGCGATCTACGCGGCTCCACACGCCCGTGCCGCGCTCGCGTCCTGTCCCGCGCTCACCGCCGGTGCGGCATGACGGCGACAAGCCGTCTGCCGCTCGCCATCGGGCTGCCGGCGGCCCTGATGCTTGCGACTGCCGGTGTCGGGCTATGGTGCCTCGAACAGTGGTCCCTGGGCGAGTATTGTGCGGCTTTTCTCGCGCAAGGCGCCATCTACGGGCTGACCGCCTGGGCATTGCTGAGGGCGACGCCCGACCCTCGTCTGCAGGGTCGCAAGGCCTTGGTTGCCATCCTGATCGTCGCGGCTTTGCTGCGGGGAATCGCCCTGCTCGCGCCGGAAGCCCTGTCGACCGACGTCTTTCGCTATGTTTGGGATGGACGGGTACAGGCCGCGGGCATCAACCCGTATCGCTACGTTCCGGCCGACCCGCATCTCGCCTTCCTACGGGATCCTGCGATCTATCCCAATATCAATCGCGCCGATTACGCACATACGATCTACCCGCCGACGGCTCAATTGAGCTTTTTGGGAATCGAACGCCTCAGTGACAGCATAGTCGGCATGAAACTCGGCATGTGCGCCTTCGACGCCGTGAGCATCGCCTGCCTGATCGCGCTCCTGCGTCACCAGGGCCTGCCGACGAACCGTGTCCTGCTCTACGCCTGGCACCCCCTGCCGATCTGGGAATTCGCGGGGACGGGCCATGTCGATGCAATCGCGATCGCGCTGCTGTTGCTGTGCTTCTTGCTCGCGGCACGGCGTGCGCCGCTGTGGGCGGGCATCGCGCTGGGGGCGGCTGCCCTGGTCAAGTATTACCCTCTAATCGCCGCGCCGGCTGTCTATCGGCGCTGGGATTGGCGTTTGCCGCTTGCCTGCCTGGGTACGATGGCGCTGCTCTATGCGCCGTACCTCGGTCTGGGAGCCGGCGTGTTCGGGTTCATGCCCGGCTATGCGAACGAGGAGGGCCTGCGCAGCGGCAGTGGGTTCTTCCTGTGGGCCTTGCTGCAGGCTGGAGTTCAGCTGCCGGCCGACGGCCTGCGCTACTATCTGCCTTTCGCCGCGCTGGTGCTCACCGTGCTCGCGCTGTGGGCACAATTTCGAAGGCGGGGCGCACGCGATGACGACGGCGTGTACGGCACCGCCGTGCTGGCGAGCGCTTTCACGGTGCTGTTCTCGCCGCACAATGCCTGGTATTTCGCCTGGCTCGTGCCGTTCCTGTGCTTTCGATTTTCGCTCGCGCACCTGTGGCTCACCGGGATCTGCGTGCTGATCTATGTCTTTCCCTATCCGCTCGGACTCGATGCGCAGCTCCTCCTCTATCTGCCGTTTCTGCTGCTCTTGCTCGTTCAATATGAATACTCGCGCCGCCGCGCCCACCGTCAATTGGCCTTACCGGAGAGAATGGATGTCGACCGCCCGCAACGCACCAGCGCTTGATTCAGTGAAGCCGGACCCCCGGCGTTATTTCGATGGAGTCGGCGATGAACGATCGCCGATCGCCGCTGCCGCGCCCGTTTGCCTCTACTTAGAGACGACGAATCGTTGCAATCTGTTGTGCACGACCTGTCCGCGCACCTACGAGGACTTGGAGCCGCCCGCCGACATGAGCTGGGAGCTGTTCACCCGCATCGTAGACCAATATCCCGACATCTCCCGGGTCGTCCTGCACGGCATCGGCGAGCCGATGATGGTCAAAGACCTGCCCCGCATGGTGCGCTATCTCAAGGACCGTGGCACCTATGTGCTGTTCAACACCAACGGCACCCTGCTGCGGCCAAAAAAAGGCCGCGAACTGATCGACGCCGGTCTGGACGAGCTGCGGGTCTCGCTCGATGCGGCCGAGGCCAAGGCCTTCAAGCTCGTGCGCGGCCGCGACTGGTTCGATCGCATCGTGCGCAACGTGCGAGAATTCGTCGAATTGAAAAATCGCAGCGGCGCGACGAATCCACGCCTCTCGCTCTGGCTCACGGGTCTGCGCGAGACGCTCGAACAGCTGCCGGACTTCATCCGGCTGGCGGCGGACATCGGTGTGCCCGAAGTGCATCTGCAGCGTCTCGTGCACTTCCCCGAGGGCCAGGGTCTCGCGCGACCGCAGTCTTCGCTGTTCGAACGGCTCGAGCGCGAGGAAGCCGTTTACCTCGAGGAGGCGCAGCGCGTCGCCGTCGCGCTCGGCGTGTCGCTGGACGCGTCGGGCGCGGCCGAGCCCGAGGCGAGCCTCAAGCGTGGGCCGGGCGAGCAGCCTTGGTCGATCTGCCGACGTCCGTGGACCTTGATGTATTTCACGGCGCACGGTCGGGCGATTCCCTGTTGTATCGCGCCGTTTTCGATGCGGGGCTATGAAAGCTTCACGCTCGGCAATGCCTCGCAGGAGTCGCTGCGCGAGATCTGGAACGGGCCGGGCTACCAAAACTTTCGCGCCTCGCTGCTCAGCGACGCACCGCCATCCGCCTGCGCGGGCTGCGGTCTGCGTTGGAGTCTTTGAGCCCCGTGGCGAGCGAGCTCGACCGCTGCGATGCCTTCACGGTGTTTGCGCAACCCGGCGAAGTCGCGATCCTGAGCGCGAGCGATTTGCAGGCACAGGGGGAGGCGTTTTCGATCAGCGAGGGACCGGTCGCCGCGCTCGACCCGGAATTGCGCGCCGATGCCGCCGGTCGCCTCGAGGGGGCAATCAAGCGCATGAACGGCTTTCTCGGGCGCGAGGAGACGCGCCATCGTGGCGATGCCGACCCGACCCGCCTGCTCGGGTTCATCCTGGCGGACGAGGCCCGCCGCCTACTGCGCGGCGCCTTGCATCCGGATGGCACACGCACCGATGAGTCGACCTTGCGATCCGCTTACCGGCTGATCGGCGCGCTCGCGACGCTGGCCGCTTGGAGCGCGCCGGCATCGCAGGAAAGCTGCGCGCTGCACTCCTTCCCGTATGCGGCGGCCCGCGACACCGTCGCCTATGCACGCTACGGCTGTCCGGAGACGGCGGCGCAAGAACTCATTTATGCCGGCCTCCTCGGTTTCGACACGGAACAATCGCGCCTGCTGTTGACATCGTCCGGCATGGCCGCCTACAGCTTGATCGAGAGCTTCCTGTTGCGCGAGGTGCTCGCGCCCGGCGATCGGGTGCTCGTGCATCCGAGCATTTATTTCGAGACGCAGGAACAATTGCGGGCCCTGCGCTTTCTCGACATCCGGATCGCTCCGGGCACGGACCGCGAAGCGCTGCTGGCCTCGATATCCCTGCAGCAGCCGAAAGTCGTGTTCGTGGATCCCTTGACCAATTCCGCCGAGCTGCATCTGATCGACCTGCCCCGCCTGCTCGAGGACGCCGCCCGCGTCTGCCGCGGCGAGACCTGGTTCGTCGTCGACGGCACATTGCTGTCGGGCGGCTTCAATGCCTTCGCGCCGCCCCGATCTCCCAAGATTCGGGTCTTGTATTACGAGAGTGGTTGCAAGTACCTGCAGTTCGGCATGGATCTCGGACCCGCGGGTGTGGTCGTCGTAGAGACGTCGCTGGCCGAGCGCTTCGAGCGCCTGCGACGCGGGATCGGGGCGATCGCCGCCGAGCCGATGATCCTGCCGCGCGTGTCACGGGCCGCCTATCTTGCGTACTTGCGGGCGCAATCGGCGAGCGCGCTCGCGCTGGCGCGCGGCGTCGCGGCCTACGCCGAAGAGACGGGCGAGCAGGTGCTGCGGCCGGTGTTCCCGGGGATGCAGCAGCATCCGGATCACGCCGAGGCATCGTGCTACCCGCACCTGGGCGGCTTGGTCGCGTTTCGTTTCCATGACACGCGCTTCAACCGACGCGCGGCGCTCGAGGATTTCATCGACACGCTGATCGCCAAGGCGCGCAGTGAAAAGCTCGCGCTGACCGCCGGCGTGAGCTTTGGATTCCGCGTGCCGCGCATCGGCGCCGCGTGGTCGAGCTACGACGAGAAGGAGGCCTTTCTGCGACTCTCGGCAGGCGTGCGACCCGAGGCGGCGGCCCGCCTCGGGCGGCTCATCGCCCGCACCGCGGCCGAGGTTATCGCGCCCGGCCAGTACGTCATTTGAAGGCGCCGCCGCCGATCGTGTTGATCGTGCCGACCTACAACGAGGAGGCGGCGATCGGCGCGGCGCTCGCGCACGTGCCGCGTGCCTTGATCGAGCGCATCATCGTCGCCGACGGCGGCAGCCGCGACGGCACGGCGCGTGCCGCGACCGAGGCGGGTGCGGAGGTGCTTGCTGCCGGCCGGGGTTACGGCCGCGCCTGTTGGCTCGGGGCACTCGCGGCGCCCGAAGATGCGCTGCTCGTCTTCATGGACGGCGACGGCAGCGATCGTGCCGAATGTCTCGCGCAACTCGTCTCACCGATCATCGACGGCACGCACGATTTCGTGATCGCCTCGCGGGTGCGCGGCACGCGGGAACCCGGCAGCATGGGCTGGCATCAGGTGCTCATCGGCCTCGTGATCGGTGCCCTCATCCGGCTGCGCTTCGGCTTTCGTTACACGGACATGTGTGCGTTTCGCGCGATCCGCCGCGACCGACTGCTCGCCCTCAGGATGCAGGAAATGACCTATGGCTGGAATCTGGAAATGCAGATGAAGGCGCTGCGCCACGGCCTGCGGGTGCTCGAAGTACCCGTGCCCTACGGGCGGCGTCGCGGCGGGGTCTCGAAAGTCTCCGGCAATCTCCTTGGTACGATTCGCGCGAGTGGGCGTCTGCTATGGACATTCCTGCGCCTGGCGCGCTGAGCGGGGCTGCTGCCGACGGGGGTCGATCAGTAACCCGCCGACTTGTCGACCACGTTCTCCAAGGCTTCACCGGCGAGATGGCGATGAAAGTTCTGGACGAAGAACTGCATGCTCAAATCCAGCCAATCGGGATCGGTCGTCCGGTCGGTACAGTGCGGAGAGATCAGCACGTTCTCCATGTCCCAGAGCGGCGAACTTTCCGGCAGCGGCTCGTGTTCGAAGACGTCGAGCGATGCGCCGGCGATGCGCTTCGATTGCAGGGCACGGACCAGCGCTGCCTCATCGATGACCGGTCCCCGCCCGACATTGATGACGATCGCACCAGGTTGCATGCACGCGAACTCGGCATCGCTGATCAGGTGATGCGTTTCCGGAGTCAGCGGCGCGCTGCAGAGCAGGACGTCCACATCGGCGAGCATGCGATGCAGTTCATCGGGGCCGAAGATGACATCGAGCAGCGGATCGTGCGCGGACTTCGCCGGGTTGCGGCGCAGGGCGTGGATCTTCAGGCCGATGCCCTTGGCGAGCAGGGCGCACTCGCGGCCGATCTCGCCATAACCCACGACGCCCATGACGCGCTCGTTGGCGAAACTCACCGTGAAATCGTCCCAATGGCGCGCGCGCTGGCTGTCGATGAGGCGCCGCAGCTTTTTGGTGTGGAACAAAATGCCCAGCACCGCGAATTCCGCCAAGGACCGCTTGTAGACCCCGCGCGCGTTCGTCACCGGCACGGCGCTCGCGACCACTTCGGGGATCAGCATTTTCTCGACGCCCGCCGAGGTCGAATGGAGCCAGCGCAAGCTGGTCGCCCGCGCGAAAATCGCTTTGAAATCGACGGCGGCACCGGACAGTCCACAGAACAAGATCACCTCAGCTTCCGGCGCGAGTCGCTCGAGTTCGGCCTGGTCGTTGCTGACGGTCATCTCACTGAGGGCCGCCAGGGGTGCGAGATTACGCAGCGCGTAGTGATCGGTCGGCGAGATCACGAGAAGCTTCGGCTTCGGCACGGTCACTCCATCGGCTTACCGCAACGAGCGAGCACCCCCCGTAGGTCGCGTAAAGCCGGAAAAATCTCATTATTCCAGTCGGTGCCCTGCGCGTCGTAGGCGCGCTGCTCGTGCTCGACGATGTCCTTGTCCTCGCGAAAAATGTTCTCGGTGAACCAGACGACGAAGGGCCAGACGGCGTGGATGATACCGGGAATGCCGGGCTTCTTCACCGACAGGTATCCAAAGGTCCGGTTCGTGCGCTGGGCGGCGTCGAGCGGCGTGTAGCCCAGCCAGACTTCGAGCACGGGATCGTTCGTTTCCTCGATGTCGCGACCGACCCAGACCCGCAGATTTTGGCTGGGATAGTCGGTCCGGATCCGCATATGGTCGGAAAAGTCTTTCTTCGGCGCGCCCCGCTTGCGCATCAGATCCACGATCACGGATTCGCCGATCGATTGTTTCCCGGCCGTCCGACTGAAACTGTATTCCACTTGTGCCCAATTATCGCCGTGCTGGCGTCCGAGGCAGTTCGCGCGAATCGAGCCCATCTGCTTTCGGTGCAGGAACTGATGGTTCATGTCGAACAGGTTTTCGTGCATGAACGTGTAATGACACGCGACTTCGCGGTTCAGGCGCCTCGTCTTGTAGTCCGGTCGCTGCGAGGCGCCGAGCCGCGTCGGCACCCGGCTGTCGGCGAGCGTCGGATCACCCGGAAACACGAAGATCAGGCCGTCGACTTCCCGGGCCGGATAGCTCTTGACGCCATTCGGCAGGCGCACGGACCCCAGATAAGGCACGTTGACGCACTTGCCGCAGGCATCGTAGGTCCAGCCATGGTAGTGGCATTTCAGTTCATCGCCCGCGACGACGCCGAGGTGCAGCGGCACCTGACGGTGAGCGCAGCGATCCTCGAGCGCGAACACCTTGCCGCTCGCCCCGCGATACAAGACGATCGGCTCCCCGGCCCAGGCCCGGCCGAGCGTTTTCCCGGATTTCAGCTCGTGCGACCAGGCCAGCGGGTACCAATAGTCGGGATGTGCCCCGATGCGCCGCAAGTCTCCCGGGTTCGGGAGACCGGGTTTGCGCATCGCGATTGCCGGTGAACCTTCCTCAGACATAGAGCCACCCTCATGTATCAAAGGAAGGGTAGCGCGTTCCCGTGGTCCGCTGTCAAGTTATATGATGCAGCCATGCCCGTCGGCGCCATGCAGAACCTCGAGGACTTATACGCCAAACAGCGGCTGCTGCTCGAGGAAGCTGCGCGATCGGGATTTGCAGCGCTAGACGTCCGGCGTCGGACGACGACTATGCTCAGCCCGTGTACACCAAGCTCAGTCCCATGCGCTTGAGCACGCGACGATAGGCGACCGAGGTCCGGTCCGCGGCGATGTGCACCTCGAGGCCTAAGTTCAGGGGTAGGTCCTCGGGTCGTTGGGCTTCGACCAGGATGCGGTCCTCCTCGAACACTCTGAGGTTGAACGCGCGCACGGCCTCGACCGAGGTGTGCTTGTCGAAGTTGCGCGCCAAGGGGCAGAATAATCGCGTCTTGCGCGCCGAAACGGGTGAGGCGGCGTTCAGAATCCAGAGCCTGTGATCGCCCGGGAAATGCACGACCAGACGCGCAGCGAACGGGGCATAGACTTCGAAGCTGCGGCGCCAGAGAAAATCCGCCGGCGCACGATCGCGTTGGTCAGGACCGAAGTTGCTGACGTTGCTCAGGTAGTCGACCCGGCAGCCGCGTACCGTCTCCTCGACCGTGTAGTCCGGCACGACTGGGTTGCTGCGATCGCCGAAGGTGCCGGTATGCGCCCAGGCGAAGTGGGAGACATCGATGAACCCCTCGATCTGCCGCCCTGAGGATCCCGCGATGTCGATCGTCGGACAGAGAATCTGCTGGTAGTCGGCATCCTCCCAGGCCTCGAAATCCGGCAGTGTCGGCGTTGTGCCGGTCAGGCTCGCCCAGATCAGGCCGTAGCGCTCGACCGATGGCACGACCGACAAGGACAGGCGGTTCGGAATCTTCGCGTCCGGCTGCGAGGGAATCGCCGTGCAGCGCCCATCGGCGTCGAAATGCAGGCCATGATAAGGACAGATCAGGTTGCAGTTCTCGATCCAGCCGAGACTGAGGAGCACGCCCCGATGCGGGCAGCGATCGAGCGCCACGGCAAGTCGGCCTTCGATCCGGTAGATGACGAGATCCACGTCGAGCAGGCGGGCGGCCACGGGTTTGTCGCCGACGTCCGCCGCCACGGCAATCGGAAACCAGTGGGCGGCCAAGATGTCCCAATCGCCGGCCTCGAAGCTGCAGTTACTGGGACGCGTGATCACGGAAGATTACAGGACCGTGAAGCCGAAGTGCCTGAAGACGATGCCCGCGGCAGGCGAGCGCAGATATTCCAGGAATTTTACGGCATTCGGATTCGCGCCCGTCGTCAGGGCGGCCGGATAGGCGATCGGGGCGTGGGTGTTCTGCGGAAAAACGTCGACGACCCGCACGCCTGGGTCGATCAAGGCGTCGGTTTCGTAGACGATGCCGAGCGCCGCCTCGCCGCGGTCGACGAAGGCAAGCGCCGAGCGGACGCTGTCGGCGCGTACGAGTCGATCGGCCACGCTGTCCCAGACGTCGAGTTTCGTCAGTGCTGCGCGGGCATAGCGGCCGACCGGCACGGCATCGGGATCTCCCGTGACGAGACGCTCCTTGCCGAGGGCCTCGGCCAAGGAAAAACCCGGAGCGATTTTCAATTGCAGGCGACTATCGGCCGGCGCGATCAGTACGAGCCGGTTGCCGAGCAGGTCCCGGCGGGATGCGGCCTTGATCAGCTGCCGGGTTTGCAGGTAATCCATCCAATCCTCATCGGCCGACACGAACACGTCGGCCGGGGCGCCGCTCTCGATCTGGCGGGCCAAGGTCGAACTCGCGGCGAACGAGAACTTGATCGGGATCGAGGTCTCGCGCGTGAAGCCGTCACCGACCTCCTGCAGCGCGTTGGTCAAGGACGCCGCGCCGAATACCGTCAAGGCCGAGGGTTCGGCGGCGGGGACCGCGGGCAGCCACTGCAAGAGCAGTCCGAAGAGCAGCCAAGCGGCGATACGCGGCCGCGCCGCGGCGACGATCGCGTGCCGCCTCAAGGATCGCTACCAATACTGCCGAATTCGATCGGGGTCTTGATGTAGAACAGCCGCGTGGGGACGGCCGCGATCCGCCCGAACAGGGCCTCGGCTTGGAGCTCGGTGACCGCAAAGACGACCTCGACCGGTTGATCGCTGAGCTCAAAGAAACGCGCGGAATGACGCTTTCCGTCGGCGCCGACGCTTTCGCTGCCGGCCGTGACGGTCGCCCCGGTGATCCCCAGTTCCTTGGCCGTGCGCAGCAGCCATTCGGTCGCCGTCTGGTGCTCGATCCGCCGGCTCTGCTCGGTCATCAGCGTGATTTGAAATCCCTGCATCGCGTTGCTCCCGCGCCGAGGGCAACCCTCAAGCGGCGTGTTACCGGTAAGCTTGCACACGGGTCATGCCTTGTCAAACCCGGAGGAAAGGAGCGGCATGCGCGTCTTGGTGGTCGAAGATGACTCGATGATTGCACAAGGCTTGCAGACCGGCCTGCGCCAGTCAGGATTCACCGTCGACTGGATTCGCGACGGCAAGAACGCCTCCGCCGCGCTGTCATCGTCGAGTTTCGATCTCGTGTTGCTCGATCTCGGCCTGCCCGGACGGGACGGGCTCGACGTCCTGCGGGAGGCACGGCGGCGCGGGGATGCCACGCCGGTGATCGTGCTCACGGCGCGCGACGAGGTCCAGAGCCGCATCGCCGGGCTCGACGCGGGGGCGGACGATTACATCGTCAAGCCTTTCGACCTCGACGAGGTGGTCGCGCGCATGCGCTCCGTGCTCCGGCGCGTCGCCGGTCGCGGCGAGACGGGCATTCAGCACCGCGATCTGCGGCTCGATCCGGTGACGCGCACGGTCGAGCAGGGCGGCAAGCCCGTGGGCGTTTCCGCGCACGAGTTTGCCGTGCTCGAGGCCCTCCTGCAGCGTCCCGGCGCCGTGCTGTCGCGCGCGCAACTCGAGGACCGGCTGTACGGCTGGGAGGCGCAGATCGGCAGCAATGCGGTCGAGGTCTACATCCACGGCCTGCGTCGCAAGCTCGGCAACGACGCGATCCGCACGCTGCGCGGCGTCGGCTATTTCGTGCCAAAGTCATGAATTCAATCCGCGTCCGCTTGTCCCTCGCCCTGATCCTGCTGCTCGCGCTCGTGTCGCTGTTCGTCGCGACGCTCACCTATCGGCGGGTGCTCAGCGAGACCTCGGACCTGTTCGATTATCAATTGCGCCAGATGGCCTTGTCGCTGCGGGCCCAAGTCACGCTGGCTCCCCGGATCGAGGTCCCGCCTGATCAAGGGGATTCGGATTTCATCGTGCAGATCTGGGATCTGTTCGGTGCGCGGGTTTATTTCTCGCGACCCGGGTTGCCCCTGATCAACCAGGCCGTGCTGGGTTACGCCGACCTGAAGCTCGGCGGCGAGGCATGGCGCGGCTATGGCTTGCAGACCACGCAAGGCGTCATCGAGATTGCGCAACCCTTGCGCGTTCGGGCGAGAATCGCGCGCGCAACGGCGCTGCGGCTGATCGCGCCCTTCCTGCTCGTGTTACCGATCATGGTGGCTTGCGTGATCTGGATCGTGGGGCGCGGGCTCGGGCCGCTGCGTCAATTGACCGCCGAGGTTCAGCGGCGCGATGCCGGGAGTCTCGCGCCGCTCGGGGCGGCCGATCTGCCCCAGGAGATCGCGCCGCTCGTGGCGGAACTCAATCGCCTGCTGACGCGGCTCGCGGGCGCCTTCGCGACGCAACGCGCCTTCATCGCCGACGCCGCGCACGAGCTGCGCTCTCCCTTGACGGCCCTGCGCCTGCAGGCGCAACTGCTCGAGCGTGCGCCCGACGAAGCGGCGCGCGGCGAAGCGCGCGGGCGCCTCGCCGCCGCGATCGAGCGGGCCACCCACTTGGTGCAGCAGTTGCTGACCCTCGCGCGCAGCGAGCCGCAGCAGCAGGTGCTGAGCCGCGAGTCTTTGGATCTCGGCGCCGCCGCCGCGGATGCGATCAAGGAGAGTCATTCCCTGGCGCTGGCGAAATCGATCGAGCTGTCCTTGGAGGCGGAGCCGGGCGTGAGGGTCCGCGCCGAGCGCGACGGCATGCATGCGCTCTTGCGCAATCTCGTCGACAATGCGGTCCGCTATACGCCGGCGGGCGGCCGGGTGCAGGTCCGCACCCGCGCCGACGCCGATCGCGCCATCGTGGAGATCAGCGATACCGGTCCCGGGATCCCTGCCGAAGAGCGGGAGCGCGTGTTCGACCGCTTTTATCGGCGCAACGCCGCCGTGTTGGACCCTGCGCAGCCCGAAGTGCAGTCAGGCGGCACAGGCCTCGGACTCGCGATCGTCAAGGCCGTGGCCGACCGACACGGGGCGCCGGTGCAACTGCGGACTGCGCCTGGCGGTGGTCTGCGCGTCGACGTGAGCTTCCTGCGCGAACTTTAAGACTGGCTTAAGCTGGCCATGCGAACTTGCGGCTCAGTGCGGAAGCCCGCCCTTTGCCATCTTTACAGGAGACTCTCATGCAACTTCGCAACAAGACCCTGGTCTGGTCCGCAGCCGGTTTGCTCGTTGTCGGTGCGGCGACCGGCCTGTCCGCCCAAACGCTGTTACAGCACCCCGCGACCGCCGAAGCGGCGCCGAGCCTTGCACCCGTCGCGCTGCTGCCGCCGGGCAGTGCCCCAAATTACCGCGCGATCGTGGCGAACAACCAGGCTGCCGTGGTCGGCATCACGACGCAGGGGATCACCAGGACCGCAAACCAACCCGGCTTCGGCGGCCCCGGCAGCAGCGATGATCCGCTCGCCCAATTCTTTTTCCGCGGTATGCCGAATCAGCAACCGCGAGTCATGCGCGCCCAGGGCTCCGGGTTCATCGTGAGTCCCGATGGTCTGATCCTCACCAATGCGCACGTCGTCGCCGGCGCCCAGGAGGTTACGGTCAAGCTGTCCAATCATCAGGAGTACAAGGCGAAGGTTCTCGGCTCCGATAAGACCAGCGACATCGCTGTTCTGAAGATCGACGCGCACGATCTGCCCACGGTGCAGATCGGTAACTCCGACCAGATCGCCGTCGGCGATTATGTGCTCGCAATCGGCGAGCCGTTCGGCCTCGAGGAGACCGCGACGGCGGGCATCGTCAGCGCCAAGGGTCGCTCTTTGCCAGGCGACGGTTACGTGCCGTTCATCCAGACCGATGCAGCGGTCAATCCCGGCAATTCGGGTGGTCCGCTGTTCGATGCCAATGGTCGCGTGGTGGGCATCAACGCGCAGATCTACAGCAACTCGGGCGGCTATGAAGGCGTCTCCTTCGCCATTCCGATCAACGTTGCGGTGCAGATCAAGGACCAGCTGGTCAAGACCGGCAAAGTCAATCATGCGCGGCTCGGCGTCGAAGTGCAGACCATGGACCAGACGCTCGCGCGCTCGTTCCATTTGTCCTCGCCGAACGGAGCGCTCGTTGCGCAAGTCGTTCCCGACAGTGCCGCGGCGCAGGCCGGCATCAAGGTCGGCGATGTGATCCTGAAGGTCAACGGCACGCCGATCCTCGACGCCGGTCAACTGTCGGCCAGCGTCGGCATGATGACACCGGGCAGCACCGTGACGCTCGATGTGTGGCGTCAAGGTAAACCGCTCAACGTCGAGGCGAAAATCGGATCGGCGTCGGCTGAACTGGCCGACAACGGTGCGGGGGAAGCGGGACAGGGCAAGCTGGGCTTGAGTGTCCGTCCCTTGAGTCCGCAGGAAAAGTCGCAGGCCGGGGTCAGCAGTGGATTGCTCGTCGAAGACGCCGAGGGCAAGGCGGCCGATGCTGGGATTCAGGCGGGGGACGTGGTGCTCTCGGTTGACGGCACGCCGATTGAAAGTGCGGCGCAACTGCGCAAGCTCGTCGATTCGCACGCGAAGGAAGTGGCCTTGCTGATCCTGCGGGGCGACAGCCGGATATTCGTACCGATAGAATTGGGCTGAGCTATATTGCGGAGATGAACTCTCCCGACGTCGAAGGACTGAAAGCCTCGGTGGCGCGTGCACTGCACGCCCACTGGGGCTTGTTTCTTTCCGAGGGCATCTTTCTCGCCGTCTTGGGACTGGTCGCGATCGTCGTCCCGTCGGTCGCCACGGTCACAGTCGAGTTGCTCGTCGGTTGGCTGATCTTGCTGAGCGGCATCGTGGGGCTGCTGGCGACCTGGTTCGCGCGCCGCGCGCCGGGCTTCGGCTGGTCGCTGCTGTCGGCCGTGGTCGCGAGCGTTGCAGGGGTCTTGCTGCTGCGCTGGCCGCTCAGCGGCGCGTTCTCTCTGACCGTGATCTTGACGATCTTCCTCGCCCTCGAAGGCATCGTCTCGATCTTCTATGCGCTCGAACATCGTCGCGAACTGTCCGGTCGCTGGACCTTCATGTTGGTGAGCGGGTTCATCGACCTCCTATTGGCAGGACTCATTTTTCTCGGCCTGCCGGCCACCGCCGCTTGGGCGATCGGGCTGCTCGTCGGCGTCAATTTGATTTTCGGTGGTGTCGCGCTGATCGCGATGGCGCTGCACGCTCGGACGCCTGCTTGAGGCGATCGGATTAATCGGCCGAGGCGTGGGTCTCGTGGGCCGCGGGATAAGCCGCGGGCAACGCGGCGTAAATCAGTACGCGCGCGCACGAAGGGTCGGCGTGGCCCGGTGCGGCGGTTCTGGCGCACAGCGCGGACGACCTATCGCAGGCTGTCAGGCCGTGGCCGGCTGATCCTGGGCCTCGCGTTGCTGGCGGCTTCTTGGCTGCTCATCAATTGGGTTTATCAAGTCGCGCGCAAACCCTCCGAATTGCTGTTCCCGGTGAGCGGGACGCTCAACAAGACGCCGGCCCAGACCTGGCACGATTACGGTCCGTTGTTCGAGCGTTATTCCACGCCCTTGATCGCCCCCGACGTACTCGCGGCGCTCGCCCAAGTCGAGGGTGCCGGCAATCCAGCGGCACAGACTTATTGGCGGTGGACTTGGCGGCCCGCACCCTTCGAAGTCTACCGACCCGCATCCAGCGCGGTCGGCATGTACCAGCTCACGAACGGCACGTTCGCCGAAGCGCGCAAGCTGTGCATCCGTGATCATCGCGTGATTGCAGACGGACCCTGGAATGATTGGAATTCTTGCTGGTTCAACGCGCTGTATGCGCGCGTGATTCCCTCGCATGCGGTCGAATTGACCGCAGCCTATCTCGACCGCGCCGTCGCGGGCATCCTCGAGCGCCACGGCCTGCATCGCTCCACGGATGCACAGCGACGCCAGCTCGCGGCGCTGGTGCACCTCTGTGGTGCCGGTGCCGGCGAAGCCTACGCTGACCGCGGTCTGCGCTTGACGGCAGGGCAGCGATGCGGCGACCACGAGGCCGAGGTTTACATCGGCCGTGTGGACGCAGCCAGCCGCGTGTTCATGAATTTGCGCGCGGTGGAGTAAACCGCGGTTAGCAAACGATCCGGGCAGCGGTCTTCAGGTATCGTCGCCGCTGCGCGGCGGGGGGTCGCCGAGTACCACTCGCTTACGCGACTCGCGTGCCGCCCGCTCCCAGGCATCGCGCGCGGCCAGAGTTGCCTGCGCCCAGGCGATCCGCGATTGTCCGATGTCCGAGTCCCACTCGTCGGAGAAAGTCAGTTCCTCGAGATCGACATGCCAGGCGAATGTTGGACGGGGTTCTTTCCGCAGCCGGCGTGGTTGCAACTTGGCGAGGAGGTTACCCAGCGAGTCGCCGCACGCAGCGAACAGGGCGCTCAGTGCCGCGAAGAGGGTCTGGCGGCGAGGAGGAATCCGTGTGTACTTGATCATGCCGATGAAAACTCCCGACGCAGTGCGCTGCTTGACGAGACTGGAACCATATTCCGCGCAGCCTCGCGGGTAACGTCGCCGAGGACAGGGATGTTCCGTCAGAACTTGCCTACATCGCGCAAGTCGCGAGCGCCGGACCTGTCAACCTCGCCTCGATCAGCGGGATGCGCGCTGTCATCGCGATGTCTTCTGAGTCCGGCTTGCGGGTGACGGTCGTGTCCCCCCCGAGCGCTCGCATCCGATGCTGCATTGCTGCGAATTCGAATACGCCGCGGCCGTCACCGTCCGTCACACGCAGCGCTTTGCTCGTGCTCGTTCCGCTGAGGCGAAACTTGACCGAGTCTTGATCGACGGAGACCCGCAATTCCGCCCGGTCGATCGAGGCACGTGCGAGGAGAATCGCGAGCGCGGCCTCCAGCACGCGATAAATCGTGATGGCGGCCTGCGGGCTGAACTGCGGCTCCTGCGCAGGATAATCCTGGCTCAGGACCAAGCCGGCGTCGCCGCAGCTCTTGCCCAGCAGCCAGCGCAAGGCCGCGAACAGGCCGAAGTTGTCGAGCAGACTGGGTCGCAGCTGTTCGATGATCTTGCGCTTCAGGTCGATTGCGGCACGCAGGCAGTGCTGCACCCGTAGAATTTTTGCATGGCTGTCCGGATCGGAGCCCGCGCCCAATCGTTGCTCTATCCAGGCCAGATCCATGACGGCCGCGACGAGCATGCCGCCCATCTCGTCGTGCAATTCGCGCGCGAGATGGGATTTTTCCTGTTCCGACCAGAGTAGCAACTGGTCGAGCAAGTCAGTTGCGGCAACGGGCATGGAGTGAAGTCCTGAGTGGTGGGCGCGGTGCGCCGGAAATTCACGGACGCCAGTCTGGTCCGTCGCAGGCGGCCTGCGCAGGGCATCCGAGCGCCCCGGCGCGTCGGACGAATGCCCGTCCGCGCGTCAGCGTCCGGTCATTCCTCCGGTTCCGTGGCCACGAGATGTTCCAAATGCAGCGGGTCGACCGGTTTGGTGAGGTGATGATCGAAGCCGGCCGCTGCGGCTCGTCGCTTATCCCCGTCCTGGCCCCAACCGGTAACGGCGATCAGGTGCATGCGCGTCCCCCAGGGTTCGGTCCTGATGCGCTGCGCGACTTCGTAACCGCTCATCCCCGGCATGCCGATGTCCAGGACGGCCACGTCCGGATGGACTTCGGCGGCGAGCGACACGGCTTCCACTCCGTTATGGGCGACGTGCACCTGCATCCCCGATTGGCGTAGCAGCATCGCCATGATCTCCGCGCCGTCGCGGTTGTCGTCCGCGATCAATACCCGGCGCGCTGGTGCCTGCGTGGGCGGGACCGGCGTGGCGGCGGACCTTGCTGCGATCGCCGCGCCGACGTCGGCTGCGCCGCTAGCGACCCCGGGTTCAAGGTCCATCGCGCACAGCAGCGCCCGCGGCAGACGGACGATGAACTCGCTGCCCGCGTTCAGTCCGGCGCTGTGCGCCTCGACCCGCCCCCCGTGGAGTTCGACGAAACCCTTGACGAGCGCGAGGCCGATCCCGAGACCTTCATCGCGATGTTCCCGGCTGGAGTCGGACTGCCAGAACATCTCGAACACGCGCGGCAGCATGTCCGGCCGGATGCCGACGCCGCTGTCGCGTATGCTGATCACGATGTCCGCGACGTCGCAATCCACATTCAGCGTGATATGACCCTCGGGGTCGGTATATTTCGACGCATTGGTGAGGAGGTTCGCGACCACCTGGGTCAGGCGTACCGGGTCTGCGCGCAGCATCAAGGGCGCTGCCGGACCCTGGCGGTGGAGCTCCTGGCGCTTGGCGTGCAGCATCGGTTCGGCGGTTTCCACCGCCGCATCGAGGACCGCGCAGAGCGCCGTCGGTTCGGGCTTCAGCGCCAAAATCCCGCGCGTGATCCGGGAGACGTCGAGCAAGTCGTCGAGCAAAGCCGCCATCTGGCGTACCTGGCGGGAAATGATGCGGCAGCTGCGTTGGATCTCCGCCGTCGTCACGCGCGGTCCCTCGAGCAGCCGCGTCGCCGTGCGAATCGGAGCCAGTGGATTACGCAGCTCGTGCGAAAGCGTCGCGAGGAACACATCCTTGCGCTGATCGGCCTCGCGTAGCGTCTGCGCGAGTCGGTTCTGCAGATCGCGACGTCGCTCGGCGTAGCCGACGGTAACCACGGCGATCGATAGGAGCAGGATGATCGCGAGGGCGGCCTCGGCGACGATACCGATGGCGACGACGCGACGCGCGCGTTCGGTCTGAGCTTGATGGAACGCCAGCAGGGTCGCCTCCAAGGTTTGCAGTTGCGCGACGATCGTCCGCGCCGTTTCCATGCTTCGGCGACGATCCCCGTTTTCCACGGCGGTTCTCAAGGCGGCGACGTTCCCGCTCAGCATTTGCGACCGGAGCTGCTCGGTCTGTGTCGCCCGCGCGCGGGCGAGCACGATCAGATCGGCGATCAGGCGCTGCGATTCGGGCTGGTCGGCCGCCATTGCTTGTAGTGCCGCAATCTGTTCCGGAAGAGCGGCGGCGGCGTCGCGGCCGCGTTCGAGACCGCTCTCGTCGTGCGAGAGAATGTAGTTGGAGAAGCCGCTGCCCATGTCGCCCATCGTATTCATCAGTTCGGTCAGCTGCAGACGCAGGCTTTCGGCATGCGAGGTCCAGCGCGAACCTGCGTTGAGCGTCGTCAGGCTGCGGGACAGGAAGATCGCGGTGACGATGATCAAGACGACCGAGGCCGACAGGAGCATCCAGATCCGTAGGTAGGGGAAAAATCGAGGATTGAGCCGACGAAGTCGCATCCTGGGACGGATCATCGCACGCTCGCCGAGCAGGAACAATTCAGCGCTGCCGCCGCATCACCGCTCGCGCCCGCAGCAAAACGCCGCTCAAAGTTCGAGATTGTCGATCAGTCGCGTCGCCCCGAGCTTCGCCGCCGCAAGGATGACCAAGGCATCGTCCGCGGCGGGCAGTCCCAGATCTGCGCGGCGGCGAATGGCGACGTAATCGGGCTGCCATCCTCGCGCCGCGAGACTCGCCACGGCCTCGCTCTCGATACGCGTCCAATCGGCGCCGGGCTGCCGCGCCGAGATCGCCGCTGTTTGCAGTGCAGCGTGCAAAGCCGTGGCTTCGGTACGCTGCGCGGGACTCAAATAGGTATTCCGTGAGGACAAGGCAAGGCCGCCCGCGTCGCGAACCGTCGCGCCGCGCATGATGTCGATGGGCAGGGCCAATTGGCGCACCATCTGTTCGATCACGAGCAATTGTTGGTAATCCTTCTTGCCGAAGACCGCGGCACACGGCTGCACTAGATGAAAGAGTTTCAGCACCACCGTTGCGACGCCGGCGAAGAAGTTCGGCCGGAACGCGCCTTCCAAGACGTCGGCAAGCGCGGCCGGCGGAACGACCGTGACGGTTTGCGGTTCCGGATACATCTGCGCCGCGCTCGGGGCGAAGACCAGGTCACAGCCGGCCGCCTCGAGCAGTTCGCAGTCTCGCGCGAGTGTGCGCGGATAGTTGGCGAAATCCTCATGGGGCGCGAATTGCAGGGGGTTCACGAAAATGCTGGCGGCGACGAGACCGGCGCGCGATCGCGCTGCGTCCACGAGCGCCAGATGGCCGGCATGCAGATTGCCCATGGTCGGCACGAGGCAGACATCGCGTCGTCCGGCGAGCACCCGCCGCAAGTCGGCGATCGTGGAAAGAACCTGCACCGTGTTCGCCGCTCAGAAGGCGTGCAACGCGTCGTCGGGAAAGCGGCCCGCCTTGACATCGACGACATAGCGGCGCACCGCCGCCTCGACGCCCGCGGTGTCCTGCAGGAAATTGCGCACGAAGCGCGGCACCTCCCGCGTCACGCCCAGCGCGTCGTGCAACACGAGCACCTGACCGCTGCAGCCCACACCCGCACCGATGCCGATCACTGGGATCGGAAGCGAGGCCGTGACCGCGCGCGCCAGCGCCGCGGGCACCATTTCAAGCACGAGCATCTCGGCGCCGGCTTCCGCCAGCTCAGCGGCCTGCGCGTGCAGCCGGCGCGCAGCGCTCTCGTCGCGACCTTGGACCCGGTAACCACCAAGCGCGTTGACCGTTTGCGGGGTGAAGCCCAGATGGGCGCAGACAGGGATCCCGCGCTCCACCAGAAAGCGCACAGTCGGGGTCGTCCAGCCGCCGCCCTCGAGCTTGACCATCTGCGCCCCAGCCTGGATCAGCCGCACCGCATGATGCAGGGCGGATTCGGCAGACTCTTGATAACTCCCGAAGGGCATGTCGGCGATGATCCAGGCGGTGCGGTTGCCGCGGGCAACGGCGGCCGTGTGATAGACCACGTCCTCGATGGTCACGGGTACGGTCGACGCATGGCCTTGTAAAACCATGCCCAAGGAGTCGCCGACGAGCAGCGCGTCGACCCCGGCGCGATCCAACACCTGCGCAAAGCTCGCGTCGTAGCACGTGAGCATCGCGATCTTCTCTCCGCCCGCGTGCAGTTCGCGCAGACGATGCAGGGTGACGGGCTTTCGATCGCTCATGGGGTGCGGATTGTAGCATTTCGGCCCCATAGCACCCCGCAGCGCCCCGGACGGCCGGGCTCTCGGACGACCTCCCCAGGGGCATGCCGCGTGCCGGCGATCCTATGCCAGACTAGCGCTCGTTCGGCTGGCGGCCGGTCTGCGCGGCTGCTGAAATGTTTCATGCCGGCATCCGGTCTCCCAGACAAGGCAAACTGACAGGCGCACCCCCGCGGTGCCGGATGGATGATCGATGCTTTTAGTGATTCTGGTGTTTCTGGGCGGCGTACTCACGATCTTGAGCCCGTGCATCCTGCCGGTGCTGCCGTTCGTGTTCGCGCGCTCGGAGCAGCGATTCCTGACGAGCGGGCTGCCGCTGCTGGTCGGCATGACCGGGACGTTTGCGGCCATTGCGACGCTCGCCGCGGTCGGCGGCGCCTGGGCAGTCCGGGTCAACCAATATGGCCGCGTGCTGGCCTTGCTCTTGCTCACCGCGTTCGCGGCAACCTTGCTGTCGCGCCATCTCGCCGATGCACTGGCCAAGCCTTTCGTCGCGCTTGGCAACCTGCTCGTGCCGCGAGCGGGCGCCGCGGCGCACACGGGCCTCCTGTCCTCACTCCTCCTCGGCGTCGCCACGGGTCTGCTCTGGGCTCCCTGCGCCGGCCCGATCTTGGGGCTCGTGCTCACGGGCGCGGCGATTTCTGGACCGAACGCTCACACGACGCTGCTGCTGTTTGCCTACGCGACGGGCGCGGCGACATCGCTCGGCATCGCCTTGATGGCCGGCGGCCGTGTCTTCGCCGCGCTGAAGCGCTCGCTCGGGGCGGGCGAGTGGATACGCCGCGGGCTCGGGATCGCGGTTTTGATCGGAGTTGTCTTCATCGCGTTTGGTTGGGACGCGACTCTGCTCGCGCGACTGTCCTTGGCCCGGACGAGTCAGATCGAACAATCCTTGCTCGACCGCGCGCGTCCGCAGACGGCCGCGCAACAGAGCCTCGCGCCGTCGGACTCGGCAGTTCCGGGGGCCGGCGGCGCTCTGCCGGTCGAGGGGCAGATGCCGGCGCTGGCGGGCGCAACGGAGTGGCTCAATTCCCCACCGCTCACGAACGATTCCCTGCGCGGCAAGGTCGTCTTGGTCGACTTCTGGACCTACTCCTGCATCAATTGCCTGCGCACGCTGCCATACGTCAAAGCCTGGTGGGATAAGTACAAAGACCATGGCTTGGTCATCATCGGCGTGCACACGCCGGAGTTCGCTTTCGAGAAGGATCCCAGCAACGTCCGCCGCGCGGTCCAGGAGCTCGGGGTCAGCTATCCGGTGGCCCTGGACGACGATTATCGGATCTGGAGGGCCTTTAATAATCAGTATTGGCCCGCAGATTATTTCATAGACGCCCAAGGTCGCATCCGATATCAGTATTTCTCCGAAGGAGACTATGAGCACTCGGAGGATGTCATCCGTGAGTTGCTGAAGTCGGCGGGCTACACGGATCTGCCGCCGACGGGCACGCAACCGATCGGCGCGCAGGGTGCGCTCGCGGCGGCTGACGTTGCTCAGGATCTATCGCCGGAGACCTACGTCGGCTATCGACGTGCGGAGAATTTCGCGTCGCGAGGAGGCTTCGAGCGTGATACCGCGCATACCTATGCGATCCCTTCCTGGTTGGACTTGAATCATTGGGGTTTGCAGGGCGTCTGGACGGTGGGGCCGCAAAGCGCCGTGCTGGATGCCCCCGGCGGTCAAATCGAGTACCGCTTCGCCGCGCGCGATTTGCATCTGGTGCTGGGCCCCGGTGAGGCCGCGAAGCCCGTGCGCTTTCGCGTGCAACTCGATGGCGCGGACCCTGGTCAAAACCATGGCGCCGACACGGACGCGAGCGGTTACGGCGTGATCACGGAGCAGCGGCTCTACCAGTTGATCCGGCAATCCGGCGCGGTCGGAGAGCACGTTTTCTCGATCCAGTTCTTGGACGACGGCGCCCAAGCGTATGCATTTACTTTCGGCTGAGGTTCGATGCTATGAAATCCAAGGATCTGCAATCCACGGCGGCCGCGCCCAATCGACGCCGCTTCTTGACGATGGGTCTCGGGGTCGCGAGCCTCGCGACCTTGGGCGGTGCGACACTGGTCTCACGGCTGCTCGCTGCGCCGCCGCCGGCCGCGGGCGCGCCGGGTGAGGTCAGCATCGAGAATTTCACGGCGGACGGCAAGAGCGCCGGCGTCGCGAAAGTGCCCAAGGTGGTCAAGACCGATGCCGAGTGGCAGGCGCAATTATCGGCAGATGCCTACGATGTCACGCGCCACGAGGGCACCGAGCGGCCATTCACCGGCGAGTACGCCGAGAGTCGGGGTAATGGGATCTATCGCTGCATCTGCTGCGACACCGCCCTCTACGATTCGAAGACGAAGTTCGACTCGGGCACCGGCTGGCCCAGTTTCTGGCAGCCGATTTCGGCGCTCAACATCGTCAAGAGTGCGGACTCCAGTTGGGGCATGCAGCGCGACGCGATCTCCTGTCGTCGTTGCGATGCCCATCTCGGCCATGTATTCGACGATGGTCCGCGGCCGACGGGCTTGCGCTATTGCATGAATTCCGTGGCGTTGCGCTTCGTCGCGCGCTCGGCGTGAAACTGTTTTCCAACCGATTGCTCGCTCGAGGAGTTGTTATGTCCCTTTCTTATTTGCGACGGCCTGGTGTTCTGCTGGCGGCCGTCTCGGCGGCGGTGGCCGCGGTCTTGTTCTGGCATGCCCCGCTTTATGGTGCGGAATCCGCGGTCGTGCTGCCGCCGCCGCTGGTGGACAATCCGAGGTCGCCTGGCGGCCCGCAGACGGCCGTATTATCGGGCGGCTGTTTCTGGGGCGTGCAAGGCGTCTTCGAGCATCTCAAGGGCGTGAAGAAAGTCCTGGCCGGCTATGCCGGCGGCGATCGATCGACTGCACAATACGAGACCGTCAGTGGCGGCGACACGGGTCACGCCGAATCGGTGCAGATCACGTTCGATCCGGCGCAGGTATCGTATGGGCAGATTCTGCAGATCGCCTTTTCGGTCGTCGAGGACCCTACCGAAGTGAATCGCCAGGGTCCGGACTCCGGCACCCAATACCGCTCCGAGGTGTTCTATCTCGACGATGCACAGAAACATATCGCCGAGGCCTACATCGCGCAGTTGGACAAGGCGCACGCGTTTTCCCGTCCGATCGCGACGCGCGTCGATCCGCTCAAGGCGTTTTATCCGGCGGAAGGCTATCACCAGGACTATCTTTATCTACACCCGTCGCAGCCTTACATCGCGATGTTCGACCTTCCGAAGGTCGACAATTTCAAGCGAGTCTTCCCGGACCTCTACAACCCGCACCCGGTGTTGGCGAACGCGGCGCAGTGAAGGATTTCGCGCCGATACCACGCGCAGCTCAGGTTTCGAAGACGTATTGCAGAAACCCGTGGTTCTTCGCGAGGCGGTCGTAAAGGCGGCGGGCGACCGTGTTGCTCTCGTGCGTGAGCCAGTACGGTGCGTTCGCGCCCGCAGCGTGTGCTGCAGCGGCCACCGCTTCGACGAGCTTGCGGCCGAGGCCACGGGCGCGTGTTTCGGGCGAGACATACAGATCCTGTAGATAGCAGGCGGACACCTGCGACCAGGTGTCCTCGTGGTACAGGAAATGGGTGAAGCCGACGAGTCTCCCGTCTGTCTCGCGCGCACCCAAACCATGAATGCGCCCGCTGAACAGCCGCTCCCAGGTGGCCGCGGTTACCTCTTCGGGCAGATCCACTGCATAGAACCGCTGATAGGCCTGCCACAGCACTTCCCAAGCGGTGCGTTCCGTCGCCAGCAACGGCGCGATCGTGATCAAGGGGTGTGCTCCGATGACGGGGATCTACCCGGATGATTGCGCATCATGCACGCACGCCCCGCGGCTTGCCAGCGGATGCGCAGACGCTGCGACCTCGGTAGGATAGATGCAACTGAAGACTTCGAGCACTAGCGATGACCAACCCCGCGACACAAACCCGGACGCCCCTCAGCATCGAGCAAGACTTGTACACGGCGCAGCAAAAGGCGCAAGCCTTGTTCGCGCAGATCGTCGACGAGGGACTGATTCGTGCTGGCAAGCTCGAGAGCGAGCTGTCCGCGGAGATCCACCGGCTCGCGCGCGCGCGTCATGGCCTGCGCCGTCATTGGCACAAACGCATCGTCCGCTCGGGGCCCAATTCGATGCTGACCTATCATGACGCACCGCCGGATCGACGCCTCACTGAAGACGACATCGTCTATCTCGACTTCGGCCCCGTGTTCGAAGAATGGGAGGCCGACTTCGGTCGTACCTATGTCCTGGGCACGGACCCGATCAAACAGCGTTTGATCACCGACATCGGCGCGGCGTTCCAGCGCGGCAAGGAGCTCTATGAACGCACGCCGGAGCTGAGCTGCGGAGAGCTGTACGATTTCGTCGCCGGGCTCGCGACGGCCGGCGGCTGGGAATTCGGCGCCGCGACCGCGGGCCATCTGATCGGTCAGTTTCCGCACGAGCGCGCGCCCGGTGATCAAAAGCGGTTTTCGATCCGACACGGCAACCCGCAACGCCTGCGTGAACCGGACGCGCGCGGATTGCCGCGCCATTGGATACTCGAAATCCATTTCATCGATCGCGCGCGCGAAATCGGCGCGTTCTGTGAGGAGTTGCTGACGATCTAGTTTTTGCGCGGCATCGCCAGCGCGAGCAGCGTCTCGGCCTTGAAGTGCGGTTCGATGAAATCGGCGAGGCCCTCGAGCGTGTCCTCGAGCGTCGGCGTGCGCGCACCGAACAAGGCCTGCATGACGTCCGGGCTTTCGAGCATGCCGTGCGCATAAAGCGCGAGCGTCTCGCCGTACTGCCAGCCGCAATGATTCGGTAAGACCTCGCGTAGCACCGGCGCACTCTCGCTGCCGGTCGCCGGCTCCGCGGACGGTGTCGTCAGTCCGTGGCGGATCTCGTAGGCGTCGAAGCGCAGGCCGCTCAAACATGCCCAATATCCCGTCAGTTGCCCGAGCGCATAAGTTGCGTGGCGATAGCGCTTGCGTGGCTGGAACTCCGTGCTCAAGGGCAGCAGACCGAGACCGGCGGCCGCGCCTTCCATGCCGTGCGGATCGTGCAAAGCCTTCCCCAAGAGTTGCAGGCCGCCGCAGATAGCCAAAGTCGGCTTGCGCGCGTGCACGTGTGCCGCGATGGCCGCATCCAGTCCCGCGGCGCGCAACCACGCGAGGTCTGCGGCCACCTGTTTCGAGCCCGGAAGGATCAAGAGATCGGCGCCCGCGATCGTCTGGGCTTGACGCGCCCAGCTCAGGGAGACGCCGGGCACGCGCCGCAGCGACGCGAATTCGTCGAGATTGCTGATGCGCGGATAGGCCAGGATCGCGATCGACGGACCTGAGCCCGCGGGGTGTGCATCGAACACGCCGTCTTCCTCCGGCAAGCCATGATCGCGCCACATTGGCAGAACGGCAACGGTCGGGACTCCGGTCAACGACTCGAGCATTTCAGGACCCGGCGACAGCAGCGCCGCGTCCCCCCGGAACTTGTTGAGGACGAAGCCCCGTATCAGGTGACGGTATTCCGCCGGTAGCAATTGATGTGTGCCGTACAGATGGGCGAAGGCCCCGCCGCGATCGATGTCGCAGACGATCAAGGTGGCCGCATCCGCCGCCGCGGCCACGCGCATGTTCACGATGTCGCTGGTTTGCAGATTGATCTCCGCGGGCGAGCCCGCGCCCTCGATCACGACCAGTTCGTTCTCGGCCAGCAAGGCCTCGAGACTGGCACTCACGGTCGGCCACAGATGTTCCGAGCGCGAGCGCCAGGGCATGCGCGAAAGATCGTCGCGCCGCTCGCCGAGCAGGATCACCTGGCTCTGTGTGTCATTTTCGGGTTTCAGCAACACGGGGTTCATGCGGACCTCGGGCACGCAGCGCGCGGCCAGGGCCTGGAAGTATTGCGCGCTGCCCATCTCTCCGTCCGCGACGACGCGGGCATTGTTGCTCATGTTCTGTGCCTTGAACGGCGCCACCTTGAAGCCGCGGCGTGCATACCAGCGGGCGAGGGCGGTGACGATAAAACTCTTGCCGGCGCCGCTGGTCGCGCCGCAGACCATGATCGCCCGTCCGCGGCGCGACTTGATCACGACGTCTCGACGGGTACGCGCCTTGCCGCGGCGAGCGTGGGACGCCACAGATAAACGCCCGCGAGCTCGACAATATCGACGTGCGTGCGAAATGCCGTCGACAGCCAGTCGTCTGTCAGGGCCTCTTGGATGGTTCCGTGACCGATCAGCCCGTCGGCGCCGAGCACGATCAGCCGGTCGGCCGTCAGCGCCAGCGACAAGTCGTGGATCGCGCTGACTACGCAGACGTCGCAACCATGAGCCTGATCGCGCAGGATGCGCGCAATATCCTCCTGGTGCGGCGGGTCGAGATGCGTCGTGGGCTCGTCGAGCAACAACACCGGCGCCTCGACCGCGAGCACGCGCGCGAGCAGGACCCGCTGACGTTCACCGCCCGACAGCGTCGCCACCCGACGGGCAGCCCAGGGCAGAGAGCCCGTCGCGAGCATCGCGCGCCGCACGGCGGCATCGTCCTGGCTCTTGCGGGAACTGAGCCATCCGCTGTGCGCAAAGCGGCCGAGGCCGACGACTTCCGCAGCCGTGAGATTCGTCGCTCCTGAGTCCTGGGCGAGCCAGGCGAGTGCGCGCGCCCGCTCGCGCCGCGACCATCGGTCGAGCGGACGGCCGCGCAAGGAGACCGTCCCGGCGCGCGGCGGCACGAGGCCTGCGAGCGCGCGCAACAGCGTCGACTTGCCGGAGCCGTTCGGACCGACGATCGCAGTCCATGCGCCCGCCGGGATGTCGAGCGTGATGTCGCGCAAGACCGTGCGCGAACCGTAGCCCAATGTGAGCCCTGCGGTGGACAGCGTCGCGGGTCGCGCAGCCGACGTCGGCGCCGGCTCAGTCATGATGACTCCGGCGCCACAGCAGCAGCACGAGGTAGATGCCGCCGACGACCGCCGTGACCGCGCCGACCGGCAGTTCGGCCGGATGAATGATCCAGCGGCTCACGAGATCCGCGCCTTGTAGCAATGCGCCACCGCAAAGTGCCGCGCCGATCAGCAGTTGGCGATGATTGACCGTGATGCTCTCGCGCACTAAATGTGGCGCAACGAGGCCGACGAAGCCGACGATGCCCACCTGACCGACGGCCGCGGCGGTCGCGAGCGACAAGACGCCCAGCAGGGTCAGTCGCAGCACCGGTAGGGAAAGTCCCAGCGATTGCGCCGTGTCCTCGCCGAGGCTCAGCGCATCGAGACCGCGGGACAGCAGGATCGACGGAAGCACGCAAATACCGAGCACCATGCCCAGCAAGGCAGTGCCATTCCAGGACAGAAACCCGGTAGTGCCGAGCAGGAACGACTGCATCGAGCGCCACAGGTCCGGTCGCG